>JAESFU010000224.1_pt1 | contig 61981 bp, 57 predicted proteins | sample 9269461 | NCBI WGS metagenome assembly JAESFU01 (sample SAMN14502556, study PRJNA617107) | algae metagenome | isolation source: Stenomitos rutilans HA7619-LM2 and co-occurring heterotrophs from cave walls | place: USA: Waikapalae cave, Hawaii | collected 2009-07-28
CGAATCAACTGCATCAAGTTTTTCATTTCCTTGTATGAAACCACCCTGCCCAACCCCAAAATCTGGGGGAACCAAAGCTATTAACGCCCCCAGCATTGGGGATTTGGGGGCAAGTGCGTAAGTCCTAATCCATTGATTTCAATGAGACGATCGCACCCATCACCCAGCGTAGGTGGAGCGCCCATCAAGTGTCGATGCATCTGGAGGATGATCGCCTCAGGCACCTGTCGATCGCGCTGACGATTTCGTTCCAGGCAGACTGACAACGGCGTGTTGATCCATACAGCAATGATGGTCGTAAAGCCACAAGCACGGGCAAGGGCGATCGCACGACAGCGATCGCGACGAACCGCATTGGTGGCATCGTAAATCGCTTCTGATGCTTGCCCAACCGCAATGTGTTGGGTTGTTTGTTGAAACTGCCCCTACTTCGTGCCAAACCTTGAGCCAGTGTCCCTGGAGCGCTTCATCGCCAAACAGGCGAAATCGAATTGCATCCGTCGCAATCAACCGTCGTTGAGGGCAATGCCGCAGTAGAGCGGTAGCAAACGATGATTTGCCGCTGCCAGGAAGCCCAACGAGCAGGATGAACCGAACCGCCAATGGTTCGCTCATAGGGCATGATAAGGAATCAGGACTGTAAGACAAAAGCGCTGACCGTATGACAGATTACGCTTCAATCTAGACGCTTCTTTTGCATGCAGCAAGCTCACTCAGCATGTCAGTGCCGCTGGTTTAAATGACGCTGGCTTAGATAACCGTGCCGTCTGCAATGACCGCATTTTTTAGAACAACCACAATACCGCTGCGAATATAGAAGCCCTGGTTTTCACGCTCTGCTTCTTCCACGCGATCTTTATTGATAATTTGCACATTGCAGCCAATGCGCGCGTTTTTATCAATAATGGCGCGACGAACCACGGTATCGGCTCCAATGCCGAGTGAAATCTGGTTTGTCTGACAATCGGTTTGGCGTTCGGCAAACGGTTGATAATAGTCGGCTCCCATAATGAGGGCATCTTCGATCGTGCAGCCTGATTCCACCCGCGATCGTACCCCTAATACGGAATGGGTAATCGAGCAGTTTTTGAGAATGCAACCTTCACTGATGATTGATTCCCGCACGTTGCATTCCAGTAGCTTGCTGGGTGGCAAATAGCGCTGACGCGTGTAAATGGGCGCATCTTCGTCATAGAAGCTGAAAGGCGGATAGGGTTGCTGGGTTAAGGCTAAGTTGGCATCGTAAAAAGCCTCGATCGTCCCAATGTCTTCCCAGTAATCGTTAAACAGGTACGCCTGAAGGTTGTAGTCTTTCGCAGAACCTGGAATAATCTCTTTGCCAAAATCGGTTTGATCAGGAAAGTCTCGCAAAAGCTTGACTAGAGCTTCGCGCTTAAAAACATAAATCCCCATTGAGGCGATGTAAGGACTCTTTTTCGCTTCTTCTGAGGACAGTCCCAAAATTGTGGTGTCCACAGCCATAGCTGATAGAGCATCCCCTTTAGGCTTCTCGCTGAAATCGACAATGCGGCCTTCCTGATCGATCTTCATCAGGCCAAAATCAGAGGCACGACGATGATCCATCGGTACGACTGAGATGGTGACATCCGCTCCTGTCTCGCGGTGGCGACGCACAAAATCGCCATAATCCATCCGATAAAGATGATCACCCGACAAAATCAAATATTCGTCAGCGTTCCACTCTTGAAAGAGCCAGAGATACTGTCGTACAGCATCAGCCGTTCCCTGAAACCAGTTGGGATTCTCAGGCGTTTGTTGGGCTGCTAACACCTCGACAAAACCCTCGGTGAAGCCCGTCGTAAAATTGTAAGCCCGCGAAATATGGCGGTTTAGCGAAGCGGAGTTGTACTGAGTCAGTACATAAATTTTGAAGATGTCCGAATTGATACAGTTACTAACCGGGATATCGATGAGGCGATATTTACCCGCGATCGGCACAGCAGGCTTGGCACGCAGCTTTGTCAGCGGATAGAGGCGAGTACCAGCACCGCCGCCTAAGATAATGGCTAAAACTTTTTTCACAATAAACCTCTTGCTCCCACTCTGCTCCCACGTCTAGTGTGAGCCTGTATGGTTAAGTTTGCAAGGGCTGAAAGAAAGAGCCTTAGAAAAAGAGGATATCTGTTGAAGGGATGAGGATTCGCGGCGATCGCGCCCATGTGTTCTGGCTTACATCTAAGAGGAGGCAGAAGGCAGGAGGGAGGTTGTTAGTTGGTTGTTAGCAAGAGGCAGGACAGGGGAAGCAGAGGGAGCAGGGGAAGCAAATGAGTCAAAACTCAAAACTCTTAACTCAAAACTCTTAACTCAAAACTTTCCCCCACTTCCCACTTCCAGACTAGATTCTCTCAAACGATGCGTGAGTCTCATGCCGAATGGGAACACTGAGGCAAAGCCCGCAACACATCAGATCACTTTACTTAGACAACGTTAGCACTCTGAGGGATAGGCTCGTGCAGGCGACGAAACAGCAGCAAATCTTGGGTTACTTCATTGAGGAAGCGAAGGAGCACCTCGATACGATCGAGCAAGGCTTGTTAGATTTACAAGCCACGATGGCAGATACTGAACGGCTGAATGAGATGTTTCGTGCGGCTCACTCAGTCAAAGGCGGAGCTGCAATGTTGGGCTTTAGCAGCATTCATAAGGTCGGGCATTATCTAGAAGATTGTTTCAAACTGCTGACCGATCACCCCGTCAAGATCGATCAGCATCTAGAAAACTTGTTTTTGCAAGGGTTTGACCTGCTCAAAGAGCTGGTGGAAGAACTGCAATCTCCCTACGGCCTGCGCGAAGAAGATGCAGCTCAAACCGTTCAGGCAGCCGAGCCAACGTTTGCAGAACTCCAAAACTATCTCAACCGCCTACTACAAGGTAATCAGGTGGAGAGCCAGCCTACGATCGCCCTGGTACAGCCGCTTCCCGCCAACCCAGAATTGCCAAATCGGCTCAACGGTGCCCTCAAGATGATGCTGCAACTCTTCAAGCAAGGAGATACGCCAGCCAGCCGTCAGCAACTCGCTACCTTATGCAGCCGGATGGTGCCGTTGCATGGTGCCTCAGAGTGGCGCACGTTGCTACAAGCGGTACATACAACCATTGCCAATCCTCGCAACACCTATGCAGCAATAGCTCCACTCATCATCAAAGAGCTGAAGCTAGCGGGCGACCTGTTAATTGCTGGCAGACCCAGCGAGATTGTGCCCAGCCCATCGCTTCGACAGTTGATGCCTGCTGCCAAACCCGTTGTAGTGCCTCCGCCGATCGCGCCTTCCTCCGCTCCAGAGGTAACGCATCACGCAGGACGAGAGGCGATCGCACCAAAAGCCAATCAAATTATCATTCCTGCCGAACCAAGAGCGGCAGCACGAGCGCTGTTAGAAGCGTTCAATAAAGCTCAACTGATTGAATTAGCAGAATTTTTGATGAAAGCGATTCAGTAAGAGTCGCCAGCTATCAGCCATCAGCGGTCAACAGTTGGTAAGGCGCTGACTTACGACTGCCTCCATTGCATGCATCACAGCTGATACCTTGTACGCTCCTGTTCACAGAGCTTTGGCTTACCCAATCAGTAACGGTTTCAAAAGCTGATAGCTGACCGCTGGCTGCTGGCTGCTAAAATCGCAGCAGTTAACGAGAAGACACCAACGCGCAGCTTGCATTTAGAGTCGTAGCAGGAGGTACTAGCGCTACCACATGGGGCACAGGTCGTGGCGTATAGCCCACCAGCGAATTTCCCTTATAGGCAAGTGACGTGCTGGCACCAGAGTCAAGCATGACTGCATTTCTAAAGCCTGCTTTGGCAAGGGCAGCACCCAAATCGACAGAGCCGATCGGCTCTTTAGAAACCCCAATTTGAGGTTGACCAGCCCGGTTAATGCCCCAAAACGCGCGATGGCGTAGTTCGTTGACGCTATACAGGCGACCGAAACGCTCAATAGGCTGAGGCTGTTCATTCTCGACCAGCCAACCAGCCGCTACAAACGCATCCGTAACATCGGGCATTTCTGCCTGAATGCCTTCCAGGGTGTTGTGTTTGATGTAGTCAAACGGCACAAACTTAACGGCGTTAGGGCCAATCAATACCAGTGGACGGTTGATGAGGAAGGGGATCTCGCCTCGCTTACCGGGAATAAAAGTACCCTCAGACTGGCTCAGGACTGGCCCTAACATCTCATTAGAATCCAAAAACTCTAGTGAGAAAAACCCTCCGTCTACAGCCGCGATCGCCTCCGTTCCTTCTAAAATTTTGGGTACCTGGTCACGGGTTTTGGCGTGAATGGTGATTGGTTTACCACCGGAAATGAAAATGAACGGTGTTTGGTCAATCGTCGCTTCCGTTTGGACAACCGGAGACGTAAAGTCAAAGGACTGACTAAAGGACGGCAGCTTAGGGCCACCCCAGGCAAGATCGACCATCTCAGCTAGACGCGATTGCCCAATGCGCCCGATCGTAAACAAATTGTCTGATTGCCCTGCTAGCCGCTCATCGTTGTCATCCATCGTAAGCGCGGCGGCATACCCTGCTTGCTTCACGGCCTCGACAGCTTGAGCATCAAACTTTCCTTCTGGGTAAGTAAAGTAGCGCACAGGCACGCCCAGTTCTGTCTCTAGAGTGCGCTTTGACTCCTGGGTTTCGACCTCAAGTTCCGTCTGGGTCAACCCAGCCATCACTTTGTGGTTCACACTGTGAGACGAGATCGTAATCAACGGGTCTTTTGCCATTTCCCGCAGTTGTTCCCAGGTCAGGCTCGATCGTCCGATATGTTTGCCCACCTTGGCTGTGTAAATGGCAAAAAGCGCAGGATAGTTATATTTTTTCAGCAACGGGTAAACATAGGTGAAATGCCCACTATAGCCGTCGTCAAACGTTAACAGAATCGGCTTTTCAGGTAGGGGAAGCCCCGTCCGCAAATGGGTCACTAATTGATCCATGCTGATGGGTGTCAAGCCTTTCTGCTTAATCAGTTGAAGGCGCTGCTCAAACTCTTCTGGGGTGACATCAAAAAAGACTTGCTTTTCCGGCAGAATATCGTGGTACATGATCACAGGCACCCTGGCTAATCGGGCACGCTGATTAATCTCAGGGAACGGAGCCGCATTTAAATACGCCAGCATTTGGGGTGCCACGCTTTCAAGCAGCGTTCCCATACCGATCGCAGGTTGCTCGATCAGCGTTGCCGTTTGGGTGACATTACTCACTAACTGAGTTAAGCCACCTGCTTGGGCAGACCGCAGCGGTTGGCAGCTAGTAGTTGGTACGGCTCCAGGCTGTACCTCTGTTGGAGCATCAGTCCCAGACTCATACGCCCATGCTGGATTGAAGCACCCGATGGAAAGCGGCAGCAGTGCTGCTAAACCGCTGATTGCCAGAGTTCTGCCGCGATCGCAGCGTTGAGCGCTTGCGACTGCTCTGACCAAAGCCCGCATCACCAATTTCTGCTTGTTTTGCACGACCCCACCTAACCCACATCTTGAAACGAATAGACAGCCAGCAGTATTCTTCGTCACGATCGTTTGTTTAGACCTTCGCTCAGCGGTCCACCGGGCTGGCAGACGTAACACTGCGTTAACAAACCGAAATGCCCTTGCTAGATCTACCCTATTTCGGAGCGTTTGTCAGGTTTTTCAGCATACTTCTTACAGACACGCAACAGCCCTGCGTTTGAGTGTAGTTGGGTATGGCAAAGGACAAATGGCAGGGCATACCTTCAGCACAAAATAAAAGCCTCCCTCGCGGAAGGCGTAAGTTATGGTGATTTGACTCTAGGACATCCCTATACTGGGCGATCGCGAAGTCTCAAAACTGTATAAATGATCGCCTGGTGTTGTTGTTTTAAGCGAACTGTAGAGTCATTGAGGTCAATTGTGCGGCTTCTCTAACATTTAAGGGCGTAAAGGTAGCCAGATCTAAAGGCTAGGTGTCATCAATGACTCATACACATGTCTTGCAGCAAGGATTCCAGCCCCTAGGCTCGTTTGTTAGAACGGGCGCGATGATGCCGATATCTCAAGGCTCCTGAGCTTCATTAATGACGCGCTTTAGACCACGCTTGTTTATAAAAATTTTCAATCAATTGACTGTAGTGGGTTAGATCTTTTGGGCTCAGGGAACATTAAACCAGAAGCAGCAATAACCGTTTGGGTTGAAGCCGATCTTCTCCTGGTGGAGGGTGGAGTTAAGACCCCAGGAGACCGTGTGCAGTATGGCTTATTACTTCTGGCTGCTCACATTCATCCCACTTAGATTTCGCCGAGAAAAGACTATGGTGATTGCAACGCCCCAAGAAAACCCGATCAAAATGAGAAACCCAAAGAAACACAATCATTATGGGTTTCGAGACTTCTTCCAATTTGACCCAAATAGCGGTTCGATCATCGATTGGAACGGTAGTCGAAATGTGCTGACCACCGAAGATTTTATCATTGGTTTGGTTGAGGGGTTAGAAGAAGAAGTGGGTGATGCTTCAGCCGCCACAATGTACACGATCGGCTGTGAATGGGGGCAAAAAGATGCCTTCTTCTTTGAAAAGTGGTTTGAAAAAGAATTCGATCGCAACCTCCGTCAAACGAATCTGCTGTTCTTGCTCGAAACCTGGTGGTGGCCCTTTACCTCTCAAGGCTGGGGGCGCTGGGAGGTCGATATGGGCGATCGCAAGCAAGGCTTTATGTTTATCAATGTGTTTGACTCCGCTGTGGCTCGCAGCTTGGGCGATGTGGGTAAACCTGTCTGCTTCCTGTATGCCGGACTCTTTGCCGGATTCTTTACCGAAATGGTGAAAAAGCAACTGAGTTGCATCGAAATCCAGTGCTACTCAATGGGCGAAACCTACTGCAAATTTCTGCTCGGTGGTCAAGACCGGATTGATGCAGCCTCGTTCTGGCTCAATGAAGGGGCAACGGCTAGAGATATTGAGAAGCGCTTACGCACAGGAGATTTACTGCGATGAGCGCTCTTACTCTCCCTCACACCAATGGGGCTAAGGCGGCTTCTGTGATTGAACCGTGGCAGCGGGAGTCCGTGAAAACATTCTTCACAGGCATCAATTGGGAAGATCATGCACCCGCGATTCAAGAGATTAAACAGAGTCTCGCTGAAGGGGGCAACGCGCCTCTCAGTCTGAAAACGAGCGTGTGTCAGTTCTTTGCGGCAGTCAACTGGGAAGGGACTGCGATCGCGGCTCCTATTCCGATTCAGACTGCTCCAACGTCTACGACCAATAACCTGACTTTAGATGACTTTTCTGGGCTTTTCTAAAGGCTAACTGCTTAAGGATAAAGGCTGAATTGATTTCATCTTCATCCTTTATCTTTCATCCTTCATTCCTACAAAGCGTATGCACCCACAAATTGAAACGATTTTTGATGAAGCTGAGCTGCGGTATCTTAAATCGGAAGAACTAAGCGTTGTTAACCAGTACGTCAATTCGTTGCCTGAGCGATTGGAGACATACCGAGCGTTACGCGATCATGAGTTGGAGATCATGCAACAGGTCGCTGATCAGTTAGAGGCTGCTCTGCCTCAGGAAACTGTTGAAAACCTGGAGCGCAGTCTTAAAAATGCACTCCTTCTACTGCGTTATTCTGCAATGGGTATGTTGCTGAATGATGAAGCCTTTGTGCAAGAACGGCTGGTAGATTGGCTGACAAAAACGATTAGCCTGCACAATACACGGGCAATTGACATGGCGCTTTTTCGCCTGTTGAATCAGAAATTGATGCAAACACTTGCACCGAAGCAGATTAATTTGGTTGGTCCATATATTGCCAAAGTGCAAACGGCTATTTTGCAAACCCCTGCTCTCGCTACGGCTGCTTCATAGAATGCAGTCAGTTATTCGTCCGCTTACCTCGCTAGCGAATTAGCACTAACAGCTTGGTCTCTTCAACCTTTCAGAGTTTGCCTGGATCTATATCAGCCTTCTCTATATCAATCAATTTCTGGTATTGCTCTATGATTTCTGTTGCTGATCTACTCACAAATAATCGCGTTCCTGGCAACTATTTTGCGATCGATGCCTATGTAAAGGGCGATTTGGAAATGGGCTTATTAGAGAATCGTCGCGGCGATCGACTTCTGGCACTTCCCGAAACCTTAATTCAAGCGATCTATTCAGGACTACAAAAAGAAACAGGGCAAGCTTCGCGCTTGGTGCTGTTTAACTGTGGCCGCTGGTGGGGCAAAAACTTTTATACCCGCTTCCGGGAAGAACTGACGGATTATTACGGTACTGCGCTTGCAGATATGTCGATGCTGGAGTTCATCAATAGTTTGCAGTCTTGCTGGGCTGCGTATGGGTGGGGCAAGATCGAGTTGGATCATGCACACCAACAGCGGGGCTTTTTACTCATCAAAACCTACGGTTCTCCCTTTGCTAGTCAGGCTCCTAAAGGTGATGTACCCGTTTGCTTTTTAGAAGCGGGTGTTCTAAGCGCATTCTTCAGCCAATTAACGGGACGCGAACTACACTGCATTCAAACCACCTGTGAATCGTTAAATGCGGATTGCAATCGCTTTCTCTTAGGGTTAAATAGTCGCTTACAGCCTGCTGAGATCATGGTAGAGGATCATTTAGACCATGATTCAATCATGCAAAAAATTTGTGCATAAATGTAAGCCTGTCTGTGTCTTATCAGCACTTTGCAGAAAAATCGTTCACCGTTTCCTTTAATCAAGAGGAAATTTAGTATGGTACCAACTCGCAGCTAAAATCGACTAACTCTACTGTTCTGTGGCCTTTCTTAACGCGATCGAACAGTAATGTCTAACTAGTCACAACCACATGAATTACTAGAAACTGATTACTCGTTCCACAATGTGTCACATCTTGTAAAAGAGCTAAAACGCTCTAAATATCGGCTGTTAGGGTTAGTTGGACAGGGGCAATTTGGGCGCGTCTACTGTGCTAGCCATCGCAAAACAGGTCGTTTAGTAGCGCTCAAAGAACTTGATAAACAACGATTTCCAACGCATAAATTTCTGCGCGAACTGCGATTTTTACTCAGTTTGCAGCACCCTAACATCGTGACGTGTCACGCTCTAGAACATACTCCAACTGGACGCTATCTCGTGATGGATTACTGCGAGGGCGGTACGTTACGCGGGCTGATGGAAGAAGATGTTCGCTTACATCCGGCACAGTGCTTAAAGCTAGTAGTTGATGTGTTATCGGGGTTAGATCATGCCCATAGTCGCGGTATTGTCCATTGTGATATCAAGCCCGAAAACATTCTGCTGACGCTACAGGCAGATGGATGGACGGCTCGCGTATCTGATTTTGGGATCGCCCGTTTGCACCAAGAAAGCGCTGACGGCGATGGCGGTAATACAGGGTCGCCTGCTTATATGGCTCCAGAGCGGTTTTACGGCCAGTACGCTGCGACCTCTGATTTGTATGCAGTCGGCATTTTGCTGTTTGAATTGCTGGTGGGATATCGACCTTTCTCTGGTACGCCGATCGCCATGATGTCGGCACATCTTAATAACCCAGTGAAGATCCCCAGCACAGTACCAACGGCGCTGCATTCGGTGCTTTTGACCGCGTTGCAAAAGCTGCCAGCGCGGCGCTTTCAGTCTGCGGCGCAAATGGTTACCGCTGTTCAGGCGGCCATCGCAGAAGCCATGCCTGAATTTGAACAGGCTTGGTCAAAGGCCAGATTCCTACGATCGCCCATCGTTTCACCAATAGGAGTATGCACATACATTCAGCAGGAAGCACTACAGGCCGAAGTGCAACAGTTGGTGCCCCGCTCTGCCCAGGTACCCCAAGTTTCTCAGCCTCCGTTACCGCCAATGAAGGTTCAAATGGAGGCGATCGCGGCGGTCGTTTCAACTTCTACACCTGCCTCAGCAGAGCGAGATGAGCGAGTGTATCAGCTTTGCAATCACTATATCGGTTGTCGGAGTTATCCAGAAGGGTTGCTGACATCAGAAGGAACGCCAGTAGAGCAGGGGAAACGATCGCGGCTAGCCTCTGTTCGGTTACCCAAAGTGGTGAAAAGCTTGCTGGTAAGACCTCAAGGCTGCTTTGCGTTGACTCAGCGATCGATCTATCGCCTCTCACTTGATCTCTTTCAACAGGGGCAGACTCAGCAAGGTCAACCACCGAATGGTCACAATCTTGCTTCGTTTAAGCCTGCGGTGCCAGAGTTGGTGGCTGAATTCAGTCGAGACTTTCTCGCCACCATTGAGGCAAAAGGACGATGGATGGTGGTCGCGGTATTAGAACCAGATAACGTCACCAGCGCTCTAAGCTTCTGGAAGCTATCGCGGATGCAGTCGATCAAATCAGGTGGTCGTCATGGGAATGCAGCTCAAGCGCCTCGATCGACCGCACAGGTGTTTCACCTGGCGATGCCAGACTCACGGTATGTGGTTGCCTTCTCGCACCTTGTGGATCAGAGCACCAATTCTTACATTACCGGGGTGCTGCTGGAAATTTTTACGCGTCGAGGCGATCGCGTGAATGGCTTCAGCTTACCGATCCCCTTGCGTCAGGTACTGAGCAGCAAGGTGCCGTACAACCTGCTGGCACTGGAGCCAGGGCAAACCCATTCGGTGTTGCTGATCGATCTCAAGCCGCTCAAAATCGTCCGCATTGGGCTAGAGATCGTGCCGATTCTTCTGGCAGCGGCTTCGTGGGGGTACATTCTAGTGGCAGCAGATGGACACATGATTGTCTTAGACCGCTATGGGGTAGTGTTGGGGCACATTGCTGGACCGGCTCACCCAACAGCGATCGCGGTGCTTGAGCCGTATGGCTTACTCGTCGCGACCTGGAACGATGGTCGGGGAGATCTGTATACGATCGATTTGCAGCAACCCGATTCAGGTCTGGTGTTTTGAGTCAGGATAGTGGGATTGGGTTTTGAATCAAGCAAGGATACGAGGGGAACGATGAGGAACAGCGGAGAAAGCATTAGATAATGAAGGAGTCGGTGTATTTATTGCTCGACGCTTTATCCTCGTACTCTTTACTTCCTTCGACGGTTGTCTCCTACTTATGGTTTTCGACTGGTTAACACCTAGTCATTTGATTGTGCTGGGTTTGCTGCTGAGTTTTGCGATCGCTCATAGTGGTTTAGCGGCGCTGCGTCCCTGGGGCGAACAGCGAATTGGCCCGCGACTGTACCGAGTTGTCTTTGCACTGGTGAGTTTGGGTCTGGCGATCGTCCTTATTATTTACTTCTTTAATCACCGTTACGATGGGCTACAACTTTGGCAAGTCCAGGGACTACCAGGAATGCAGACGATCGTTTGGGTTTTGTCTGCGCTTTCGTTTCTCTTTCTCTACCCGGCGACTTTTAATCTTTTAGAAATTGCGGCGATCCAAAAACCAGCGGTACATCTTTACGAAACTGGCATCATTCGTATTACACGACACCCACAAATGGTGGGGCAAATCATCTGGTGTCTTGCTCATACGCTATGGCTAGGAACATCGTTTATGGTCGTTACGTCGATTGGCTTGATTGCCCATCACTTGTTTGGTGTTTGGCATGGCGATCGTCGCTTGGTTGCTCGCTATGGTGAGGCGTTTGAAGCGGTCAAAGCACGGACATCTGTGGTGCCGTTTGCGGCGATTCTACAGGGTCGCCAATCTCTTAATGTGCAAGAATTTGTGCGTCCTGCATACTTAGGTGTGGTTGGGTTCGTTTTACTTTTCTGGTGGGCACATCCCCTTTTGATCCGTGCAACAAGTAGCGTTCACTGGTAGGATGATCCCAAGGCAAATATTAAGCATTTAAATAACAAGGAACTATAGACTTGCAATGGGTGAGCAAACCTTTGTAGAAGAAGTTTTGGAATCTCCTATCCCTGTTGTCGTTCATTTTGGTGCACCGTGGTGTGGGCCATGCAAGATGATCGAGCCTCTTCTGACGCGCTTTCAGGAGGAATGGGGCAAGCGGTTTAAGCTGTTTGGCATCAACGCTGACGAAAACCTTAAACTATCAAGCCGCTATCGCATTACTACCCTGCCAACCATTCTGCTCTTTGAGGGCGGCAATGTAGTGCATCGACTAGAAGGATTACATCGACGTGACGATTTGTGGGCAGAGTTGCAAAAAGTGCTCGTTCAGCCATTACAAGCAAATGTACAGCCTGAAGTGATCCCGTCTGATCGCGGCTAGCCTGATGCGACGCGATCGTCTTAACTGAGGTCTTGAACCTCTCGCCATAGTCCGCCCGCACTTTAGTGCGATGCATTACGCAGAAGTGGGTAGCAGTGTAGCGGAATAGGGCTTTTAGCGTCTGGTTAAGCAAGGTTGTCAAATTGAAGCCTTGCTATGATCCACTGCGACTCGGTTAGAGAAGGCTCTAGCGACTTATGTAAGGGTTCGCAAGTTTGAGCCGAAGCATCGGTCGCAGAAGCCGCCAAATTTTGCCCAAGCGATGCGGTGGCTTGCCATGCTAGGTGGCTGCAGGGGCAGCGCTCACACAAACACCGGGCGTAAAAACCCTCTGGCGAAGCATGGGCAAGTTGCATCAGTGGATGGCAGGGCTGCAACTGGCAATCAAAACCCTCAGCCCAGGGCCGTTTCCTCCGGCTGTTGCGTAAGCCATAGCCTTTGAGTGCAGGGCCGGTGAGCAACGAAGCCATCAGCCTTGCAAAACCTTTGTCAGTCGATCAGTCGATCGCCATCAACATACTGCCTCAAGCAAATAAACAGTCTCAGGACTTACACAAAAAGCCCTAACTTCTGTAGTAGGACAAGCTTTGCAGCCTTGCATCTTCTACTAAAAGTTGGGAACCTGAACGCTTCTTGCATCAGTTCTCACGGTTTAGGAGCAGAGCGAACAGTAGCTCAGCGGCTTGAACGCTAGCCGTCTCGTTTACCGCCGTTACCTCTTTTCAAAAAGCTAGCGGCTGAAGTTAACGTACTCCACAGATTCTTCAGGGGTCGCCTCTGAAACGGCTTGTGGTTGAGCTACATGGTTCGCTGCCTGTACATTCTCCGCTGACTTCATAGCAACAGGTGCTGGTTTAGCTGGTGGCTCTGGACGACGAGCGTTGATTAAGTCAATGGCACGAGTCACGCTTTCTGGCAAGATAACGACTAAGCCGTTGAGCGAGGCCGCATCCAAAGCGGTATGAATGGCGGTCACTTCGTCAAGGATCGTTTCATAGCGAGCGTCTGGTTTCGCCTGTATGATCCCTTCGGTAATTAATTCAGCGGCTTCCCCACGTGGGCGACCGCGTGTGTCGTCATCTTCCTTGATGAGGATACGATCGAACATTTGCGCCGAGAGTTTGCCCAGCGTGATGAAGTCTTCATCGCGGCGATCGCCAGGCCCACCAATGACCCCGATGCGCTCACCGGGCCAATTTTTCACAAAACCACCTAATGCTTCGTAGCTATGAGCGTTGTGGGCATAGTCAACAAGGGCGTGGTAGCGCCCCAGGTTGACCAGGTTCATCCGTCCCGGTGTTTGCTCGGTCGATGCCTCAAAGGTCATCAGCGCGTCGCGAATATCCTCAATACGAACGCCCTGGGCAAAAGCTGCCAGGCTGGCTGCCAGCGCGTTTGCAATCATGAAGGGCGCGCGACCTGCTAACGTGAGCGGTACATTCACAGCCTGCTCAATGCGCAGCGTCCAGTCGCCCTTGAGAATCGACAAGTAACCGTTTTCATAGACGGCTGCCAGTCCGCCCTGTTGCGTGTGCGATCGAATTAAGGAGCTATCGGGCTTCATGGAGAAGTAAGCCACCTGCCCCTTCACGCGATCGGCCATCTCTGCCACCAATGGATCATCAGCATTCAAAATGGCATAACCACCTGGCATCACAGTCTCAGCAACGACTCCTTTAACTTGTGCCATTTGCTCGATCGTATTGATGTCACCCAAACCCAGGTGATCGGCAGCCACATTGAGCACTACGCCAATATCACACGCGTTGAAGGCCAAGCCAGAGCGGAGAATCCCCCCTCTAGCACTCTCCAGCACCGCCACCTCTACCGTGGGGTCTTGCAAAATGAGGCGAGCGCTTTGAGGCCCCGTATTGTCACCTGGCTCGACGAGGTAATCACCGATGTAAGTGCCGTCTGTCGTGGTATAACCGACCACTTGCCCCGTTTGCTTAAAAATGTGCGCCGTCAGACGAGTGGTCGTGGTTTTGCCATTCGTGCCAGTCAACGCAATAATCGGGACGCGACTGGGTGCACCGGACGGAAACAGCATGCTCAAGACAGGTTCCGCCACGTTGCGGGGAATGCCTTCGCTGGGGCTAACGTGCATCCGGAAGCCAGGAGCCGCGTTGACTTCGACGATCACGCCATCGACTTCGTAGAGTGGACGAGAAATATCAGCCGTCACCACGTCAATCCCCGCAATATCCAGACCCACGATTTTGGCAACGCGCTGTGCCAGCCAGATATTTTCAGGATGGATATCATCCGTGCGATCGACTGCAATCCCGCCCGTACTCAAATTAGCCGTGGCACGCAGGTAGAAGATTTCTCCCTCTGCAAGCACCGTATCCAGCGTATAGTCTTGCTTTTCCAGTAGTTGCCAGGTGGTACGATCGACCTCTAGCTTAGTCAGCACATTCTCGTGCCCTTCACCCCGTCGGGGATCTAGATTTGTTCGTTCAATCAGCTGTTCGATCGTGTCTTTACCATTGCCCATCACATGAGCGGGAACGCGCTCAGCCACTGCCACAACTTTCCCGTTGATCACCAGTACACGATGATCCCGTCCTTGGTAAAAGCGCTCGACGATCACATCTCTAGAGACTTCTTTCGCTGCATCGTAGGCCGCTTCCGCCTGATCCCAATTGGTGATGTTAATCGTAATGCCTCGCCCATGATTGCCGTCTAATGGCTTAATGACGATCGGATAACCACCCACATCCGCGATCGCCCCTTCCAGATCATCCAAGTAGCTAATCACCGTACCACGCGGCACAGGCACGCCTGCTTCCCGCAGGATTTGCTTCGTCCCTTCCTTATCCGACGCCAGCTCTACAGCCAGAATGCTAGTGCGATTGCTGAGCGTTGCCTGAATGCGCTTTTGATGCACGCCATAGCCAAACTGAATCATGGCGCGGGCGCTGAGTTGAAACCAGGGAATGCCCCGCGCGTCTGCCTCTTTTACCAATGTTTCGGTACTGGGGCCTAGCGAGGCATCGGCCCAGAGCGATCGCAAATCTTGCAGGTCTTGCTCCAGTTCTTCTTTGGGGTAGTGCCCCGTTTCAATAATGCTCTGGCAGAGTCTCACCGCCGCTCTGGCGGCATAGCGTCCTGCCTGCTCGTCCTGATACTCAAATACGACCTGATAGGTGCCCAAATTGGCTGTTTCGCGGGTTCGTCCAAACCCAACAATCATCCCTGCCAGTTCTTGAATTTCCAAAGCCACGTGCTCAATGATATGCCCCATCATCGTGCCTTCCTTGACGCGACTAAGGAAGCCACCTCGGCACCCAGGAGAGCAAAAATGCTCAATCAAACTGGGCAATGCCTCCGTCACCCCTTCGTAAAAACCGGGAATCACATTCGAGGGTTTGTCTGCCAGATCCTCCAAATCCAGACGCATCACGATGAGCTTTTGGCGTCGAATGCTCCAATAGTTGGGACCACGTAATGTCTGTATTTTGAGTATTTTCATGACACTGAAGGTTTAGGAGGGACTCTGATGAACGTGTCTAACTAGATAAACGTGTCTGACTAGATAAACGTGTCTGAATTAAATGTGATGAGATACCCGATTCAAATCTCGCTGACTGCAAGATCAGTAATCACGCTTGATCGGTTGTGTCTAGAACAAGGCATAGGGGAACGATTAACCAGTTTCAAACTCTCAAAAGCCGACAGACTGTTCGCAACGAACATTTTGGCGCTAAAATGAGGAGATTCGGCTGAAAGCGTCAGGTGTAGAGAGGCGGCAGAATCAATAGCGCTAGGTGTTAGCAAGGAAACAAGCATCCTTAATCTGGCTCTGTAAGATTCGCTTGGTCAGGCATTGCTTGATTAGAAGCCGCTAATGGAACGAGCATGGATCACAACCAGCCGTTTTAGACGTGATTACCGTCACTGGACGATCGCTAAACGATCCCGCAGCCAGGAAAGAACGGCATCCGCTTCTGAAAATCGTACCGATCGCTGTGACTTAAGATGTGTAGTCGAAGATTGCCAATGCTAAGCGGATCAGTTGCACCTACCTTAGCGTGATTGGTGTAACAGAGCTCGCCTGGGTCTAAGATGGTCACGGTTCCTTTGCCAATGACTTGCAGCGTACCATCCCCCTCAAATAGCGCACAGGTATCTTCATCAATGCCAATGCCCATACGATCAGGGTAGGCTGCGATCGCGCTCATCAACCGAGCCATCCGGTTGCGATTGTGAAAATGTTGATCCACGATGACTTCGGGAATGATGCCTAAACCCGTCGTCATATCGACTAACGCCCGATTGGGTGATTCGCCACTCCCTCCGCCTGCAATCATATAGTGGCCCATGACGGCTGCACCTGCACTCGTCCCAGCCAGCGTGATCTCACCCCGTCGTGCCCGTTCCCGCACTGTTTTCATGAGCGGTGTATCGGCCAAAAGCCCACAGAGGCGTAGTTGGTCGCCACCCGTCATAAAAACGCCTGTACAGTTTTCGACGTAACTTTGCATCAGGGGATCTTCACACTGTTCCCGATCGCGGATATCTAGAATTTCAATGCCCTTTGCGCCCATTTCACCGAAGATTGTCAGGTAGCGATCGCCAATAATGGCAGGCTCACGGGAAGCAGACGGAATAATCGCAATGCGAGCCTCGGTAGACCCTGAACGACCAAAAAAGTTGTACAGAATCTCCCGTCCGTGAACCTTATCTTCTGCTCCCCCAATCACCATGATGGCAGTTTTCGTAGATTGGGGCATGTTCTCTCCAAGGAACTGAAATTCAATTTGTGACGTAGCTTCAATTTGCGACGCTACAAGATTGGGCGCAATCGGAAAAAAGCGCTCCCATAGTTTCACGACTGAGGTGTAAACGCTGCCTTTATCCATATTGCCGCGTGCCTCGCTCATTGTCCTCATCATAGTGTTTGCTTGGCAAAACGATTGCAAGGACTGAGAGTAGTGACGTTAAGCACAATCGTCACAGGTGCAAACCGCACCTTAAAGCCTTTCGCGCTCTCAGGCTTCATCATGCCAGATCGTGGAAACGTAAGCTAACTGACACTAGGATTTTATTCAATCTTTTCATCCAACTGCTAGGGTTAAAACGGTCAATTAAGATTCAAGCCGTCAGCGGTCAGCGGTCAGCGGTCAGCCTTCATCACTCATCCTTTAGCCTTCATCACTCATCCCTTCCCCTCCCCCCTTCCTCCCGGCAATGCGTTTTGATCTTGTCACGCTCTTTCCCGATTTTTTTGCGTCACCCTTAAGTTCGGGCTTGCTAGGCAAAGCCTTGGCGAAGCAGATCGCTACGGTGTATCTTACCAATCCCCGCGACTTTACGACGGACAAGCATCATCGCGTAGACGATGAACCCTATGGCGGTGGGGTGGGGATGTTGATGAAACCAGAACCGATTTTTGCGGCTGTAGAATCCTTACCTGTCCTGCCCCGACGCGAGGTGCTGTTGATGACACCTCAAGGTGAACCCATGCGACAGCCGATGTTTCAGCAGTTAGCGATCGACTGTGATCAGCTTGTCATCATCTGTGGACACTATGAAGGGGTGGATGAGCGCGTGCTGCATCTAGTGACCCGCGAGGTCTCGCTGGGAGATTTTGTGCTGACGTGCGGTGAAATTCCAGCCCTGGCACTGCTGAATGGAGTCATCCGTCTGTTACCGGGCACCGTTGGCAAGGTGGAATCCCTTAAGGCTGAGAGCTTTGAAGATGGGCTGCTTGATTTTCCGCAGTACACGCGTCCGCCTGTGTTTCGGGAATGGGGTGTACCAGACGTGTTGCTATCAGGGAACCACCAGGCGATCGCGCAATGGCGCAAATCACAGCAAATTGAACGCACCCGCGATCGCCGCCCTGACCTCTACAATCAATGGCTGGCTGATCATCTCAGTCAAGAATCGTAGCAAGACAAGATGGCCTAAAGCAGATTGCCTACAATGGTGTCATAGGGTCAGGCGTGACAGTTTGCGATCGGACATATATCCATAACTTCAACTCATGGGACATTCAGGCTTTCGGCGCTATAGTGCCATTGCGGTAGGCGCGCTACTGGCGAGCACAATTACCATTCACCCCCCTACAGAGACCACCAGTTCACACCTGACGCTTGATTCTGCCGCTGACGCTCGTAGCAGTGGTGGGCGTAGTGGTGGTGGTTCCTTTCGTTCGACCCCTTCGCGTTCAACGGGTTCTAGTTCGTCGGGGTCGCGTTCGTCCGGCTCTAGCTCGTCAGGGTCTAGCAGTTTTAACCGCAGTAACAGCCCGTCTTACCAGCGCGATCGCTACTATAACGGCGGCAGCGGCCCTGTGATTGTGCCTGTACCCGTAGGCCCAGGTGTTTACAACGACCCTTACCGCAACAATGGCTACAGTAACGGCTACAACAATGGCTCTAACAGCAGCGGTTCTAACAACAGTCAGGCTTCAACAGACGATTCGGCTGTGGGTTGGATGGTCGCACTCTTCATCCTTGTTGTGGTTGCGATCGTAGGCTTTGGAATTGCCTTCTTCGTGTTTAAAGCCATGCGTAGCTCAGATGGAGCCGCCAGCAACACCGAATTGGACAACAACATTGTCACGGTGAGCAAAGTTCAAGTAGCACTGCTAGCAGAGGCCCGCGAGATTCAAACAGAGCTGACTGAACTTAGCCTGGACGTTGATACAGAGACATCAGAAGGTTTGCTGCAATTGGTGCAAGAGGCGGCTTTAGCGCTGCTAAGAATGCCAGAAAACTGGTCACACGTTCTGGCAGAGTCCCAAACAGTCAAAAGTCGAGAAGACGCTGAAGCTTTATTCAACAAGCTGTCGATCGCCGAGCGGAGCAAGTTTAGCGTCGAGACTTTGACGAACGTAGGCGGTAGAGTGCGCCAGAGCGATCGCTTCAAGCCTGACCCCGAAGAAGACCCTGCCTCCTATATTGTGGTGACGTTGCTGGTGGGAACCGCTAACGATAAGCCACTGTTTGACCAGGTGAGAACGCAGGAAGACTTGAGCCATGTACTAGAGCAGTTGGCCTCACTCCCGTCTGATTACCTGATGACCTTTGAGCTACTGTGGAGCCCGCAAGAGTCATCTGACAGCCTTACCTACGATGAACTGCTGACCGAGTACACAGACATGGTGCAACTGTAAGTATGCCGTGTTGATGCAGACAAAAGCTTGTGGCGAGGGCAGAAAGGGAATGCTGAAAGCACTTAAATTTGGCTGAGCCGTGATGGTTGGCTAAGCGCACGCGATCGCCTCTCAACGCTTGCAAACCTACCCTTTTACTCATGCGGCAACGTTATAGATTTGCAACTTTATAGAAATACAGACATGCAGATACGCCAAGCTAAAGTCAGCGGACGCTGAGCAACAGGGTGCTATGAACCATTTACAAGAACCGTCAGAGCAAGAATCTGCTGACAGCCTGGAACTAGTCAATGACATTGTGACAGTTAGCAGGCTACAAGTGGCACTCCGATCGCGTGCTAAGCGCCTTCAAACCCAGTTTTCAGCGATCGCGCTACGGGCAAATACGGCTACTCCAGAGGGGCTGTTTGAACTGCTGCAAGAGACGGCAACTGTCCTGCTAGAAAACGCTGACTTCTGGACGCACGTTTTAGCCTGTTCCCAGACGGTTGACAGCCGCGAAGAGGCAGAAGCCCTTTTCAACAAGTTTTCGCTGCAAGAACGCGCTAAATTTAGCGCCGAAACCTTGACCAACGTGAATGGAGTGATTAGCCAACAACCAGCCGAAGCGCCAAACGCCAATACCGATCCAGCTTTTATTGTCGTGACCCTGGTGCTAGGTACTGCCGATGATCAACCGCTTTTTAATGAGATTTATTCAACGTCACTGCTGCGCGATGTGCTGGAGGATATTTCGCTCGTGCGATCGCGTTTCCTGCTGGCATTTGAACTCCTCTGGACACCGCAAGACTCGCTTGATTGTCTGACTGAAGCTGACTTGAAGGCAGATTATGCGGACTTGGTGCCGATCGCTTAGGGTAGAGGGCAGAAGAAGTCAGAGGTCGGGGGCAGGGGAAGCAGAGGAGGCAGGGGGACAATTTGCAACTCAAAACTCAAAACTTCTACGCTGACCGCTGGTGGCTGACCGCTCAAAACTCAAAACTCAAAACTCCCCCACAGACTTCCACTGCTAGCTGACTACGTGCCTCACCCTATAATCGAAAGGTTGAGCGTTGTAGGCTGATGACGAAGATTCGGATTGGCAATGGGTACGACATACATCGTCTGGTGCGCGATCGTCCACTCATTCTGGGCGGGGTTGAAATTGAGCATGAGTTGGGCTTACTGGGGCACAGTGATGCCGATGTATTAACGCACGCGATTATGGATGCCATGTTAGGCGCGCTGAGCCTGGGTGATATTGGGCACTACTTTCCGCCGACCGACCCTAAATGGAAGGGCGCAGATAGTGTCGCGTTGCTCATGCAGGTCGATCGCTTGATTCAAGCGGAGGGGTGGAAGATTGGCAATATTGACTCTGTGGTAGTAGCTGAGCGCCCAAAGCTAAAGCCGCATCTTGCAGCCATGCGCGATCGTCTTTCTACGGCTCTCAAGCTCCAACCGAATCAAGTCGGCATTAAGGCCACTACAAACGAAAAACTGGATGCAACGGGACGTGAAGAAGGTATCTCGGCCTATGCCGTTGTGCTGCTGGTGGCATAGCTATAGGCGAGTGACGGGCGATCCACGCGTGCACTGGCAAAGGCGTGAGTCATTGATGGCTCTGGAGCTATTCCGTCATCAAAACTGTCATTATCCATAGTGCTTGATGAAGATTTCATCAAACTTCACTAAAGCTTATGTGATAGTGCTTTACCGGAGCAGGGTAAATTAGATTGCAGAAGTAGCGATCTCAGCTTGCCGCTTCCACCCGTGAAACAACTCCTAGTCTGATGACTCACCTTTAACAGACTATACTCTTAGTTCATCACCTCTTTCGATTGCAGAAATGCTGATGAATCGGTTAGATAGGGTTGTTTATGACAGCGTTTGGGTAATCAGGTGCAGTCATACCAGGACGAGGCGCTGTGCCTGACTAATGTCAGGGCTTTGTGATGGGCTGGCAGCGTGAAATACAATACAGTCATTCTTCAAGCCGTTCTTTCCAGTTATTCGCTCAGTGCTATGGTTCAACCACTCGCGATCGCTCTTAGCACGACATTCTGATACGAGTCCCTGAAATTCATCTTCACTTTCTCCTCGCTTGGGAAGCCACGTGTTATGACTGCTACTAATGCTTCTACCGGATCGAAACCTGATGCCAGTACATCCATCCGGTTTGTCATTCAAGACGCTTATGACCGTGGAGCAACTGCGCTATACCTTCAACCAGGTCGTCCACCGTTTTATCGCATGAGCGGTAAACTCCTGCCGCAAGATCATCTCGCGCCACTGACGCCAGAGCAATTTCGGCATTACCTTCAAGAAGTGCTGACGCCTCAGCAACTCAAGCACTACCTTGATGTGCGCAAACTAGACGTTGATGTCCGCATTCCCGGCTTTATGCAGGGTCGCATCAACTGTGGGCCAACAGCACAGGGAACGGAGGCGATGAGTCTCAACGCGATCGCGCTCGATGGGCCAGGACGTGATGTGCAGCGTCAAGGAACTGTGCAAGTCATGGTAGAAGATGCGTGTAAGCAGCGTGCGTCTGACATTCATCTACAGGTTGGCGAACCTGTGCGGTTTCGGATTCAGGGCAAGATGGTCAAGCAGGAGTCTTACGGCAAGATCACCGCGCGTCAATTTGAAGAGTTCCTGCAAGAAGTGCTATCGCCCGCGCAACAAGAACAGTTTCAGACACGGCAAGAACTGGACACCGCCATTCTCTACGAAGGCATGGTGCGCTGCCGGGTGAACTGTTCGCAGTCGATCATGGGCGGCGCAATGGTGCTGCGCTTGATTTCGCTGGATGTACCCACGCTGAAGAAATTGGGACTGCCGGATATTTTGGGCGTGCTAGCCGAGGAACGGCAAGGACTGATTTTGGTGACGGGGTCGGTCAACTCCGGCAAATCAACCTCGCTGGCAGCGATGCTCCGGCATGTGAATGAAACCTTGCCGCGCAAGATTGTAACGATCGAAGATCCGATTGAGTATGTTCACACTTCTAACCAATCATTGGTCACTCAACGGGAAGTGGGGCTGCACACCCAGGAGTTTAAAGATGCGCTGCGAGGTGCGTTGCGACAAGATCCCGATATTATTCTGATTGGTGAGATGCGCGATCGGGAAACCGTTGATACTGCCATTCGTGCTTCTCTCACCGGGCATTTGGTCTTAGGTACTCTGCACACCAAAGGGTCTGTTAATGCCTTCAAACGGTTGCTCAACTTCTACACACCTGAAGAGCAAGAAACGGTACGCATTCAAATTGTGGATGCCCTCCGTGCGGTAATTGCTCAAGCCCTGGTGCCTACCGTTCACGGCGGACGCACAGCAGCTTTAGAAATTATGCTCAACACCGACACCATTCGAGATTATCTCCAGAAGGGTGCGATCGAAGAAATTTATCAACTGATGGAGGAAGGCAAAGACGGCAGCCAAACCCTTAATCAGGCGCTCTTTGATCTATATGAAGGAGGAGTGATTACGCCTCACGATGCGATGACGGCATCTCTCTTGCCAGATGACCTGAACTATATGCTGAAGAACTATACGCGCCGTTCTAGTCGATCGGGCTTGATGACGTCTGAGTACTTTAATCACCAAATGACTTAGGAAACGTGAGTCCGGGTGATGCAGAGGGCATTGCTTCGGCAGAAACGATTGCCCAATATCCAATTAGCAGGGATTCAAGCTAACGGATTAATAGCGATTAAGAGCGCACCCTACAAAATTCAGTGTTGACGCAATACTGCGTGTCCCTTCAGGTCAAAGTAGGCAGTAAGTGGACGTTGAGTCGCTCGATTGAGTCTTATTTAAAGAATGAGTTGGATGATTTTTGGAATTAAATAAGAACAGAAATTTTTAGATAAAGATAAACGAAGATGATTTAGGGCGCGTCATCAATTAAGCTCAAAAACCTTGAGTATCAACCTTACCGCGCCCGTCCTCACAAACAAGACTAGGGGCTGGAACCTTTGCTGCAAGTCATATGTATGAGTGACTGATGACAGCCCCTAGACTGTAACGACATAATAATAGAGGCAGCTTCAGATACTTTCTTGATAGACGAATGTAAATTCAAATTTAGATTTGTTTTGTGGAGTCAAAAGCAGCATAGCGAATATTCCAGGTATTGTTTCTCAGATTCAAGCAATATAAAAAATATACAGACACGACAACGTTAAGTAATAAAGGTGATATTTTTTTCCATAGTGCTTGTATTGAAAGCCCGTTTTTTTGGTGTAGTCCCTAGTTATTTTTTCAAGCAAACAACGACAAAAGCCAGTTCAATCTTTTCCAAAATGAACTTGCTTTAGAAATTAGAACTTAACTATGGCATTATGGCTGGATGCCAAGTATGTAGATCAATTTGACTAGTAATTCTCATCCAGCCGTGAAACCTTCTCAATCGCTATTGCAGGTCTTTCAAAGTCGCAAGATGGCAGCTATTTTGCTGTTGGGGTTTGCCTCTGGGTTGCCGTTTGCGCTGACGGATGATGCCTTTCGCGCCTGGATGACCAAAGCTGAACTGAACCTTAGTACGATCGGCTGGTTTAGTTTGGTCAGTCTGCCCTATTCACTGAAGTTCATTTGGTCGCCGCTACTCGATCGCTTTGTGCCGCCGTTTTTAGGCCGCAGACGTGGCTGGATGCTGCTGGCACAGGTCGGTCTCATTGCAGGGATTGTGGCGATTGCCCTGCAGATGGGTGTTATTGCGACGCTGGACTCCCAGGCGCGATCGTTCAATCTGCAACTGCTGGCGCTAACAGCGTTGGGAGTTGCCCTTCTAAGCGCTACACAAGATATTGCGATCGATGCTTATCGTGCTGACGTGGTTTTGGAGCGAGAGGTCGGTGCAGGCGCATCTATGACCATTTTGGGCTACCGGATTGCCCTGCTGCTTACCGGGTGGATTGCCTTCAACCTGGCTGACCGTATTACCTGGCCCTGGGTCTACGGCTTTATGGCGCTGCTGATGGGTGCAGGGCTGCTCACGTCACTATGGGCACCTGAACCTGTTGAACGCGATCAACCCCCCGAATCGTTACGACAGGCTGTTGTGCTGCCCTTTATGGAGTTTTTTCGTCGCCTGGGGTGGCAGCAAGCTCTGTTTACGCTCATCTTCATCATCGTGTTTAAGCTGGGTGATGCGATGGTCGCCAAAATGGCTGTGCCGTTCCTCGGTGGCAAGGGGCTTGGCTTTGCCGATGCCGATATTGGTAACATTCGTCAGGGTATGGGATTGATTGCCACGATCGTCGGCACGCTGGCTGGGGGAGCCGTGCTGAGCAAAATCGGTATTCATCGATCGCTGTGGATTTTTGGTGCCCTGCAAGCCGTGAGTAATCTGGGCTATTACCTTCTTGCGGTAGTGGGTAAAAGCTACCCTACAATGGTCGCAGCCATTAACGTGGAGAATTTTTGCGGGGGCTTAGGTACGGCTGGCTTCCTGGGCTTTCTGATGAGCCTCTGCAATCCCCAATTTTCAGCAACGCAGTTCGCACTCCTGTCCAGTTTGATGGCAGTGGGCAGAGATTTGATGGCGGGGCCTGCGAGTGGTGAGCTAGCGCAACGGCTTCAACCGTTCCTTCAAGCAAACCCTGCCTTACTTGCTCATGGATACCTAGTAGGTGCGACCCAGCAAGGTTGGGCACTCTTCTTTTTAGTCACGCTGGCGGCTTCTTTGCCGGGGCTTTTACTGCTGCCCTTTTTTGCTCCGTGGGAGGGCAAACTGCGATCGAAATTTGCCGATTCACATGATGAAAATTAACGATGTCGCGTTACGATAGTAACTAAGAACTTCACAAATCTTGAGTGAAGTCTCAGAATTTCTACTTGAACTAAATACTATTCATACGGCTACTTCCATGACGTTCTTTCGGCAGTACATTGCTCCGCTTTTCATCTTTCTCATCTTTTTTGTGGCGTTAGCTGCGGTCAGCGTTCGGATTTTTCTGCCCTCCGATATGGCTGCTCCTGCCCCCATGAGCGACGTTAGTTCGCAGAAGGCGACTATGCCCAGCGCAGAGTCACTCGCGGGCTTACCTCCGGCGCTTTCGGCTTTGGTAAAGGGCTTGCCAGATGATCCAGCGCTATTGCAATTGCAGTAGTCGCAAGAAACTGCCTTTCTGACTCTGGAAGCGATCGCTCAAAACGATCGCCCTAAGCCATTGGTTGGGGTGTTTGTGTTGCATCAACTGCCTCCTGATTACAGCTTACGCTTGGGTTCTGGACTCGATCGCGCATTGCTGTTGAAATTTATGCAGCGGACGTATCAGGAGGTGGAAGCAGCCGACAGCTACGCCCATCTGGCACATACCGTTGAGCAGTACTTGTCGCACGAAACACCGCTTTGGTGGGTGCTTCCTGTAGCTGAGGCAAACCTAAACGCTCTGCCTGCAACAACTTCCGTGCGATCACAACCGCCGATTGCATGCCTCTGGTTAGGCACTGCGATCGATCAGGTATATGGCGATCAGCACACGCACGTTTTTTTGCTCTATGTACTGCCAAAGCATCGACGTAAAGGTATTGGTAAGGCACTTATGCTTCACGCTGAGGCATGGGCTATGAGCAGAGGCGATCGGCAGATTGGACTGCAAGTTTTTCAGAAAAACCAAGCAGCGCTCAACCTTTACAAAGGATTGGGCTTTCAAACGCAATCGTTGTGGATGGTGAAGCCGTTGCGGTGAGGGTGAGAAGTTGAAGGGCAGGGGAAGCAGAGGGAGCGAGGCTAAAGATAAGAAGGATAAACGCTGAAAGGCTGCATCACACCTCTTTAGTGTATGGCGCACTATACGAAGTCGCTTTCAAAGCGCTGGTGCTACTCAAAGCTCTCCCTGCTTCCCCACTCCCCACCCTACTCCCCTTCTCACTCAGCCAAGCCTTCCAGCAAGGAGGCTTCGAGGGCAGTGGTAATTGCCTGCGCGGTTTGTTTATCGCCGCTCTGCCGATAATTTGTCGTGTAAAGTGGCGGCCTAATCGTAATGGTGATGTGCGATCGCCATGTTGGAGTAGGGCGGTAGTGGATTGCGATCGGTACGATTGGGATACTGATGGGCTCAGGTATGACGGCTTCTGTTTGCAAAACTAGTCGTGCTAAGCCAGGTTTGAGTGAGCGTAAGGGCTGATCCCGCACGATGCCGCCTTCAGGAAACAGCATCAGTTTTTTGTGGGCTTGCAACAGCTCGATCGCGTAGCGAAAACTGGCAATCTTAGGATGCTCCACATCGACTGGAAAAGCGCCTAACCGTTGTAAAAACCAGCCCTGTATGCCAGCGAACTGGTTTGCATTGGTCATAAACCAGAGCGGTTCGACGCTGAGTAGCGCCAGCACAAATGGATCCCAGCGGCTGTAGTGTTTGGGTGCTAGCACAACAGGCCCCTGAGTGGGTAGATGCTTAACCCCACGAATCACGATCGAGCCAAAGAAAAGGCTTAAAAACAGCCGATGAATGGGCAACAGCAGCCAGTAAAGCCAGGGCACAACCGAAACGTGATCAAGCGTCTCTGGTATTGTTTTTTGAGTCAACGAGTATCCTCCTCTGCCTCTTCTGCCCTTTGTTTACCAGTTCTTGTTAATTGACTCAGGGGTCATTCAAGGTTCTCACAGTCAAAACCTGTGGTGGCGTTGAGTCGGGTGGGTAAAGAAAGTCAACTTGAACTAGGCGATGCTCCCCTTTGGGCATGGATAACGTCAGCAAGGGTTCGCCCTCTTGCCCTCGCTGCAAAATGAGATGAATATAGCGAGTTTGGGGTGCTCCGCGATCGTCTGTATAGCGTAGCCGCACAGGACCTCGAAAGAAAATTCGATCTTCTGGAGGGGTAAAAAACACCAGACCTCCTTTCGCTTTATCTTGCTTGATCGGAGTTTGAATCGCTACCGTTACGGTCTGCCGCTGCCCCGTTGTATTGTGCAGCGGCAAGGTCAGACTGTACTGAATGCCATAGTTGCCATGAGCCTGGTAGGCTGTATCAGCATAGCGGACTAGTAAGGATGCGCTTTGTACCTGCCCTGTTCCAAACGTGCCTTGATAGAGCGTGCTCAACCCGTAAGAAAACGCATGCCCGCGCTTTGGAATGCTTAAAAAATCTGCCTTGGGGCTGTCGGTCAGGTTTGCCTTCCATTCAGACCCTAGCGCCACACCAGCTACACGACCATAGATCACGCGTGCGTAGTCTTTCAAGCGCTCGATCGGGGTGGGTGGAATGTCACGAGGGCCTGATAAGCCTCCATTGACTAGAAGGTTTTGCCATTCTTCTAGAGAAGGGCTGCGCTCTGTTTTATCGGGGTTGAGTGGCGCAAACATGGCTAAGCTTGCCACATAAACGGGGCCATTGCTGCGCAACCGCAATAACGTAGAGCGACCGTTTGATGCAGCAACAACGTTGCCTACTGGAATGGGCAGATTCATCAACATCCAGCTTTGGCGTGGTGGAATGACCATCACAGCAGGCCAGTTCCCCTGCCGTCGTCCGCGCAACACATCATTCACAATGCGGCTACCGGGACCTGCATACACTCGACCAGTCGGATCATCCACATAAGAGGGTAGCTCTATAAACTGGGCGTCAGGACGGGTAAGATAGCTGGCACCCTGGAGGACGTCGATCGTAATAGGTTGGTAGGTTGGGTTATAAACAAGCACCCCCTGAAAAAGTGTGCGCGTGTCACTGGGGTTTCGGGCTTTGGCAATATGGTGAGAAAACAGGTCAAACCGACCTTGAAAAGGAAAATTGAGATGGGCCGCAGGAACTGCTTTTCCCTCAGGCGGAAAGGTGGAGAGCAAGATGCCTTCGGTTTGCACCATCTCTGGGCTGTTGCTATTAAACACTGGCACAGTGTCAAGTTGCCCTGGCAGGGGACGCAGCTCTTGCGGCTCAAAGATCTCCTGGCGTTGTAGCGACTCTTGGGGAGGAAGTCGCTCGTCTTGAGACGGAATGATTTCCTGGGGAGGTGGTACTTTGGGAGAGGTCGGAGTTGGAGTTGAAGGGCTGGGAAGCGGGAACGGAGCCGCGATCGTCTGTGCAAGGGTAAGGAACGAAAACAAGGGAAGCATCAGCAAACTCGAAAAATCCTACAGCAAAGGTATGAATCGGCAAGATATGCGTAAGCGAAGGTGCGGAGACCGGGCTAGACGAACCCGGTGATAACCAACGCTGCCAGGGTTGTAAGCAGAGTGGGAAACAAAGCTAGGACTTACGCAAAAGCGGTCATCTTTCGCCCCCTAGCCCCCAATTCATAGCCCTATCGGGCATACCCTTCGGGAAGCAAGCTATAAGAAAGGGGGAACCGAGCCAATTAAAGCCCCCAGCATTGGGGGTTTGGGGGCAAACGCGTAAGTCCTAAAAGCTAAAAGAGCACTAGATCGCTAGAAGCGCAGGCTTTAGATAGCGCGAGACTTCAGGTCGTGTGAGACACTCGTAGGACTTACGCAGTCGCCCCCTAAATCCCCCAATGCTGGGGGACTTTGAGTGCTTGCTCCCCCAAATTTGGGGGCGGGGGGGGCTAGTTTTAGAGAATTTGCGTAAGTCCTGACTCGGTAGAAAGATGACATAAGCAGAATGTGCGCTATAACATCTAAGTTCTGACACCCATAACCATTCCAAAGTGCTGCTGATAGCAAAAGCCGCTGCATCACGACCAGGTTCATTACCGTTATCGATGATTACACCAAGCAAAGACGATCGTCAGGAGCTTTAACAGTTTCTCGTTAAGTGTGAATCCTGACAAGCAAGTACTTGCCTTGAACAGAGTCAGCATCCCACGCCGATAAGACCCGGCAAACGGCGACCATCACGCAACAGTGTGCACCCCCTTTATGAAGAAAATTTTATTTAACCCTGTGCTAGTTTATCGATTCGGCATCATTGTACTAACTTCTGTCAGTATCAATGCTGTCGTTGACATTCATCATGCCCGCTTTCGTCCAGCGATCGCACAGGCGGCTGATACAGATAACTATTGCGAAGGGCGATCGCGGGATGGCTTAATCAATGGCCGAGGGGTCTGCACCTTCCCCAGTGGTAATCGGTACGAAGGAGAACTACGTAACAGCAGACGACACGGGAAAGGGGTGTTTAGCTTTGCGAATGGCACTCGTTGCGAAGGGGTCTTTAAGGATGATTTGCTCGACGGTAAAGGCATCTGCATCTTTCCCAGTGGCAATCGGTACGAAGGCGATTTCCGTCGTAATCAACGCGAAGGAAAAGGACTTTTTCGCTTCGCTGACGGGACCTACTGCGAGGGCGAGTTTCGGAATAACGTATTCAACGGAGTTGGTGTTTGCACGTTTCCAGACGGCAATCGGTTTGAAGGCGCATTTCAAGACGGTCGCCGTCAGGGAAGAGGGCTTTTTACCTTCGCCAACGGTGTCCGCTGTGAAGGTGACTTTCGGAATGAGGTGCTGAATGGCTCTGGCGTTTGTACCTTCCCCAGTGGCAATCGCTATGAGGGTGAGTTCCGTGATGGCAGACAAAACGGTAGAGGCACTTATATCTTTGCGGACGGTACGCGACTTGAGGGCGTTTGGCGAGACGGGCGGTTTCTCAACAATCCTAAAACGGGACGATCGTAGTTTTACAGTCGAGGATGCATAGGGCGTAGAAGGGAGTGAGGCTACCCGCTCGTGATTAAACATCTGGACCAACGGGTGCGAAACCCATTCAAATAGGTCGAAAGCCCCTAGCATTCTTCTTTAGAGGACTTTGTGCTGTTCGCCCGTATTAGTGCAGGGGCGGGTCAGGCGATCGCTGACAGCTTTGTCAGTTGACCAGGATTATTGCTCTTTGTAAGGATTGCTGTATCTCACAACACCTCTTCCTTTAGACTAATGTTCATTGTGAGCTTTAAGCGTCTTAGGTAAATACATGCCACATCTTTCTTGGCACGATTATTTAACGGTTCTTTCGTTCTTTGCAGCGATCGTTGGTATCGCGCTTCTCTTTAGTGGCAGCCAAGCCTATGAGAGCGACTGGGAAATTACCGATCGAGTTTTGATGTTGATGACGTTCACCTATTGGTTAGTTTATTGCGTGACGGCTGGCTTGCAGCACCTGATTTTGCCTCAATGGGAAGTGCTGCTGTGGAGCGTGAAGCTGACGGGCGTTTTAGCTTATTTGCTAACAGCCGCCTGTGTCCTAAGCTTGCCACTACACCGCGTTTCGATTCGGCAACCAGAGTAGTTTCGTCATAGCTTGGCGACGCCGATTCCTTCTAGCTAAGCCAGAATGGATCAGTCAAACATAGTTGCTTCTTGTCCGTATGCAAGATGGCTTACCCGGCAACTGCTGGTCTTTTAGAGCGGTGCCAAAACCTCCAGGAATGGTTGAGTTAACTGTTCTGAGGTTTGATCTCTGCTAGCAGTTCGATCGTGCTGCGACGAAAGCCGCACGTTTGAAATAACTGCCGTGCCACTTCATTGGCAATGGCTGTATCCAGCCGCACTTGCTGAATGCCTTTTTGTGCAAACAGGTGCAGAGCTTGCTCAACCAGTTGTCGTCCCAGGCCTGCTTTGCGTTCATCTGGCTCCACCCAGAGATCGTGAATAAAGCCATACTCTTGCAGGCGATAGATGGGAATTTCAGTTTCGATCGTGCCCACCAGAAAGGCAACTAAGGCTCCAGGTTGCTGACTGATTGGGCTTTCGCATTCGGCCACTAGAAAAATGCTGCGATCGCTCGTTGCTTGTTCCGCTAGCCAACGCTCATAGCGCTGCGCCGGATTGGGCAAAAAACCGTACTTGGCAGCATCCCACGCTTCATGCAAAGCGCAGATTTGAGCCACCATTGGCAGTACAGCAGGGACATCAGCAGGCGTGGCGAGGCGGATTTTCATGACGATGGCTACCGTCGTTTCAGTAGATGTTCGATCGCGGCTTCAAGTTGCTCTTGCGGCAGAGAGGTCAAAATGAAGACTTCTTGCACCGTTTTGCCCTGGCGTGCAATGACCTTAAACCCGCCTCGAATGGGAACGGATATTTTTAATGCCATTTTGGGCGCATGGGCACGCACTGACGCAATCACACCTGGCGTAATGGTTTGAATACCAGCCTGATGAGTCAGTCGCTCTAACAGCGGAATCAATCCTGGAATGTGGGTGGAATGGTTAAGAACGAGCCTACCACTGGAAGAATTACTCATGCAAAAAGACGGCAAGATGAAAGGATTGTAGCCTGTAGGTTTGCATGAGTTTACAGTTATCTCTCACTCTAAGCAGCTTCCAAGGGAGCCATCGTCAACCCTTCCATCCCAAGCTGCATGTGATAGAGTTCGGCCTGTTCCTGCGGCCCTACCCATACGATCGCCTGCCCTTCGTGGTGAATCTGATTGGTGAGTTCCAGGGCACGATCGAGCGTCATACCTGGAATGTGCTCCATCAAGCTCTCAGTGACGTGTTGAAAGGTATTAAAATCATCGTTCAGCACAATAATTTTGAAGTTGGGGTAATGCTGGCGAGTCACCTGGCTAGACCGCGAAGGAGCTACCGTTGGCGCAATGGCTGCCGTAGAAGAAGCCAGCGGAAGTGTCGTTGTCATAGATATCACCAGAAAAACGCTAGTTACTAACGTTGCTTAGTCACTCATCCTAACTCACCGGCTCGCACTTAGCGGTGAAAAGGGCTCAGCGCTCAGCGGTCAGCCTCTGCCCTCTGCCCGGACGTGACGGCTTAACCCAACCGCTGTGAGAACCCTACCGCGATCGCCCCTAATCCCACGAGCACAGGGGTAAGCCAATCGCCCCAACGGACATAGAGCGTTTGAGTTTGGCGGCGAAAAATAGTGGCTGCGTGGATTTGATAGCGGTGTGGCTGCGATCGCCATTCGACGTTGCCATGCGGTGTCACGATACTGGAGTAGCCGGTATTGGTGGCGCGAACCGCCCAGCGATCGGTTTCAATGGCTCGCATGATGTCTTGGGCCTGATGCTGAGCCATCAGTATTTCGCTGTAGGGGTCTAGATTCGATGCCGTGAGAATGAACTGTCCACCAGCAGCGGCTTGTGCGCGAAACACTTCAGGGAAGGCAGAATCGTAGCAAATACTGGCGATCGCTCGTCCGAACGGTGTTTCAAACTGCTGATAAAACGTTCCCGGTGCGCCATTTTCGGCGATCGGCGAGAGAATACTGATGATGTTTCCCAACACGCGCTGAAAGGGAATATATTCGCCCAACGGCACAAGCTTAATTTTGTTGTAGCGGCTTAAGGTCGAGCCATCGGCAGCGATCGTCAACAGACTGCGTGCAACGCCCTCCTTCTGGGTGGTAAACGTTCCTAACCAAAGCACAATCCTTCTTTTCAGCACCGCTTGATAGAGGGGACTCCGGCGCTTGTTCGGTTCATTCCACAAAAAGGGCAACGCTCCCTCCGGTGTCAGCACAGCCTCAACTCCCTGTGCCGCCAGGGTCTGATAGCCACTGGTATACCCATCAGTAGCCCTTTGAATCCCTTCACTGCCTAGCTTGATGCGCGTGGGGACATTGCCTTGAATAATGCCTACTCGCAGTGGCTCGACATTTCCTGATGCCAACGGCTGCCGATAGAGTGCATAGCCCAGTCCATGCACCGTGACCAGAAGTACGATCGCAAGTAATAGCAGCGTAGCCGTTGCGAGTTTTGCTTTGCTGGTGGCTGACGGCTGATGGCTGACCGCTAACCGCTGGTAGCTCATCCACCCTTCGGCCAAAAGCCCGTTGACTGCCACGATCGCCGCTGTGATGCCAGATGTACCAGACAATTGCCCCACATGCAGCAACGGGAGATTGCCCGGACTTTGGGTATAGGCCAGCACTGTCCAATCAAGCGGCCCCAGACTCCAAAGCCACTCCAGACTGCACCAAAGCGCGGTACCCAGCAGCACTCGACGGCAAGCTGTCCAGAGAGGAGGAGTCTGTGTTCTATGGGTGAGACGCTCAGCCCACAGCATCAGCAATGACCAGAGGGCAACAAGCACCGCGCCCCAAAGAGTGATAAAGCCCCAACAGAAGAGGACGATCGCCACACTTGCCAGCCACGGTACGCCCAGCCAGGTCAGCGGATGCAGCCCCCTAATCCAGGAAAGCGCCAGTCCGTGGTAGCCAAATCCCCACGCAAGGCTGAGCCAAACGACCAGCGGCAAACGGCAAGCGGAATCCTTTGAACGCGCTAGGGGCATACTTTGAGTGGTCGAACGCTCACCCTTGAAAAGCATGAGCCACAGAGGAACCAGTGCAACCCATGCCAATGGAAAGAGATTAAGCGGGGCGGGAGCTAACCCCATTAAAAGACCGCTGCCAAACGCGATCGCCACAAACAGCAGGCGGCTTAGGCGTAAGGGACGATTGCCCTGTAATGCGTGCCAAAGCTTGATCATGCTACGTCAACTTCATGTACTGCCGCCTACACCCTACACCTCATACCCTACACCCCTACCAAATTAGAATCGCTTAAGTTGAATTGCTAATTGCCAGCGATCGCGCCATAGATTTGGAATTCATGCCCTAGAATAGAAAAGCTGTCAAATTAATCCATCCACTGTCATGGCTGTTCCTAAGAAGAAAACCTCCAGCTCTAAGCGCGATCAGCGCAAGGCAACCTGGAAGCGTAAGGCAAACCTGCAAGCACAACGCGCGCTGTCGATCGGCAAATCGATCTTGACGGGTCGTGCTGAAGGGTTTATCTACCCACAAGCAGATGCTGAAGAAGACGAAGAGTCGTAACCTGACGCAACACTCGTAAAACGCCATGCTTGGAAAGTTTTTTCAGAAACCAGACCCGGAATTACAAGACCGTGTACCTCCAGGACAGCATCTTGCGAAAGGTTTTCCAGTGTTAACCTATGGCGATACCCCGATCGTTCAGGTGCAAAGCTGGCAACTTCGTGTTTGGGGGCTGGCGAAGGAAGCCGCCTTTAGCTGGGAAGACCTCATGGCAATGCCGCAGAGCAACTTCACAGCCGATTTCCATTGCGTTACCACCTGGTCAAAGCTAGATGTACAGTGGACAGGCATCAAGGTAACTGACTTTATGCGCCATGTGGAGTTAGCTCCTAATGCGGTGCACTTGATGGAGCATTGCTACGGCGGCTATACGACGAACCTTGCGATCGATGACTTCCTGCGTGAGGAAAACTTCTTCGCGCACACGTTATTTGGCGAACCGCTTCCCGCTGACCACGGTGGCCCCCTGCGATTGGTCGTGCCGCATCTTTATGCATGGAAAAGTGCGAAGTGGCTCAATGGCCTGGAGTTTCTCGATCGTGAAGCGTTGGGCTTTTGGGAGCGCAATGGTTATCATCGCCGTGGTGAACCCTGGGCCGAAGAACGCTACAGCTAATTGTTGTTGTCAGTTTTTGTGAAGAGTAGCCAGCCTTTTGTAGAGGCTAGAACTTAGAAGTTTGGAGGCATGTGTGTGAGTGAGGATGGAATGAAATCCAGACGAGATTTCATCAATTCTTTGAATGCAGTTCCAGCGCCTGAAGCATTAAAAGAGCTAGTCAGTGAAAAAGATGCTTCAAATGCTGAGGCTATCTATAACGGCATTGCTAGGTCTATGCGGGAAAATCCAGGGATGTTTTCTTCAGAAAATAGCGTTGATGTATCCGCATATTTCCATACACCCAAAGAAGAAGTTTTCAGGCTTGTGTCTGAAGCGTTTGCTAAGTATGGTTGGTCACTGGTCGTTGAAGAAGACCATTATTTTATCAAGGCTGTATAGGCGTACAAGCTAGATCGAGCAGCGTTAGCCTCGCGCTCATTCAACCAAATTCTTCAGTGTGCAGATTTCGCGCAACTCAAAAGCATATGGCTTATGACTGTAGCGCTTATGACTGTAGCGGTAGACAGACAGTAAACAAGCTGCCTTTACCAACATCCGATTTGACCGTGATCTCACCGTGGTGCGCTTCCACAATTTGACGCGATAAGTGAAGCCCTAAACCGCTGCCAGACCGTCTGTGGCTACCTGTAATAAAGCTTTCAAAGAGTTTGGGCTGATCGGCGATCGCAATCCCAGGGCCAGTGTCTTCAACCTCCAGTACGATTGCGTTGGAGATGGACTTGCTGCTGTTAACAGAGAGGCGCACTGTCACAGAGCCAATATCGGTAAATTTGAGTGCGTTTCCAAGCAGGTTAGTAATCACGCGTCGTAGCTCGATGCGATCGCCCATCACAGTTCCCAACACCTGCTGCCTCTGTAACACTGTCTGATCGAGTGTCAGCGTCAAGTTTTTTTCGATCGCCAATGGCTGTAACTCAGCAATCACGGTTTCAACCAGCTCTGGCAGATTGACTGCCGTAAAATTAAGCGTTTTGCGCCCAGCTTCGTAACGATAGACCTCCAGCAGCAGGTTGACCATTGTCAGCAAATTTTGATTGCTGCGGATCATCGTGTTGATGGCCTCACCCATTGCTGCTGGTGGTTCGCCTAAGGCACCCTGCTGGAAGAGCGTTAACATGCGATCGGCAGCGACAAGGGGAGTGCGTAAATCATGCGTCAGGCGAGAAACAAAATCTTCGCGCTGACGGGCAATCAAATCCCGCTCATCAACACTGTGCTTAAGTCGCAGCAGCGATCGCACCCGTGCGACTAACTCATCAAATTCAATCGGTTTACGAATAAATTCATCTGCGCCAATATCTAAACCGCGTACAACGCTGGGTTGATCATGAGCTGTGATCAACAAGATGGGTAGAAACGGTAAACCCGTATGTTGGCGAATGCGTCGTGTTACTTCATACCCATCCATACCAGGCATCATCACATCTAGCAACAACAAATCGGGCGGGGTTGCTTCAATATAACTAAGGGCGGCAGTGCCACTGTTAGCGATATCGATGTGATAGCCTTCTTGCTGCAATAAAGTTTGAATCAAAAAGCAGTTGTCAGGTAGATCATCCACAACCAAGATGCGATCGACTCTAGTCGGTCGAGTCAATGGTGTCTGGCTCATATTGGTCGGTTGGGGTGAAAGGGAGAGACTCATTGGTACAACGTGAACTGGTGGTCAAGAGCAGACAAGCGTTAAGCAAAGAACCCCAGACAAGGCTTAGGCCAGCGTCAATTTTTGTTAACTCGCTGGATGAGCACTGACGTGCAATTTTATACGTTGGTATTCTCATCTGCTTCTTTCTTAAGAGAGATTTCGGGGCTATCAGGCATGAAATGATGCTTTAGATCTACCTCGCATCACCTGTTGCCCAATCAGAAATCCCGCTAAGATAAGAGTGTTGTTTTCTATTGACAGCATTTGACGAGTGCCTGTTAAAATTGGCAACCTGGTAGTAGCCCAGCAACCGCTAGACGTGAGGTAGCGCTTACGGAAACAGATAAGGACAGCGACTGCTTACACGCCAGGGTAGATGTGGCACCGTCTAGCAGACTTCAACCATTTGTGCCCTTCATGCCTCTGGCAGACGTGCCTCTATCAGAGGGGGCTACCCAACAACTGCCACCCGCTGCTCTGGCGTATTTAGGAGATGCTGTTTACGAACTCTATGTACGTCGTTGGTATCTGTTGCCTCCTCAACGGCTCCAGTCTTACCACAATCAGGTTGTAGCTCAAGTGAGGGCAGAACAACAAGCTAAGCATCTAAGATCGCTGATGCCATTGTTGACCGACTCAGAACTAGATCTGGTCAAGCGGGGGCGTAACGCTGCGACCAGACACCCCAAGCGAGTTGATCCCAGGCTCTATCAGCAAGCAACCAGTCTGGAAACGCTGATCGGCTATCTCTATCTCACAGATCCGCAACGGCTGGTGCAACTGTTAGCCAACCTTGAGCTTGGCTCGTCCGACTAGCGCCTTAAGATTTCACCCTGCGTTTTTCTTGAGTTACGCTCAAAGCTGCTTGAGTCTCCGCTTAGAATTTTTGAGCTTTTTATTCGCATTACTTCCGTAACATCATGGCTGCCAAAAGACATCACGACGATCCCCAAGAGCGCGCCTTGCCCATCCGTGCTGCGAAAGCCCGCATCAAACCAGCAACCGCAAAAGGGCGATCTCAGCCTGTGAAAGCTGGCAAACCACGGCTGTCACGCGAAGCAAGTATTGACTTTCATGTGGACAAACCACGTCCAGCCCGTAAAGCAAGCGGTGACGCTAGGGCTTCTGAATTTAAATCTGAGCGGGATACGTCCAAACCAAGGATTAGGAGACGCCATGGCGATCGACCTACAGGCGATCGCACCAACGGCGCGTCAAACTCCTCGCGTGAACCGAGAGCTGACTGGAAAGCCGATCGCATCCGCCCCTCTAGAGATGGCGATACAGTACAACCAAGGCGACGGTCAGGGCATGCTTCTCGGCATGAAGGGCATGCCCCTCGACATGAACGCCCGTCTCAATCACGCTCTCAGCGATCCCTGCCACCTGTAGCATCACGCCCACCAGCAGACGTTAGCGCTGATCTCGCTAATGCAGCGCCAACATCTTTTGAAGAAGCTGATTTAATTTATGGACGTCATCCTGTTTTAGCGGCACTGGAAAGCCAGCGATCGCTCAACCGCATCTGGATCACCGCCAAGCTCCGTTATGACCACCGCTTTCACGATTTGCTCGGTCAAGCCAAAGCAAATGGTACCGTCGTTGATGAAGTTGAACCACAGCGATTAGACCAATTGACCTTTCGAGCAAACCATCAGGGTGTGGTAGCTCAGGTTGCACCCCACGCCTACATGGAACTGACCGATTTGATTGAGCAGGCAAAAGCGACCTCTGATCAACCTGTGCTAGTCGTAGCAGACAGCATTACTGATCCCCATAATTTGGGTGCCATCATTCGCACTGCCGAAGCCCTTGGTGCGCAAGGCTTAGTGATCCCTCAGCGCCGTGCTGTTGGAGTCACATCCACGGTTGTCAAAGTTGCTGCCGGAGCGCTAGAAACGTTCTCTGTAGCAAGGGTGGTCAATCTGGGCCGCGCCTTGGAAGAGCTCAAGAGTGCCGGGTTTTGGATCTACGGTACCGCAAGCAACGGCAGCCAGGCGCTACATACAGTGCAGTTTTCAGGACCTGTCGTGCTAGTGGTGGGAGCAGAGGGCGACGGACTCAGTGTGCTGACCCAGCGTGCTTGCGATAGCCTAGTTTCCATTCCTTTAAGCGGCCACACCCCTAGCTTGAACGCCTCTGTCGCGACAGGAATGGCATTGTATGAAATCTTCCGCCAGCGCTGGTCGAATACGTTGCATCTGGATAAAGTGGAAAAGGCAATGCGGTTGAAAAAGTAAGCCGCAAGTAGTATACAAAGTGTAAAGAACCTATTGCGACAGCAGTCACATGATGCCGCCGCGTTCTCTTGATCAACCATTGGTAAATCAGCAGAGACCTGAATGAAAGACCTTTTGACAAATCTGCTCAATCTGTTTGGGCTTGCTTGGTGGGTTGAAGTGGTCACGGAAACACCTGTATGTACCTATTACTTCGGGCCATTTCTCAGCGCGAAAGCTGCTGCCGCTTCTAAGAGTGGCTATGTGGAAGATTTGGAGCAAGAGGGCGCTCAGGGCATTAGAGCCACGCTAAAACGGTTGAAGCCTACCAAACTGACCGTGGGTGATGACCTGGGGGAGAAGTCTAGCCAGGGAGTTGCACACACGCTGCGTGGGCAGTTTCAGTAACCTTCTGGCTTTGGCTCTTTTGGCTTTTCCTTTGGCTTCTCAGGGCACGATCGCAACCAGCTACAGGTCATCTGTAACGAATGCAATCGTTTCCACTAGCAACCAGCCACCAGCCATGTTGACGGTGCCTGATACAGCTAGCCATTGCTCCAGGGCTATAGTCGTTAGCTGCTGATTGATGTTGGCATCAAGCGTCACCAGCTTCAACGTTAAGCCGTTCAGCTCTGGCGGCTCCAGAACTAGCATGGTGTAGTTCTGGTTGCCGTTGCGTTGAAAGCTGCCGAGTGCTTCTTGTACGGCAGCTAACGTCAGGGACGGCACCAGTGTAGACAGTGGTTTGGTGCCCTGTTTGGGTGCCGCTCGTTTGAGTGGAACATTGCCATCAGCAGGGTACGCGTCTGGGTGGTCTAGATAGTAACGCTGCCAGTAGAGCCAGTCGGGATCATTAAAGGGTAAGTTTAGCAGCGGGATGACTGCGGCAGGCGCGATCGCATCGCTCAACAGAGCCTCCTGGAGCGATCGCACCTTCAACTCTCGCGGTTGGCATCCCTGTTCAACGCAAAGTGCTGCTGCCATTCCTGCTGCCTGCCCGATCCCCAGGACAAGAGGCTGCAAGCGCGTGGCTCCATTCGCCATGTGGGATACCGAAATATTTTTTTCGCATACCAAGAACCCATCTGTGCTGACCGATACCAGCGATCGGTAAGGAATGGTAAAGGGTGTACCTGTCCAGCGTCCGCCCCAACGCATCGACTTCGGTTTGAGCGTGATGTCGCCGTTGGGGTAATGATGATCATTGGCGTAATTGCCGATCGCGATCGCATCACAGACATTCTCCGCCTGCGTGCAGCCCTGTGCCGAAACGACGATCGGTAGCGACGCAACGCACCCATGACTTATCGGAAGAATATCCTGCTCCCGCACGGTTGTTAAGCCCTGTAACCGCCGACTTTCCCGATAGTATGGGTGCAGCGCATACGCCCCACCGCCCAAATTTTCCCTGTCCCCCACCCCCTGTCCCCTGTCCTCTAGCGGAAAAATCTCCGCTGCTAACCCATACCGACAACCCAGTTGCCTCTGAATAAAGCGGGCAAAACTTTGCGTATGCCACCGCGCTTCTTGCAAAAATTCTCCCCGTTTCTCAGCAGACAAAAGGCGATTAACCCCTTCACCATAGTCATTGCCATAAATCGGCCAGTTGATCATGAAGCGGTTTCCGGGCAATCGTCCGTAATTGAGAAAGCGATCGCCCCCATAGTTGCCCCAGGCTCCCAGAAAGCGATCGGGATCATCGTTGGGTGGCGCAGGGATCTCAGGCGCGGTTTCGCCCTCACCGTAGTCCTGCATGACAACCACCCAGGTAGGAGCCTGCACTGGATACTGCTGCGTCAGTTGGTTAGGACTGATAGGTGCGCTCGGTTCACCAAACTCTGACTGGAACTCCCAACCCCAACGGTGCGGTATATCACCGATCGCCAGCACCTCGCCCAATTCTGTGCCGTCGATCGTCACCTGGGCGTGGATCGTAAACTCCTGAAAACGGACTCCAGTAATGTGATTCCCCTCCCGAAGTACTGCTTCTGGCGTTTGTCCAGCAATCCACTGAAGATTGGGCAATGCTGCCACCCAATCGGCAAAAATCTGAGCGCCAACCCGTGGATCGTAGGTGAAGAAGCTAACCCACCCGTGATCTAACCCTTCTGGCTGTCGCTGCCTGAGTTCGTGCAGAAAGGCTCCCCAAAGTCCCGTTTGCAAGGCAAGTAACTCATTGCCATCGGGGGCAGCTACACCTGCACTGGTCAACATGCCGCCCAACCAGCTAAATTCGCTTACCAGGATCGTTTTTGCTCCCCGTCGAGCAGCTTGAATGGCGGCAGCAGTCCCCCCGGTTCCTCCACCCACGACTAAAACATCGGCTCTTAGTTCTTGCATGACATGTCACCATAAAATTCTCAAGCGAAAAACATACTCATTCGCTGTCGTAAGAAACAGGGTAGCGGTTCGTCAGTGGCGATCGCGCAAAATTTCGGTCATCCCGCCGCCATAATGGGAATAGCTCATCAGAATCAACGTTGTGAGACAAAACCAATGGTGTTCACTGCTCAACAGCTAGAAGCTATGATGCCCGATGCTACCCAGCTTTTGAGCGATGAGCCAGAGATGGAAAGTTCCCTTCACTATGCTCAACTGGCACTCCTGGTTGCCTGTTTGGAATGGCTTTGGCGCAACCAACCAGATTTTTTTATTGGCGCTAATCTCACCATTTACTTCAGCCGTCAGCAACTCCGCAACCGGGATTTTCGCGGCCCCGACTTTTTCCTCGTCAAGCGCACTGAGGCGCGATCGCGTAACGCCTGGGTTGTTTGGGAGGAAGATGGACGCTATCCCGATTTGATCATTGAACTGCTGTCAACGTTCACCGCCAAGGTCGATCACACCCTCAAGAAAGACCTGTATCAAAATCGTTTTCGGACACCAGAATATTTTTGGTTTTCGCCAGAAACGCTCGAATTTCAGGGCTTTCGGCTAGTCGGGCACGAGTATGAAGCGATCAACCCCAACGAGCATGGCTAGCGCTGGAGTGAAGAACTTGAACTGTATCTTGGTGTAGAGGCTAGTCAGTTGCGCTATTTCAATGCTCAGGGCGAGAAAATACCGACTCTGGCAGAAGCGATCGCGCAGTCGATGGTAGAAACAGAACAGGCAGCAGCACAGGCAGTAGCAGCAGCAACACAGCAATTTGAGCAAGAACGCTAGACGCTAGCACAAACCGAGCGCAGCTTAAACAGGAAAAATTACAACGCTTTGAAGCTCAGCAGCGCGCGGAACAGTTGGCGATCCGTTTGAGAGCAGTGGGCATTGATCCCGACTGAAGCTGGGTTGAGGGCAATGGCTCTATTTTTCCTGCCCGATCGCTTCATCAATGGCGGCACTTTTCATGGCTGCTGCTGGGAGTGTTGGATTTGCCCCAGCGCTCAGGTGATTGCCCTGCGGTTCTACACCAAGGCCCTTTACCTGATGCATCAGGCTTGCCATTTCTAAAGCACTCATGGCGTAGTTCCAACCCAAGTTGCTTTTAATGCCTGCTCGTTCCAGCGCTTGCTGCATCGTGTCTGTGGTGAGCACACCAAAAATTACAGGCACTCCTGTTTGAAAACCAGTGGCCGCAATGCCCTTGGAGACCTCTGCCGCCACGTAGTCAAAATGAGGCGTTTGGCCTTTAATGATGGCACCCAGGCAGATGATTGCATCGTAACGGTTTGTCAGAGCGAGTTGCCGAGCAACCAGGGGCACCTCGAAACTACCCGGCACCCAGGCATAATCAACCTGTGTTCCATTGGGATCGGTATTTACCCCGTGACGCTTAAGACAATCCTGGCAACCTTCTAAAAGCTTTGTGGTGACCAGATCATTAAACCGACCAATCACGATCGCAAACCGCATCTGGTCTGTTTGAGTGAACGTTCCTTCAAAAACTGCCATGTGCTTCTAAATTTAAAGACCTTCCCCACCAGCTCAGGACTTATGGAATGAACGTCTTTTGCTGATGGGGCATACGATGATCTTAAGCGAGTGTTCTTATCGCGGCGTAATCTGTAGACTAGAGACGACTAAACAACCAGGTAATTCAGTCCTCCTACCAGCAGAACCAGCACTGTCCACACAACCGAACCGAGAAAGATAAGACGTCTGGACTGATCCCAGTTTTGTGGTGTTGCGAGAGCGACAGGCGCACCAACAACCATCACAAACGACAAAATCACTAGAGCCGCCAGGGAAATCTGAAAGACGATGGTCATAATTTCCGCTTCTCCAATACAGCGATAGATTAGGCATAGGGACGTCAATGCGGACGATCGCATGCAGCCCCAATTAGTAAGCTATCAGAAAACTGTACCGATCTCATGGAGGGATTTGGGATTACAGTCGGAGGCAGAGGGTAGAAGGTAAAGGGTAAAAGGCAAAAGAAGTTGTTTTTTAGTTGTTGGTTGTTAGAAGCAAGCTGGACAGTTGAGTGTTGAAAGCTGTAGCTTGCTTCTGCTTTACGGTCGGCTGACGGCTGATAGCTAGTGGCTATTAATCGCTCGCTCTTTAACTCAAAACTTCAACACTGACCGCTGATCGCTCTTTAACTCAAAACTCAAAACCATCCCTCGTCCTTTCTTCCCCTAATGGATCTCATCCTCTGTCACACCACTGCTGATTTTGACACATTGGGCGCTGCTGTCGGGCTGACGCGGTTACAGCCAGGGTCTCGTATTGTGCTGGCAGGTGGGGCGCATGCAGCCGTGCGCGATTTTTTGGCGCTGCATCGAGATGAGTATGCCCTGATCGAGCGTCGATCGGTCAATGCGGACCAAATTCAGGCGATCGCCGTGGTCGATACTCAATTTCGCGATCGGTTAGGCAAGGTAGCGGAGTGGCTCAATTTGCCTGATGTCGAAATTTCGGTTTACGACCATCACCTTGGCGTAGAGTCGGACATTCAACCAGCCAAACGCCAGATAGAAGCGGTTGGAGCAACCACAACTCTGATTGTAGAGCAGCTTCAGGCGCAACAGGTAACGCTCACGATCGCCGAAGCAACGGTGATGGCATTGGGCATTCATGTGGATACCGGCTCGCTGACGTTTGACCAGACAACCGCACGAGATGCCATCGCGTTGGCATGGCTGATGGAGCAAGGAGCCAGCCTGCGAACGATCGCCCATTATGCCGATCCGGGGCTTCCGGCTGAGTTACAACCGTTGCTGACAACGGCGCTCAACACGGTACAAACAGAGACCGTATACGGCAAAGCGATCAGTTGGGTGATGCTGACGCTAGATCGTTTTGTTCCAGCCTTATCTAGTCTGGCATCGCACCTGATGAGTCTGACAGATAGTGATGCATTGCTGCTGGCAGCCTACTATTGCAAAAATGTGGCCTGTCGAACGAGCGAGGATGACAGCGACGATCGCGCACTGACTGTTATTGGGCGATCGCGCATTGATGGCACCGATTTAAACGTTCTGTTTAGTGCGATCGGCGGTGGTGGACATCCCTTAGCCGCTTCCGTGAATCTCCATGCCGTTGATCCACAAGAAACTCTTGCTCAACTGATGGCTCAATTTAAAGCGCAAATTCCTCAACCACCCGCCGCGAGAGATCTAATGTCATCGCCTGTCCGCACCATTCGTCCTGAGACTACGATCGAAGAGGCGCAGCGGTTGCTCTTACGTTATGGGCACTCCGGCTTATCGGTGGTCGAAACCAATGGTCAGCTCGTTGGCATGATTTCACGCCGTGACCTGGATCTTGCATTCCATCATGGTTTTAACCACGCCCCCGTCAAGGGTTACATGACCACTAACCTCAAAACCATTACGCCTGACACCTCGCTACCTGAAATTGAGTCGTTGATGGTGACCTATGACATTGGTCGGTTACCAGTTTTAGATCAGGATCAGTTGGTGGGAATTGTGACCCGCACAGATGTGCTACGCCACTTGCATCAGGCCGCGAGGCGAGAGAGGGCAGAAGATAGGGGGCAGGGGGTAGGGGGTAGGGGAGAGCAGGGCTTGACTCCTCACTCTTCATTTCTCACTCCTCATTCTTTACTCCTGACTACTCTGCGGCAGTGTCTTACTTCTGAACTCTGGCAAGTCTTAGCGGCAGCGGCAGAAGAAGCCGAACAACGGGGATGGCATCTATATCTTGTAGGGGGAGCCGTGCGAGATCTGTTGCTGGCGATCGCGGCGGGAACGGCAACCACAGGCACGCTCCTGTTAGAAGATGTGGATCTAGTCGTAGATGGGTTTCACCGAGCAGCCGATGTTGGAGCGGGAGTTGAAATGGCGCGATCGCTTCAAACCCTCTATTCCAGGGCACGTCTGGAAGTTCACGGTAAATTTCAGACGGCTGCCTTACTGTGGCACAATGATCCGATGCTGAAATCCCTCTGGGTTGATTTTGCGACAGCTCGCACAGAGTTCTATCCCTACCCAGCCGCCAATCCGGAGGTAGAAGCCAGTTCAATTCGGCAAGATCTTTACCGCCGCGATTTTACGATGAACGCGATGGCAATTCGCTTAACCAACCCCCATGCAGGCGAACTGCTCGATTTTTTTGGTGGGACATTTGATCTGCAAGCAAAACAGATCCGCGTCCTCCATGCCAACAGTTTTATTGAAGATCCCACACGGATCTACCGAGCTGTGCGCTTTGCCGTGCGCTTGAGCTTCCAATTAGACGGTCAAACAGAAGGATACATCCGGTACGCGATCGCTAGTGGCGTTTACGCTCAAGCGTATCAAAACCACGATCGTTCCCTGAGCAAATCACCCATCACTGCCCCTGCCTTGCAAACGCGCCTCAAAGCGGAACTAAAGTATATTCTTCAATCGCTTTACTGGAAGCCTGCGCTGCAGTACCTGGCTGATCTGGGTGCGCTGCAATGCATCCATCCAACCTTATCGATGGATACAACCTTATGGCGGCAACTGCTATTGGTCGATCGAGTGTTGAGGAGGCAGAAGTCAGCGGTCAGCGGTCAGCGGTCAGCAGTGTCCCAACATTTAATTCTTTATCCTTTATCCTTTCCTCTTCCACCATCCTGGCTCATCTTGCTCGAAGTTCTGCTTGCTCACCTTGCAGCCGAATATCGGGGGTTAGTAGCAGAAAAGCTACAGCTACCCACTGACAGCATTGAGCGCTTGCAGCAGTTAGAAGCAGCTCAAGCTCGTTTAGTGGCAGTCCTACCAACCTGTCATCGCTCCAGTGAGTTGATCCAGTTGCTGAGGCCGTATGATCGACTGCTCTTAGCATTGATTGCTGTACGCGACGTGCGATCGACCCCGCAAACCAGTCGAGGAGACTCCCCCCGCCACAAAATTTGGCAGTATCTCACTCGTTGGAGCACCCTCCAACCACTTTTAGATGGAAACGATCTCAAGGCAATGGGGTATAAACCTGGTCCACAGTTCAAAGCGATTTTAGATGCCCTCTTAGCTGCGACCGCAGACGGCATCATTCACACCCGTACTGAAGCGAAACAGTTTGTAGAAGCACAATTCTCTCCAACAAATGGAAGGGAGTGAACCGTTGGTTGAACCCAGTGTTCAGTCATCAGCCATCAGTCTCAGTATCCCGACCCACTTCCCCTGCTCCCACTGCTTCCCTTGCTCCTCTGCTCCCCCTGTCTTCTGCCCTCTGCCCTCTGCTTCTTCCCCTCATTCTCCACTCAAACTAGCCTTCGGGTACGTCGAGACGTTAGCATGGTCACGACCTCTGGAAGCGATCGCCCATGAACTTAACGGCTGGTACAGCGCTGCAACAGGGCAAGTATGTTCTTGGTAGTCCTCTGGCTCAAAGTGCTTTGGGGCTTACCTTTAAGGCAACTCAAGCGCGATCGCACCAGCCGATCGTGCTGCAAACACTACGAGTGCAACCGCAAACTGATGTTGCACATTTAAAGCGTCGGTTTATGGAGGAAGCGCAGCGGTTAGCGCAATGCCAGCACCCCGGCTTAGTGCGTGTAGTGGATGTGTTTGAGGAAGGTGGGCTACCGTTTGCCGTGATGGATGATGTTGTAGGGCAGACGCTAGCAGAATGGGTAAGATCGCGGGGGCCATTACCAGAAGCGGAGGCCGTACAATACATCCGTCAGGCTGGGTCGGCGCTAAGCGTCATGCATCGACAGGGGTTGTTGCATCGGGATGTGAAGCCAGAAAATTTGATACGCCCAAAAGGTGCATCGTTTGTCGTGCTAGTTGGTCTTGCGATCGCACACTATGCAGTGCTAGATGTACCAGACAGCGCCGGAACGGTGTCTCCTTACGCCGCACCGGAACTGCATCAACGACAGATTAAGCTTACGCCTGCAACAGATTTGTATGGACTGGCTGCAACGCTGTACTTTTTGATGACCGGGCAGGAACCGCTCGAAGCCTTACGTCGTGCACAAACCCCCTTACTGTCGCCGCGTCAATTACAGCCACAGTTGAGCAGCATGATCGAACACGCAATTCTCAGCGGTATGGCGCTCAACTCTCAGGAGAGACCACAAACCGTTGCAGACTGGTTTTCGCTCTTATCAAGTCATCATCATTTACCTGCAACTCAGGAAACATCGCACAGGGCAGATCAACCGCGTGCTGCGCTCGACCTGCCCAATCCAACGGCATCGTCGAATGGCTCTGGTCGCACGACTGCTCCTCCAGCACCACCCTTCATGCCGATAGCTTCAAGCCCTCCTACTGCATTCCCTCCGACCTTACCTACCCATGCTCTAGGAGGTCACAGCCCAGGCCCTCACGCGACTGTAGCACCAAGCCGTCCATCCATCCCCAGCCCTATAGTTGTCAAAAGCCGCTTTCCCAAAGCGCTACTGCTGGCTTCGGCCATTGCGATCGCGGCTGGTTCGGGGTTGGGGTTGGCATTGCGCTTGAGTGCAGCACATGGCATTGGTCCAACATTCTTTCAGACGCAGCAAGACTTTCCACCTGTGCAAAATTGGCCTTTACAAGCCGCTCCTGAGGCTCTATCGACAGCGCCACCTCTCCCGGAACCATTGCCCATTCGTAGCTTTGCACCTGCACCGTTGCCCAAGGTTAGATTTTCACCTAGCCCATTACCAGAACCTGTAACGCCTGAACCGTCACCCAGCGCGACGATCGAGTCCAGTCCTATACCGACTCCTAGCTCGTCGATCCCCAGCGTTCAGCCTTCGCCGTCACCCAGTCCTGTTCCCTCGACTGTCTTGCCACCACGACCAGCCCCTTCTGTACAAGCTCCTGCTAATTCTCAAGGCTTATAGCGGTTGTAGTCCTGAAGGCTCCTGGTTCTTGGCAAATGGGGAGAGAAGGAACACAGTTGATAGGCACCTTCTTGCCAGCGTTGTCTCATCCCCGGCTACCTTCCATCTCCAGTAAGATAGACTCAGCGCTGTTGGATAGGGTCGTTAGGCTAGACATGATTGAAACGTTGCAAACCCAGCTTTACGAGTTAGAACACTTTGCGAACACACTAGTGGGCGATCAACTGGCGCATCTGACGCCAGCCAGTGTGGGCATCATTTTCGTGGCAGGGCTGCTGACGAGCCTGACGCCCTGTATGCTGTCGATGCTGCCCATTACGATCGGCTATATCGGCGGCTACGAAACCCAAACGCGGCTACAAGCGGCAGCGCAATCTACCTGGTTTGCACTGGGACTGGCGACAACCCTGGCGGGGTTAGGCATTGTGGCAGCGGTCGTCGGTAAGATTTATGGTCAGATTGGGCTGGGATTGCCTATTTTGGTGAGCGCGATCGCCATTTTGATGGGTCTGAACTTGCTGGAGGCATTGCCCTTACGGCTACCCTCTTTTGGTGGTTTGGAATGGATTTCCAAGGATCTGCCACCCGGTGTACGCGCTTATTTGATTGGTCTGACCTTTGGCTTAGTTGCATCGCCATGTAGCACGCCCGTTTTGGCAAGCATCCTGGCGTGGATTTCTGCAACGAAAGATCCAGTCTTGGGCAGCGTGCTGCTGCTCTCATACACCGTTGGTTATGCGGCACCACTCGTGCTGGCAGGAACGTTCACAGCCTCGATCAAAAAACTGCTGGAGCTTCGTCGCTGGTCAGGTTGGATTACACCAGCCAGCGGCGTTTTGCTCGTAGGCTTCGGTGTCTTCTCTCTGCTTGCAAGAGTTCAGTTTTGAGTTTTGAATTTTAAGTTTTGAGTTAGATAGCTGCTCAAAACTCATCACTCAAAACTCATCACTCAAAACTAATAACGTGCTTCAAATGTTTGCAAATTCTTCGCTCTTCACGCGTCTATCTGGTTTAGGAACAGCTTCTCGAAGCTTCTTCAGGAGAGAACTGCTGCCTGTGTTGTCTGATTTGCGGTTGGCGATCGTCCTGTTGCTGGCGATCGCGCTGTTCAGCGTGATAGGGACGGTGGTGGAGCAAGGGCAATCGGCTGCGTTTTATGAAGCCAACTATCCAGAGCATCCGGCGCTGTTTGGGTTTCTTACCTGGAAAGTGTTGCTGATATTGGGGTTAGATCATGTCTATCGGACGTGGTGGTTTCTGGCATTGCTGATTTTGTTTGGGTCGAGCCTGACGGCCTGTACCTTTACGCGGCAGCTTCCGGCCTTGCGCTGGTTTTCGCGCACGTCGCGTAAGTTCTACAGTCAGCCGCGCCAGTTTCAGAAGTTTGCCCTCAGCGCCGAGTTTAAGCAAACGTCGTTAGATGACGTGTGGCCGCTGTTAGAGCAGAAACGGTATAAGCTGTTTCGCCAAGATGACGCGGTGTACGCTCGCAAAGGGATTGTGGGACGCATTGGGCCGATCGTTGTCCACGCGAGTATGCTGCTGATTTTGCTCGGCGCGATCGTCGGGGCGCTGATGGGGTTTGTGGGGCAAGAGATGGTGCCCAGTGGTCAGACGTTTCAGATCAAGAACATTGTGGATGCGGGGCCGTTTGCCGAATCGCAAATTCCCAAAGATTGGTCGGTGAAGGTGAACCGCTTTTGGATTGACTACACCCCGCAAGGCGCGATCGACCAGTTCTACTCCGATATGTCGGTGCTGGACAGCGAGGGAAGGGAAGTCCAACGCAAAACCATTCATGTGAATGAGCCGCTCCGTTATCACGGTGTCACGATGTACCAGGCAGATTGGGGCATTGCTGCGGTTCAGGTTCGCATCAACAACAGCCCCATTTTTCAGCTTCCAATGGCGCAACTGGATACAGGTGGCAAAGGTGGACGCATCTGGGGCACCTGGATTCCCACTAAGCCAGATTTGAGCGCAGGGGTCTCTCTTATCGCCAAAGATTTGCAGGGCATGCTGCTGGTCTATGACACCTCTGGTAAGCTGATTTCCACCGTTCGTGCTGGCATGTCTACCCCGGTGAATGGCGTGACGCTGGCAGTGAAAGAACTCATCGGTAGCACTGGACTGCAAATTAAAGCCGATCCCAGCATTCCGATCGTCTACGCTGGCTTTGGGCTACTCATGCTGGGCGTGATGATGAGCTACGTCTCCCACTCGCAAATCTGGGCACTTCAAAAAGATGGACACCTCTACATTGGCGGTCTCACCAATCGTGCTCAGGTTGCCTTTGAACGCGAAATGTTGGAGATTTTAGAACGGTTGGATACGCAAGAACAGGAAACGAATGCTGTCGTAACGGTGTGAGGCGATCGCTGAACAAGAAACTTGCAAACAATTGCGTTGTGTCAGATCCCCGACTTCTGATCTAAGGGCACTTAATCAGTCAAAATCTGTAAAGAAGTCGGGGATCTAGATTGTCAGCCCAAATTAGCCATGCCAAAAAGTTCTATGGCGCTCAGTTTGAGTCAAGAAGTGAAAGACCACCTAGACTTGGTGGCACCTGCAATGGTATTTTTTGCTTTGCCTGCGAGTCAGCAAATCGACGTATTACCGACGCTGGCAAAGGAACAAAAATATGATTTTTCGCAAGGTGATCTATTCACAAGTAACCCGCTTGAAGTGTTGTTAACTGCTTATACAAACTGTCTGAATAATCTCCTCAATTGGCTTGTAGTTATGGCAGATGAACCGAGAAGTCAGGAAGCCGAGATTTTGAACAGCCTCATTGAAGATCTCCTAAACACAGCCCATACAATTGTTGATGATTGTTTTGAAGAGATTGGTAATGTGGATAGTCTTGAATCTCCTGAATGGAGCAAACTTCGTCGGCTCTCCCAAGCGGTGCAACAGCAACTTCAAATTCGGCTAGAACTCAACACCGCAGCTATTAACAGTTTCATCAGTTATTGGCTTCATGCTTGAACAATTAAGTACCCGATCGCGTTCTAAACCTTTGACTAAACTGTAATGCCGTAAACCATGCGTCTCTACCAACCGCCATCATCGCTACAATCGGGTTACTCACTGCGAGTGATTGGCCCCAGTGGCACTTTGCGAGAATTTAAGTCCTTTCAGGATAGGGTTAAGATCTAGCGATCGTGCGGCGATCGGGTTGAACTCACTCCTGCCCAACTCAGAGCTAGCATAGTAAACTAGTTCTATGAGGAGCGACCATTCCAGGGAACGGGGTGATGAAGGAAGACCCGTTGGTTTAGCGTTTAATGATGCTCAACGAGCACGACAGGGGATGTCTTTATTCAGTTAGATGAACGCTCTGTATCATCTTTTTTTGGGTAGAAGCGCTGCACTGGGAAAACTTAGCGATTTACAACAAGCAGTTATTTTTGAGTCATCAGCATTGCTCTAGACATAGCTGATTGCAGGTAGGAGCGCCTCTCACCGATCAAATGCACCTTTGTCAACCGCCACCACCATTACAACCAGGTGACTTACTGCGAGTGATTGCCCCTAGCGGCACGTTGCGGGAGTCTGAGGCGTTTCAACGTGGAGTGGAGATCTGGCGATCGCGCGGCTACCGGGTTGAATTGACTCCGGGCTACGACGATCGCTGGGGCTATCTGGCAGGGAAGGATACCGATCGGCGCAAGCAGTTATTCACCGCACTCAACGATCCAGACTGTCGTGGCATTCTTTGTGCGCGGGGTGGCTATGGCGGTGCGCGGTTGCTCGAAGACTGGTCGTGGGCAGGGCATGATCCCAAATGGCTGATCGGCTTCTCGGATATTACCAGTCTGCTGATGAGCCTCAGTCTACAGAGCGTTTCAGGCGTTCATGCACCGCTGTTAACAACGCTGGCAGCAGAACCGGAGTGGTCAGTGCAACGGCTGTTTGCTTGGGTAGAAGGTCGATCGCTCCCGCCTCTAGAAGGAGTAGGTTGGGGCGGCGGACAAACAGCGGGAGTGCTGTTACCTCTCAATCTCACAGTGGCGACTAATCTTTTAGGAACGCCCGTACAACCTGACTTTGCCGACACGATTCTGGCGTTGGAAGACGTGGGAGAAGCGCCCTACCGCATCGATCGCATGTTGACCCAGTGGAGACTCTGCGGTGCGTTCAAGGAGGTAAAAGGCATTGCGATCGGTCGTTTCAGCCAGTGTGATCCGCCAGTTGATATTCCCAGTTTCACCGTGGAAGAGGTGCTACGCGATCGCCTGAGCGACTTGAATATTCCGATCGTGTCAGGACTGCCCTTTGGTCACGACGGAGCCAATGCAGCGCTCCCAGTCGGCATCATGGCGCAATTAGACGGCGATCGAGGGCTTTTAGGCATCGGCTAAACAGTTCTAACGGCTGACCGCTGACAGCCTCCAACCCCTTCCCCGACTGTAGTAGGCTCAGAGGCAAAGGTTCCTGGCTCAAATACCTAGCATACGCACCGCTGAGATACTGACGGTAAGTAGTCTGTTGGGCAACGTGGGTTTCAAAGAACGCCAGACTTAATGCACTCAGATATCCACGGGCGATCGACGGATCGGAACCTGCCAAACTTGAGGGAATCTTCAACACACCCGAATCATCTGGCGCACCGCCCAGCACGGAAAAATGGGTACCATGCGTGATGAGCACAAGGTAGCGATTGGGCGTTGTCAGCCAGGTAAAAGGGCGGATCTGCTCCAGCACGGCAGGCGTTACTGCATCATCGCTGCCTGCAACCAGCATCGTAGGCACCTGAATCTGGCTCAAACTAACCCGACCCAGTAGGCTACTGGTGATAGGGTTAACCGCCAGCACTGCCTTAATGCGGCTATCCTGCAAGCTTTCCGCTGTCGGTGGTAGGGTTAACGCCTGACATTGCACCAACAGGGCAAGGTTGAACGATCGTTCGCTTTGGCAATCCTGTTGGAGTTGCGCGACGTTAAGTGGTGCACCTGCTAATGCCAGTGCTGCATAGCCACCTTGAGAATGCCCCATCACGCCAACCTGTTGAAGATTGAGTGCTTGAAGAGCCGTATCGGTACGCGATCGATGTTCGAGTGCATCCAACAACCGTTTGACATCCAGCGGCTGGTTAACCAACTCAGCTACATCAGGCTCGGTTGCTCGTCCAGCCAGAAATTGTCGGTACCGTTGAGCGCTATTACCAGGGCTTTCGGGTACGGCAACCGCAAACCCATGTGATGCCAGATGGATGGCGAGATAGGCAAAGGTATTGCGATCGGACGCTGCACCATGTAGTAAGACGATCAGAGGAATCGATGTTTTGTCTCCAGCGTTTCGTTCTGGAAGATACAGATCGACGGGGACAGTGCGGGCTTGCTCGGTCAACTGAAACGTTTGTCGCCGCCAGCGGACTGAGCCTGGTTGTTGCAGTTTTGGGCGCTGGGCAAAGTCGATCGAGGGTTGGGCAGTTGCCTCTGCGATCGCGATTTGTTGAACGGCAGCGATCACCTGCTGCTGTTGCTGCATACCCATTGTGAATGTTCTTACCAGCGCCAGGCCCGCTTTGAGGTCAAGTCGCACACTGGGTGAAGGATAGTGGCGCAGCACATTCACAACCGTAACGCCTTGGGGATCGGCAGCGGCTAAGAGAAAGGCTGCCCGCAGCGCATAAAAGCCGTTTTGTCCAGCGTCGGTCTGCACGATCGTACCAGCCTGTTGCAGGATCGCCTCTCCCAACCGCGTGTAAGTGATTTGGGAGATGAGTACAGGGCTGACAGATGCCCGTTGCTGAAGCCACGATCGCAGTTGACCAACCTGCTGTGGGTTCGCACGCTTGGTATAAAACGCTAACTCGTCGTTAACTTTGCCCTGCCTGGCGTAAAGTTCCAACGAATCCACCGACAGCGAGAACTGAAGTGGCCCAAAGAACATAGTAATACGGTCAGCAGCCGTAGCGGGTAAGGCGGCGATCGCGCTGGAGATAACCCCAAAACTAAGCGATCGCGTCAGGTTCACCCAACTCCGCTGCGCGAAAAACGAACGCAGTAGTTGCTTCATGCCGTCGGATCAATCATTCTCACAATCCAGGAAACGATGGTTGAAACAATCGTTAATGCAACTGCCCCAATCAGCGCTGTCAGGAATCCCGCAATGTGAAAGCCTGGCGTAATCGCGGCAACCAGCCAAAACGTAAAGGCATTGATCACAAACAAAAATAAGCCCAGGGTCACAATCGTCAACGGTAGCGTGAGGATTGTCAAGATGGGTCGAACGATCGCATTGACTACACCCAAAACTACCGCCCCAATCAGCGCAGCAGTGAACGTGTCAATCTTAAAGCCCGGTACAAAGTGGGCTGTAATCACTAGCGATACAGCCGTTGCCAGCCAAGTCAAAATAAAATGCAGCATTGCTCTTAGTCAGAAGATATCTAGAAGAATGGCTGAGCCATTTGCCGAAAGCATAAATCAGCCTGTGTATTCACTATAGTCACCTTGGTAGGCCAGCCGTATCTCAGGGACAACTCAGAGGTAAATCAGGTGGCTGAAACACACTCTAGTGGTCTGTCAAGACTTATTTTGTGAGTTTCTCACTTACAAAATAACAACCTTCACTAAACCCAAAGCACAAAATCAAAACTGACGAACCACTAGGGCGCGTCATCAATTCTTTGGCAAAAACTTGTGGTATCAGCCTTGCCGCGCCCGTCCCAATAAATCAGCTAGGGGCTGTAAGCCTTGATTCTTAGGCAATGAGCCGACAATTGTTGACAGCCCTAGTATCAAGCATCTTGCACTCATCGCCTCACTGAGCGATCGCCCATCATGGAAACCTCTCTCGTTAGCCCTCTCCAATTCTGCCTCAAGCAAATCTTGCCCTTTGCCTTTAGCTTTTTGGATGATGCACTACTGCTGCTACTGCCCCGTCTCGGCTTGCATGTAGATGGACTACACTGGCTATCGCCTGTTCTCTTCAGCGGCACGCTCCTATACTGGTTGGGACAGTTTTGCTACTGTCACTACCGCACTTCACTCGTTCATTGAACGCACTAAAGTGCCTCAGTTTACAGGCTAAAACCGTCTTTTAAGCGTTTCAGTTTAGATAGAAGTTTGTCTTCAAATGAAACGCGAAGGTTTCCCGATCGTGTAATTTCCTCCTTAATAAAGGCTGGACTTCTAAAATTAATGCTTGGGATCAGAAAAATTAAAGATGTGTAATGGGAAAAACCAGACCACCACGGTTGCCACGCATTAATGTGGTAATTAAATTCTGAATGCTGGAGAAGCTGCATGTCGATCGCGACAGGTAACGCATTCCCATAAGCGCCATGTTGCGGCACGTGGGAAAACATTATGCAGTGATAACGATCGGCTAACTCACATTTCAGCTCGTAGGAGTCACTCATCACCACGATCGGGAATGTTGAGCGAGGAAGAATCTTTTTTTCAATGATTTGAAACACGCGCTGCTTTAACGCATCGTCAACAGCCCCATCTGCTTTACCAATAAATTGATCGCCAGCCCGAATACTCAACACTTCATATTCAGGCTTTGTCAGCTTCTCAGCAATTGATCGTGTGACACTCTCATTAAAACAGTAAAACTTCTTTGCAAACGCGCGCGTTGCCGCTGGAAGGGATGTTCTGTTCCAATCACCCAGATTGGTACACAGATAAAGCTCCTCTTCCTGGGAGTTCAAAAACCGATCAACTTGGGCATACATCTCTTGGTGTTCATGCGTCTCAAAAAATTCTTGAGCCGTTGCAATGTTATGCGCTTCACCCAGATGAAAAAACGATGGGTCAAACTCAATGAGAGTAGAAAAATCTGTTTGGCTTACATCGACTCTAAGTTCGCATCCAGTGGCTTCTAATCGTTCAAATAAGTGGCAGGTACCTCTGATGAAATCACCCAATCCTGGTGGGTTGTGTTGCCATTGCTTGCCTGCTTTATACGTTTGAATAATCTTTTTCATCGCGGCACCTGTATACGTTACGGCAGAATTCAGGAGTCAAAAGTTAGGAATGACGAAGGCTAAATGTAAGGCTTTCAATCCCAAATCTGTACTTCATTTAGTTACAAATCGCTGTAAAACCTGCGATCGCAAAGCCTACAAGCCGCTCAGATTCTAGTCGCTCAAAGGATGGTCTTGCCGCCATCCACCACCAACGCGGCACCGTGCATCAAAGCAGGCGCGTCACTGGCAAGAAAGAGTGCCACTTGGGCAATCTCAGCGGGATCGCCCAGCCGTCCAATTGGCATGGTGGCAATGCCTTCTGCTTTGGCCTGAGCCGGATCAGCCGCTTGAGCGAATTCGCCTTGTAGCATGGGTGTTTCAATCGGCCCAGGACACAAAGCATTAATGCGAATATTCTCTTTAGCGTACTCCAATGCTAGGGCACGGGTGAACGATAGGACGGCTCCTTTGCTCGCACAGTAGGCCGCGTATAAGGGTTGAGCCACGATCGCCAGTTCTGATGCAGTGTTAATCACAACTCCACCACCCTGCTGCTGCATTTTTGGGATCGCCTGCTGGCAGAGGTAGAACACCGATTTGAAATTGACTGCCATCACGCGCTCTAGGGCTTCTGCATCCGTTTTCACAAATGGTTCAATGATGGCAATTCCCGCATTGTTATAAAGAATATCGATGCGTCCATAGGTATTACAGCAGTACGTGATCGCCTGCACACACGCCGCTTCCGTAGACAAGTCGGCAGCCAAAAAGTGAAATTGCCCCTCTGCCTGCAAGGTTGCTGCGAGTGCCTGCCCTGCCACCTCATTGCGATCGACTCCCAAAACCTGCGCGCCTTCTGCGGTAAACAACGCTGCCGCCGATCGCCCAATACCAGATGCAACGCCCGTTATTAATGCTACTTTGCCACTTAGCCGACTCATCGGTTACTTCCTTTATGACGTTTTTTATGACGTAGATATGGTTGGTGCTGAGGGAGGAAAGGGTGCTAGCTGAACATCCTATGCGGTCGATCGTGTAAAGTCCAATTAGATCGTTTAGGTGTGAGCATGAGTGCCTTGTTGATGAGTTCGTTGAGTTGGGTGGCTTACCAGGAGCGATTGCAGAAGGACGATCTGGTGCTGCTGCTGCCCTGTGGCGCGCTAGAGCAGCATGGCCCACATTTGCCGTTGGGAACGGATGCCTTGTTGAGTGGGGCGATCGCGCAAGCCGTAGCCGAGAGAATTAACGGGCTGGTGGCACCAACGCTGAGCTATGGCTACAAATCGCAGCCCAAATCGGGTGGCGGGCAGCATTTTCCGGGTACCACCAGCCTGGATGGACAAAGCTTGAGTCAGATGACGCGCGATGTCGTTCGTGAATTTGCCCGTCATGGGATCAAGAACTTGGTTGTGGTCGATGGACACTACGAAAATCAGTGGTTTTTGACGGAAGGGATTGATCTGGCGCTGCGGGAATTGGGAATCGCCAATCCCCTCCGTATCATGCGCCTGGAATATTGGGACTTTTGCACCGAAGCCACGCTCAACCATGTCTTTCCTGATGGCTTTCCAGGATTTGCGCTGGAACACGCGGCTGTCATTGAAACCTCGCTCATGCTGCACTTCTACCCCGATTTGGTGGCGTTGGATCAGCTTCCTACCGATCCACCTGCCAACTTTCCACCCTATGATGTATACCCCACTCGCATAGAATGGATACCTCCATCGGGTGTTCTTTCCTCAGCCCAGGGAGCCACTGCTACAAAAGGTTTGTTGATGGCAGAGCAAATTACGGCTAGTATTGCAGCGGCGATTCAGCATGAGTTTGGTTGAGGCAGAGGGCAGAAGGTAAAAGGCAAAGGGTAAAAGGCAAAAGCAGTTGTTGGTTGTTAGCTTTTGGTTGTTAGAAAGAAGCTGATGGCTGATAGCTGATAGCTGACCGCTATTTCCTCAAAACTCTCTACTCCTTGGCTAAACTTTTCCTGTCTGCTGTATTGGTGGTTGCATTCTCCACTCGTTACAAATGTAAAAATTTTGCGTTAGCTACAAGGATGGCAGAATTGATGAATTTCTCTAAGTCACCCCGTTGGACTCGGCGGCAGGCGTTGTGGATGATGACTGGCGCGATCGCAGGTGCCAGTGTTCATGCGTGTGCGAAACCGTCCGAAGCACCCTCTGCTCAGTCATCGTCGTCTCCGGCAGCATCGACTGGAGCAGGAGCAGGAACGGCATCAATGGGCATTACCACCTGGATTGGCAACACTCCGCTGTATATTGCTCAGGAGAAAGGCTTTTTCAAAGATCTGGGGCTGGCCTTAACGATCAAGGTGTTTGATACGGTGGCTCAGGCATTTCCAGCCTTTACGTCTGGTCAGTTGGATGGGTTGGCACCTGTGACCTCTGAAGCAGTGACGTTGGCTTCCAAAGGGGTCGATTTTAAGGTTGTGACAGTGGAAGATACATCCGTTGGTGCCGATGTCATCCTGGCGCGCAACAGCATTAAGAGCATTAAGGATTTCAAGGGCAAAAAAATTGCGGTAGAGCTGGGAGGCATTGGTCATTTCTTCGTGCTGCAAATTTTGGCAGAGGCAGGGCTGACCGCAAAGGATGTCACCCTGGTCAACACACCGCCCGATGCTGCTGCTGCCGCGTTTCAGACGGGCAAAGTGGAAATTGCCTACTCTTACTCGCCGTTTAGCAATCAGGCGATCGCGGCTCAAAAAGATGGGCGCGTGATTTATAGCTCGAAGCAAATGCCTACGGCGATCGCAGACCTTTACATCTTCAGCACAAAATTTGTGCAAGCGAACCCCAAAACCATTGCGGCGTTTGTCGAAGGCAACCTTAAGGGCGTAGAGTTTCTGAAGACAAACCGCAAGGAAGGCTTAGAAATTGGTGCTGCTAAGCTCAAAATTAAGCCCGAAGAGTTGGATCAGCAGCTTAAAGGGATTCGCATTCCCGACAAGGCAACAAATGTGGCGATGTTGGGCGATGCGAACAGTGACCAATATTTGCTGAAGCCAATGACAAAACTGGCCTCTTTCTTGAAAGATCAGGGACAAATTCAAACGGTGCCTGATCTCACCAAAGTGCTGGAACCGCAGTATGTGACGGCGATGAAGTAAAGCCCAAATGATGTAGAGCGAATTACAGGCACGATCGCAGATGGCTAGCTTTGATCATTCATCATCCCTGGTGGCTGCTCCCCACCCTTTTCCGATCGACCTGAGCCAAACTGCTCTCCTGGTAGTTGATATGCAGAATGACTTCTGCCATCCAGAGGGATTCTGTGGTCATAATCTGGGGGCTGATTTGTCAGCAGTGAGCGCGATCGTCCCTCGCATTCAGGCAGTGATTGAGTGGTGTCGCAGTCGTAGCTTTTGGGTTGTCTACACCCGCGAAAGCCATCAGGCAGATTTAGGTGATCTTCCACCCAGCAAGCAACTCCGGTATAGCAATGCTGGTTATCCAGTCGGCACACCGGGAAACATGGGGCGGTTTCTTGTGCGAGGCGAACCTGGTACTGCCCTGCTGGATGCTTTCACACCGTTGGCGACGGAACTTCAACTGGACAAGCCTGCCCAATCCATCTTCATTGGTACAGATTTAGAGATTAAGTTGCGCGATCGCAGTATCACTCACCTCTTGCTGACAGGCGTCACGACCCAATGCTGCGTACTGGCAACCTACCGCCACGCCACCGACCTCGGTTTCTACTGTTTGCTGCTCGAAGACTGTTGTGCGGCTTTTAGCGACAGTGACCATCAAGCCGCGATCGAGGTTGTGCAAAGTGAAAACGGCGCGATCGGCTGGGTTGCCAACTCGGAAACGCTCTTTACCACTCCGTGGGGACGTTACATGTAACGTCCCTACAGAATGATTTTGGCTGCTTGCAGTGCCGTTATTTACCTGCGATCGCCACGACTTTCTCCGTTAGCACTTCTGGTTGATAGTCCGCTAGCTTCGCCATGATTTCATCGCGCACGATGGCGCGGTAATCGATGAAATGCTCCAGTAGCGCACAGTTGGTCAGGTAGTGCTTGAAGACACCGGGATTTTTTTGCAAGATCGCAAAGAACTGCTGCCAGAACTGAATGCGCGTGCTGCGTTGAATGCCTTGTCGCCAGCAGATGATGAGCATGGCGCGTAGATCAACCAGCCCTGGTAGCTTAAATTTCTTTTTGTTCGGGCTGGGCTGCATGTTTAGAAAGTGACGGTAAACGCGCGCCAGGTAGCGATCGGGTTCATACAGTTCCCAGAAGCAGCGGACGTATTCCTGGGCAATTTCTTCTAAGGGACGAGTGGGCACAAAATTCGTCAGCGTGGTCTGGTGAATGTTAGCTTCGCCATCGCCTGCCCGCAGTCGTCCTTCTTTTTCGAGCCGATGCCACAGTGCCGTGTTAGGCAACGCTTGCAGCATGCTGAAAAGTGCCTGGGGAATAGCCGTTGCTTCTACAAAATCGATGATGCGATCGCCCGCACCTGATTTCTCACCATCAAAGCCGATAATGAACCCAGCCATTACTCGCAGTCCAGTGCGATTAATCGTTTGCACCGCTTCCACTAGAGAGTTGCGAGTATTTTGGAACTTTTGCGTGAGGGATAAACTGTCCGTATCCGGCGTTTCAATGCCCAAAAAGACGGCGGTGAAGTTCGCTGCAATCATCAGATCAAGCAATTCCTGATCTTGCGCCAGATCGACGGATGCTTCGGTAGACAGGCTAAAGGGATAGCCGTGCGCCTTCATCCAGGGAGCCAGTTCCTTTAGCATCAGCTTCACGTTGCGCTTGTTGCCAATGAAGTTGTCGTCCACTACAAAAATGGTGCGTCGCCAGCCCAGATCGTAGAGCGCCTGTAGTTCTGCCAGCAGTTGAGCGGGTGTTTTTGTGCGAGGTTTGCGCCCATACAGCACGATGATGTCGCAAAATTCGCACTGGAACGGGCAGCCTCTCGAAAACTGCACCGACATATCGCCGTAGGCATCCAGTTCCAGCAAGTCGAACCGGGGGACGGGTGTATCAGTCACGGCAGGCTTTTCGCCGTTAGCTCGGAATACGCCGGAGGTTTCACCCCGTTCCAGTGCCTCTACCAGCATGGGTAAGGTAATTTCGCCTTCATCCAGCACTAAGAAGTCGGCTCCTGCTGCCTGCACGGCTTCTGGTACAGAGGTGACATAGGGGCCTCCTACCGCTACTCGCTTCCCTCGCCGCTTTGCTGATTCGATGAGATAAAGCATGTCTGGCTTTTGCACAATCATGCCGGAGATGATGATCAGATCGGCCCAGTACCAATCGGCCTCACTCTCGTACCGCACGTTGCGATCGACCAGACGAAATTCCCAGGCTTGAGGCAAAATTGCTGCTACAGTCGTCAAGCTCAGGGGTGGTAATGAAACCTTGCGTCCAACCAATTCGAGGGCTTTATCAAATGACCAGAACGACTTTGGAAAGAGCGGATAAAGAAGTAAAACGCGCATGTGTGATCCAAACCTACAGCTACGGTTATTGTTCGACTAATCAAAAAAACAATTGATTAGGGCAAGCCCGATTATCATCGGTTATTGAGGGTTTTCCGAAAACTTGCTGAGTTCTTCAGTATTCAAGCTCACATGATCGCTCTCTTGAGAGATGATACTCGCGCCTGTTTTGTTCCCAGGATGAATCAACTACCGCAGTTTCAATCCGCACAGCTCCCATGATTTCAGGGAAGATGTATCTGTCTCAAGACGACCAGGGTTAGCGTAGGGGTCGTGCAATTAACTGATTTGGAACGATCGACCCAGTGGTATAAATTCTTCCGTCTGCTGGTTTTTCAGCTTTGCTCGAATGTCCTCAAAGCGTCGAACAGTTTTCTCGGAGTACAGGCGATCGCCGCACTGCAAACAGACCTCAGCCTTTACGCTCACAATTGCCATGTGAATCTCACCGCGCAAAAGCTTCTGCATGTTCTTTTCGACTAATTCACCGCTGCAAAGAGGGCATTGATCAACATTCATCATTAGGCGTTACACAAAATCATCAGACGGCTGTGGAATGTTATCGCCATGTCCATACACCGTCTCAATCCACAGTTGTCGTGCTTCTTCAATATTTGCCATGATTTCATCGGGCGTTTCGCCCTGTGTGATGCATCCCGGTAAATCTTTGATCATCGCTACATAGCCACCTTCTGCCTCCGGGTAAATTGTAATTGGATAACGAAGGTTCAGGTAGTGGTCTAAAGCTTTACGGCTGGTCTGTTTGGTTTGCATACCTATTTCCCATCACGTTTGAGCTAAGTTACCTTAATAGGACTTACGCAGTTGGGGCGTAGAAAGGTGACATAAGACTTGAGGAAATCGCTAGAGTGAAGGTATGAAAGACACCGTGACACGGCTGGACTACTGCCAATATTTGCTAGTCAGCCAAATC
>JAESFU010000225.1_pt1 | contig 61612 bp, 60 predicted proteins | sample 9269461 | NCBI WGS metagenome assembly JAESFU01 (sample SAMN14502556, study PRJNA617107) | algae metagenome | isolation source: Stenomitos rutilans HA7619-LM2 and co-occurring heterotrophs from cave walls | place: USA: Waikapalae cave, Hawaii | collected 2009-07-28
AATGGGCAACCGCGACGTTGTTTGGATACCACCAGAGCGCGCGAGGCGTTTGGCTTTACGGCACAGGTGGGCTTGGAGGAAGGGTTGCAACGCACCATCAACTGGTACCGTCAGCACGCAAGTTAGATAGAACACACGATTAGCTACACGCATAACTGTAAGCAGTCTCTACCCAACTGACATCGCTTCATCAAGCCAGCGATCGCAGGAGCACCCTGATCGCTCTGTAGAAATTGCTCATGAAGATCAGCCAGTGTGTTATTCTCGATCGCCAGTGGAGCGACATTTTAACAACGAGTTTCTTGAGTAGACTTGGTTCTGCGAGTGCGAACTTGCAATTCAGCGCGGATAAGTAACGCAGCGAAAAATCCTTAAACCATTGCCTAGTGGTCTGTCAACTTTAATTTTGTGAGTTTCTGAAACCATAACAGCTGTCTAACTAATTTTCCAGAAACGACCGCAGGCCAAAATGCTCTGTTGTCTACTGGAGTGAAAAAGAACCACAGTCTCTCAAAGATTTAGTTTCCCAAGGCAAGATGGTTGCCTACCAAAGCAAGCACGCTAATATCCTGCTGAACCTTGACATGAAATAGCGTCTTTGTACGAGGCGTTGCCTCCAGCAACGGCGCGTGGTTTAGCCCAACGTTTGGCAGCCACCAGACGCCGCCGCATGGCAGTTTGCTCAACATGGCTGAGAATGCACGGTCCGCACTGACTCGACAAGCTGATAGCCTGCGTCGGCGGGCGTCACCACTGAAATAAACACCAATGGCTCATCACTATTGTTATAAACCCCATGCACACAGCCGATCGGTGCAACTACTACATCCCCAGTAGTGATTGGCTGTGTCAGCCCCGTTTGATCCATATAATAGTTCCCATTGCCGCTCAAAATTGTCCAGGTATCTTGTCCATTGGGATGGATATGCGCCGCAATTTTTTGCCCTGGCCTGATACACCAGGCAACCACAACGGCATGATTAGACTCGGTAATGACCGATCGAATAGGTTCTCCATCGCATGACTGAAAAAAATCAGCACTATTGAATATCCGATTCGTGCTCATAGATTTAGAACTACTTTCGAGATCTGAATTTTTCATCGATCGACATCACTGTCTCACGGCTAACGTGATGGTCTCTGTCAATCTCGCTTCTACACGAATTTCTCAACCAGTTTTGATGCCATACCTTTTAATATCGGCGGAAGTAGCGTTGGACCTGGCAAAAAGATAACCCTCAATTGCTGCATCAACTCAAGCGCATCACCCTGTCCCCAATGTTCGACAATTTTTCCATGCTCCATTCGATCAATGTGCATGATAGATAATTTAATTTGCTTACCTGTTGGTGGAAGACCTTGAAACTCACCGAGATGCGTTGCTGTAAATGTTCCACACGTCACCACTTTATCCTCTGCTACTATGACCTCGTCAAAGATATGCTGTCCCTGACTGAAAGCTAAATAGAATGACATCCCAAACCGCTTGAATTCTTCTCCGTCTAATGGCTCTGGCATCCCTGCTATATGAGCAACAAAGTCTGGAGCAAGAAGCGCTAAAGCTTGATCTATCTTGCGATCGTCAAAGGCTTTATAGAACTGAAGTACGATCGCCTTGTTTTGTTCAGTTACCATACAAAACTCCATTTTGAGCCAAATTGTACCGCGATCGTCGCCAGCCCCAGTGTCTAGTAACGCTGAACTACAGCCTCAGACGATACAGGATCATTACCCTCCCGTGCCAACCCTGCAAGCAAGATCGGCACGAACCTCGGCTCATAACCGCTTAACCTCTAATAGGAAGCTGAATTCTTGCAGTACCAATGGGAATATTGCCCCTGGTGCCAACGCGCTTACCCGTAACGCCGTACAGTAAAATGCCATCGTTGACTGAAGTCATTCGCACGCCAACAAATTCTACTTGCAAGTAGCCACCAGGCGCTACAGGCTGGTCAAACGTGATCCCTACTTGTGCCTTGCTGTCATTAATTTTTGCACTCACCTCTTTGCCCGTTTGGTCAACGACCCGAACGCGATCGTAGCGTTCCATCTGGGAAGGAATAGCAATTTGTAAGTCTTCTAACGTCATACCAATCACCGCAACGCGAATGAATTGGGTGCTGCCCAGAAGCCCAGAGTTTGTAATGATGGGCGCACTAAAATTAAAGATCATTGACGATGGTTCAGACTGTGCAATTTCTGCCTGCACTCTGTTTGCCTGTTGCGCTGTGGCGGCAGTTGCTGTTGTGAGCAATAAGGCTGTCAAACCACTATAAAGTAACCCTTTCATCTGGAAGCCTCAAAACGAATGGAACAATTTGATGTGCCCTTTGGCTTGAACGGTGTCAGGAGCCAACAAAAACAGCTTGACTGACTTTTATGAGAAAGAACTGACCAGCCAATGAATGTAGACTAAGAAGATAAAGCTAAAAAAGTCATTTATCAACAACCATGAAATCGATCGAATTAGACTGACTGCAATCAAGTTGTTGAGTACGGTCATGAATCTCACTCGATTTGAATTGATTGGTTTTGAACCATAGCCTTGATCAAAGCTTGCTATTGGCCGATGCAGGCGCAAATTGTTAGCCGCACGTTGATCATGAATCTAAATAATCGTCTAAGCAATTCTGTAAACAATCGTTTGAGATCTACACTGGTGATACTAATTTCAGCAAAAGCTACGATTTAACTCAGGAAAAACTCATTCTTTGTAAATGATTTCGCTTAGAGTAAAGCGATAGCGCGATCGACCGCGTAACACTCATCGACGAGCAAGGCATCGGCATTGCCTTGACTGCCCCAGGAGAGACGGGATGAAAGCACATATTCTTTTAGTTGAAGACGAAATTAAACTAGCTCGCTTTGTTGAACTGGAGTTAAGCAGTGAAGGGTATCGAGTGAGTGTCGCTCATGATGGCATGTCGGGGCTGTCGCTAGCGCGAGAATCGGAGCCAGATTTAGCGATTTTGGATTGGATGCTGCCGGGTTTGACGGGAGTAGAACTCTGTCGGCGGTTACGCGCTACGGGCAGTAAAGTACCCGTTATTTTGCTCACCGCACGGGATGAAGTGGGCGATCGTGTCACAGGCTTAGATGCTGGGGCTGATGACTATGTTGTTAAACCCTTTAGCATTGAAGAACTGCTGGCGCGGATTCGTGCCCATTTGCGGCGTACTCAAGAGGCGGACGAAGATGTTTTGCAGTTTGAAGACTTGAGCCTAAACCGTCGCACCCGTGAAGTTCGCCGCGCGCAGCGATCGATTGACCTGACTGCAAAAGAGTTTGATTTATTAGAATATTTGCTCAACCATCCCCGTCAGGTCTATACCCGCGATCAAATTCTTGAAAAAGTCTGGGGTTACGACTTCATGGGCGACTCAAATATTATTGAAGTCTATGTCCGCTACCTGCGCCTGAAATTAGAAGAACAAGGTGAAAAGCGGTTGATTCATACTGTGCGCGGTGTTGGCTATGCACTTAGGGAGCAATAAGCATGACCACAATTCAGGTAGGCGATCGCTTTCCCGATGTGACATTACCCAATCATCAAAAAGAACCTACTCAGCTTTCCCAGTTCACCCAGCCAGGGCTAATGGATCAACACCTTGGTTTTTTGGATGGGGTTCCCTTAATTGTGGTGTTTTACCGGGGGTTCTTCTGCCCGCGCGATCGTCAACAATTTCGTCAACTGGTGCAGTTTCAAGACGAATTGATGGTTAACTATGGCAAGCTCGTGGCGATCGGCGCTGATCCGCCCCCGGTGCAAGCGGCGTTTCGCGCAGGCTTAGGGGCACAATGGCCGTTTTTAGCAGATGAACAGCGGTCACTCATCAAACAAATCAAGATTCTGGACGAAACAGAAGGGGAGTATGCCTATCGCGCCCAACCTTATACGTTTATCCTTCGTTCTGACCTCAGCATCTACAAAATCTACAATGGTTGGTTTTTTGTGGGACGACCGACCCTTGAGGAGTTGCGGCACGATCTGCGGACATTAATGTCACAGCGATCGGATTACCGCTACGAAGCCTACAACACCCCACAGGTAAAGCAGATTCGTATTCCACAGCAGACCTGGGCCGATGGCGCTCCACCTTTAGGCTCAAATGGGCTACCCGTTGCGCAAGGCACAATCCGCTGGTTTGATCTGCCATCTGGCAATGGTGAGATCGCCAGAGATGACACTGGAGATAACATCTTCTTCAACTTCACGGCCATTCCTGGAGAAGGCTACCGCACTGTGAAGCCAGGAAACCGCGTGAAGTTTGAATTGGTTGAAAACAGCACAGGCTTAACTGCGCGTAACGTCCAGACAGAATGAGTTAAAAGCCAGCGATCGCGCCTTGTTGCGTCAACCACGTGCTACCACTTGTCGTAGGCTTGCGACATGTTTTTCCACGGAGCCTTACCGTCGGTGACCATCTGTTGTAAGGCTTGAGGCACACGACTGACTTGATGGACGATTTGATCGGGACTCACACCAAACAGTACGATCAAAACCAGTGCGGCAATGAGGCCGATCGCCGCGATCGAAAACGCAGCGCGAAAGGTGGCTTGCACAAGGGTCAAAAGCCAGCTAAAGAGCGGGATGGCAAGCAAAATCGCTATGAGGAGCACGACCAGATTGAGCGGTTCGCGCATTAATTCATTCATCATCATTGAACCTCTCAGGGCAACCCGTTACGCCGTTTTAAGCATCTCACCGATCATTTTTTGAACGATTTGTAACCCTGTAACCGCTTGCGCGAGAAAGCAGCCCAGCACCAGGGACGTAAAGGTAATGTGCAACAGCCTTGCCCACTCTTTACCCTGGAGCATCAACGGCACAAAGATGGCAGCCAGCGCGGCAAAGCAAATGGTACTCAGGCCAACGACCAAATGTGGGCTGACAAACAGCTTGTGGTAAAGCAGATAGGTTGCTGTCATGCCGCCCACCGTGCCAATCACCCAAACGGCTAACAGCACTGCACCCCATTGAAAGTGCCGCTGATTGTATTTTGCTTTAATCATCTGCTTGCGGGCCTCCGCATCAGCACTGCGGGTACGCCGAACGAGAATGCCCAGGTAAAGGGCATAGAGCGTTGCCGCTAACGCACCCAGCATGAGCACCGGGTGCGCAAACGAAATAATCGCCTTTAAGAATGGTGAGAACTCAGTGTTCATGGGTTGTGGCGCAATCAGATGAGCCAGTTGAGTTGAGACAAAAGAAACCATTGCGTCAGTCTGCTACTTTGCTCTCGATCGCGTTGAGCGCTTCAGTCGCTTTCTCAGCGGTTGGGGCTGGTGCGGCTTTAGTAGCAGCCTTCTCTTGCGCCAGCTTCATTTTGGCGTTAATTTTTTGGCTAATCGCTTCTGGCGTAGGCATCATAGCTCCTTTGTCCTTTGCCATTTGCATTTTGGCGTTGATCTTGTCGCTGATGGCTTCAGGCGTGGGCATAAAGTCTTTCTTAGAGAAAAGCCCCTTCTTTTGCTCCGGGGTCAGCGAGGCAAAGATATCCTTTTTGGGAAGGGATTTGAACACCGTTGCCAGCCTGGTTTTTTGATCGGTGGAAAGCGTGATTTTTTTGAATGCTTTGCGGAGGCTGACTTTTGCGTCCACAATCTCAGTCTGAAGTCGATCGCGCTGTTCGGGACTCAAAATACTCTCAAACTGGGGCAAAATCTGCTCTCTCACCTGCTCAATCAATTTTTCAGGAGAGGCAGTCGTTTCAGCACCCAGAAGGGTTGGCACAAAGCTCGTTGTCAAGGGCTGTGCCTGAGCAAAGCCAGCAACCCCTAAAAGGCTCAGCGCCAAGACAGCACAGGCTGCAAGTGTCACAAAAAAGCGTTTCATTAAGATTCTCCTTAAACGTTAAACCACCACCCGTTCAGCCGCCTTCAATGGTTTTCTAAGCCTGGTGCTGGCGTATGCTCGACATAAGCCGCGATCGCCAGGGCAGAAATCACCAGCAACGGAAAGGCCAGACTCCACCACGACTCTGACAGCAAGACAAAAAAGGCGGCGGCAAACCCACCCAGCGCAAAGCCTGCAATGACTGGTATGAAGCGGCTCATGCGCTCTAACGCTTCTGCCGCTTCTTGTTTAGTCAGTTCGCTGGGTGAGCGCGATAGCTTCGCGGTTGCAAACTGCACCAGGTCGATCGTCAGTTGAGTGGTATTGCCCGTCATCACCGTCGTGGGAATGTAGCTCTTAAACACGCCTTTGGCTTCTTTCATCAGCGCATTTTGAATCGCCATTGCCACCACACCTGCCATGCCGATCGGCAGAATGTATTCTTCCTGCACGTCCAGCAGTAACGCTGGAGAGAGTTGCGTACCGATGATCAAAAAGATGCCCAGCGCGATCGCTTCTGCCGTGAGCAACACAGCAAACACAGACCACTGCTTGTGACGGGCATACCGTGCCAACAGCGACGTTAACGCCACCGTCAGCATAAAAGTCGGCAGCATTAAGAGCCGGGTAATGGTCGTACCTTCATCGGATGCCACAAACGATGACCCTGCAAGGGCAATGTTGCCGGTCACATGAGCGGTAAAAATGCCAAACAAGATAATAAAGGCGGACGTATCCACAAACCCAGCGACCCAGCTTAACAAGAAGCCTGCGGGGCCATCACTGATGAGATACCCGGATAGGCTAAACGGTGATTCATGACGTGGAACTACAGTCATCGCTCCCTCTCGAAATTCAGGCTTTGTGCAAATGCAGGCTTTAATCAGTTGAGACCGTTGCTTTGGTGCTGTCCACTCAACAGACAAACTAGCCCCACTCACTGAACCATTCACAGGTAAGCATTCAGCGAGTGAGGCCGCTTTAACGGCGGAGCCTGTTCCAGTGCCAAACGATGATTGACAGCATACTGAAACTAGGACTTCGCTTCTGTGTCAACCTTAGCGGTTTCCGCTTCCTTGGCTTTTTGGGCTTCTAGCTTAGCGGCTTCCTTGGCTTTTTTGGCTTCTAGCTTAGCAGCCTCTTTTGCCTTTTTCGCTTCAGCCTTAGCGGTTTCCTTCTTGGCTTTTTCCGCTTCTTTCAGCTTCTTGGCCTCCAGCTTAGCGGCTTCTTTTACCTTTTTCGCTTCGGCTTTCTCCGCTTCTTTTAGCTTTTTGGCTTCCACCTTAAGCGCGTCCTCGGCAGCTTCCTTGGCCGCTTCAGGATCGGCTGCGGCTGCGGCTGCGTCTACTTCAGGATCAGCCACTACAGCGGCATCCGCTAAAAGAACAGCCAGTTCACCAGCGCTGCTGCTGAGTGGAGTGAGCGCGATCGCGGGCTGTGTTGCAACGTTGGGATAGTCTACAACCGCACTAAACAACAGCACCAACGACAGCGCTAGAGCGCTAAACCGACGGGTAAGAAACTTGAGCATTGCTCTCTCCATTCTTTAAAGGATGACTACTATTGATCATGCATTGATCAGGGTTAACGGCCGATGCAGGCGCACCGATGACAACTTACAAAGCATAAGGGTCAAACGAACGCCTGAGCAAAGCCCCTATTCTGATTTTACGGGAACGCCTGCCTCTGCCTGGATTGGTTCCCTCTCCGCGATCGAAGCCTCCTTTGGCTTTGGCATCACAATATTTAATACCAGGGCGCAAATGGAGCCGGTCGCAATCCCAGATTCCAACACACTTCTCACACCAGTGGGGAAATGCTCCAGTGCTTCTGGCAGGAAGGTGACACCCAAGCCTGCGGCTAACGAAACGGCAAGAATTACAAAAGCACGGTTATCCATTCTGACGGCGCGGAGGATGTTAAACCCAGCTACGGCAACGGTACCAAACATGAGCATAACGGCTCCACCAAAGACCGGCGTGGGAATGGCTAAAAGCACACCGCCCACGATCGGAAACAAACCGAGCAGCACCAGAATTGCCGCAACGAAAAAGCCAACATAACGGCTACCCACACCAGTGAGCTGAATAATGCCATTGTTTTGAGCGGGCGTCACGATGGGAAATGTACCACAAATCGAGGCAATCAGTGAGTTCACTCCATCACCTAAGATGCCGCCTTTAAGCCGACGGAAGTAGGTTGCGCCTTCGATCGGTTCACCCGACACCATTGATGTGGCTGTAATGTCGCCCAAAACTTCGAGCGTTAGCGCGATATAGATGATGGCAAAGGACACGAACGTCACAAAGTCAAACCCCAGCCCAAACCGAAAGGGGATCGGAATATTGATGATTGGCAGCGAACCCAGCTTACTGAAGTCAGTAATGCCCAGGAACGTGGAAATGATGAAACCAGCAAACAACCCAATGATGATGGAACCCATCCGCAAATACTTGTTGGCGCTGGCGCTACAAATACCAACGATCGCAAAAACCGTCAAGGCCAACGCCCAGTTTTGCAAACTACCAAACGCAAGCGGACTATCCGGCGCTTTTGCGGCGATCGCCTTTGCCTTGCCACCGCCTGCCATGTAAAACATCCCGACCTTAATCAAGCAAAGCCCAATCAGCGTTACAGCCGTGCCCGTCACCAACGGGGTAAAAATCTTGCGCGTCAGGTGCAGAAAGCGGCTGAGAATAATGGGAATGAATGACCCAAAAAAGCACAGTCCTAAAATGAGTGAAAGCGTCTGCTCAGGCGTTTTACCATTTTGCAACGAGATGGCTACAACGGCCAGAATCGGCGTGACAAAGGCAAAGCTTGTGCCCTGAACACTTAACAAACCAGAACCGATCGGCCCCAACTGACGTACCTGAATAAACGTACCCAGCCCAGAGACAAACAAAGACATCCCCAGAATGTAACTCGCCTTAGCTGGATCGAGTCCCAACGCGCCTGTAATCAACAGTCCCGGCGTCACGATCGGAATGAAGATGGCACAAACATGTTGCAAACCAACAAAGAGGGCATCTTTGAACGGCGGCTTGTCGTGTAAGCCATATAGTAATTTGGGTGAATCTGCGGACAAATGTCTGTCCTCAGCGTGAACTTCTCCGTGTGTCATGCGTTAGCCTCAGCGTTTACTAGGGTGTCAATTTTAGGCAAGTTGCTCACAGGGCTGTAGTGATAGGGTCGCTGCATACGCACAAGTTGTACACTGTATACAATAGGCAAACCATTCCTAATTTGGTGTGTATGACGTTACAAAATGTTGACCTCATCGCGGAGTTGTTTGTTATCTTGCACACGTCTCTGGCACATAAGTAGTAGTGGTTTTAACACTTCTGCTGCTGTCATACATTTGTTCGCGGTGTCGATAAGCCCTTTTACCCAAGGAATGATGGTTTTGCGCCCCTTGGCAAAGAAAGCGGACGGTTAAAAGCTAAATTGGGCGCGAAGATTGCCCACAAAAACGGTGGGATTGCTATCAAAGTTATTCGGGTTCCAGATTGCATAGAAGGCTGGAACAAGCGCAATATTCCTGGTTAACGGGTAGTAATAGGAGGCTTCCAGTTCATACTGAGTGCCTCCATCACCGCCACCCGACAGCAAGAAACGCCGACCGCTCAAATAATCATGGGGTACCACAAAGGAGAGGACGCCCAACGCGCCTTTCTTGCCCAAATCGGGAAAGCCCAAGCCAAACTGAATTGCTTGCACATTTACACTGCCGCCCGATCGCGCAGCGCTCACCGGATCAATCTTCGTACTGCCATAGGAATAGCGTCCAAAAATACCAAAGCGACTGGTGATCAGCCAATCAAAGTTGACAACCACTGTATCGGCATCGGCATCATTAACTCGCCCTCCAAAACCATCATCGGCATAGCCATAAGGCAATGGCTCTCCTACCGAGCCACCAATGAAGCCATTGTAGGCTTTGATGTTAGAGCGCGTATAGAGCAGTCGCAGATTGAAGTTTTGACTGGGTGAAAAAGCCAGTTCACCAGTAATGGTATTGGTGCTGTTAAACAGGCCCGCAGAGGGGTTACTAGAGGTATTAAAGCCACCAGACGGATTCAAAAATTCGGTATTTTCAGCCAGATATGCGGCTGTAAAGCGAAACTGTGGGCTAAGGTTCCAAATCAAGACGGCTCCAGAACCCCGATCGACCGCATTGGAAAGGGTACTACCGTTCGAGTTATAGCTGCTCGCTCCAGTGAGAAAGAACGTAAAACGATTCACATCAAAATAGCGGTAGAAGTTAATGCGAGGCCCCACCACAAACCGCGCACTGTTAGTAATTGGGAACGTATAAGACAATTCGCGAATGGTCACTGAACCTGCCGTGAGCGTTCCCGTTTGATCGAGAAAAGGAGTGCCCCAGGAATTATAAAAGCCTGCTGAGACAAACTCATTGGCAGGGGAATTGCCGTTGCCTGCGGTGAGTTGGGTGATCAATGAATCTTTGCCCGTAAATGAGGTGGTGAACGTGAGGAACGTATAGTAGCTGAATGTGGTCTCCGGATTACTCCGCTGTACCCGTGATGGCACCAGCGTCACTGGATTGCGCGTAGGGGCAGCAAAGGCGTTGTTGGCAAAGCGCCGTTCTGCGGTCACCGGACGATCGGCACCCGCTGCGGTTAAGTTAAACCACACCAACCCATTCAATTTGGTGGTTGTGGAGAATTGCTGCTTTTCCAGGGTGGTAGTACGGGCTTCCAGAGCCGTGACTCGACCGCGCAAGGTTGCCAGTTCCGCCGCAAATTCTTCCTGGAGCTTTTGCACCGCCAAGAGGTCTTCTTTCTTGACCAGATCAGCAGTACCTGCGGCAATCAATTCATTGATGCGATCCATGCAGGCGTTGAGGCCAGCCGCGAATTCATAGCGAGTGACAGCACGGTTACCGCGATAAGTTTTATCCGGGTAACCAACAATACAGCCATAGCGTTCTACAAGCGATTGAAGTGCTTGAAAAGCCCAGTCAGTTGGCTTTACATCTGTTAGTTGTGAAATGGATGTGACCTGCTCCATGCCCGGAGTGCTTTGAGGCTGTTGGGCATCCGGCAAGAGCAGTGAGTCAGCGATCGCGGCAGCAGGTGGTGAGGAGGGTTCCTCTACGGGTGTTGCAGCAACGGTTAAAGGCTGGACGATCGATGGCCCGATAACTGGTGCCGCGATCGCCTCAACCGCCGGCTGCTGACTTTCGATATCCTTTGCTGCAATGGTGGCTTGACCAGGCAAACTCCAGACAATGAAGGGTGCGATCAGTAAAGTGGTCTGAGCGATCGTGGCTTTAAACATAACTCCTCACACAGGTAAACTTTAAACGTTGCAACGAATCAGTAGAAGCACGTTTCGCCAGCCAACCGCTGCCAATCGATAGCATCCTTTCGCTGCCATGCTTTGGGCAAAACCCATAGCACAATTGACAGAGCCGCAACCCTCCCAGCGGCTCCTAGCTTGTATACAGTACTCATCAAGCTTTTACACCGTTTACAGTACGGATGTCAGAGCTTTAACGATGTGCTGTGCGCTACAAACTGTCTTCATTAACTGCAATTTTTCTCTTGATGGGCTTTGCCATTACGAAGCGTGCGGAAGCTCTGCCTTGAACAAGCAGTCCCGTTTCGAGCCATACAAGCGACTCTAACGACTGACGTTACGGCCGCCAACGCAGGTTATCCTGAGAACTGCATACTTGTGGTTATCTATGCTTCAGTTTTGCCGATCGCTCTCCTCTTTCTTTACTGCCATCCGGTTGTGCTTGCGCCCTACGGCTAAACCACTGGCGTTTACCCTGGCGCTTTTGCTCAGTTGGGGCACGGTTCCTGCTGCGGTGTGGGCACGCACAGAAACGGCACCCGTGACAAAGCCATCGCCTGCACAGTCGATTCAGCCCTATCTTGATCGGGTGATACAGCAAGTCACAGAATTTCAGCTCAACAATGGCTTGAAGTTCATCGTGCTGGAGCGGCACCAAGCGCCTGTCGTTTCCTTTCTGACCTATGCCGATGTGGGCGGAGCCGATGAGCCAAACGGCAAAACAGGCGTGGCGCACTTTTTAGAGCATCTTGCGTTTAAGGGTACGACACGCATTGGCACCGCCGATTACAACGCCGAAGCGCCACTGTTAGACAAGCTCGATCGGCTTTCAGAGCAGATTCAAACGGCAACTGCACAGGGGCAAACAACAAAGCTTAAAGCGTTACAGGCGGAATTTGCCCAGGTGGAAGCAGCGGCAGGGAAGCTGGTGAAGCAAAACGAGATGGGACGCATTGTGGAGCAAGCGGGTGGTGTGGGGCTGAATGCCAACACCTCAACGGATGCAACGCGCTACTTCTACAGCTTTCCATCAAACAAGCTTGAACTGTGGATGTCGCTGGAATCTGAGCGGTTTCTAGAACCCGTTTTTCGGGAGTTTTATAAAGAGAAAGATGTGATTTTGGAAGAGCGGCGACTGCGCACAGATAATTCACCGATCGGTCAGATGGTGGAAGCCTTTTCGGGTGTTGCTTTTAAGGAGCATCCCTACCGTCGCCCGGTCATTGGCTACAACAACGATATTCAAGGGCTGACGCGCAAAGATGTACAGGCATTTTTTGAAACTCACTATGCGCCGAATAATTTGACGATCGCCGTTGTCGGTGATGTGAATCCTACCGAAGTCAAACGGCTGGCTCAGCTTTACTTTGGACGCTTCAAGGCCAAGCCTGCACCGCCAGAAGTTGTGACGGCTGAACCTGCTCAGACCGAACTGCGAGAGGTGACGCTCCGGTTAGAGACGCAACCCTGGTACCTGGAAGGCTACCACCGTCCAGCACTAAAACATCCAGATGACGCCATCTACGACATGATCACCAGTATTCTCAGCGATGGGCGCACGTCACGGTTGTACAAGTCTTTGGTAGAAAAACAGCAGTTGGCGCTCAATGCGGCTGGGTTTAGCGGCTTCCCAGGCAATAAATTTCCCAATTTGATGTTGTTCTACATGCTGACGGCTCCGGGACATACCGTTGATGAAGTGGCAGCGGCACTGCGCGTTGAAATCGATCGCGTGAAGTCAGAACCCGTTTCGGCCCAGGAACTCGATCGCGTGAAAACTCAGGCACGGGCAGGCTTGTTGCGATCACTCGACTCCAATATGGGCATGGCGCAAGCCCTGTTAGAGTACGACGTGAAAACGGGTACCTGGCGCAACCTGTTCAAACAAATTGACGCGATCGCGGCTGTCACGGCCCAGGATATTCAGCGCGTCGCTCAAGCAACGTTTGTGCCTCAAAATCGGACGATCGGCAAGCTCTTGCCGAAAGGATTATGAGCTTTACCAGTCGATGCCTTATACCCTCATGGAGCAAAGATAACGATGCAATCGGCGTTACACATTACGACTGTCGATGCCTTATACCCTCATGGAGCAAAGATAACGATGCAATCGGCGTTACACATTACGACTAAAGTCCTTCCAGGACACAAGATTGAGATTCAAATACCACCTGGCTCGGTTGGTGAAGAGGTCGAGGTTTTTGTTGTGCTGTCAGAAGCACTTCCCAAACAGCAGGCCGCGATCGACATTCTCAACCAGCTGCCAGGTCAGCAACAGTTTAAAACGGCTGAAGCGGTTGATCGCTACCTTAAAGAAGAGCGAGACTTATGGGAACGCTAACCATCCCAGAATCCAGTCTGGTTTATGTTGATACGGCGATCGTGATTTACAGCGTGGAAAAGATTCCAGATTATTTCCCTCTGTTAGAAACACTTTGGCTTGAACTAAATGTTGACAAACTAAAAGTGATTAGCAATGAACTGACGCTGATGGAAACGTGGGTCCTTCCATTGAGGAACAGAAACTCTGACTTGATTCAGATTTACGAAAGCTTACTTCTAGCATCAGACATACAAGCAATTTCTGTCACTCAGGCTGTTCTTAAAGCAGCCGCTCACCTTCGTGCCGCAACAAGCTTAAGAACACCAGATGCAATCCACGCAGCAACAGCAATGAGTGAAAAGTATTCTGTTTTTCTGACTAATGATGCTGATTTCCGCAAAGTGCCTAATTTACCTGTCGTTGCATTGAGTGATGTATTGTGAGTCTAAAAATAAGATACAAGTTCTAAAAAACAGTTCTCAATTCACAAGGAACTGAAAAAGAGAAGTCAGTTAGACCACCAGAGGGCAATCCAGCAATTGAGGACGCGATGTCAACGACGACAGAAACTAAAAAGCAGAGAACGGCAAAAATCATTGTGCTGGTCTTTTCCTTTGTGATGGTGCCGCTGCTGCTATTGCTCTTGGCACTGCATCCAGCCGCTGCTGCCACGCCAAAGCACTACACCGAATTGACCTTTTCGCCGCCACCTGCCATTAAGCTGCCGGACTACACGCGATTTACCTTGGCAAATGGCATGGTGGTTTACCTGATGGAAGATCACGAACTGCCGTTGATTAATGGAAGTGCGTTCATTCGCACGGGCGATCGACTGGAATCAGCCTCTAAAGTCGGGCTAGCGGGGCTAGTCGGCACAGTGATGCGATCCGGGGGCACTCAAACCCTCAGCGCCGATGCCATGAACGAGTTTTTGGAGCAGCGGGCCGCTTCGGTTGAAACCGCGATCAACGACGTTGCGGGTAATGCTGAATTCAATACCCTCACCGAAGACTTACCAGACGTGTTTGACCTGTTTGTGAATACCCTAAGGCAACCGACCTTCCCCACCGATAAGTTAAACCTGGCAAAAAATCAGGAGCGTGGAGGCATTGCTCGTCGCAATGATGCGCCAGACGCGATCGCCAATCGTGAGTTTCGCAAGCTGGTGTATGGTGACAGTAGCCCCTATGCCCGCTACACCGAGTACGCCACGCTGGCAAACATCACGCGTGATGATTTAGTGCAGTTTCATCAACAATATTTCTCACCGAATAACATTTTGCTGGGCATTGTGGGTGATTTTGACAGTAAGGCCATGCGCCAGCTTGTGGAAGCGAAGTTGGGTGACTGGAAGCCTGCAAAGACGAAATCCTCTGCGCTACCAACCGTCGCGCAGGCGAAGCAGGGTGGCATCTTTTTGGTCAACCAGCCGCAGCTAACGCAAAGCAATGTGCAAATTGGGCATCTCGGCGGACAGGTCAATAGTCCTGACTATCCGGCACTATCAGTCATGAATGAAGTGCTGAATGGCTTTGGTGGACGGCTGTTTAACGAGGTGCGATCGCGCCAGGGGTTGGCCTACTCGGTCTATGCCTATTGGGGGCCGCAGTACGACTATCCTGGTTTGTTTGTAGCAGGTGGGCAAACGCGATCGGATGCAACAGTGCCGTTTATTAAAAGTGTGAGAGCCGAGGTAGACAAAATTCGTACAGCACCGATCGTCCCTTCCGAGCTTGCCTTCGCCAAAGACTCCGTGCTGAATTCCTTTATTTTCAACTTTCAGCAGCCTGAGCAAACCCTGTCTCGGCTCCTACGCTACGAGTATTTTGGCTATCCAAGTGACTTCATCTTTCGCTACCAAAAGGGCGTCACAGCCACCACGATCGCCGATGTACAGCGCGTTGCCAAAACCTACTTACAGCCAGAAAAGCTTGCCACACTGGTGGTTGGCAATCGAGACACGATCAAACCATCGTTGGAGACATTAGGGCAATTGGTAACGGCGATCGATATTACGATTCCGACGGACAAACCAGGCTCCAGTAAGCCTTAAAACAAACGGTGGATTAGCTATCAGCTTTCAGCTAGTGCTTGCTACCAAGTTCCGGCTTCCTTGAAGCCGGATAGCAAACGAGAGCCTGGTATCCAGAACAGAAAGCTAACCGCTGACCGCTAATAGCTCTTCAACTCAAAACTTAAAACTCAAAACTCAAAACTTCTAAGCTGACCGTGGATGGCTTTAGCTTACTTTCCGCAGGGTCGGCTGGCGGCAAAAACATGGCATGATTTTTACAGCCCCTTAAGCGATCGCGCATCCCAACATCCTATGTTTCATCAAGGTTTAGCCGTATTTATTGGTAGTTGTATGGTGGGCTATGCGGTTACCGCTTGGGCAGGTGATCCCGATTTAGTGGTGGCAACTCCCACAACGGCACCGTACAAAATTCAGGGCAAAACAACGGCTGAGCTGCGATCGCAGATGAACCAACTGGGCCCTATGAACCAGGATGAAGGCAAGCGCTTTGATGCATCCACAACCTGGGATTTAGATGCGCAGTTTACCTCTGGTGGTAAGAAAGGCAGTTGTAAGCTGAAAACCGTCACCGTCACCGTTAAAACTACCTTCAATTTGCCAGAATGGACGCCACCCAACGGAACTCCTCAAGCGCTCATCGATCGCTGGAAAAAGCACCTGGCGGCCCTGCAAACGCATGAAGAAGGCCACAAGCAGTTAGGCATTGATGCCGGAAACGATCTGCTGACTCAACTGAAAGCTATGCCCGCTGCTCCCTCCTGTGATGCCTTGAACAAACTTGCCACCCAAAAACGAGATGCCGTCAAAGCAACGTTCAAGCAGAAGCACAAAGCCTACGATGCCAGCACAAAGCACGGTGCAACTCAGGGTGCGGTGTTTCCGTAGGTCATAGATTGAATTTCTATTAGCTAGAAACCAATACCGCGCGGTATTCTCCCTTCGACTCATAGCAGGCATCGGAGCGTTGCTCTAGATTACGAGTACAAAGGAGACTGTTGTCGAGCTAAGTGCGAAGGAGTCAATAATGACCGACCGTAAGCCTTCCAGAAAAGGGCAATGTCGATGTGGACAAGTCCAATTTGAAGTGCATGCTGAACCGTTACTGACTATGGCCTGCCACTGTACGGGTTGCCAGCGGATGACAGCAAGTGCCTTTAGCTTGAGCACCCTGTATCCCAGCAATGGGTTTAAGGTCACGTTAGGTGACCCTGTCATTGGCGGCCTTCAGGGCGCAACGCGTCATTATTTCTGCGCCCACTGCATGAGTTGGCTGTTCACGCGCCCAGAAGGTATGGATGACTTTGTGAATGTCCGAGCGACGATGATGGATGATGCCCAATCTTTTCGTCCCTTCATTGAGACCTACACGGATGAGAAACTGATGTGGACAACGACCCCTGCCGTCCATAGCTTTAAGAAGTTTCCTTTGCCAGAAGACTATCCAACGTTGCTCGCCGAGTTCGCCAAACGACATCAATAGATTGGTTCGCACCCAGATCGCCCTCCTGTGACCAGATTCCGTAGGAGGAGCGATCGACAGCGGTGAACGGAGACGTTAGAGGCGTAGCATAGCCGCCCCTACACCTGATTCAGTGGATCTGGCGGCTGCGGCCCCGAAAAGCCTTTTTCTTCAATGTGCAAGTTTCCAGAACCCGATTCATCCTCGTCTTTATCCTCTGGTCGCGGAGACATTGATAGGGGCTGCACGCTACTATCTTGCGGATCGCCTACTAAGCCAGCCAGGGGTACTTTGACTGGTGTAGCAGCCAGATGCAAATCGGCTAGATTCGTTGTAGCTACCAGGGGGCGATCGCCCATACCCACGGGTGCTTCTGCCGTGACGCGCACCTGAAGTTCACCCGGATCGGCATAGGTGCCCTGAGTTACTAACCGGGCATAAACACGAGGGCTGATTTGGCTCCACGGCGTATTGGCTCCATCGGTAGGCGTATTGGCCTGTCCAGGCAGCACAAAGGCGTTTGACAAAGCCTCGAAATTATTGCCATAGCGGAGCAGGGTTTCGCGGGTTTGGCGGAGCGTGACGATCGCATTCCCAACCGTTCCTAACCGTCCCAAAGCGGAATCCATCGACGGTAGCCCTGGAACCGTGCCAGAAAGCTGGCTCCACGTTGATTCAATCTGTTCATAAAAGCTACGCGATAGCCGAGGCTTGTAGTCGGGCAGCAGTTGATCGACGATCGCCCGTTGCTCGGTTGCCAATTCCTCATATTTCATTCCAGCCTGCAAGTTCCACGACAAAACCTGTAGCTGCTTGTGCGGAATGGCAGTGCCGGCCGATCGCGCATTTAACGCCACAATGATATCCGCCCATTTTCCTTTCAGTGGTGCCAGCAAGTAGCGATGCCCCGCAGGGCTGTGCGCCGATACTTTCATGCAAAACACATCGACTGGAATGCGGTAATCTCCAGGCTGTAGCGCGACGGTGCCATCAGTCGCATTACGGAGTTGAGCCATGAGCGTTGTTGGCATGGCGTTCGGCTTAAATGCCTTGCCTGGTACTTGATTCACTATTGGGAATGTCGCTTGGCTACTGGACTCGATCGGAGCCTCATTCTGCAACGTACTGCCCAATGCTTTCATCGCCTGCTCTGAGATCGCCCCTTTCAGCAGATCTTCCACCGAACCACCCGGAATCGGTAGGCTGGGAATGGGAAGGCCAAATAAGCCTGCGATCGTGTTCGCCCCCAGTGGCGGTGCTACAAGTCCCACGATCGCAGTGACTATTACCCCTGTCAGCAAGCCTTTAAAGGCAAATTGCTGTAGTGGGTGATCGAGTCTCCACGAACCAACATGACGTGTCGCACTATGTTTGGAGCGCAAGCGCTTGACCATGATTCTGTCCTCATCCACCAGGCTTCACTTATCCTACGCTTGATTGTGACCACGAGGGAGGGAGTGGAGCGGTAAGGAAGGCAGGGGGAGCAGGGGGAGCAGGGGAAGAGAATTTTGAGTTTTGAGTTAGTTCTGCCTCATGCCTTCTGCCTTTTGCCTCCTAAACTTAGCGAAGCTAAAAAAGCTGACCGCTGACTGCTGACTGCTGACCGCTCAATTTCCCCTCCACCCCTCCACGCCGATCGCAACTTTTTACCTGCAAAGCCTTAACTTTCAGTAATGAGTGTGCCATGATGACGGCGAGGACTGAGCACACATCATGTGCTTTTTATACGTTCGCAAGAATTAAATGGTTGAGTCTTAACCCTCAGAGAACGGTATGTTTAGAAAAAATACGCCACCACCGTCAAAGACCTTACCTACCTACATCGCTCCCAACAGTGAGTTTCAGGGCACGCTTCACGTTGAGGGCGATCTGCTGGTTGATGGCATCATTCATGGCACCGTTGAAGTGCGGGGTGATATGCAGATTTCTGAGAGCGGGCTAATTGAAGGGCCAGAAGTGCGAGCGAAAAACCTGACGGTGCATGGAGTTCTCAAGGCACGAGTGCTAGTCGAAGGGAAACTGACCCTCAGCCGCACCGCTCGGTTAGAAGGCGATGTGAATGCCAGTGCGCTTAGTGTGGAAGAAGGCGCATTCTACGTGGGCTATATCGAAACAGGTGAAACAAAAGCACTACCCGGTATGAGAACAAGACCGGAACTTGCTGGCAGCGGGGATGCGTACAGCGGTAATTTAGGCGGCTGATTACGCTCAAGAGTTAAGTTGCCTTACCTTTAAACGACCACCGAGACGCGAAGGTCACAAAGATCGCTCTCTGCGATTGTTTTGATGCGATCTGATCCCTGGTTCTAAATTTTTTCACCACGACTGGGACTCGATACCGCAGCCCTGTATGTGCGACGATCGCCCTGAGCGCAACTATAAGTCAACACCTATCTAACGATACGATGAGACAGAGGTGAAGCATGTTCTCATCGTCATTATTGCTTTGTTTAAGCGTGGTAATGCTTAAACAAAGCAGCTCAGCCGCAGGATGATTGATGCACGCTTATGACGCTGACACAGGTTTGGGGCGCACTATTAATCTTTGTGGTTTGTCCACTGCTGGGTGGACTGCCGCTGATCGCCTGGATCACGGTTGCCCTTACGCGACGTAACCTGGCACAAGTCGGCACAGGCAATGTGAGCGTTTCGGCTGCCTTCTATCACGGTGGGCGAGTGGTAGGCACGCTTGCCGTCTTATCAGAAGCCCTGAAGGGCATTGCAGCCGTTTTGCTCGCGCGATCGTTCTTTCCTGTCGATCCAGTTTGGGAACTCATTGCGCTGATGGCATTGGTTATGGGGCGCTACTGGTTTGGCAAGGGTGCGGGCACAACGAATGTCGTCTGGGGCTATGTCGTTCATGACCCGATCGCGGCAGGGTTTGTCTTCCTCATCAGCGCGATTAGCTTCACGATTCTGCGCGAACGACAGCAGGGACGGCTCAGCGTATTAGTGATTTTTCCCCTCATCACCGCGTTGCGCCATCCCTTAAACCAGGATCTGATTGGCGCGGCGATCGTCCTTGCCATCATGCTGGGCTGGATTTACACCAAGATTCCTGATGATTTGGATCTGGCTTCCACCACCGCCAAAGCAGACGCGCAATCAACCTTCAAATTCTTTCGCGGCGATCGTGCCCTCCGTTCCCTTAATGATGCAGTGGATGCTCGTAAGGTTGGGCACAAAGCGGCAACGCTCTCTCGCTTAAAGCGATCAGGCTATCCGGTGCCGATGGGCTGGGTGCTGAGTCCTGGTGACGATCCAGAGCCACTGTTAGAACGGCTCAAACCATCGCCCAGAGCACCGCTCATTGTGCGGTCTTCTGCGGTAGGCGAAGATTCAGAAGCCGCATCGGCAGCAGGACAGTACGAATCCATTCCCAGCCTCGTCCGCTCCGAACAATTGATGCCTGCTATTTCTCGCTGTTTTGCTTCCTACAATCAGCCGAGTGCTGTAAAGTATCGGCGCGATCGCCACTTACCCGATGCCACCATGGCGGTCTTGATTCAGCAACAGGTGCGGGGAGCCTTTTCAGGCGTTGCCTTTAGCCGTGATCCAATGGCGAGGCAGGGAGATGCAGTGGCAATCGAAGCGTTACCAGGCAGTGCGTCTCAGGTTGTATCGGGACAGGTAACGCCAGAACGGTATGAGGTGATTGTGCCCGCGATCGACTTCACTCCCGCAACGGCTCAAACCCCATCTAGCTGGATACTACCAGACGATCTGACCTTAGCTATCAATGGCAATGGCTCTGTTCCAGGTCGGTTGCTTCAGCAGGTCGCCTTTCTCGCCAGACACTTAGAAGCTCAAAATCAAGGCACTCCCCAGGATATTGAGTGGAGCTATGATGGCAAGCAACTCTGGCTCTTGCAGGCGCGACCCATCACCACGCTGCTGCCCATCTGGACGCGCAAGATTGCGGCTGAGGTTATTCCTGGTTTCATTCACCCCCTCACCTGGTCAATCAATCGTCCCTTAACCTGTGGCGTGTGGGGCAATCTGTTTACGCTTGTTTTGGGCGATCGCGCCAAAGGACTAGACTTCAACGACACTGCCACGCTCCACTATTCCTACGCTTACTTCAACGCCTCATTGTTAGGACAGTTGTTTCGACGCATGGGCCTGCCCCCCGAAAGCCTGGAATTTCTGACACGCGGCGCAAAATTTAGCAAACCGCCGCTTCAATCCACCCTGCGAAATGTGCCAGGGTTTTTACGCTTATTGAATCGAGAATTTCGTCTAGAAAACGATTTTCGCCAAGCGTCTCGCCATCAGTTTGCACCCGCTCTAACAGAATTCTCTCGACAACCCGCGACTGAGCTTGAGCCATCAGCGCTTCTGGCACGCATTGATCGCATTCTCAACCTGCTGCAAACCGCTACCTACTACAGCATTCTCGCTCCTCTCAGCGCCGCCTTACGCAAAAGCATCCTGAAAGTGAAGGATGAACAATTAGACAACAGTGATACGCCAGAAATTGCGGCCTTGCGATCGCTTCAGACGCTGGCACAAGAGGCAAGAGAAGTTTTAGAGAGGGAGTCGGGAGTAGAAGGGGCAGGGGAAGCAGGGGAAGCAGAGGGGGCGGAGGAAGCAGGGGAAGTAGGGGAAGCAGAGGGAGAAGTAAGAATGCACAACTCTCCCACTCCCCACTCCCCACTCTCCACTCCTCTCTCTTCTCTGGCTCAAACGTTCGAGGGGCAAACCATCCTGACACAGTTAGATGTGCTGATCGAGCAATACGGCTACTTAAGCGAGGTGGGGACGGATATCGCGGTGCCAACCTGGAAAGAAGATCCGCAGCCTGTACGATCGCTCTTCGTCCAGTTTTGTCAACATCCACCTGCGATCGCGCCTCAGATCGATCGACCCACTGGCAACGTCAAGCGAGTACAGCGTCGCCTCACGCTTAAAGGTCGAGTGACAGAGATCTACAGTCGTTTGCTGGCAGAATTGCGGTGGAGCTTTGTTGCTCTAGAAAACCATTGGCTGGAGTCAGGGTTACTGGCAGAGTCAGGGGATATCTTTTTTCTAGAGTGGGAAGAGATTCGAGAGGGAGGAGAGAGGGGTGAAGAGAGAGGGGTAACGTTTCAGAAATTAGTGGGGCAGCGTCGATCGCAGTTGGAAGCCGATCGTCAACTTCAGGCAGTACCCTTTCTGATTTATGGCAATGATCTACCGGCACCAACGATCAGCATTTACAAAGGACAGTCATCGCAGCAGCTACAGGGCATCGGCGCGAGTCCGGGAGAGGTAGAGGGCATTGTCAAAGTGGTGCGGAGTTTGGCGGAGTTGCCAGAGGTCGATCGCACCAGTATTCTCGTCGTGCCCTACACCGATTCGGGTTGGGCACCGCTGCTGGCAAGGGCGGGAGGACTCATTGCAGAAGTGGGTGGCAGATTGTCACACGGGGCGATCGTCGCTCGTGAGTACCGCATCCCTGCCGTGATGGATATCCACAACGCGACGCAGTTACTTCAAGACGGTCAGCGCGTCCGCATTGATGGGCAGCAGGGCACTGTAGAAATTTTGTAGGGAACTGTTGTAGAGCAGATGTTAGTTTTGAGGCGCTTCTACGGTCAAAGTGTCTACTTTACTTCATCCGTTACGCCTTCAAGGTAGCCGATTACGCCTTTGCCCCACGGAGTTTCTTCGGCGAAATGTTCACCAACTTTGAGCAGCCCTTTTTTGACCCCGTTCCACTGTCGTTTCAAGTTGAGAAAGTTTTGCCAGCGTTGGGGTTGAGTGCGCTTGATTTCTTGAAACTCAACATCCACGATCGCCGGAATTTGTGCGTCTGTTGCCTGGGGATATTTTTGCTGTAGATCAACAATAGTTTGCTTGAACTCAGCCAGTGCTTCAGCTAACTCAGGATTTGTCGCATAGTTGTGTTGAATGCCTTTACCAATGACAGTGCCAGTGTTGGTTTCAATGATCTGGTTGACTTCGGTGTTGATTGAATATTTAGAGGATTCAGTCATGATCGTTCCTGATTAAGATCTGCGACGAATGGGACGGGAGAGCGCACGACGAGGCTCAACGGTTGTAAGAGCACCCAGAAGCGAAACGGGTAAACGGTTTGATAGGAGTTCGAGAATCCTGGCATTGACGGTGGTTGCAGGCGTATCGTCTGGGAGGTTAACGAAGATGACGCCTGCGCTGAATGCTTCTGCCCAACCTCTCGGATCGGCGAGTCCACGATCGCGGGTGATGATAATCGCATCGGCAGCAATGGCGGCATCCATCACTTCTGTATCACGGTGTCCCCGGAGACCAATATCGCGCACGTCTTGAGCGGAGAAACCCAACGCGGCAATTTGCGGTGCGAGGGAACACGGCATATTTTCATCAACGAGGATGTTCAACGCTCAGGCTCCCAGAGGAATCACTGTCGTTTGTTTGACTAACTCAGTGGCATAGGCAAGTGCTGCTTCCACCTGAGTCTGGGTCAATTCATATTCTTGCATGACCGCTTCTTTGTCCATGCCACCTGCGAGTGAGCCGAGAACAATGGATACAGGAACGCGAGTGCCCGTGATGACAGGCGTACCGTGATGAATTGCCGAATCGACGCTGATATGAGATGCGATTTCCATCGTTGCCCTCACCGTTTGCTGGTTTCTTTATTCTGACCTAGGTGGTTATTGCCCAATGACATTACCGTGGTTTTGCTCAATAATTTGTACCACTTCAGCCTTAATTGCGTAAGTAGTGCCTTTCTTATCTTCACCCCCAACACCCAATACCCCACTCCCTTCTTCCACCGCTGACCAAGCAATTTTGTAGTTGTAAAACTTGCAGTTATTTTTTATATCTCGGAGTGGATAAACAAACCCATCATTCACAAAACTTGATTTCCAGGCAGGACTTAACACTTCAGCAACATGATGTTGCATTTTTTCGAGATTGCTGAGTTTAGCCAATGCTTCAGCCGCGCTGTAGCGGACAACAAGCTCTGGATCGGTCAAAGTTTGTATGAGCACTTCGACTGATTTTTTATCTGCCAAATCACCGAAAGCACGAATAGCAGCCTCTCGAACATTTGGATCTTGAATATTTGGATTATCAGGTTCTAGAAATGAAATTAGCTTTGGCAAAATAGACTGACAATCAAATTTACCTAGTGCTTGTGCAACCATCATCCGAACGGTAGAATGCTCGTCTGTTAATGCATCAAGTAAGCTATCGATCACGGAAGGATCTGCCAAATTCCCTAGAGCTTCAGCCGACTTCCAACGGAAGTTAGGCATCGGTGACTTAAGCACTTGTATCAGTGCAGAAACAACTAGCTGTCCACTGATCTTTTCCAACGCGGCAAAAATTTCCCACCAGTCAGATCGGCGCGAAGCACGACCAAGAGCTTGCTGCTTCAGCAGATTGATTAGTTCTGGAAGCACCTGCTTTTCACCCAGCTTTCCTAAAGCGATGAGGGCATTCAGACGAACGCTATTTGCCGGGTTTGTCTGTAGAAGTTCACTTAGCGCTGGAATTGCAGCTTCATCGCCCAGCTGACCTAATGCTTCAACAGCATTTTCAACTAATTGGGAATGCCAGTGATCAAGTACATTAATCAGGCTTGGTACTGCCATTGAATCGCCTAATTCGCCCAATGTCCAAGCAGCAAGTTCAGCAGCACAAGGGTTTTGAAGGGCTGTAATCAGCAATGGAGTTGCTTTTGTGCTTCCTATCTCTTTCAACGCTATGGCAGCCTGCCAGCTATGCTCTCGTAACGCTACAACCAACTCTTCGACTGCTATTTCGTTGCCTACTTTGCCTAATGCTTCTGCGGCGTTGTCACGAATATTATGATTTTCAGAATTTAAAGCTTTAAGTAGTTCCCTAGCCGCTTTATCATAATCGATCTGGGCTAAAGCTTCAGCTGTAACCCAACGAAGGAAGTCTGATGAATCTTCTAAAGCTATCTTTAGCAAATCTGGGATCGCTGAATCAGACGCTAGTGCAACTAGAGCTTTAACAACCTGAATATGAACTTTTTCTACACGTGTCTTATCTTTCAATGCGTTGAGTAGATCTGGAACGGCTGAATGGATGTATAGTTCACCCAGGCTTTCAGCAGCTTGTGATTGAATACTGTCATTCGAGTGATTTAAAGCCCGTTTTAATGATGGGATTACTGTACTATCGCCAACTGCTCCTAACGCGAAAAGTGCAGCAACAACGACAACTGAATTATGGTGATCTAATGTTTTCAGTAACTCTGGAATCGCTGATTTTCTATTCAGTTCCCTCAAAGCAAAGGCTGCTTCAAAAACCCATATTGCATTTTGCTCGTCAATTAGACTCTCTATCAAGTACGGCACAGCATGATCAGAGTGAGTATTACCTAAAAGCTGCATCTTGTATTTCGGAGGTATATCCAGCGTACTTATCCTTTCGACCGTTTGCTCTTGCCATTTCGGTTGTACCTCTCCTGCTAATCGTGCGCCAAGCATCCAATCCACTTCTAACGCTAATTTTGTGACTTGTAATGCTTGCACTTCGTTCTCTAGTAGTGATGACATTAAAGCGATCGCTTCCGTCCACTTCAAATAATTCAAATAATTCTGCTTTAGTTCGGTATCACTCAGTTTTGGCAGCTTTTGCAGTAGCGCTTCAGCCGCGTAGTATTCCTGAAATAGTTGGTGGTGAAATTCGATCTCGTCAGGATTACTGGCAATTTGAAGCAGATGAAATTCCAGTAGATCTTCCAGCCACTCTTTTGCAGCTTGAGCAGGAGCTTCAACGCGATTCGTAAGATAAGCTTCCAGAATTGTTTCGGCTTGCACTTTAGGAATGGTTAACCAGGCGGGAGTAGGCTTTAAGGGAGTGGTGTGCGGGTCTCCTTGCGTCATCACAAAGGCAAGGTGCTGGAGCAGTTCCAGTGCAAAGCGGCGCGAGTCGTCTGATACTCTTCCTTTCAGCGGTTTAAATGTCTCGTAGCGTCGAGCAAATTCTTGACGAAACAGTTCCCCACGATTTTGAGGAATCTGTCCATCGGGGCTTTCTGCCACAACATCACACAGCATTTGCAGCAACAGCGGCGTTTCTGCCAGTTCTCGCAAACGATCCTTAAGCTGGCGCAATAACTCATCGGCTTGCCCCGGCAGCCGCTTCTGGATAAACTCCCGCATCTGGGGTTCGGTCAACGGCACCATTTCTAGCTTTTTCTCAATGCCCAGGTCTGCTCCTGCACCTAACTCGCGTGTGGTGACGATGATGGGAACGGTGTGGAAGTCTTCATCCCGCCGAAACTCATCCAGCGCTGAGTAAGCATCCGAGGTCGGCACTTCATTCAAGCCATCAAACAACAGCAGCAGTCGTCCTGCAAACAGCAGGTCTTCAACAGTTTCCTGGCTCAGGCGCAATCGTCGTAGAGCCTTCTGAATCCACTCCAGCACAGAACCGCTGCGGCAATCGCGCAATTCAACGAGAACGGGAACTGTGAAATTACCCTGTCCACTATTAGCAATTTTTAAAGCTGTTTGAGCGTCCTCCCACAGTAGACGGCGCAATGCAGTTGATTTGCCGGAACCCGGTTTGCCAATCAGCAACCCCTGATGATGTTTCCGCACTGCTTTTCGCAAACCCTCCAACACCTCAAAGCGTTCGCGCTTCTGTGCTTCTAATGAACGTTGAGCAGTGGGGTCGCCTGGATTGTCTTGGACGATCGCCCTTACCTTCAATGGCAACTCAGCCTGAGTTGGCGTATAGCGATCGCCCCAGTCGTGATTCGCTGGATCAGGAAGCGCTTTGAGATAGGGCTGAAAATCGATCGCATCCGCCATAGAAAACCAGGCAGCAGAATTTTTCTCCTATCCTACGCATTAACGATAGGCATCTGCCACTGCTTCTCGTGCGATTGTCCTCAAGACTGGTTGCCTCATTCATTTGAATGTCGCGCCTGCGATCTTGAATATTGCGGCTGCGATCGCTTCTGTCATAGAGTGCATTCAAATTGCAGCACAACACATTACGAATGTTCTCTATGTCAATGCGAATGGATGCGGTTGTATTACGAATGGTTTGCCTGCAATTGCCAATTACATCGGGAACATTCAAATTGCAGCGTGATACATTGCGAATGTTTCCAATAACACTGCGAATGGATGCAGTGTCATTGGAAATGTGGTGCCTGCGATCCGAAACAACATCGGAGCTATTCAACTAAACCTCGGAGGTTTAAGCCTACCGTTGGCTGCGATCTTCATGACTGGTTAAAACCTCCGAGGTTTGTGTAAGCTCTAGCGTTGTGTTGAGCACTCTGACGCTCAGAACAGATTCAACTGAGTTGGTGTATCAATGCTGTTCCAGGGAAGCGGTGGAACAGGAGTACCACGCTGTTCAAGTAGGGATTGAAAGTAGCGTGCGTTGGCGGGCGATCGCTCCTCTAGAGGGCAATGCACAAAGAAGTAGATGTGGGTTCCTTGCCGAAGCCATTGCTCCACCAGCGCAACCCATTTCTCTAAATACGGTTGATTGAGGGTGCGATCGGGATGGCTGATGAAGCGAATTAGGCTGAAGGGAGCCGTGACGCTTGGTTGAAGGGGCAGTTTCGGCTTTTTGCGCTCGGAGTGCAACTGTGGGTCGTCGGGTGCGTCATAGATGGGACGAGTATCGAGTAGAACGCGTCCAACGCCCAATCGTTCTAGCAGGTCAGTCAGTCGCTCTGCATGAGGTGTTTTGAACCAGTCGAGATGACGCACTTCCAGGGCAAAATCTGCTGCGTCACGGGGCAGAGCGGTCAAGAAGGCTTCTAAATCGGCAAAGCTTGACGGGCTGTAGCTGGGCGGCAGTTGGGCGAACAAAGGGCCGAGGCGATCGCCCAGTCCCTGCATCTTTGTCAGAAAAGCTAGCGTACCCGGCAGTGCAGGTTGCAACAAACCATTGTGCGTCAAACTTTTCGGCAACTTCAGGCAAAACTTGAAGCCATCCGGTGTTTCCGTTGCCCACCGCTTCACTGTCTCCGCATCCGGGATGGAGTAAAACGTCGTATTCCCTTCTACCGCCGTAAAGCGACGACTATAGAGATGCAGAAAATCAGCCGCGCGACTATCCGATGGGAACAGGTCTCCCAGCCAACCTTTGTACGCCCAAATTGCACAGCCGATGTGGAAGGTCATGGGGAGGGGAGAGAGTTTTGAGTTAAGCGTTTTGAGTTGAGAGTTGATTGAGCGGTCAGCGGTCAGCGGTCAGTCTTTGACCTTTTGCCTTCTGCCTTCTGCCTTCATTCCTCATCCTTTTGCCTGCCACCTTCTAGACTACTTTAGCGATGAGTATGATGGAGACTGCATTAAGCCCACTGTGCGATCGCCCTCTCTATATTCAACACCCTTTACCCGCTACCCATTAAAATCCGATGAACTCTCTCTTTTGCAGTCAGGGGCACGATAATCCTGACAGTAATCGTTTTTGTCGTCTATGCGGTGAGATGCTGCCGACTGTGCCACGATCGCCAGCGGGTGGTATGGCGGGTCAAACCCTGGGATTGCGCTATCGGGTGATACGCGAGTTGGGACATGGTGGCTTTGGGCGGACGTATCTGGCAGAAGACACGCATCGGTTTCATGAGTATTGCGTGCTGAAAGAGTTTGCGCCCCAGGTGCAGGGAACAGAGGCGCTACACAAAGCAGAGGAATTGTTTGAGCGGGAGGCGGGCATTCTGCATAAGCTGCAACACCCGCAGATTCCACGCTTTCGGGAATTGTTTCAGGCAGACTGGCAGGGCAAAAGGCGACTGTTTCTAGTGCAGGACTATGTAGAAGGTGAGACGTACCAGGCATTGCTGCGATCGCGCCAGGCTCAGGGCTACGGTTTCACAGAAGCAGAGGTGATACAACTGCTGGTGCAACTTCTGCCCGTGCTGGACTACATCCACAGATGCGGTGTGATCCATCGAGATATTTCGCCCGACAATCTGATCTTGCGTAGTGCAGATGGTCTGCCTGTATTGATCGATTTTGGGGGCGTAAAGCAGGCTGCCGCTGAGGTGAATTCTCAGTTGCGACGGGCGATCGCGGCTCCTGCAAATGTGACTCGCTTGGGTAAAGCGGGCTATGCGCCCAGCGAACAAATGGATCACGGTGAAGTGTCTCCACACAGTGATTTGTATGCGCTGGCTGCCACGGTGTTGGTTTTGCTGACGGGCAAAGAACCGCAGGATCTACTGGTAGGCAATCGTCGTCAGTGGCAGCGGCAGGTCACGGTGAGTCCCAAGTTGGCTAACATGCTGAATCGCATGCTGGATCCGTATCCCTCTAAGCGCTATCAGTCGGCTCAGGAAGTGATGCAAGCGTTGGGTGCCAGTCCAGATTACAGCCAGAACAGCCCATTATCCAATGGTCAGCGATCGCCCTCAGCACTGTATTTAGCCACTCTAGCCGTTTCGCCTGCCCAATCAGGAGCGCTCACCCAGGGAGCAACCGCTTACTCACCTCTGCCTCGTGTGAGACGGCCTGTTGATGGGTGGGGTGGGGTTGTGGGCACGATCGCGCTACTTCTCCTCACAGGTGCTACTATCTGGGGTGCCTGGTGGGTTGCCGCCGATTGGAAGCCCACACCATCCAAACCCCAACCTGTCAAACCAGGCACGCCCAGCACGAACAATAGCGCGTCTCCGCAGTTTTCGCAGGCAGAACAAGATCGCAAGCAAGCGCTGAACAACCGTCGTGAGGAGTTGGAAATTGATGCCGGGTTTCTCACCAGTCTGGTGAATGCCACGTTTTACGACAAGCATCCCGATCGCGTGGGCCGACAACTTACGGCTGACTCTGCTGATGCTAACCTCCGGGCCGAATGGGATCGCATCGCCAGTGACTGGTTAAACCAACTCAAGCCGCTCAATGCCGATGCTCGATCGCGCCTGGGCAGCTATACCGATGCAGATGTGCAGGCACGGCAGGCGGCGGTGAACCAACTCAATCTCAGCGGCCGAGCGCTCAATGACCTGACGGATGTGCAATTTTTCTACTTGTTTCCTGATCAGCCGCGCAATCAGAATTTGTTGAATAAGCCGATCGGTCAGGTGTGGCAAGCGATCGCGTCTGAGCAACTCAGTGCAGTCAAGGCTGGCACAGCGTTAGAGACAATCAAATTTCCCGAAGGTCGCTTTAGCCAACAGGTCAGTGGTACGCTCAAACCCGGTGAAGGCAAGGCATACATCGCTCAGCTAACGAAAGATCAGGTTATTCAAATCACGTTGCAGGCGAGTCGGGCAATGCGGCTCTCGATCTATCCACCCACCAGCAAAGCCGCCGCATTGTTAGAAGACTCGTCCAAAACAAGCTGGTCGGGCAAGCTCATGGATTCTGGTTTTTATGAGGTTGTCATTGTCTCAGATGCATCTGGCGCGATCGACTACGACCTCAGCCTCGCCGCCGCAGATCATATCTCATCGCCTGATACAACGCAGTGATTTGTTGAATCATGCTGACTAAAACTGATTAAAAACCAATTTTCACCTATGTATAAAAGCATTAGTCAAGCGATTACAGAATTCCTTTTTTTAGCTCTTGTTGAAGTTGTTTTAGGGGTTCCTGCGATCGCGCAAAGCTTGGTGAAACCAAATCTCCCTTTAAAGATTGAGATACTCGGAGCTATAGAGCGTCCTGGCTCCTATTTCGTAGCGCCTGTAACGCCTGGAGTTTGTGATCAGGCATCTTTAAGGCAGCGTTACCAAGACAATAGCTTTGAACGTATCAATCAATGCCCAATGCTCACTGGAGCGATCCAAATTGCAGGCGGAGTCACACCACTAGCAAATGTACGCCAAATTTTGATTCGTCGCCTTCAAGCCAATCATACTAGCCAAACGATTAACGTTGATCTCTGGCAATTCCTAAAAGTTGGTGGTTTAACTCAAGCTTTCTTGCTGCAAGATGGTGATACCGTTATGATCCCAACGGTGACGAACACAGCTTTCGTACAGACACCTCAAGAAACGTCTACTACCTCCGCGACCAACATTACAGTTTTAGGTGATGTTGTTCATCCCGGCAACTTCATTCTGCCAGCAAGGGCAACCTCGAATCAAGCAATCTTAGCAGCAGGCGGCTTGAAGAACCTAGAACGCAGAGAAAATGTTGCAATAGTGATTCACCTCAATGCCAACGGTTCTACCACACATCAATTAGCTAACATTAATACACGTCTAAAAGTTGAGGCTACGAAGCCGCTCATGGTTCAGAATGGCGATGTAGTCCTAATTGCGTCTTATTCAGGCCGTATATGGAATTCAACAAGAACCATATTGGATCTGTTTTCAGGTCTACAGCCGATAGGAAATATTTCAAATTATTAAAGATAGAGAAACGACTTTGCCTAACCTGCGTAAGCATCAAGGTCTTGAGAATTTTATCAGTCAGTCCTTCTAATACAGTCATCAATTTAGAACGTCAAATGTCTTCTTTTATTGGTCACAGCATTCCAGCTATTAGCCTCTATTTTTCAGCAAAATCGCTGTATCAACTTTCGATCTATCGTTCAAACTATCGTTGGCTATGGTTAATTTGGTTAGTTCTCATAGCATGGACTCCCGATCTTGATCATTTTGTGCCGTCGCTTCATGCCTCGGCGCATCAGGGTTTAAGAATTACGCATTCCATTTTTGGCAGCTTACTTTTGCCGTGCTATACAATTTTAATCCTGATATCTTTACGAATTAGAGGGCGTAAATTAGCCATTCTTTCAGCTCAGCTAGTCCTTGCTGCTTTATCACACCTGGTTTTTGATATGCTCACTGGTTCGATGCGCTTACCTTTGCTCTATCCATTTAGTCTATATACGTTTAAACTGCCTTTTGGTCTTCTACCCAGTGCAGGCAGCATAAATTTCTCAAACTATTATTTCTATCGTAACCTTCTGATTGAAATGGGTATTTTACTCCCGATATTCTTTAGCATTCACCTACTTTTGCATCAGCCATTATTCAGACATAAGTATAAGGCAACGATCGCACTTTCTCTTATCTGCTCACTTTGTTTTATGGTCTGGGCCGCAATGTTGTCACGCTAAGCTTCAAAACACTTAGCGCTTAACCGACTTTAAGTGATGAGCTAATTCGTTTTATACTAGATACTCTTAATTAGCGGTACGTTCTATGGTGAGTGAAGTCAAAGCGGTTTCGGGGCGCGGTATTCCGGTCGTTGGTAATGATATTGATACCGATCGCATTATTCCGGCACGGTTTCTGCGCTGCGTGACGTTTGATGGGCTGGGTGCCGAAGTCTTTGCGGACGATCGCAAGCAGGCGAATGGGCAGCATCCCTTTGATTTGCCGCGGTATCAGGGCGCAACCATTCTGGTGGTGAATAACAATTTTGGCTGTGGCTCGTCGCGGGAACATGCACCGCAGGCGATTTCTAAGTGGGGCATTCGCGCGATCGTGGGTGAGAGCTTTGCCGAAATCTTTTTTGGGAACTGCGTGGCGATGGGCATTCCCTGTGTGACAGCAACTCCCGATGCGGTGAAGCAGTTGCAAGAGGCGATCGCGGCTACCCCTGACTTATCTGTCACCATCAATTTAGAAACGTTGACGGTCGAGTATGGCACTACATCGATTCCCGTCACGCTGGGAGAAGGGGTGCGCCAAATGATGCTTAGTGGCACCTGGGATGCATGTGGGCAGCTGGTGGCACAAGCAGAGCAAGTCAAAGCAACGGCATCACATCTGCCTTATGTAGCCTGGAGCAAACTGGCAAGCTAGATCCATACTAATAGTGGTCAAAACTCGCGGCGTGAGAAGACGACGGTGGCGATCGTAATAAGAAAGATTGAGCGATCGCCTTCTATTGAAATCTTTTAGGACTGACTTCAAACAGCAATTCAGCCCTGTAGAAACACACATCAAAGGCAAGGAAAAAATTCATGTGACCCAAGATCAAGGGAGCGTTTCTGTCTTGTGTCCAGGCGAACGCCAATTCTACCGGGGGAAAATGCTCAACAGTTGCAGTCAAAACCAGGGCACGCGCTTCAAACTTGGACAAATTGCCTCCCAACGAAACAGAGAGCCGTTAGCGTTCCCAAACAACACCCAATCTCAAGCCCATTTCATAAGGTAAGACGTTCACACTAGAACCTGTATCTAACAAACCTGAGACGTTGATAGACTGGTTTTGATACGTCAGAACGATCGGTAGATAAGGCAGTGTACTCAATGCACCCAGATCTGGGTCTACCTCTGTGAAGGCAAATCTGACTTTATCAACCATGTGTAGCCACTTTTTCTTCTGTCAGTGCTTTTGCTAAAACAGCCGCTGCTTCAAAAGAATCATGTAACCCTTGACTCACTATGTTGCTTTGAGCCCCCAATGGGGTTAGACCAGATTCTTTCAGTAACTCAGCGACCAGGACGTGCAGCAGCAGAAGCTTATCGGCGTAGGATAGCTCCTTGAGAAGGGGCGTAAGCTCATCAAGTGACATAAGCTGTTCCGTCAAGTTGGATTGCATCTATCTTAAAGTTTTGAACTTACCGTTGTCCTTTGCATGTCATCAAAATTCGCGGCGGGAGAAGACGAAGGTGGCGATCGCCAGCAGCACCACAATGTATAGAATGCCGTAGGCAGCGTTCTCCAGCAACAAACTTAAACCGGGCAATTGACCATATACGGCCTGATTTTTCAGATCTAGTCGCGCTAGATCGGGCAACACTAGATAAATACTGCGCGTCAGATTTTCGACGGCTGGGTTCTTGCTTAATGCGCCTAATGTCACCAGATCGCGGCTGAAGTTGCCCATGAAGTAGACCGCAAAGGTGAGTAGCGTTGCCAGTAGTGAACTTGTAAACACGCCAAACACGATCGTCACGGCTGTCACCAGCGAAAGCTGAAGAAAGAGATAGAGCGACGATACCAGAATGCTGCCGATGGGAAAGGAGACACGATCGACCACTAAAACGGCCATATAAATTACCGTCATCGCGCCGACCAAGACCGCTAACACTGCCGATAGTCCCAAATGTTTGCCCACAATAAACTCTGTGCGGCTAATCGGTTTAGCCATCAGCACCAGCACCGTGCGCTTTTCAATTTCTTTATTGATTAATCCCGTGCCAACAAAGATGGCAATCACTAGACCGAGTAAACTCATAGCCGCCAGACCCACATCTAGCAGAATTTTGGTTTCAGTTGTGGCCGCAATTTCTGGCAGCAAACGCACGCACGCAATCAGAAACAGCGCAAATAAGCCGATGAGATAGAGGACGCGATCGCGCATCACCTCACGAAACACGTTTGTTGTGATCACCAACGTTCTAGCAGCATTCATAGGTAGAGTTCATACAGGAGAGTGGAATGGGACAGGCTTAAGAGGGCGCACGATTGCAGAGGCCATCATAGCCCCATATCTGGTTGTCCTGCTTTGATATCCGTCGTCATATCACATGACACTTGAGCAATCTGAGTCGATGCCACCGTGCGCGCGATCGCGCGGCGCGTATCTGGGATGCGCGTAACTTGGCATGGCTTCATTAGATAATACCCAGATCCATCAGCCGATGGCCCTCGCCAAAGCGCCATCAATTGCAGTTGATATTCTGTTCTCGGCAAAACCTCGCCGCTCAGATGCCACAGTCCATTCTCCTTTAGCGGAGGCAAGCGGCTCATCACCGTGGCTTCAAGTTGCTGCATCTGAGGTTTCAGGTCAAAGAGCCACCGCTCCACCTGCGACCACGATCGACCGTCTAACTGTTCCTTTAAAGCAATCTCTGCCTGATCTAAAATCACAATCCCGCGAGAAGAGGGACGATTACTAGCCACCTTCACCACAAAGGCGCTTCTGCTCAAATCTTGTGACAGGAGACTGGGGTAATCAACCAGCCAGGATTGAGTTAAGAAAAAGAGCTGAAACCAGCAGCTAAATAGAAGATTCGTCAGCAATAAAATGACCAGTTCCTGTCGCGCCGCAGAGTCAGGAATTTTGTACTTGGGACCCATTGCAATAAATTTGGGTAGGGCTGCAATGATTGCCGAAAGCGGAGGCCACAAAAGGAATGCGGTGGAGAGGCGGTTTTCTGGAAATCCTGAAAACAGGAGCATGCAAACTAGCGCGCCTGTAACCCAGGGCCCTAGCCAGATGCCATTCACCGTCAAGCCTTTTTTAACATTAATGGTGAGATCAAAGACCTTAAACTTTTCCTCATGCATAAACCAATGGATACCTGGAATGAGAAAAAACCAGGCACAGGTCGCAATAAACCCTTGAATAAAAAGGCTCTCTGGTAATAGAGACATTGCCCAAGAAAAGATGCTGATCCAAAGCAGCGTTTGCCAGGAATCTGGCTTTGGCGGGGTTAACGTTTTGCGTAACTGCTTAAAGATCTCGTCAATGCTTAGAACGGAGAAAACAATATTTCTGACGGCTGCATTAAGCCCTAAATTACCCACAACAAAAATAAGCACAGCAAACCAAAAGATCGCCTGCCAGGAAGTAATACTGGTGGGGATTAAGACCTTTAAGACAGAGCCTAAAAAATTTAAAATATCTGCCATGCGACGTGCGTTGCCTAAGAAGAAACGTAAACCTGACCGAGCAAACGCAGAAATAGAAGCAGCAGAATCGCGCTAAAGCTAGCAGCATTTGCGACAAGCACGGCATAAATGCGGCTATTTGCTCGAAACCCGATTAACTGGGCTTGTTTGCTACGAAAGCGTGTTGATTTTTCTGCGATCGCGCTAGTTGGCTCCTTTTTTCGTTCTAAAAGAAGATCCAAAAACTCTAACCCCTGTAGCTTGATGAGAAACGTGCCTAAAAACATCCCTAGCGTCAAAACCACTAGAACAGGTGCGACGTTAAGTAGTGGGTCAGCATAAAAATTTTCAAAAAAGATAAAGCTAATGAGCTGCACACGCCACTCTACAGGCAGGAAGGGCTGACTAATAAAGAAACAGAGCCAACCGATAAAAGTTGAAAGCAAGTTAACGCTAATCGCAGACTGCATACTGGCTTTGTAATCGAGATCCAGCGTGCGGTAAAAAATCGGCCCTTCGAGCGCGATTGCAATCAACAAAAACAAACTCTGAAACGCCACTGCCCGGAGTGGCAAAACCTCAAAAAACATTGCTCCTTTCCTTACAAACGTTGAACAGACGACCCATGCACGATGGATTAGTACCAGTATTCTATCTGTGCAGACTGTCTTTGCTTGCGGTTAGAACAATAATTTTGCGGCCATCTGGATGCGATCAACGGGTGCGATCGAGCGAGGTAAACCTGGCAAATGGACGATCGTCTGGTCTGGGAACAAGTCCTCTGTTAGCGTTTGTCCTGGCTCAAAGCGATTATGCACGATGTAGCGCTGAGCCACACCCATTGTTTTCAGCGTTTCAGCGAGACGGTGCGCTTCAGCAGTAATGGCAGCTTGCGCCTGAATCACCCCAATGAATTCCGTATGCTCAGGGTCTCTCAATTTCTTTTGTGCTTGCATCACTCGTTGGCGCAAGGTTCGTAGCCGTCCCATTAGCTCAGTGCGCCCCAGCACGTTTTGATACTTAATCCACAGTTTAAAGATCCAGGCAAGCCAGTCACCCATCGCCGTTGGCATTTCGAGAAACCGAAGTAGATGCCCAGTGGGTGCTGTATCCAGCACAATCAAATCCTGCGCTTTAGACTCCAGCAATTCCATCACAGTGACCAACGACAGCATTTCATCAATGCCCGGTAGCGCCTGCGCCACGATTTTTCGCCACGCTTCAGGGCCGTAAGCCAGCTTCAGCGTCGTCTCGCCATCACTGGTCTCACCGCTCATCATCTCTGCCAGTTCCCACAGGTAGTCCTGCCGAAAGCGATCGAGCACAAGCTCCGCAGCAATTTCTTGACCACTCAGATTGGAGGTCAGCGCGACAGGCTCGTTTCCTAACGACTGCCCAAATGCATCACCAAGGGAATGGGCGGGATCAATCGAAATCACCCGAACATTACGATCGCCATACCGCTCAGCTATCCCCCACGCGATCGCCGCCGCCACCGTTGTTTTACCCACACCCCCCTTCCCGCCAACCAGAATCAGTTGCCGCCCTTCTGCGATAAAATCTCCGAAACCTGGCACTAGCTTGTCCGGTATTTGAATATGAGGCGCAGTAACGAGGGTTGCCTCTACAGTGGCTTGCTGAACCTGAGTCAAAAGAGCATCCAGCGCGATCGCACCCACTGGCTCCTGCACTTGCTGAGGCACGCCAAAAACAGGCAATTGACCAGCCAGCAGGAGGAATTTGGTGAGAAGTTGTTGTTGTTCGGCAAGGCGATCGAGAAAGTCGGGAGTCGAGAGTCGGATGTCAGATGTCGGATGTCGGAAGTCAGAACCTTCCCCTGCTTCCCCTGCCCCCTCTGCTTCCTCTGCTCCCCCCGCTTCTCCTACATTCCCTGCTCCCCCTACTCCCCACTCCCCACTCCCCACTCCCCATTCCACCAACCGATTCACAAACACCCCACCCACCGGAATTTTCAACGTCTTTAATGCATCCAGGAAGCGATGAGTTTCTAAAAGGCTCATGGGTTCGGCGATCGCTACCACCAAACACGCGGTGAAAGCCTGGTCTTGCAGCAATTGCCGTCCGCTTGCGAGATCAAACTTCATATTCTTTAAAAAGGTATCGGCATCATCAGCGGTATAGCGTCCGGTAAAGGATTGGCTGATCACGCGATGTTTTTCTTGAAAGAGTTCGAGAGCGCTCAGAAACTCATCCAAAAAGTCCATTAAGCCGAACAGATTGAGTGTGTGTCCGCTGGGAGCCATATCTATGACCACGCGATCGGCTTCATGTTCGCGCAGCAGTCGCTGGATTTCTAAAATACCCATGAGTTCATCCAGTCCGGGCCAACTCAGATCCCAAACGGGGGTGAGGTCTTCGTTTTCGACAAAGCTGCCCCGTTCGACCAGCAGTTCCAACACCTTGCCGTATTCGGCTTTGAAGGTTTGCAGGAGAGTTTCTGCGTCGAGCGATCGCACCTGCAAATTGGGCAAATCTGCGATCGGCTGAGGCTCATCCTTCACCACCATTTGCAACACATCACCCAGAGAATGGGCTGGGTCAGTGGATAGCAGCAAAATGGTTTCGTTGGGAAACTGCTGTGCCCATCGTCGCGCAAAGCCACAGGAGAGAGTCGTTTTGCCTACACCTCCTTTGCCGCTAAACATTGCCAAATGAAGAGAGTCGAACTGGTTCATTGTTTTGGGCATACTGGGTCAGCGTCTATAGCATTCGTTCAATGACGCTACCCACAGACTACCCACAACAAGACAGCAGCTATCCTGCAACGGTCAGGAGGATCAGATGAGCGACCTATTTAAAGGCTTTGAGCAACTGTTAGAACTGGCGAAAGCCTTGGAAGAAAAAGCAGAGGCGGGCGAACTAAAAACAAACATTCAAGTGAATGCCCGCAGTATGAGCAGTATTCCCCGACAGGGCAATATTCCCAGTAGCATGGGGGTGAGCCGAATGCGGACGGATGCTGGTGGGGCAGGGGGAGCAGAGGACGTGCCTGTGACGCCGCCAGATGACCATAGCGGCACGTCGGCTCCGCTCAGTGAGGTGGGTGGCCTTTCTGAGGTGCTGAAAGAATTACGGGAACTGGTAGAAATTCCCCTTAAGCGTCCCGATTTGCTGGCAAAACTGGGTCTAGAGCCACCGCGTGGTGTGCTGCTGGTGGGGCCACCGGGTACAGGGAAAACGCTGACAGCACGAGGTCTGGCGCAAGAATTAGGCGTGAACTATATTGCGATCGTCGGCCCTGAAGTGATGGGCAAATACTATGGAGAAGCAGAGGCTCGACTGCGTGGCATCTTTGAGAAAGCAGCAAAAGCGGCTCCCTGCATCGTGTTTATTGACGAGATTGACAGTCTCGCGCCCGATCGTAGCAAGGTAGAAGGCGAGGTCGAAAAGCGGCTAGTGGCGCAGCTACTGGGCTTGATGGATGGCTTTGCCAAAACCAATGGCGTGATTATTCTGGCTGCCACTAATCGTCCGGATCATCTTGATCCCGCCTTGCGTCGTCCGGGGCGGTTCGATCGCGAAGTGCAGTTCCGCGTACCCGATCGCAACGGTCGGCTGGAAATTCTCACCATTCTCACTCGCACGATGCCGCTGGATGCCTCTGTTGATTTGGCGATCGTGGCTGATTTGACTGTCGGTATGGTTGGCGCAGACCTAAAAGCCGTTTGTCAGAAAGCCGCTTACAGCGCCCTGCGTCGTCAGGTGCCGTCTCTACAAGGTGTGGTGCCAGAGAACATGACGCTGAGTCAGGCAGACTTTCTCCAGGCGCTTAAAGAGGTGAAGCCTTCGGTGCTGCGATCGGTCGAAGTTGAGTCGCCTAACGTGCCCTGGGAGGAAATCGGCGGCTTGGAGGAGATCAAGCGCACGCTGCAAGAATCGGTGGAAGGTGCTTTGCTTTATCCCGAACTCTACCAGCGCACCGGAGCCAAAGCGCCACGGGGCATTTTGCTGTGGGGGCCACCAGGGACGGGTAAAACGCTTTTAGCAAAAGCCGTGGCCTCGCAGGCAAGAGCCAATTTCATCGCTGTAAATGGGCCTGAACTGTTGAGCCGTTGGGTCGGAGCTGCGGAACAGGAAGTGCGTGAGTTATTTGCTAAAGCAAGGCAGGCGGCTCCCTGTGTGGTCTTTATCGACGAAATCGATACGCTGGTGCCCGTGCGTGGCAAGTTTAACGGCGATTCAGGCGTGAGCGATCGCGTAGTTGGACAACTCTTGACCGAGTTGGATGGGCTTCAGGGCTGTCTCAACGTACTGCTGATTGGCGCAACGAATCGCCCGGATGCGATCGACCCTGCCTTACTCCGTGCTGGACGGTTAGACCTTCAACTCAAAGTGGATCTACCCGATCGACAAACCCGGCTGGCAATTCTTAAGGTTCATAACGACGATCGCCCCTTGTCATCCGTAGATCTAACTAACTGGGCAACCCAAACCGAAGGGTGGAATGGGGCAGATTTGGCGCTTCTCAGCAATCAAGCGGCTCTAGAAGCCATTCGGCGCTACCGAGCCGCAGGTTCCACTGATCCATCCAGTATCCACATATTTACGGATGACTTTCTGGCAGCATACCAATTACTGTCAAAACAACGTCAGTCAGTTTAGTGTTCTCGGTTGATGATTTCTGTTGATGATTCTCCATGCGTCCCCTTGGTTCTGATTTTCTGAGTCAAGGGGAATGCTTTTTAAATGACGTTCCTCTTAGCGATTCCTGCTTCTAATGCTTTCTGAACAGACACCCGATCCCGTTCGCCAACATGCGCTTGCTGCGTTAACCGCCACATTCATTACGCAAGGGCACCCTACAGAGTACGCCACTCATATGGCGACTGCCGCAATTTTTCAAACTGACTTAGAGCTGCGCAATGCTCAGTTAACCCATCTCTTAGGATGGCTCAAGCAAGAACATGATGCTGTCTACCAGGACGCGATCGTCCTTTTAGAACGGACTCGTGAAGAATTTGAGCGACGGTTACAAACGGGCGGTTAGTGGCTCACTCCTTGAGTACCCTACCCCTGTTTGCAACGCTAGATTCAGTATCACTACTTAGCACGTTGGGCGGGAAGCTGCTGACGCCTCTCACCCTTCGCAGCAAGCTACAGCACTCAGCGCTAATTCGCGCTTGTGTAGAACGGGTATAAAAGCTCAACGACGTTTAGGAACCGATATACAGCCCACGTCCTGGACTCTTCCACTTACCCTTGGTCTTACCAACCGACAAAATATTGCTAAGCGAACTCTTTGCCCGCTGGTACGGTTCACCAGACAAGCCAGTATACAACTGATCCATAATGGCATCTGTATTTAGTGGCTCTTTAGCATCCGCCAAGATCTGACCAACTGCATCGGTCATTGACTTGTTTTGAAAGCTGGACTGCAAAAATTGCTGGAACCCAGAGTCAGCACCTTTACCTGATTCACTGACAGATCGTGGGGGTCGCCCTGGTTTCTTAGGTTGAGTCGCGGTTGCCCTTGTCGTCGTTTTTGCGGCACTGACCTTGCCAGCGGTGGGTGGCTTTCCACTAGGCTTGGATGAAGTCGTATTGCTTGCTTGTCGCTGCTTACCCCGTTTGGGCGGAGCGGTTGGAGTCTGCACAGATTCGACTGAACGATTGCCGTTCGTTTCAACAAGAGCGGCAGGTACAGATGGAGTTATCTGTCCGCTGGTTGGTTCAATCTCTATAGCGGCGGTGGAAGCCGTTTGGGGGGCGAGTAACCCTAACCCAACGGCTTCGGATAACAAGTGATCAATCCCTTGAAGCTGAATGGTTTTCTGCTGAACTTGTCCATTCATCCATTGAAGTTCGTGACTCAAGTGTTCTTTCACTTTCTGCAATGATTCTACAAAGGTGATCGCTTCCTCTTTCGCTAACGTTTGCAGATAAGAAACATAAGAATTAGCCACAACAAAATTCCTACAGGTTAATTTTTCTCATCTTACTCTACACTTCCATCATCGAAGCATCGATCAGTAAATGACTTTTTAGCGCTTTTCGTTGGGTGTTTGCTGGTCAACCCTGGCTTCGCAACAGAAAGATTGCTGTTGGAATGAGTTGGTAACGAGGGGTTGGGATGAACCGTTCGATCGTTGAAATTCCCAGCATCTGCGGCTAAAGCATAGACTTTTAGCTAAATGGATTGTCCGAGATCTTTGAAGACGATGAAAAGCTACCTGTATCGTAAGCTAAGCGTTTTTAGTGATGGATTGAAGACATGAAAGCGCCTTCAGTAAAACCAAAGGCGCTTTCATGCTGCTAGCTTTCTGTCGGAATAACCAACATGAATCGGTTATCACAGGATTGGTTTGTGGGTATGGCGTCGCTTGAACAAGGCGTAGTGTGGCAGCAGCTTGGATAAAGAGCTACGGGTTTATCAATCAGAGCCAATGGCTGCAACATCATTTGGATTTAGGCTTGCGCTGGCACAAACTTCATCGCCACGCCATTCATGCAGTAACGTTTACCTGTTGGCTGAGGCCCATCGTCAAAGACATGCCCTAAATGCCCACCGCAGCGATGACAATGGACTTCTACACGAGTCATGAAGAAGGAAGTGTCGATCGTGGTGTCAATGGCTCCCACGATCGGCTCATAAAAGCTCGGCCAACCTGTTCCACTATCAAACTTTGTCTCTGATGTGAACAGCGGCAAATCACACGCTGCACAGGCAAATGTTCCCCTACCGTGTTGCTTGTTGAGTGGGCTGGAACCGGGCAGCTCCGTGCCCTCTTGACGTAGCACTTGAAATTGTTCTGGGGTCAAGAGCTTGCGCCATTCCTGTTCTGTTTTGGTAATTTCAAAGCGACTGTGGATTGGTTTCGGACTTGCGGCTGCCATCTCTTGTTTTGACCTTCCAGGAAAATGGTGTGATAGCCAAACAGTGCCAACCATAGCTGTCCCAGCCCATAAAAAATAGCGTCTTTTCATGTTTCCTTTGCCAGTGAATTCAACTGTGGAGTGGTTTACTCGGCTAAAGCTCATCATGCGTGACGCATCTGAATACTGGGTGAACGCTACCTTAAAGATTGCTAAGTTTTTTAATAAGCGTCAACAAGTTGGGACAATAAGCTGCTACAGCCATAGTCGTAGGATGTATTAGATATCGCCGTAACGCTCCCTTAATCTTTGTTTCGGCGCGTGATGCTGTTGCTGACTACAACTGATGTCAGATCTTTGATTGCTGCGTTGATAAGAACTGGGAGTTGCGACTAATCTGCCTCTCAGTGCCAATTCTGAAGGAACTAGATGCTCAAAGCTTTCTAGAGATCTTTGGCAGATAAGAAAGAGAGATTGAGTGGGTGCACCCAGTTTTGCAAGGTTTTAAAGCCTACTCTTCGAGGAGCAAGCGATGGCATATAAGCAAAGGATGAGGGCTACAAACGTGGGATGCAATCAATGTAGGTTGCAATTTATGGCTAACGGTGCGAATCCTCTTTTAACAGGTGCAAACTCCTTTCAGTCCTTTGAATAGGGTTTATGGCTGTTAGCCCACACTTCTAGTGCAGGCAGGCAAGGCTCTCTAAAAGAGTAGCCAGCCAGGTTGAGACACGTCCCAACCTGGCTTTGAGACACATCAAAGGCGCGGTCTTTGCGCTCTCGCTACTTCTCATAAGGTATACCAACAGCTATATTGTGGAGAGCCTTGGAAGCTTGGTTTCCCAAAAATTGGAACCAGGGGGCGGGTTTGGTTGTAACTCATCGCGTTGAAGCCATTCAATGACTAAATTGGGTATTCTATCTTCTGTATGAGGTGCAACAGTTAGTCGATCCATTATGTAAGGCATCACCACTCCTAGCTTCACATGCTTGAAAAAGGAGAACCTATCTGCCTTTAGCGGCTTTGGCAGTAGCATGGCACATGGCATAGTCTTAGCAACCTTAGAATCAGTTGAGTGAACGCGATGGCAGAGTATCAAAAGATTGAGTATCGCATTGGTAAAGACGGAAAAGTGACTGAAACGGTGCTCAATGGCAAGGGCGAAACCTGCATGTTGGCAACCGAAGGTTTGGAGCGATCGCTCGGCGAAGTCGAATCGCGCGAGTTGTTGCCGGAATACTCCGACAATGACGAGAACGCGGTCGGCATTGATGCCGTAACGGAACAATCACAAACGCTCCAGCAAGGTTAGCCCAATGGACACGGCATGGATTTTGAGCGAGGGATTGATCACCGCGATCGCTGGCTTGGGTGTGCTGTATTGGCGATCGCAGCGTAACGCTCAAGCTACTCAGTTGGCACTTCAGCATGAGTTAGAAACGCTCAAACAAACGTCTCAACAAATCCAGCAAGATCTGGAGCAACGCTTGCAGGAGACGACCGAAACCTTGCAAACGACGCAGCGAGAGAAGGCAGCGTTAGAAGATCAGGTGGAAGCCCTGAAGCAACAGTGTTTTCGCCTTCGTAGTTCTTTGGAACAGCAGGCAACCCAGGTGCAGCAAGATACTCAAGCAGCCGCTTTTGGGCAAGTGCAGGCATTGCTGACTCAATATCCCACCGTGCGACGCATGGTGGAGGGTAAGCCCGATTTGCCTGCTCGTAATGTCGTAGCCATGTTTACGACCCTGGATAATCTGGTTCAGTCCTGGGGCTATCAAACGATCGGCAGTCCGTGGGCATCCGTGGCGTATGATCCCCAACTGCATCAGGGAGACACTGCCGATCTTCAGCCTGGAGAGGCGATCTACATTCGGTTTGTGGGCTACCGTCAGGGCGATCGCATTCTCATTCCCGCCAAAGTCAGCCGCACGTTGCCTTTAGGAGCTACCGCATGACTGCCGTTGCGATCGACTTTGGCACGAGTAATACCGTGGTCAGCATTCTGCAACCCGATACCCAGGCACCCGAAACGCTCCGGTTTTCCAGTTTGTCGCGACTCTTCAGCCTTACGAGTAGTCTCAACGGGACAGAGGACGTTGCGGTTGTACCCAGCCTGGTTTATGTGCGGGGGGCAGATGATTTGGTGTTGGGAGAGCTGGTGCGATCGCAGCGCTTGGGCTTGCAGCAACCCCAACGGTTTTTCCGCACCTTCAAACGAGACTTAGCCACCGATTTTCAGCCGCCTGCCCGCACGCTGGATGGACAGATTTACGATGCGGCGAGTGTCGCTATTGAGTTTCTGGCGCAGATCTGGTTGGCGATCCGATCGCTCCAGATTGAACCGTCGCTGCTGATCTTCACGGTGCCTGTGGGAGCCTTTGAGCGCTACCTCAACTGGTTTCAAGATCTGGCGCTTAAATTGGGCTTTCCTGAGGTGAAATTCGTCGATGAATCCACCGCTGCTGCCCTGGGCTATGCGGTACAGCGACCGGGTTCTACCGTGCTGGTGGCAGACTTTGGGGGCGGTACGCTGGATCTCAGTCTGGTTCGCACCGCTGCAATGGCAACCGGACAGGAGATTTTGCGCGCCGAGGTGGTGGCTAAGGCAGATAGCTACGTTGGTGGTGAAGACATCGATCGCTGGATTGTGGACGATTACTTGCAGCAGATCGGCACGCCGCGCGAATCGCTGGGGGAAGTGGGCTGGCAGAATTTGCTGGCGATCGCGGAACAACTCAAAATTCGTCTCTCCAGCCACGACGAGGCGAAAGAAAGCTGGTTTGATGAAGACCAACTGATGTACCACGATCTGAGCCTGAGCCGATCGCGCTTTGAATCTCTGCTAGAGAATCGCCAATTGCTTGAACAACTGCGACAGGCGATCGATGAAGTGCTGACGCTGGGTTTTCGTAAGGGAATCCAAAAAACAGAGATTGATCAGGTCTTGCTGGTCGGTGGAAGCTGCCAAATCCAAGCAATTCAGCAACTGTTCATTTCTTACTTTGGGCGGCAGCGAGTCCAGCTTCACAAACCCTTTGAAGCCGTCGCTCATGGGGCACTGGCGCTAACCCAAATTGCCGGACTAGAAGATTATTTGCGTCATGGCTATGCCATTCGGCTGTGGGAACCTTACTCCCGCGCCTACAGCTACTTTTCGCTGTTTGAACCGGGAACCAAATATCCTGCTCAACGGGCAGAACCACTGATGCTGCAAGCGGCGTTAGAAGGACAAACCGAAATTCGGCTAGATATTGGCGAAGTGGCATATGTAAACGAAGCCGAAGTGACCTATGACGCACAGGGACGCATGAGCAGCGCTCCTCTACGGCAGCAAGAAGCCTACCGCTCGCTCGAACGCAATCACGAACAGGTCTGCATGGCACGGCTAGACCCACCCGGACAACTGGGCATCGATCGCCTCGCCGTCCAGTTTGAAGTCACCGAACACCGAATTTTGGTGGCAACGGTGCGCGATTTGTTAACGGGAACAATGCTGGTGGAACGAGAGGCGATCGCGAAGTTAAATTAGAGCAAAATGATACAGAAGATGAGCGAATTGCATAATCAACCAATAAATCAGGCTTTTGCTTGAACCAAAATGACCGACCATTTTAGCCAACCCAAGCAAAACGACGCTGTACTAGGGGGGCAAGTGCCGCCTACAGGTGTGGTTTTGGGAGGACTGGAAGGCATTAAGCAACGGTTATCAAGTGGTGTTTGGGAGCAGCAAATCGCAGCCGCTGCAAACGCATCTCAATACGGTGAAGCAGGGCTAAATTTACTTCTGCAAGCTCTCATCCAAAAAGAGTCGAGACAATTGCGATGGGCAGCTTATGGGGAACTGCTTCAGAGAACAGAACCTGCGATCGCAGATGCCGTTTCTCAATACAACCCCTATCGCTCCTTTCAGCATCTCTTCACCTTTGATGGAAGCACTTTTGGCTATCAAAATATTGCCTTTACCCCAGATTCACAACAGCTTGTAAGCCACAACGCTGACACACTAAACGTTTGGGACTTGAACACCGGAAAGCTCCTACTGTCGTCTCAAGGCGAAGGCGAGCGAGGCATACACGGGTTCATCTTTTGTAGAGCGATCGCGATCAGTCCTGATGGACAAACCTGTTACCTCGCATACTCAGACAACCAGATTCGGATCAAGCATTTGATCACTGGGCAAACCATTGAAACGTTGCAAGTCGAAACCTTGGGAAGATATGAAGCTAGTCTAACGTCGATCGCGATCAGCCCAGATGAGCAAACATTGTTGGTTGGAACCAAGGATGACAGAGTAAAAGCTTTGGATTTGAAAGAAAAGCGATCGCGCTCTTTTGACCGTTTTGAGAGGATGCCGCACAGCATAGAAGCTGTCAAAGTTAGCCCCGACGGGCAATGGGTACTGATTAATGACACTCTTTTCTCAGCGGCAGGAGAACGGATCCGTAAACAGGATATTTTCTGCCACGCCGTCTACTTCAGTCCAGATGGAAAGACCATTGCTGGTGTAGGTACAAAGAGTATTGTTTACCAGTGGAGCCTTCAAACCGGGGACGTGCTCAACACGATAGAGCTACCCGCCAACGCATACATTCGCCCTGTCGGTGCTCGCAATGACTATATTCCAGGTGCTCGCAGTGCCGCCTTTAGCCCGGATGGACAAACTCTGGCTACAACCTATCATTCCGGTCAAATCAAGCTATGGAACTGGCAAACAAGAAATCTTCTCCACTCACTAGAAGGACACGGTCTTGTTTATATTACATCCACTGTTTTCAGCCCCAATGGACAATTTTTAGCGACGGGTGCAAACGACACGATTCAGGTTTGGGGACTTCCTTCAGAAGCGAATGATTGAAGAGCACTGAGTACAATCAGGAAGTAGAAAGTGCTGGAGGTCGATCGTGCCAGTTACGATTTGCGACTGAATTATGCCCGCTTAATGTCCTTCACCTGCTCTCCAGAAGCCGACCAGTAATGGCTGGATGCGCTCTTAACCTTACTGAAGGATACTAAATGATGTTGAGTTAGCATCTTGGGGAACTCTACAAAAAATCTGCCGTATTGGATCTCTATGACCCACTCAAACTCCGAGCCTCACTCCTCAGATGCCGTTCTGGGAGGGCAAAATCCCGCACCAACTCAGGGCGCAATTCTTGGCGGCGTTGAAGGGATTCAGCAAAAACTTGGTAATCCTGATCTCACGATTCGCTTAGAAGCTCTCGATCAAGCCTGGGGCTATGGTAAGGCAGGACGAGCTTGTCTAGAACAGGCACTGAGCGATCGCTCCAAAACGGTTCGGCGACGCGCCCGTTGGCTCTTGCGACAACCCGAAGGCACCCAAACACTGCCACCCTCTTCCCCTCAATGGAACTTGACCGAACGGTTAACTGGCTATCGGTATAACCATGTCACTCACTTTGCCAATCGAACGGTTCATGAGGGGGGCGTACAGGGCGATGCGTTGCTAAATCCGTCACAGCTTGCCTATGCCTTTCGCTGTGATTATGATGAAACGCAGGATGTCATGAGCGATCGCCTCAACGACTTGCTCAATACGCAAGAGCCAGAGCAAATTGAAGCGTTGGTATTTGGCACATGGGATGACGGAGAAGGGATCTGTACGGGAGATACGTCGTCGCAAGAGTTTGTAGGACGCTTGGTAGCGCTAAGCGATCGCCTGCCCAACCTAAAAGCTCTATTCATCGGCGATATCACTTCTGAGGAGTGTGAGATTTCCTGGCTGATGCAAAGCGATATGAGTCCAATCTTGCAGGCATATCCGCAATTAGAACTGCTGCAAGTGCGGGGCGGCATGGGCTTACAGTTCACATCAGCAGAAAATGCCGTCCATGAGTATTTGAAAGCACTCATTGTCGAAACTGGGGGCTTAAGCCGAGAAACGGTACAGCAAATTTATGCCTGGGATTTTCCAGCACTGGAGCATTTGGAACTCTGGTTCGGCAGCGAAAACTATGGCGGCGACTGCTGGGAACAGGATCTAGCACCGATCTTAGATGAGTTGATCTTTCCCGGTTTAACTTATCTGGGTTTACGCAATAGCCAGTTTACCAATGACTTGATTGAGCGATTGGTGCGATCGCCCCTGCTGGCTGGACTGCAAGTGCTCGACCTATCAATGGGCACCCTCACCGATGAAGGAGCCGCCAAACTACTGGAGTGTGACGCCATTCGAGATCTGGAAATCCTCAATGTTTCAGAGAGCTATCTTTCGGGAGCTATGATTGATCAGTTGCAATCTTTAGGCATTCAGGTCATTGCAGACGAGCAACGCACGGAAGAATACGAGGAGTATGAAGAACGCTATTGCGCGGTTTCCGAGTAGTTCGTGTTACCCGTCTCAGTTCCCTTCGCTCTCAGAATCTCTCTGAAAGCACGACTGAGGCAGTAATTTTTAGCAAGCCGATGACTGAGCAACAGGATGAATTTGATAGCCCCTGGAAAGATATTCTGGAGGTTTATTTTCAAGACTTCATGCAGTTTTTCTTTCCCCAGATTCACGCCGACATTGACTGGAATCGAGGCTATGACTTTCTGGATCAGGAGTTACGACAGGTCGTGCGGGATGCGGAACTGGGTAAACGGCTGGTTGATAAACTTGTGAAAGTCTGGAAACTCAGTGGTGAGGAGACCTGGGTGTTAGCGCATATTGAGATCCAAAACCAGGAAGAGAGTCGCTTCAGCGATCGGATGTTTGTGTACTACTACCGTTTACGCGATCGGTATAAGCAGCGAATTGCAAGTTTAGCCATTCTAGGAGATGAGCGAACAACCTGGCGACCGCAACCGTTTCGGGAAGAACTTTGGGGCTGTGAAGCAACCTTTCGGTTTCCCATCATCAAGCTGCTGGATTATGCATCCCGCTGGTCTGAGTTGGAAGTCAGTCAGAATCCCTTTGCCCTTGCGGTCATGGCGCATCTCAAAACAAAGGAGACTCGTAACGATGCGGTCAGCCGCAAGGAATGGAAGTTTAGGTTGACACACGACTCTATGAGCAAGGCTATGAGCGGCAAGATATACTGAACTTATTCCGGTTTCTGGACTGGATGATGGAGTTGCCGGAAGGTTTGAAACAGGCGTTTCGGGTTGAACTTGAGCAGTATGAGCAGGAGAAACAAATGCCTTACGTCACCTCGATCGAGCAGATGGGAAGAGAAGAAGGAAGAGAAGAAGGAAGAGAAGAAGAGCGACGATCGCTGGCTCTAAAAATGCTTCAGGAGAACATTCCACTGGAAACGATCGTTCGCATTACTGAATTTACAACTGCTGAGCTTCAACAACTCCAAGCCCGTCACCAGCAGGAATAAACTGAAACGGCATGAGCCATTGCTCCAGACTCAAGTTTGTTCTCATCGCCAATCCTGAAACTCGCCGAGTGGCACTTTTCCAACAAGCGCTCACTCGATTGGGCTTACCAACGGCTACACTGGTGCCCTATGAGGAACTGCTAGCAGGGCGGTGTTCCTTAAGCGAATGGGAGGCTCCGAATCTCTGGTTTCGCTTTGATGCCCCAGAGCGAAATTTTACGGTCGATCGCGCGTTGATTGCGGCAGGAGCGAACGTCGATGATACAGGTCAGCATCAGCGGATTGGGGCGATCAACGCTTCCCATCTACCCGCAGATAAGGGGCGCATTCTCTATCCTCGTCAATGGTATTTGGGTTGGCGGCAGCAGTTGCAAAACTGGGCAGAACAAATACAGGGCAGCGTTTTCAATCATCCAGAAGACATCATCACGATGTTTGACAAGGTGCAGTGTCAGCGCCTTTTAGCGAAGCACAAGATTCCAACTCCGCGATCGCTGAATTCAGATGCTGCCATTCTCAGTTACGAGCATTTGGTGGAACAAATGAATGTACAGGACTGTCAGCGAGTGTTCGTGAAACTGGCACATGGCTCGTCTGCCTCTGGAGTCGTTGCCTACGAGCGACGCGGAACTTCAGAACGAGCCACTACCACCGTTGAGCGGGTGACGGAAGCGGGAGACATGCGATTTTATAACTCCCGCAAAATTCGTCAGTATTCTAACCCCAATGAAATTGCCGATATCATCAATTTTTTACTCAATGAGTCGGCGCAGGTCGAAGCGTGGATGCCCAAAGCACGGCTGGAAGGACGAGAATTTGATGCGCGGGTGGTTGTGATTGGTGGCAAAGCGCGGCAGGTGGTTTTGCGTGTGGGAAATAGTCCCATGACCAACTTACACTTGGGGAACGATCGACGTGACGTTTCTGCTTTACCAAAGGCATTATCAGTCGATCACTGGCACGAGATGCTGCACACCTGTGAACGTGCTGCTGCCTGTTTCCCACGCAGCTTTTACTGTGGCATTGACTTGTTAATTGCGCCCAATTTGCGTGATCACTATATTTTGGAACTGAATGCGTTTGGTGATTTGCTTCAGGGGATTACGTGGCAAGGATGGGATACTTATACCACCGAGCTTGCCATGCTGTTGGAACAGGAAGGAGTTGAGTTTTGAGTTTTGGGTTTTGGATTTTGGATTTTGAGTTTTGCTAGAGAGTTTTGAGTTGGAGCAAATTAGACTGCAAATGCTAAATTACGAATTTCAAACCAAACATGCCTGACTTTCAATATACTGAATGGCATACTCCGAATTCCGAATTCCGAATTCTGAATTACAACACGATCGTCGGTACCCATGACATCATCTTTCTCACCTTCGATACGTTACGTTATGATGTCGCTCAATCGTTATGGGAGGCAGGACGCACCCCTAATTTAGCTGCACTTCTGCCCGACACTGGCTGGGAAATGCGCCATTCTCCCGGTAGCTTTACCTATGCGGCTCACCACGCCTTTTTCGCGGGGTTTTTGCCCACACCGATCGCGCCTGGCAACCATTCCCGTCCCTTTGCACTTCAGTTTGAAGGCAGCACCACGATCGCGCCGGAAACCTGTGTTCTCAATGGCGCAAGTCTTCCAGAAGGGTTAGCAGACCGGGGCTACCGCACCATTTGTATTGGCGGTGTTGGGTTTTTCAATCAATGCAATCCGCTTGGAAAGGTTTTACCCGGATTGTTTCAAGAGCAGTATTGGAGTCCGGCATTGGGTGTCACCGATCGCAATTCCACCGCTCACCAGGTTGCGTTAGCGTGCGATCGCCTCAATCATCTTCCCCAAGACCAGCGCGTTTTCCTCTTTATTAATCTTTCTGCGCTCCATCAACCCAATTATTTCTATCTCCCTGGAGCGATCGCCGATTCCATTGAAACTCACGCGGCTGCCCTGGAATACATTGATCGTGCGCTCGTGCCGCTCTGGAAAACGTTATACGATCGTGCTCCCACTTTCGGCATCCTCTGCTCCGATCACGGCACCACTTACGGCGAAGATGGCTACACCGGACATCGACTTGCCCATCCTAACGTTTGGACAGTTCCCTATGCCGAAATTTTGATTGAATCAGAGCAATTCCACTGCACTGAAGTACAGCGGTAAGAAGCTAGAATGACGTTGCTGAAAAGCAGTATGAATCGAACGAAATTTCAAGCATACAGCACCTTTTTCATACTCAGAATCAACAACACTGATAGAATTTATCCTCTGGGAAAATTGGGAATACTAGAAGTAGCATACCGCGAACGTTTACCAAAGCTGAAGCCGCACATTTATGTCAAACGAACACTCAGAAAATCAAGCATCCGCTGAAAAGTTACTGCAAACTATGCAATCGCTCTATGGGCAGCCGCACATCTTTCAACAGGTGGATTGCAAAACCTTCCACAACCTGAATCAGGCATTTTATCGGCAGTCCCAAAAAGCGCTGGAGAAATTAGGGTTCCGCCAGATCGCAGATATTGAAGATGTAACCGTTAGCCGCACTAATCCTGCTCATCGCACATTCATCCGGGTTCTACTGAGTGGCGATCGCACCACTGTAGGGGCGTGCTACCAATTTCCCCTATCCTGGCTGGTGAGGCTGTTTCAATGGTTTGGGCTAGCACCAAAAGGGGGTAAAGCGATCGATTTTGAAACTGAGTTGTCGAATAGCAGTTTCCTGATTACATCAAACACTCTGGAAATGGATACAACAGCAGATATACCGAACGTTCAACGTCAACAACTTCCTCATAACACCCCAATAGAGCCGCTTCTCAGGCGTCATCGAGAAAAATTGCGGGTGCTGGGTAAACAAGGTATTCAACCGCTGAAGATGAATAGCTATCAGGACATTGAAGCGGCCCAGCATCGATTGCAAGCTATTAAGAATAACTATCGTGCCTCTGTTGGCTTTGTAACCGATGCGGATATTGATCAAACGGCAACCGATCGTCAACAACAAGCGGCTGAAACATTAAAACAAGCCGTGCGAGATGTGCAAACCTCAGCCGAGTAAACCAAGTTAGCCCTACCCCTTCTTCCCATGCCCACCCTCTCTCCCCCGCCCCTACTTAACCAATCGCCCTACCAAACTTACGTTTACTCCTATCCTCACAAAACAGCATACCTCCCCTTCCCGGTACGATCGCTCGCTGATATCTGGTCACCGGAGAAACGGGATGCTCTGTTTTTGTACATCCACGTTCCGTTCTGTGAGATGCGCTGTGGCTTTTGCAATCTTTTTACAACCGTCAATCATCATGATGAGTTTGTCAATCAGTATGTGAACACGGTGCAGAGGCAAGCAGAGCGCGTGAAAACCGCACTGGGAGCGGTGCAATTTGCCCGTTTCGCGTTAGGGGGTGGGACGCCAACTCAACTCTCAATCGCTGCATTGGAAACCATTCTCAATGTGGCAGAAGACACAATGGGTGCCAATCTTAAAAACATTCCCATTTCGGTGGAAGTGTCGCCCGAAACAGCAACGGCGGAGAAGTTACGGCTCTTGCGCGATCGCCACGTTGATCGGATCAGCATTGGAGTGCAAAGCTTTGTTGATCAAGAAGTGTTGGCAACCCAGCGCCGCCAAACCTCTACTCAAGTGCAGGCTGCTCTGACACGCATTCGGGATCTGGGCTTTCCCACGCTCAATCTAGACTTGATCTACGGGTTACCTGGACAAACCGTAGACACATGGCTACATTCCATCCGCACTGCCCTTCAATTTCAACCCGAAGAGATTTATCTTTACCCACTTTATGTGCGTCCGTTGACTGGCTTAGGGTTGACGGATCGAGAATGGGATGACGTGCGGTTACAATGCTATCGGGCGGGACGAGCTTTGCTGCATGCAGAAGGCTATACTCAAATCTCAATGCGGATGTTCCGCGCCAACTATACCGCTACCACATCTGGCCCCGTTTATTGCTGTCAGGCAGATGGCATGGTTGGCTTAGGCTGCGGAGCACGTTCCTATACCCGATCGCTGCATTACTCCAATGAATATGCTGTCAATGCCAAAGAGGTGCGTCACATTCTGGAACACTATGTGACTCGTGAGGATGCCGACTTTGACATAGCAAGTTACGGCTTTGAACTCCACCGTGAGGAACAACAGCGTCGTTTCCTGCTACTCTCCCTGCTATCCAATGAAGGACTAAGTTTAACCAGCTACCGCGATCGCTTCCACACAGAACCTTTAGCCGATTTTCCGCCGCTTCAGCAGCTCCTGGATTGGCATCTAGCCAGCCAGCGAGCCGATTTACTCTTGTTAACCGAAGCAGGGATTGAGAGATCGGATGCGATCGGTCCCTGGCTCTTTTCCCATCAGGTTCACTCGCTCATGACGCAATATGCATTGAAATAACCAGGGAGTAGGGAGTAGGGAATAGGGAGTAGGGAATGATGAATTTTGAATTAAACCGTCATTTCCCTCCTAACCCATTTATCCTTCATCGTTCATCGTTCATCCTTCACCCCTCATCCCTCATCCCTCCCCTCATGCACCTCACCATTCTTTATCGTGGTCCATTAGTAAGCTGCAACTATGGTTGCGAATATTGTCCTTTTGCGAAACGACAACAAACGGCTGCTGAGTTGGCAGTTGATCGCCAGTCCCTAGAAAAATTTGCCGCCTGGATTGCTGATCATCCGCAGCATGAGTTCTCGATTCTGTTTACACCCTGGGGCGAAGCGTTGATTCATTCCTGGTATCAGCAAACGCTGGCTCAGTTGTCCCATCTGCCGCAGGTGCGGAAGGTGGCAATTCAAACGAATCTATCGTGTTCGCTTGATTGGATTGAGCAGACAAATCCCGATCGCCTTGCACTGTGGACAACGTTCCATCCCGAATGGTCAAAGCTGGATCAGTTTTTAGAAAAGTGCAACTATTTGCAGCATTATGGCATTCGCTTTAGCGTTGGTGTTGTTGGCTTTCTACAATTTAGAGAAGCAATGACTACATTACGTCAACGGCTGCCCCAATCCATTTATCTCTGGATTAATGCAGTAAAAGCAGCATTGCCTCAACTCACCCCAGACGATCGCGCTTTTTTTCAATCGATTGATCCGCTGTATGAACTGAACACTCATCACTATCTCAGTCTGGGCAAAGCTTGTAGAGCCGGAGCATCAGTCATTTCAGTGGATGGTGAAGGCACCATGCGGCGCTGTCATTTTATCAAGGACGCGATCGGCAATCTCTATGATCCAGCCTTTGAAACTGCTCTGGTGGAACGACCCTGCACCAACGAAACCTGCCATTGCCACATTGGGTATGTGCATTTAGATTACCTGGAGTTAGACAAAGTGTTTGGCATGGGCATTCTAGAACGAGTGCCGATCGCCCATCAAATGCCATCACCTTAAAGGATCTTCTATGACGCAACCCTCTACTCCCAACGCTCAGGATCTTGTTCTGGGTGGGCAGTTTCCCCCTCCGTTCAGTGGTGCCGTGTTGGGCGGTTTGGCTGGACTGGAACACCGCTTTAACCAGGCAGACATCACCCAGAAGTTGGCAGCACTGGCAGAAGCCGCAACCTATGGGGAGAGTGCTTTACCGCTAATTCAGCGGGGATTGCAGGATGACAATTTGCAGGTTCGCATGGCTGCCTACTTGCCGCTCAAGTCTCTTAAACCAAACGATCTCGAATTAAAGCGTGGATTGCCATTGAGAGTTGGCGATCGTATTTATGCCGTATACGAATCATCTGTATCCTTTGGCGATGATCTCTACTATATTCGCGCTCAAATTGACGAGGAAGAGGACGAGGATTATCTGGAAGAGTATCCCCTCTACCACTCCAGTCAAGATTCTGACGGTCACGCTTTTGAATACATATCAGATGCCCCAGAAGACAATCAACGAGATCCTTGTGACGAGGGCTACGATCCGAGTCTGATTGCCTATTATGTTGACCCTTCTGCCGCAGCAGTAAAAGCCCAGATCGTTTATGAGGAGAAGTTTGGCAACCTGGGTTGTGAAATCTATGAGCTTGATTCGTACATTGAAGCAGATGAGGATGATTTGGAGGAAGACGATGAGGACTTTGATGCTGGTGGCATTTCTCAAAGCAACACACCTGCGGGATTTAATTTGAAGGCTTGGGTTGCAGCTAATCAAGTCGTTGTGGATGCGAAGATACCTAAAAATTGGGGAGACGAAGATTGGGCATACGAATTTCAAGTGCTGATGAGTTTGCAGAACCAGAAGCAATTCAGCTTGCTACGAGAACTCTGGCAGCAAAAACGCTACAGACCACTGGCATTTGTTCATGAATATGTAATCGATCGCCCCTACTATCTTCGCCTGACAGCACTGGAAACATAGCATTATGGCTAACGACTCTCAGCCACAGCAAAGCGATCTGGTTTTAGGTGGACACGTACATCCGCCTACCAGTGGAGCCATCTTAGGAGGCATTCAAGGATTACATCAGCGATTAGAAGTTGCTTCACCTGATCAAAAAGTAGAACTGCTACCACAAAGCCTTAGCTACGGTGAAGCTGGAATTGATCTATTAGTAGAAGCTGTGAATGATGCAGTCCTAATTGTTCGGGCAACTGCCTGCCAGTTATTGCAAAAAATTGATTCTCCAAAAGCACAGCAAGCGATCGCTGATGGATTATTGCTCAATCCGGGCGATCGCATTTACACTGTGTACGAATCCTATCTTGGCTATAACGACTGCTGGTATTATCTAGCCGATTCTGTAGAAGAAATTTGTCGCGCCTATGATGGCGTAAATTCGCTCTCTGAGTTTTACAACGAATATCAGCATGGCTTAGTTTCTCAGCATCTTTCTCAAGCTAATGCAGAAATCGCGGCTCAAGTACATCATCAATGGCGAGCTTTAAAGGAAAACATCTCTGATATTGGTCAAAATGAAAGTTTTCGCCTCATTGAGTGGTGTAAAACAAACAATGTTTTGGTGCGCTTACCAGGTGAAAGCCGTTCAGCGTTCGAGCAACGAATCAACAGCTTCTACAGCCTGCAAAATGATTTGAAACTCGGAAAGGAACAACAGTCTATTTGGAAGGAATGGGAGAAAGACGACTACGAAATCGATGACTGGTGGGAAATACAGCGTGATTTGGAGTGTAAGGTTGTGGAAATATTGAAGTCAAGCCAGCAGTACGAGTTGTTGGGGCAGCTTTGGCTGGAAGCGGTTGGTTGTTTAGCGTTTGTTCATGAAGAGATTGTGACCGCGCCAACTTATGTTAAAGTCGTAGAAAATTTATAGTACAATTGTATCATGAGCGCAAATCTTCATCCTGAAAGTACTGATGCAGTCATCGGTGGTCAAGCTCCATCTCCTAATGCCAGTGTGGTTTTGGGTGGCATGGAAGGATTGCAACAACGTTTTATGGCTGGCAATTTGGAACAGCGATCGCACCTCCTCACGGCTGCCCTAGCCTATGGCGAAGCGGGCGTAGAATGGCTCATCACGACACTGAACAGCGATCCAGTCTTAACGATTCGGGCAACAGCCTATCAACAGTTGCAGCAGGCAATCGCTGAACCAACCACAACGGTTAAAAAAGTGCAGCAGACGATCGCCAAAGGCATTCCCCTCAAGAAGGGCGATCGACTTTACAGGGTATATATTTCGGCGATCGACTACGACGATGAATATTACACCCTCTTAGACTCTGTACAGGCATATGAAGCGCATGATTTCTGTTATGACGGAGAACTGCTGTATCCAGTAGAGCGCTATTTTTTTCGAGAGCAAGCTGAAACCATTGCCCAAGACCTGCATCGAGTTTTTTTAGCAAATGGAGATTTTGCAACATTTAATCAGCGTCATCAACTTAATCTCAATCCTCGAAACTATCATCTAAGAGATATTGCAGGCGATTTATGTAGCTTCTATCGCAACTTTAATCAATCCATTAGAGATTGGTGTACAGCGCACAACATTAGTATTGATCTGAGTGACTATGTTGATGAAGATATTCCTGAAGACGATGATCAGGGCGAGTACTGGTGGGAGGCACAGGAGGAAGTGTTGCAGCAGCTTCAGAGTCAGCGAAATTACCCGCTTTTAGAGGAATTCTGCAATTTGATTGGCATGGGCAAATTTACCTTTGTCCATGAAGAAAACGTTGATCGCGATGGCTACTTCCCCGTCACGGGAACCCTTACCGCAAGAGCGTGAGCTGGTGAAACCACATGGCAGAACAATCCAAACAACCCCAAGCTACGGATGTCATTCTGGGTGGTCAAGTTGCCCCACCTGTCACAGGAGCGGTTCTGGGTGGACAGGAAGGCTTGCAACAGCGGTTTCTGCATCTTGACACAGAACAGAAACTTGCCGTCATGCCAAAGATTGCAGAGCTTGGAGAACCGGGGATTGATTTACTGATTACGATTCTAAATGATGATGCGATCGCGGTTCGCTTACAGGCATACCAAGCCTTACAGGACATCGATTCTGAGAAAGCAAAAAGCGCGATCGTGGCAGGTATTCCCTTGAAGCCCAATGACACCCTCTATTGCATCTATGAAATTCCTGTTGGATACGATGACGAAACATTCTATCGCTGTGATTCCATCCCTGAAGACATTCATCCAGCAGGAGATTACACAGATGTTGTCGAACGTCCTCTAGTTGCAGAAATTAATTGGGATTCATTAGATTCAGAGGCATTTGATGCACTTATGGAGGAAACGGAAAATCCCAGGCTGATCTCACGACATCTGCGAAGAGAAAAAGCAGAGGAGATAGCAGAGCTAATCCATGAGAGGCTCATCCTTGATCGTGATACCCCTAACCTGTTTGAATTTGAATGGGTTCGCACGATGAAATTTGATGTGAATGGTTGGCGTGCTAACAATGGCTTGCCTTTGCAACAACAAGAGGACGATTGGTGGGAAATGGGATGTCAACTGGTTAAGGAACTCAAAGCACAGCAGCAGATTGAGCTACTGAGCAAGCTTTGGAAGGATACCGCAGGTGCATTGGCAGTCGTTCATGAGCAAACTATCAAGCGCAATGGTTATTTCAAAGTCACCCGATCGCTCTAAATCTCCAACTTTATGGAACACCCTCAAGTAACCGATGGCATTTTAGGTGGACAAACGCCACCACCCATTAATAGCGCCACGCTGGGTGGTATTGAAGGACTCCAGCAGCGGTTGACGATCGCACCACCCGAACAGCGATCGCAACTTCTCAGCACTGCACTGAGCTATGGTGAAGCAGGCATTGATTTACTGATTGCTACTCTAAATAATGATCCTGTTCTAACAGTTCGAGCAACGGCGTATCAACTGCTGCAATCGATAGACTCAGAAAAAGCAAAAGCAGCGATCGCAAATGGTATTTTATTGAGTCCGGGCGATCTGGTCTACAGCGTCTTTAAATCAGCCATTCAGTTTAATGATGAGTTTTTTAGTCTAGATCCTGAATATCAGAATCTAGATTTTTTAGATGAAATCAATTGGTTAGAACTCGGTCATACCGACTATGAAGACTTTTGTAGAAATGGACGGGATAACTATAGCGGAGGAGAGATTGGCAGTTACGTTCCTAAACGAGTTGCCCGCTATTTGACTAAAACGGAAGCAGAAGCAGCGGCTGAAAAGCTTCATCAGAAGTTGGTAAGCGAATGGGAATATACAGGCTGTTTTGAAGAAAAGTCAGACTTTGTTTTTAATGAATGGTGTGAAGCAAATCAGGTTCAATACATTGGTGGATACGATTACTGGGATGAACTAAGCGATGAACTGAAGGCAGCAGACAATTACGAATTGCTTGGAAAATTGTGGCGGGATGGTATCGGTAGTTTCGCCTTTGTACAGGAGGAAACCATGAATGAATCTCAATATCTGAAGCTTTAACGACATGGACGCTATTGTTTAGGAGTGGCTTGAATGTTGGGACTTAGTATTACAGCGATCGGGATGCGTTCAATCGATCAATGTCTGGACATCTTCCAAACGTTGCGCGAACCGATGCAGTTGCAGTATTTGGAACTGGCGATCGGGAGTCCCTGTGGGGTAGAAGTTAATTACGGAAATATGCCGTTGATTTTACATGATGCTTGTTTGTATCAGGAGCGAATGCGGTTACGGTTGAATCCGCTCTTACCCAAAACCTGGCAACCCTATGCAGCCTTCATCGCGGATCATGATGTGCGAGCGGTATCGCTTCATCCGCCGTTGCAGCGCGACTGTGAGCGATCGCACCTCGAAACGGCATTGGCGCAAATGGAAAAAACATTGCAGGTACCTGTATTTCTGGAAGTCATGCCCTCACCCGAATACTGGTATTCCAGCCTCGATACGCTTGTGGATTATCCCCTGCTCGTGGACGTGTCGCATGTATTGATCTGGCATCATGGCGATCCAGAGCGAACCCAGGAAACCTGTTTAGCTCTGCTCGAAAACTATCCAGTGGGCGCAATTCACCTGAGCCACAATAACGGTCAGGCAGATGCCCATGATTTGATCCCAGAATCAGTTTGGTTTGGCGATCGCATCTCCCAATGGTCAACTCAATACTTTGTCACCTACGAAAGCTTACCCACCGCTCAGGCAGCTTACGAGCGACTTGATAAACGAGCCAGGAAACCCATTCATTATAAGTAAACGGTTTCAATACTTGAGCGAAAATGACGTTAGATTTCCATACCCTCTTCAAGCACAAACTATCTATCAACTTAGGTCGTCAATGGTCGCATGCCATCAGTCCAGACGGCTGTATTTTAATTACTGGCGGATTAGAAGACCGAACGATTCGCGTTTGGGACTTGCAAACAGGTCAGCAAGTTCGAGCATGGATGATTGCGGAGTTATTTGGTCAGAGTGATGTAGATCGAATTTATTCTCTAGCTGTTAGCTCTGATGGTAAGACATTGATCAGCGGTGGGAGTCTAATTCAAGCCTGGCACATAGATAGCGGTAAAAAAATTCGTACCTTTAAAGGTGGAGGCTGGGCAAATAGATTATCTCTCAGCCCAGATATGACGATTCTTGCTACTGAATTTGATAAGCTCGTTGCCTGGGATTTTCAAACAGGTAAGAAGAGATATAAACTACCTGCTGTTGTTTCTGCTCCGCTCATATTCACTTCAGACAGCCAATACTTAATTAGTGCAGATTATGCGTTGTATAGAACTCGTCCAAAGAGTTGGGAGTACCAAATCAAAGTTTGGGATTTGAAGGCAGGGGTAGTTCTGCGGACTCTTGAGAACACAGGTATTTCAACTGTAATTTGGGGGCTTACTCTGAGTTCTGACGAACGATTACTAGCAGGTGGTAGGATTGATGATATTCGGATTTGGAGTTTTGAGACGGGGCAACAGATTCAAAAAGTTGATAAATTCAAAAATGTTCATCTACATCGACACCTTGATACTGTTTATAGTCTCGTCTTTAGCCCTGATAACAAGACTTTGCTGAGTACTGGGACTGATGGGTTGATCCAAGCTTGGGATGTCGGTACTGGGAGACACATCGGCACAATCCAGGAGCAAAACAATATATTTAAAGTTTCAATGAGCAAGGATGCTCAAACGCTAGTGGGTATTGGTGGAAATGGACATGACATGACTGCTGAAGTGTGGAAAAGAGAATAAGACTCAATACAGTTAGTCAAAATGTCTTGATATTAGTCTACCGCAAGCACGGTCATGCTTCGCTTTTACTCCCTTCCCGGCAAAAGATTATGTAACTGATGAGAAGATAAAGCTGAGCGTTTTTTGTACCTGCTCCGCTGAGAGAAACTGATGGAATTCCAGAAATTGTTCCAACTGCTGCTCAATCTGCTTAAGTGTTGTCCCAATTGGAAGATGATGCAGGAACCGCAAGCGCAGTAAGTGAATCACGTACTCAACCAAGTTCAACTTATTAACCCGGCATCTTAAGAGAATGCAGAGTGAAAGAGGCAATTAGTACAATGGAAGCATGAATAAACCTGATGCTCGCGTACTCGCCCCCAATACTCAAGATTATCTACGCCAACAAGCGATTCG
>JAESFU010000226.1_pt1 | contig 61360 bp, 65 predicted proteins | sample 9269461 | NCBI WGS metagenome assembly JAESFU01 (sample SAMN14502556, study PRJNA617107) | algae metagenome | isolation source: Stenomitos rutilans HA7619-LM2 and co-occurring heterotrophs from cave walls | place: USA: Waikapalae cave, Hawaii | collected 2009-07-28
CGCGTCGCGACATTCTGACCGATGCTTGCTGGAGAGGGCGACGGGCAAATGACCAATCAGCGTTTCCGCACGCTTCCCAAGGCCGAAGTCCACGTCCACCTCGAAGGTTGCTTTGAGGCCGACACGCTCGAGAGTTGGGCCAAACAGGCCGGCGTGCCCCTGCCGCGACCGCGCGAAACGCTGTTCACCTTCGAAAAGCTCGCCGACATGCTCGAGTTTCTCGATTGGGCCTGCCATCTCGCCAGCACGCGCGACCGTGTCGCCGAGCTCGCCTACGCCTTCTGCCGGCGCCTCGCAGCCGATGGCACCGGCTATGCCGATCTCATCATCAACCCCACGCACTGGACGCCCTGGCACGGCCGCACGCGCGAGCTGATCGAAGCGCTCGATGTCGGCTTTACCGCCGCCGCGCAGGATGGCCTGCCGCCGGTCGGGCTCTGCATCAGCCTCCTCCGCACCCAGACCGCCGACCAGTCGATCGAACTCGTCGAGGACCTTGCGGCCTGGCGCCACCCGCGCGTCGTCGCCCTCTCGATCGATGGCAACGAAGCCGCGGCCGGCCGCACCAGCCCGCGCTTCGCCGAAGCCTTCCGCCGCGCCGCCGCAGCGGGCCTCCGCCGCACCGTCCATGCCGGCGAGTCGAGCGGCCCCGAAGGCGTGCGCGACGCGGTTGAACTGCTCGGCGCCGACCGCATCGATCACGGCGTGCGCGCCATCGAGGACGACAGCGTCGTCGCTCTTCTCGCCGAGCGTGGCATCCCGCTCGGCGTCTGCCCCACCTCCAACCTCACGCTCGGGCTCTATCCGTCGATCGAAGCCCACCCCATCGACCGCCTCCGCAAAGCCGGCGTCCGCGTCTCGCTCAATACCGACGATCCGACCCTGATCTTCACCACCGTCCCCCGCGAATACGAAATCACCACCACCGCCTTCGGCTGGACCGACGAAGTCGTGCGCGACATCGCCCGCACCTCGATCGACGCGAGCTTCGCCAATGCGGATGTGAAGGGGCGGCTCAAAGCAGCGGTGGCGGGGTGGGGGGCGTAGGAGACCTATTCAGGCATAGACTGCTTGGTGTTGGTTGGCCGAAGCATGCCACGTTGACGCGCGTCGGCTCGCCAAAGCTTGCGCCGGGCATCGGCCGGCTCGAGGTGTCGGTACTTTCCACCCGAGAACTTCGGCCAGTCGAGAGCCAGTCCTGAGCTCACGAGCTCAGCGGCAATATCTCGGCCGTCGGGAAGGAAGCACTCGGCGACGAGCCTGTCATAGGACAGCTCAGGCCGGATGCGGGCCGTCACGGTCTGGCCCTTGCAGAGCTGCACCAGCGCCCATTTTGAGCGCTGGCCCCATGGATGGTCGAGTTCGGGCGCGTCGATCCCCGCTATCCGTATATGCACGTCGCCGATGACGATCGTGTCGCCATCGATCACCCAACAGCGGCCCTGCAGCACGGTCTCCTTCGGCGGGGAGAGAGGCGCGGCGGGCGCTGCAACTACGACGACACGCGTCTGGGCCCGCGGCTCGAACTTGAGCGGCCGGAATGGTTCATCGATCGGAGATGCCACCTGTGAGCGGCGTCGCACGGCGAACCACCGCACCAGTACTCGAAATAGCCCCATGCCCCCTCGGCGCCACATCGTTCGTGCCGTCCAACGCTGGCATAGCCGCCTGCGACACGCAATTCGGATAGATCCGAGTGCCTAACGGAGGTTGCACGTGCTGGCGGCATCACAATTCCCCCACACAAATCAGCGAGCCGTGCCACTCTGTTGGCAGGGGGCAGCTATGGCCGATCTTGATGAACTGCGCAGCCGCATACGGGCGGCGATCCTTGCCGATGAGGGGCAGGCCGTCGCGCGTCTCGTCGATGAGGCCGGGCTCTCCGAGGACGAGCGCGGTTCGGTCGGCGCCCGCGCCGCGGCGCTGGTCGAGAAGGTGCGCGCCGCCCAGTCGGCCGGCATGCTGGAATCCTTCCTCGCCGAATATTCGCTCTCGACCCACGAAGGTATCGCACTCATGTGCCTCGCCGAGGCGCTGCTGCGCGTCCCGGACACGGCCACCATCGATGACCTGATCGAGGACAAGATCGCGCCCAGCCGCTGGCACGAGCATCTCGATCGGGCCAACTCGCCGCTCGTCAATGTCTCCACCCTCGCGCTCACGCTCACCGGCGAAGTGCTGCGCGATCGGCAAGGGATTGCCGGGATCGTCCAGGGGTTCGTGCAGCGCATCGGCGAGCCAGTGATCCGCTCGGCGGTGATGCAGGCGATGAAGATCCTCGGGTCGCAGTTCGTCCTCGGCCGCGACATCGAGGAAGCGACCAAGATCGCCCGCCGTGCCGAAAAGGACGGTTTTACCTATTCCTACGACATGCTCGGCGAGGCCGCCCGCACCGAGGCCGACGCCAAGCGCTATCGCGCCGCTTATGCCGAAGCTATCGCCGTCCTCGCCACGCGCTCCACGGCGGGCTCGGTCCGCGATAACCCCGGCGTCTCGGTCAAACTCTCGGCCCTCCATCCGCGCTACGAGTTCATGAAGCGCGAGCGGGTGATGGACGAGCTGGTCGAGCGCACGCTTGCTCTCGCGATGATGGCGCGCGGCGCCAACATGGGCTTCAACATCGATGCCGAGGAGGCCGACCGGCTCGATCTCTCGCTCGATGTCATCGCCGCCGTCCTCGCCGACGAGCGTCTCGCCGGCTGGGACGGGTTCGGCATTGTCGTCCAGGCCTATGGCCCGCGCGCCAGCTTCGTCATTGATTGGCTGGCGGCGCTGGCCGAAAAGCACGATCGCCGCATCATGGTGCGGCTGGTCAAGGGCGCCTATTGGGACAGCGAGATCAAGCGCGCCCAGGTGCTCGGCCTCAACGGCTTCCCGGTGTTCACCCGCAAGGCGGCGACCGATATCAGCTACATCTCGAATGCGCGTCGTCTGCTGTCGAAAACCGACCGCATCTACCCGCAATTCGCCACGCACAACGCCCACACGGTCGCGGCCGTGCTGCATCTCGCCAAGGTCCTCGGTGTCGCCAACGACGCCTACGAGTTCCAGCGTCTCCACGGCATGGGCGAGCGGCTGCACCAGATCCTCCGCACCGAGCACAGCACGCGCACCCGCATCTACGCACCGGTCGGCCGCCACTCGGACCTCCTCGCCTATCTGGTCCGGCGCCTGCTCGAAAACGGCGCCAATGGCTCATTCGTCAACATGATCGCCGATCGCGACGTGCCTGCCGCCGAGGTGGTGCACGACCCGTTCGATGCCATCGCCACGGCTGAGGCCAAGGTCGTCGTACCGGCCGACCTGTTCCAGCCGGGCCGCACGAACTCCGCTGGCCGCGACCTCAGCGATCCGGTGGCCGTCGACTATCTCCTCGCCGATCGAAACCGTTTCCGCGCCAGCGAGAAGCGCTGGCACGCCGTGCCCGGTTCGCTCGTCGCCGGCACCGAGGCTGAGCGCTTCACCATCGCCAATCCCGCTACCGGCGAAACGGTCGGCGACGCCATCGGCGCCAGTCCGGAAACGCTCGAACTCGCCATTGCCAGCGCCCGCGACGCCGCGCCGGATTGGGGCGCCCGCCCTGTCGCCGAACGTGCACTGCTTCTCCGTCAGGTGGCCGATCTCTACGAACAGAACAGTGCCGAGTTCTACGCGCTCTGTGCCCGCGAGGCCGGAAAGACGCTCGCAGATTCGGTGAGCGAAGTGCGCGAAGCGGTTGATTTTCTGCGCTATTACGCCGCGCAGGCGGAAGCCTCCGAACCGCGCCAGCCGCTCGGCGTCTTCGCCTGCATCTCGCCATGGAATTTTCCGCTCGCCATCTTCACCGGCCAGGTCGCCGCTGCCGTCGCCGCCGGTAATGCGGTGCTCGCCAAGCCCGCCGAAGCCACCCCGCTCATCGCCGCGCTTGCCGTCCGCTTCATGCACCAGGCCGGCATTCCGGAGGATGTGGTGCAGCTCGTCCCCGGCACGGGCGCAGTCGTCGGCGGCGCGCTCACCTCCGATCCGCGTATCGATGGCGTCGTCTTCACCGGGTCGCTCGCTACCGCCAAGGCCATCGACGGCAAGATGGCCGATCACCTCGCCCCCGGCGCGCCCTTCATCGCCGAAACCGGCGGCCTCAACGCGATGATCGTCGACTCTACCGCGCTCCCCGAGCAGGCGGTGCGCGACATCCTCGCCTCCGCCTTCCAGTCAGCCGGCCAGCGCTGCTCGGCCCTCCGCATCCTCTACGTGCAGGAGGACGCCGCCGCCCGCACGCTCGAAATGCTGAGAGGCGCCATGGACGAGCTGCAGCTCGGCGACCCGTGGGATCTCGCGGTCGATGTCGGCCCGGTCATCGACGCCAAGGCCAAGCGCAAATTCGAAGCCTATATCGACGAATTCGCTGCCCGCGACGCCGTGCTGCACCGGCTCGCAACGCCGGAGCAGGGCACCTTCGTCGCCCCTGTCATCCTCAGGGTCGCTGGCATCGCCGAGATGAAGGAGGAAATTTTTGGCCCCGTCCTCCACGTCGCGACCTTCAAGGCCGAGGAGCTCGACGCGGTCCTCTCTGCCATCAACGCCGCCGGCTACGGCCTCACCTTCGCCCTCCACACCCGCATCGACGGGCGCGTGGAGGAGGTGTCCGAGCGCATCCATGCCGGCAATATCTACGTCAACCGCAACCAGATCGGCGCCGTCGTCGGCAGCCAGCCCTTCGGCGGCGAGGGCTTTTCCGGCACCGGCCCGAAAGCCGGTGGTCCCAACTACCTCGCCCGCTTCTGGCGCCCGGCCGAAGCCTTCGAGCCCTCCACCGGCGTCAACCCGCTCTCCGGTCTCTCCATCGGCTTTGCCATCGCGGCGGTCGATCAGGTCAAGATCGGCATCGAGCGTGTCGGCATCGAGCCTGCCGCCGAACTGCTGCCCGGCCCGACCGGCGAGCGCAACACCCTCTACACCTGGCCGCGTGGCGTCGTCCTCTGCCTCGGACCAGACACCGCCAGCGCCCGGCTCCAGGCCGAGCTCGCGCTCGATCGCGGCAACGGCGTCCTCGTCGTTGCCCCCGGCGCGAGCAAGATCGCCGAGGACCTGGGCGCCAATGGCGAGCCGATCGGCGGCCTCGACAAGAAACTCGCCCCCGCCGCCATCGAAGCCGGCCTTAGCGTCGATGGCATCATGCATTTCGGCGTCGAGACCGAGCTCAAGCCCTGGCGGCAGGCCCTGGCGCGCCGCGAAGGCCAGATCATCCCGCTGATCACCCGGCCCAGCGACGCCGAGCACCTGATCCGCGAGCGGCACGTCTGCATCGACACGACGGCCAGCGGCGGCAATGCGGAACTGCTGGCGGGGTTGTAGGGAGAATGTCGAAGACGCTTCTCGTCAAAGTCCTGCCGTTACCGGATGACCCGCGCTTCAACTCGCGCCCGTGGCTGTTCGGCGAAGCAGTTTTCGTCTTCCTGCGCGACACGCCGTGGGGCACGGCCGACCTCGGTCAAATCGACAAGATGCATCTCGACTTCGAGATTACCGCCATCAAGCAGGACAACCTCCGCCGCCTCTCGCGCTGGTTGCACGAGGAGGCCGAGCGGCACGGGCTACAGATCGAGCTGGAGGAGCGTCAGCCTTGAGCTACATCGACGGGAAAGCTGTGCTGGCTGCCGCCAGCAAGGACGGGAAGTGGCGATTGGAGATCATCCAGCGCCCAGAAGGGCAGTGCCGGTTCATCGAACTCTTCCGCGATCCCGGCGACGAATATTCCGGCCCCTACTGGCGCCCGACGCACGAGTCCGGCCTCTACCCCGACCTCGCCACTGCAAAAGCCGAGGCATCCATCATCCTGCACTGGCTGAAGCAGCCGAACTAGATCGCCCGCCCATCCCCCGCGAACACGTGATACTTCGCCGGATCCACATAGGCCGTCAGTGTCTCGCCCGGGGCCAGCGCGCGCTGGCCGTCCACGGCGATAGTCAGCGCCTGGCCGTCGCCGGTCGTTGCGTAGACCATGGTCTGGCCGCCCAGCTGTTCCACCAGGTCGACCTTCACGTCGGCCAGCTTTACGCCCGTGCCGTCCGAGATGCCGATATGCTCGGGCCGGACGCCGAACGTCACCTTGTCGCCGCCCGCCACCTGCCGATTGACGACGATTTCGCTGCCGGCCGCCCGCAGTTTTGCGCCCGCGCCATCGGCGCTTTCCACGGTCGCCGCGAGGAAGTTCATCTTGGGCGAGCCGATGAAGCCGGCGACGAACTTGTTGCGCGGGTTGTTGTAGAGCTCGAGCGGCGCGCCGACCTGCTCGATCACGCCCGCCTGCAGCACCACGATCTTGTCGGCCATGGTCATGGCCTCGACCTGGTCGTGCGTCACGTAGATCATGGTGTTCCCAAGATCCTGGTGGAGCTTGGCGATCTCGACGCGCATCTGCACGCGCAGCTCGGCATCGAGGTTCGATAGCGGCTCGTCGAAGAGAAAGATTCTGGGCTCGCGCACGATGGCGCGGCCGATGGCGACGCGCTGGCGCTGGCCGCCCGACAATTGTTTCGGCTTGCGCTTCAGCAGCGGCTCGATCCGCAGGATCTCGGCCGCCCGCTTGACCCGTGCGTCGATCTCGGGCCGCGGCATCTTCGCGGTTTCGAGCCCGAAGGCCAGGTTCTGGTACACACTCATGTGCGGGTAGAGCGCGTAGCTCTGGAACACCATGGCGATGCCGCGCTTGCTCGCCGGCACCTCGTTCATGCGCTCGCCGTCGATCAAGAGGTTCCCGCCCGAGATCGGTTCCAGCCCGGCAATCATGCGCAGCAGGGTGGATTTGCCGCAACCCGAGGGGCCCACGAACACGGTGAACTCACCGGGGTCGATGGTGAGGTCGATGCCGTGGATCACCTCCATGTCGCCGTAGCGCTTGATGACCTGCTGCAGGTTTACGCTCGTGGACATTATCGGAACCCCTCCGGCAGCCAGCTCGAATATTTCGGATGGTCCGGCCCCACTGGGAACGCCACATCCGTATGCGTCTCGCTCGAATGATAGAAGGCTGTGACGATCTCGAGCGCGCGGCGCGAATCCGCGCTCGTCACCGGCATCGGTCCCTTGCCCTCTAGCGCCGCCCAGAAGAGGCGCATCTGCGTCTGGAACCGGCTCGGCACATCCACCCAGTTGGCGAGGAGCTTGTCGATCGCGGCCGCCGTCTCGTCATTGCGCGGCAGGATCTTCCATAGCGCCTTGCCGGGATTATAGGCCTCGTGGTCGCTCTCGATGGTCACATTCTCGAAGGCGAGCCTGATGCGCGAAATCTCGTCGGCGGAGCCGAGCGTCGCGGTAAAGCTCGCGAGCGCGCCAGAGGCCATCTCCACCGAAGCCGAGATGCAGTCCTCGACCTCGATATCGTTCACCCGCGTCGCGACGCGCCCGAACAGCCGCTTCGGCTCGCCCATGAGGTAGGTGAAAATGTCGTGCGGGTGGATGGCGTGCGTCATCAGCACGCCACCGAGCTCGGTCTTCCATTTGCCGCGCCACGGCACCTCGTAATAGGCCGGCCCGCGCTTCCACAGCGTCTCGACCGTGCCGACATAGGGTTTTCCTGCCAGCCCGGCATCGATGATGGCCTTGGCCTGCTGGATGCCGTTGCCGAAACGGTACTGGAACACCGGCATCAGCTTGCCCTTGCTCCGCTTTTCCTCGGCGATCACCTCATCCACCTCGGCGAGCGAACCCACCAGCGGCTTCTCGCAGATCACGTGCTTGCCGGCCTTCAGCGCCGCCATCACCATGGGGTAGTGCACCATGGGCGGGGTGCAGACATCGATGATGTCGATATCGTCCATCGCCAGCAGGTCGTCGAACTTCTCGATCCGCCGCTCGATGCCGAACTCGTCGGCGAGCCCATTCCGCCGCCCTGCATCGAGGTCGCAGATGGCCAGCACCCGGAACTGGTCCTTGTTGGGCTCGTAGCCCTCGACGATGTGGCTGCGCCCGATGCCGCCGCCGACTACCGCGACGTTGTAGATCCTCGTCATTGCTGCCAAACCGTCCCGACTTCAGCCAGTTTCTGCGCCGTCAGCGCCAGTTCCATCGCCTTGAAGGCCCGCACCTGCGGCATGGCCGTCTCGGTGCGGTTCAGCACATCGGCGATCAGTTGCGGCCCATAGGGCAGGGCGACGCCCGAGCAGTCGATCCGCTGCGTCCCCTTCCTGTCGACGAGGAAAAGGTGGTCGCCGCCCGGCTGGCCGGCAATGTCGATGTATTTCCGCACCTCGATATAGCCCTCGGTGCCCAGGATCGTCAGCCGCCCGTCGCCCCAGGTGCCCAGCCCGTCGGGCGTCATCCAGTCGACGCGCACATAGCCGGTGGTGGTGGGCGTCCGAAGATGCATGTCGCCAACGTCCTGCAGGCCGGGCGTGTTCGGGTTGGCGCGGTTATTCACCGTCGCGGAAATCACCTCGGCATCGGTGTCCGTGCCCGAGAAAAACAGGAACTGCTCGCACTGGTGGCTGCCGATATCGGCGAGAATCCCGCCATAGCGCGGTCGGTCATAGAACCAGTCGGGCCGCGAATTATTGCGGATCGCGTGCGGTCCGAGCCCAACCGTCTGCACCACCTTGCCAATCGCGCCGGCGGCCACAAGTTCGCCGGCCTTCACGGTGGAGCGCACCTCGAAATGCTCCGAATAGCAGACCGAGTAGATCTGCCTGGTCTCGGCCTGCACGCGCTTCACCTCGGCCAGTTGCGCCAGCGAGGTCATGCCGGGCTTGTCCGACATCACATCCTTGCCGTGCCGCATCACCTCGATCGACACCGCCGCGCGCTCGTTGAGGATCGAGGCCACCAGCACCAGCTGGATCGACGGATCCTCAAGAATCGCCCGCTTGTCCGCAACACGCTTCGCCTGCGGGAACTTCTCCGCAAATGGGATGGCGAGCTCGTCCTCCGGCGCAAAGAACGAGACGAACTCCGCCCCCTCCCGCAGCAGCAGGTTCACCTGGCCGTAGATATGGGAGTGGTTGAGGCCGATAGCGGCGAAGCGGATGGTCATTGGTCTAGCGTTTCATACCAGTGGTCGCGATCCCCTCGATCAGCAGTCGCTGGAAGAAGAGGAAGAACAGGAAAATCGGGACGAGGCTGAGGACGCTCATGGCGAAGAGGCCGCCATAGTCGCTCTCGCCGGTGCTGTCGACGAAGGTGCGGAGCCCGAGCATCACGGTGTATTGGCTCATCTCGTTGAGGTAGATGAGCGGGCCGAAGAAATCGTCCCAGGTCCAGATGAAGGTGAAGATCGCGGCGGTGGTCATCACCGGCAGGCTCAGCGGCAGCATGATCTTCCAGTAGATGCGCCAGGGCGAGCAGCCGTCCATCTGCGCCGCCTCGTCCAGCTCGCGCGGGATGCCGCGGAAGAACTGCACCATCAGGAAAATGAAGAAGGCATCGACCGCGAGGAACTTTGGCGCCACCAGCGGCAGGATCGTGTCGACCCAGCCGAGGTTGCGGAACAGCACATATTGCGGGATCAGCGTCACCTGGTAGGGCAGCATGAGCGTCATCAGCATCATGGCGAACCAGAAATTGCGGCCGCCGAACTTCAGCCGGGCGAAGGCAAAGGCTGCCAGCGAGCAGGTGATGAGGTTGCCCGCCACTGCCAGCAGGGCGATCACGAACGAGTTCAGGAAGAACGTGCCGAAGCCGATGCGCAAGCCGTTCCAGCCGCGCACATAGGCATCGAGGCTCCACTCGCTCGGCCAGATGCTGGCCGAGGTGAAGATCTCGTTCTCCGGCCGCACTGATGCAGCCAGCATCCAGAGCAGCGGATAGAGCATCAGCACCGACGCACCGATCAGCAGCGCGTGCGAGACGACGGACTTGATGCGGGCTCGCGTCTTCCAGCCGGCGTCGCGTGCTTCGACCACAGTCAGGCGGGGTGCCTCAATCGTCATAGTGCACCCAGTATTTCGAGGTGAGGAACGAGAAGGCGGTAAAGATCGCCACCATCGCCAAGAGGATCCACGCCAGCGCCGAAGCGTAGCCCATGCGGAAGAAGCCGAACGCCTCCTGGTAGAGGTAGAGCGTGTAGAACAGCGTCGAGTTGATCGGATTGCCGGTGCCGCCGGAGATGATGAAGGCGGGCGTGAAGCTCTTGAAGCCCTCGATCGTCTGGATGATGGCGTTGAAGAACACCACCGGGGTCAGCATCGGCAGGGTGATCTTCCAGAACACCCGCCATTTGGAGGCGCCCTCGAGGCTGGCCGCCTCGTACATGTCCTGCGGGATCGAGCGCAGGCCGGCGAGGAAGATGATCATCGGCGAGCCGAACTGCCAGATAGCGAGGATGATGATCGTCCACAGCGAGTATTGCGGGCTCGAGATCCAGCTCGGCCCGACAATGCCGAAGATGGAGAGAAAGTCGTTCACGAGGCCGTCGCGGGCAAAGATCGTGCGCCACAGGATGGCAATGGCGACCGAGGCGCCGAGCAGGCTCGGCAGGTAGAACAGCGCGCGATAGATCGGCAGGCCGCGCATGCCGCGGTTGAGCAGCAGCGCCACGCCGAGCGCGAAGGCGAGCTTGAGCGGCACCGAGAAGATGACGAAAAAGATCGTCACCCGCATCGAGGCGATGAACTTGGGGTCGGCCGTGAAGATGCGGATGTAGTTGTTGAGCCCCAGCCATTCGGGGGTCGTCAGCAGGTCGAAGTCGGTGAAGCTCAGGTAGAGCGAGGAGACGATCGGCCCGATGGTGAGGCCGAAAAAGCCGATGAACCAGGGAAGCAGGAACAGGTAGCCGGCCGAGTGGTCGCGCCAGAGGCGCTCCCACAGGCCGGGGGAGGCCGCGCGCTCCGTCGCCGGATCGCCGGATGCGATGGAGCGCGCGGTCATCGGTTATGCCCGGGCGAGGATTTCGGTCGCGCCGGTCACCAGGTCCTTGCCGGCCTGTTCCGGAGTCTTGGCGCCGAAGCCCACTTCCTGGCCGAGCGTGCGGATCAACGACGAGTCCACTTCACCCGCGGCAGCCGGCGGCGGCGGCGGAAGCGGCCCAAGCAGGTCGCCGAGGTTGGACACGAAGTTGAGCGCGATCTGGCTCTGTGCGTCGAGTGTCGGCGCCACCACGTCGCGCGTGGCCGGCAGGCAGGGGATGCCGCGTTCGACGCCAAGCGCCTTGGCGGCTTCTGCATCGGAGATGAAGAAGTTGAGGAAGTCCGCCGCGCTCTCCTTGTTGGCCGACGAGCCGGCCACCGAGAAGAACATCGAGGGCTTGCGGTAGTGGCCACCGCCAACGCCGGCGGCGATGCGCGGGTAGCCGACCATGTCGAGGCGGTCGGGCACGAGAGCCTGGTAGCCGACGAGCTGGTTGGAGTTGGACGGCATCAGCGCCGACTTGCCGGTGACCAGCATGGTCGATTCCAGTGGGCCGGTATCGAGGGCCTGGTCGTCGGGCGAAACGCATACGCCCGCGTCGCGCAGCTTGGCCCACAGCTGGTACCACTCGACCGCGTCCTGCTCGTCGAAGCCGATCTTGCCGTCGGCGGTGTAGAGCGCCTTGCCGCGCTGGCGCAGCCAGTTGTCCAGCGAGGGTTCGTTGTAGGACGAGTCCGAGATGGCCTTCATGCCGCCGCGGATATTCTTGGACTTGAAGGCCTCGCCGATGGTCATCAGGTCATCGTAGGTCCAGGCATTGGTCGGGGCGGCAACGCCCACTTCCTCGAAGGCGACCGTGTTGATCAGCGTCGCCACCGAATTGGCGCCTAGCGAAATGCCATAGAGCGCGCCATCGACCTTGCCGCCGTCGAGCTGGTCCTGGTCGAAGCTGCCAAGGTCGAGCACGCCGCCGACGAATTCGTCGAGCGGGGCGATCGCCTGGCGCTTGGCGTATTCGACGATGTAGCGGTAGTCCATCTGGATGATGTCGGGGGCATTGCCGCCGGCAGTCTGGGTGGCGAGCTTGGGCCAGTAGTCGTTCCAGGCGAGGAACTCGCCCTCGATATCGGTGCCCTTGGCGGCCTTGTAGAGGTCGGTCACCTTGTAGGTGCGATCGGCGCGGGCCTGGCCACCCCAGAAGGTGAGCCGCAGCCCGGCGGCCTGGGCCCAGGCCGATGCGGGCAGGGCGCTGGCGCCCAGAAGTGCCGTCGAGCCCATAAGGAACTGACGGCGGTCGAGCCTAAGTGTCATGGTTATCCTCCCGTTGACATAGACGGGCAGCCCCTCAGCCGCCCGGATTCTCCTCAGTTGCGCTCTTGGTGGCGCTAAATAACTAATTGGTTACAACCATGGGCCGGGACGAGGGACGTGTCAAGCGGCGTCGGATGCCGGATTCGGCCCTTCAGAACGCGTTCATGAGGCGTCAGGATGGGGTGTTCATTAGGGCAGCTATGCTGACGCTTGTGGCGCACCAACGGCGCCGAGCTGTTGCCCCATCTGCCACCAATCGCCGCAGGCCCCACCAGCTGTCACCCCTGCGAAGGCAGGGGTCCAGCGCGCCGCCAGCGCCAGCGGAGAGGTGTGTTTCCGCCTTCGCGGCGATAACGATCGAGTATGGCCGCGTTACCGATCGAACGCGTCGGAAACCCAGCTCCCGCCGCGCCTCAGCGCCGCGTCCGCAGGTAATCCACCACCATCTGAACGGCCTGAGCTTCGCGGTCCTGGATCAATGCGAACTGGCTCAGGTCCTTGCCGAACACCACGCTCAGCGTCGCCATGTTGGAGACGTAGAAATAGCACAGCGAAATGATCGAGATGTAGAGCTGCATCGGGTCCACATCCGTGCGGAACGTCCCCTCGGCATGCCCGCGCCGGACGATCTCGTGCAGCTCGCCGACGATGGGCGAGCGGATTTCCTCGACGTTCTTGATCTTCCTGACAAAGCGGGCGTTCTGCAGGTTCTCCACCGACAGGAGCCGCGGAAACCAGGGGTTGGCGAGGAAGTGCCGGAAGGTGAAGCGGATGATCCGGTCCACCGCTTCGATCGGGTCGTACTGGCTGATCCGCAGTTCGCGCTCGCCACGCCGGATTTCCTGGTAGGCGTCAAGAAGCACCGCTTCGTACAGCGCCTCCTTGTTGCCGAAGTAGTGATAGAGCAGACGCTTGTTGGCCTTGGCCCGCGCGGCGATCGAATCCACGCGCGCTCCGTTGAAGCCCTGGTCGCAGAATTCCTCGCGCGCCGCCTTCAGGATCGAGGCCTTGGTCTTTTCGGCGTCGCGCGGACGTACCGGGGCGGCGGCCTTTGCCGACTCTCGCCTCACCGTCACCGCCGCTTCGCCTGCCATCAATTCCCCTCCCGTATCGCCCCGGTTACACTGCTTGCCCGACATGGTCCTGGTTGGAAGTCGGGCAAACGTGCTGCGGATTGAACGAATTTGCACCTTTCGTTCAGTCGTCCGGCGGCGCGCTTGACGTGTCATACTAGCGACGTGTATCCAAGTAACCAAGTAGTTACAAAGAGCACGGGCTAGGGAGGGGTTTATGGCCGAGCGCAGGCTGGGGCTGATCATGCATGGCGTGACCGGCCGGATGGGCTACAACCAGCATCTCGTCCGCTCCATTCTCGCCATCCGCCAGCAGGGTGGGGTGGTGCTGTCGAATGGCGACCGGTTGCAGGTCGATCCGATCATCGTCGGCCGCGATCGCGATAAGATTCAACGGCTTGCAGAGAAGCACCAGATCGCGCGCTGGTCCACCGATCTCGAGGCGGCGCTCGCCAATCCGGACGACACGGTGTTCTTCGACGCCGGCACGACGCAGATGCGCGCGTCTCTCCTCGGTCGCGCCATCGACGCCGGCAAGCACGTCTATTGCGAGAAGCCGGTCTCGGACGACCTCCACTCCGCTATCGCCTTGGCCAAGAAGGCGAAATCGGCCGGCATCAAGCATGGCGTGGTGCAGGACAAGCTGTTCCTGCCGGGCCTGCTCAAGATCAAGATGCTCAAGGACTCCGGCTTTTTCGGCCGCATCCTCTCGGTACGCGGCGAGTTCGGCTATTGGGTGTTCGAGGGCGACTGGGGCCAGCCGGCGCAGCGCCCGAGCTGGAATTATCGCGCGGCCGAAGGCGGTGGCATCATCCTCGATATGCTCTGCCACTGGCGCTACGTGCTCGATAACCTCTTCGGCGAGGTCGAGGCCGTAAGCTGCCTCGGCGCCACGCATATTCCGTCGCGCGTCGACGAGAAGGGCAACACCTACACTGCCGATGCGGACGATGCGGCCTACGCGACCTTCCAACTCGCGGGGGGTGTCGTCGCTCACATCAATTCGAGCTGGGACGTCCGCGTCCGCCGCGACGATCTCGTCACCTTCCAGGTCGACGGCACGCATGGCTCCGCCGTCGCCGGGCTCCACAAGTGCTTCACCCAGCATCGTGTGAACACGCCGAAACCCGTCTGGAATCCGGACGAGCCGAGCAAGTTCAACTTCTTCAACGACTGGGAAGAAGTGCCGGACAACTACCCGGCGCAGAACGGCTTCAAAGCGCAGTGGGAGATGTTCCTCAAGCACGTCGCTGAGGACGCCCCCTGGCCCTATGGCCTCGAAGCCGGCGCCAAGGGCGTCCAGCTCGCCTCGCTGGGCCTCCAGAGCTGGAAGGAACGCCGCTGGCTCGATGTCCCGGCACTGGGGATTTGAGATGGAGCGATCTGCCTCTCCGCGCCACCGGCTGTCATCCCTGCGAAGGCAGGGATCCAACTCTCCGCTGGCGCTTGCCTTGACATGGACCCCTGCCTTCGCAGGGGTGACAACCGAGTTTTGGGGGACCGCAGATGCCTGAACTCCTTCTGCCCAATCCCGATCGCTCGATCACGACCTACCAGCTGAGCGGCACGCCGATCCCGTTCGAAAAGCACGCCGCCAGCGACTTCCCGCGCATTGCCTACGCCGCGGCGCATGTCGTTGCCGACCCGCTGGCGTCCAACGATCCATGGCTCACGCCTGCCATCGATTGGGACACGACACTGAAATTCCGCCACCGCCTGTGGGATCTCGGCCTCGGCGTGGCCGAAGCCATGGATACGGCGCAGCGCGGCATGGGCCTCACCTGGACCGATGCGCAGGAACTTATCCGCCGCTCGCAAGCGGAAGCGCGCACCCGTAGTGACGGGCTGATCGCCTATGGCGCCGGCACCGATCACCTCGCGCCCGGACCGAACGTCACCGTTGACGATGTCATCCGCGCGTACGAGGAGCAGGTCGGTTTCGTCGAGGGGCAGGGCGGCCGCGTCATCCTGATGGCGTCGCGCGCGCTGGTCGTCGCAGCGAAATCGCCGGACGATTATGCCCGCGTCTACGGGCACGTGTTACAACAGGTGAAGCAGCCGGTGATCCTTCACTGGCTGGGTGAAATGTTCGACCCGGCGCTCGAGGGATACTGGGGCAAGGGCACGCATGACGAGGCGATGGATGTCTGCCTCGATGTCATTGCCGCCCACGCCGACAAGGTCGACGGCATCAAGATCTCGCTCCTGAGCAAGGAGAAGGAGATCGCCATGCGCCGTCGCCTCCCGGCTTCGGTCCGCATGTATACGGGCGACGATTTCAACTATGCCGAACTGATCGCGGGTGACGCTGAGGGTCATTCCGATGCGCTGCTCGGCATCTTCGATGCTATCGCCCCGGCCGCCTCGGCCGCGCTCGCCGCACTGGGCCGTGGCAGCGACAACGAGTTCTTCGAGCTCCTCGAACCCACCGTGCCGCTCAGCCGCCACATCTTCGCGGCGCCGACCCGCTTCTACAAGACCGGCGTCGTTTTCCTTGCCTATCTCAATGGCTTACAGGATCATTTTGCGATGATCGGTGGCCAGCAATCGACCCGCTCGCTGCAGCATCTGAGCGAACTTTTCCGCCTCGCCGACAAGGCCCGCGTCCTCGCCGACCCGGCGCTCGCCGTCGATCGCATGAGGCGCGTCCTGGCTGTGCACGGGGTCGCGTGAGCATGGCCAAGGGCCAGCTGTCGATGAACCTCGCCACGCTGCGCAACGGCTCCACCTTTGCGCAGATGGTGGACGACTGCCTCCGCCATGGCGTCACCGCCATCTCGCCCTGGCGCGACCAGGTCGCCTCCATCGGCCTCGCTGAAGCCGCCAACATCGTCCACTCCAACAAGCTTCGCGTCACAGGCTTCTGCCGCGGCGGCATGTTCCCGGCCGAAACCGCCGACGGCCGGCAGGCCCAAATCGACGATAATCTCCGCGCCATCGATGAAGCGGCGACGCTCGGCGCCGACTGCCTTGTCCTCGTCGTCGGCGGCCTCCCTGGCTCATCCAAAGACCTACCCGGCGCCCGCCAGATGGTCACCGACGGCATCGCCGCCATGCTCCCGCATGCCCGCGCCGCCGGCGTTCCACTGGCGATCGAGCCGCTCCATCCGATGTACGCGGCCGACCGCGCCTGCGTGAACACCATCGACCAGGCTCTCGACATCGCCGCCCAGCTCGGCGACGGCGTCGGCGTCGCCATCGATGTCTACCACGTCTGGTGGGACCCCAACCTCGCCGCCGCCATCGCCCGCGCCGGCCGCGAACGCCGGATTTACGCGCACCATATCTGCGACTGGCTGGTCCCCACCACCGACATGCTGCTCGATCGCGGCATTATGGGCGACGGCGTCATCGATCTCAAAGCCATCCGCGCGATGATCGAAGCCGCCGGCTATCACGGCCCGCAGGAAGTCGAGATCTTCTCGCGTGACAACTGGTGGAAACGTCCCGGCGACGAAGTGGTCCGCACGTGTGTCGAGCGGTTCGAAACGGTCTGCTAGGGGCTGCCCACACGGGGTCGTGAACGTTCACTCATCGCGTTCAGCACGTTCGCTTGATCGAGGTCAATGCGGACGTGAAATGTCACTGACACTGTCCTACATCGCTAGGATCATAGTGAAGGAGACTACCAAATGAGCTTCGATTTTTCCGGCAAGGTCGCGATCGTCACCGGTGGCGCATCCGGCATCGGCGAGGCGGTCGCGAAAACCCTGGCTGCCGGCGGCGCGAAAGTCGTCGTGGCTGACCTCAACGGCGACGCCGCCAAGGCGACCGCTGAAGCCATCGCCAAGTCAGGCGGCACAGCGGCCGGGTTTGCCGTCGACGTTTCGAGTGCCGGCCAGAACGAGGCGATGGTCGCCTTTGCTGTCCAGACTTATGGCGGTCTCCATCTCGCGGTGAACAATGCCGGCATCGGCGGCGCCGCCGCGCCCACCGGCGAGTATCCCATCGAATCCTGGGACAAGGTGGTCGGCATCAATCTCAGCGGCGTGTTCTACGGCATGCGCTACGAGTTGCCGGCCATCCTCGCCTCCGGCGGCGGTGCCATCGTCAACATCGCCTCGATCCTGGGTTCGGTCGGAATCGCCCAATCCCCGGCCTATGTCGCAGCCAAGCACGGCGTTGTCGGCCTCACCAAGTCGGCCGGGCTCGAGTACGGCGAAAAGGGCGTACGGATCAACGCCATCGGTCCGGGCTTCATTGAAACGCCCCTGCTCACCAAGCACATGGACGAAGCAACACTGAAGTTCATCGCCTCCAAGCACGCCATGAATCGCCTCGGCCAGCCCGAGGAAGTTGCCGCGCTCACGGCGTTCCTGCTCTCGTCCGAAGCCAGCTTCATCACCGGTAGCTACCACCTCGTCGACGGCGGCTACACGGCGCAGTAGTGCGACTGCCCTCGGCCGCCGCTACCACACGGCGGCCGAGGCCCTGGCCTGTTTATGCTGCGCGGCGGTCAGCTCGGCGATGACCGAACCCGTGACGTACAGGGCGAGCACCTGAACAGCCACTGCGCCGATCCCGATCCACGTCTCGCCGATCAGGCCTTCGAATGTCTGGGCCTCGGGCCACAAGAGGAAGCGAACGCCGTCCCGCGCAAGAAATGCAAGCGGGGCGACGATCGACCATGCGAAGAGCAGGCGCCGTCTCCCCCTGCTCTCCGGTCCGGCCGACCGGCGGGCGGCCTCGGCCACCGCCGCGTAGGGGTACCAGAGGTTCACGATCGGCACGAAGATCGAGATGGCACTCCATATTGGCGAGTAGCGCGTCGCAGCGTCGCTCAGCGCCCTGGCGTTGCGCAGAAAAAGGAAGATCCAGGCGGCCGAGGCCAGGGTCGCAACGGCGAATGCCCCGATCAGGACACTGCCCATCTGGGCGTGACGGAGGTCCGCTGCGACGAGCTCGCTTTCGGCCACCACCTCGCCCCGACCGAGGCGGTCGAGCACCGTCAGGGTACTCACTTCAAAGACGATCGTCAGCAGTGCAAAGAAACCGCAAAGGGCCAACAGGCTGATCACCACCTTGGCGTGCATACCGATGTCGCGGAACCGCCGTGCCGCAGCGGCAGACTTATCATTCGTCATGTTGGAGTAACCCGTTCGCTAGACCGCGCTGACGCTGCCCGAGAACGTCTCCACACTCGCTGAATCGGCATCGGCTGGGGCGCTGGGGTTAGCGGCGTGCCTGGCGATCTGCATCCGGGTGACGCGGTCGACGATCCACGCAAGGATCACCGTCGGGGCAAGCCAGGCCAGCTCGATTGCCGCCGTCGTACCGTAGGCTATGGCCAGCAGCTGCAGGTCCTCGAACTGATACATGCGCCCCACGGCGCGGTCGACGAAGTTGAGCGCGATCCAGAGGATCCACCAGATGTTGATGATAGGCGGCGCGTACTTCTTCTGCGGCCAGGCGCTGCGCCACCAGATCTCGCGCATGGCCTGAAAGGGCTTCCAGAAATTGGCGAAGGGCACGAAGTACCAGCCGACGGCCCAGCCTGGTGAAATCTTCTGAGGCAGCGAGGACAGGCGCCTGGCGTTTCGAGCTGCTTGGTAGGTCCAGACGCAGAACGCGATCACCGTCAGAACAAAGATACCGATGCTGGTCCAGCTTAAAGCAACGGAGACGGTGTCGAGGTTCGTCGCGATCGCCATGATATCCTCTTCCGGTGTGAAATCCGGAGCGGCAAGGCGCTTGTAGAAGACGTAGGTTTGCCACGAGAACCATGCGCTGGCGAGCATTGTCAGCCCCCACGCCGCTAACATGCTTACAACGATGTTTTTAAGCATTGTCAAATTACGGAACAACTCAGCCCCCAAGCTGTAGTCACAAATACAGATTGAGTAATGGACGGGTCTGTCATGGTCCAGATGGCGAAGGCCCTGTCGGCGTCAGATTTCACCTAAAGCACCCCTTGCCCATGCCGCCCCGATGGCTAATCTCCGCCGCCGAAACGCGAGGAGCATTCATGCATATCCTGATCATCGGGGCGGCCGGCATGGTCGGCCGCAAGCTGACGTCGGCGCTGGTGAAGGCCGGCCAGGTGGGCGGCAAACCGATCCTGAAGTTCACGTTGGCCGATGTGATCGAGCCGGCCAAGGTCGAGTTCGGCGGCGTGGTCGAAACGACCGCCTCGGACCTCTCGGCGCCGGGTGAAGCCAAAAAGCTCATCGCCGGCCGGCCGGATCTGATCTTCCACCTCGCCGCCATCGTTTCGGGCGAAGCCGAGGCCGATTTCGACAAGGGCTACCGGATCAATCTCGATGGCACGCGCTACCTGCTTGAGGCCATCCGGCAGGAAGGCTTCATCGAGCCCTACAAGCCGCGCGTCGTGTTCACCTCGTCGATCGCCGTGTTCGGCGCGCCGTTCCCGGATGCGATCGGCGACGAGTTCTTCAATACTCCTCTCACCAGCTACGGCACGCAGAAGGCGATCTGCGAGCTGCTGCTCAACGACTATTCCCGCAAGGGATTTGTCGATGGCGTCGGCATTCGCCTCCCCACCATCGTCATCCGGCCGGGCAAGCCGAACGCGGCGGCGTCGGGCTTTTTCTCCAACATCCTGCGCGAGCCGCTGGTCGGGCAGGAGGCGGTCCTGCCGGTCTCGACCGATGTGCGCCACTGGTTCGCAAGCCCGCGTGCCGCCGTCGGGTTCCTGACCCACGCCGCCGAGCTCGACACCAGCCTCCTCGGCTGGCGCCGGACGCTCTCGGTTCCGGGCCTTTCGGCCACGGTGGGCGAAGAGATCGAGGCGCTGCGCCGCGTCGCCGGCGAGAAGGCGGTAAAGCTGATCCGCGACGTGCCGGACAACAAGATCATCGGCATGGTCGATGGCTGGCCCAAGAATTTTGCCGCCAAGCGCGCCGAAGGCCTGGGCTTCAAGGCCGAGAAGAGTTTCGATGAGATCATCAAGATCCACATCGACGACGAACTTGGCGGCAAGATCGGCGGCTAGAACAGATGGCTGCCGTGCTAGCGGCGCGGCAGCCACTTCTTGGCGATCTTGCACACCATCGTGTAGGCGGGGTCGTAAACGTTGCCGACCTCGTAGCGCACCACCTGGCCCATCAGGTGGCTCGCGGCTTCCTTGGATAGCCCGTAGTCGGTCTGCAGCCAGTTGAACATGTCGGTGGTCGCGTGCTGGAGCGCCTGATCGAGCGGCCGGGCATTGCCGACCGAGAAGATCTCGTCGGTACTTTCGCCCCGCGGCCACACCAACTGGCGGCCCTTCTCGACCGTCAGCTTCACTTCGACTTCGTAGCTGGTCTCGATGCCGGTACCGACGATCTCGCCATCGCCCTGGACCGCGTGGCAATCGCCGAGGAAGAACAGCGCTCCCTGGACCGCCACGGGGAACCACACCGTCGCTCCGGGTCCGAAGCCACGATAGTCCATGTTGCCGCCATTCTCGGCGCTGGTTGCGGTCGAGAACGCCTGCCCAAGGGACGGCGCCACACCGAAGCAGCCGATCATCGGCTCGAGCGGGAGCACCAGATGCTCGAGGCCCGGCACGGGCGGCTCCAGTTGCGCCGTACCGGCCTGCCGATCGATCGCCCAGGCAACGGTGTCGCGCGTCGGCAGTCCGCGCACGACTTCAGGATCGACGACGTTGCCGGCCAGCGAGGTACGGGTCCAGCCCGTCGGGCGGTTCGGCGTCATGCGCACGATTTCGACCTTCAACGCATCACCCGGCTCGGCGCCTTCAACGAAGATCGGCCCGTTCATCGGATTGGGGCCGGGGCGCCGCTTGACGCCATCCTTGTCGATGCCCCAGGCGTCCAGCGTTTCGGTGATCACCGTATCGCCCGACGCGACAGTGATTGCGGCGGGCAGGGTTCCGAGCACGTTGTGCCACTCGGTGGCAATGAAGCGGTGGGTGGCCATGAGCGGGTTTCCTCCTTGTTGCACAAGGGGTAGCGACTGGCCGATGCCTTGTCACCCGCGCCCAAAGGCGGAGGTGTCAGACATCCATGCTCGCCAGCCAGTCCGCATACTCGGCTTCGTGCGAGCCCTCGAAATTCGACATGCCGCGCTTGGTGAGCAGACCGCGATGCGGCGGAATGAACGATGTGATGCGTCCCCGCCGATGCTCGCGCCAGTTGATGTTGACGGCCGCGAGCTTGGGGAAGAATTCAAGCTCGTCATAGGGCAAGTGGTCGTGGATCCACCAGGCCAGCGCCTGCCAGTGTCCTGTCGCCGCGTAGTAGGGCAGGAAGGCGTGCACGACCGCGCATGCCGTCGCGCCGATGCCGCCATTGGCATCGCGCCTGTCCCAGATGTGGCCGCCGAAATTGGTCTCGTTGCGGCCGCAGTTGAGATTGTGCTCATTGCCGAAGCGGTTCACCTCGACAGACCGGAAGGCCGAGCGGATCGAGATCCGGCCGAAGCGGGCCCAGAGCGGCTCGAGGCACTCCTCGCACAGCCGCTTCCCCGCTTCGATCGCGAGGTCCGGATCGTCCGGGATGTTGCGGATGCCATAAAAGCTCGCGATCTCGGAGTGGAGGAAGTCACGCATGAAGAAATTGGCGCTTAGCCGTACCCGGCCGAGCTCTTCGAGCGCCTTCATGCTCTGCGGCTTGCGCATGTCATCCTCCCTCGTCCTCGCTTGTGCTAGTGTGCGCCGGTAATCTGCTGGCGGACCACCCGAATTCGGACGAGGAGTTATTTCGTGAAGCTGATCCTGGCCATGGTTGCCCTGTTGGGGCTGACGGTACCGACGCTGGCGCAATCCGACGCCGAGGTGGATGCGCGTATCGATAGCGTGCTGGGCGATCACCTGCTCTATCGTGAAGCGTTCGATGCCATTCAGGCCGATATCGCGGCCGACGATGCCGAAGCCTTTGCCGCCTGGGTCAGCTACCCAATCAAGGTGGTGGCCGATGGCGAGGAGATGACCATCGGCACGGCCGAGCAGTTCGTCGAGCACTTCGACAATATCGTCACTGAGGAGATAGCGGCGGTCATCACCGAGCAGAAGTGGCAGGATCTGTTCGTCAACTACCAGGGTGTCATGCTTGGTGATGGGCAGGTCTGGCTCAATGGCATCTGCAAGGACACCGCCTGCGCAGCCTTCGACGTCCGGATCATCGCCATCCAATCAACGTCGAACTAGCGGGCAGCAGGGCAAACCTGCTCTAGTCGGTAGCGGATTCCGGGGGGCGTCATGCTTGCGACCATTTTCTATATCGCCATCACGGCCGAGGCGATGACCGCGGCGCTGGCCGCCGGCCGCCGCAACATGGACTGGTTCGGAGTGTGTGTGCTCGCCTGCGTAACCGCACTCGGCGGCGGCACAGTACGCGACGTGATCCTCGGACACTATCCCCTGGTCTGGGTCGAAAACCCGTACCTGCTCATCATCTGCTGTGTCGCCGCGCTGGTCACCATCGCGCTAGCCCGCTTCATGGCGGCGCTGCGCTGGCCGTTCCTTCTGCTCGATGCGGTCGGGCTCGTTGTCTTCACCATCATCGGCTGCAACGTGGCGATCGAGACCGGCCAACAGCCGATCATCGTCGTCGTCGCCGGGCTGATCACCGGCATTGTTGGCGGCATCCTGCGCGACGTGCTGTGCAACGACGTGCCGCTGGTGTTCTCGTCCGAGCTCTATGCCACAGTCGCGATCGTTGCCGGCGTCCTCTACTACGTCGGGCATCTGCTTGGCCTGCCGCAGGATCTGGTCATCGTTGGCACGATCGTGATTGGCTTCGCGCTGCGCGTTGCGGCCATCCTGTTCAAGATTCAGATGCCGAAATTCGTCTACGACAAGGAGCTGCGCTGATGGTCCGCCCGCAACGGATGCAGCTCAGCCGTCGCGCCGGCTTCAACCTGCAGAAAGCGTCGCGGGCGCTGAACGGCCTACCGGCAAAGCTCATCACGCGGCCTGGCAGGTGGGGCAATCCCTTCACCATCGAGGAAACGGGCAAGCTCTACGGCCTCGATGCCGCCGCCGCGCAGGTTCGTGCGGTCGAACTCTGCGGCCAATGGCTCGAGGGTACGCTGTCGCCCGAGCTTGCGCCCGACCCGCCGCCGTCGCGCGACATCATTCGCGCCGAACTGGGCGGACACAATCTCGCATGCTGGTGCAAGGCGGGCACGCCCTGCCACGCCGACATCCTCATCGCGCTTGCCAACGGATAGACCATGGCCCGGATCACCTACCTCACCACCATCGAGTTCGGCCCCGGCGTCGTCTCCACCCTGCCGCAGGCACTGGCCGAACTCGGGGTAAGCAAACCGCTGCTGGTTGCCGACAAAGGCATCGCCGCGTCCGGCCTTCTCGCCGCCGCCACCGCGCTGTTGCCAGCCGAAACTCCGGTCTTCCTCGACACGCCCTCGAACCCGACCGAGGAGGCGGTACATGCCGCCCTCGCGCTCTACCGTGCCAATTTCTGCGACGGGATCGTCGCCATCGGCGGCGGCTCGCCCATCGATCTCGCCAAGGGTGTGGCCCTGCTCGCAACCCATGCAGGCGCGCTGGAGCAGTACGCAGTGATCTATGGCGGGCTCGACCGGATCGGCGCCGGCGTCGCGCCGCTCATCGCGGTGCCGACCACGGCGGGGACCGGTGCGGAAGTCGGCCGGGCTGCGCTCCTCACCCTCGCCGATGGGCGCAAGCTGGGGTTCATCTCGCCGCATCTTATTCCCAAGCGCGCCATCTGCGATCCTGAGCTGACCTATGGCCTGCCGCCGGGTCTCACTGCCGCCACGGGGCTCGACGGGCTCAGCCACTGCATCGAAACGCTGTCGTCGCCGCGCATCAACCCGCCGGCAGAAGCCATCGCGCTCGATGGGGCAGGGCGGATCTGGCGCAACATCGAGACCGCATACAAAGATGGCGGCAACCGCGCCGCCCGGAGCGAAATGATGATGGGCGCCCTGATGGGTGGTCTCGCCTTCCAGAAGGGGCTAGGCGCCGTGCACGCGCTCAGCCACGCACTCGGCGGGCTCAAGGACGTGTCGCTGCACCATGGCACGCTCAACGCCATCCTGATGCCGCCGGTGCTCCGCTTCAACGCGCCCGAAATCGCCGACAAGCTCGCGCTGCTGAAAGCGGCCATGGGCCTGCCGCCCGCGGCCGATCTCGCTCGTGAGCTCGATGCGCTCAACCGCCGGCTCGGCATTCCCGAAGGGCTGCGCAAGATCGGCGTGCGTGAGGATCACTTCGAATGGGTGATCGAACGTGCTCTTGCGGACCACAGCCACGCCACCAACCCGCGCGCGGCGACCGCGTCCGACTATCGCGAGCTGCTCGAAGCGGCGATGGATTAGCCTTCGGCGGCGAAGAGGTCCGGGTGGATTGCCGCCAGGTGCGGCATCGATGGAACGATCTCGTTCAGGTGCTTGAACATCATCGCCGCCGCTCCGTCGCCATCGCGCGCGTCCAGAGCATCGACGATCTTGGCGTGCTGCGCCACCACCTGCGGGCGCGGCGTCGCGTCCGGGAAGCCGAGGAAGCGCACCCGGTCGAGCTGTGCCTTGAGACTCACCACCAGCCGCCAGGCGTGCTCGCAGTCGGCGAGGTCGGCGATGACGGAGTGAAACTCGTCGTCGAGCTGCATGAAATCGACGAGCCTGCCGGCCAGCGCAATCTCCTGCGCGGCGACGATCTTGCGCAATTCCGCGACGCCGGTGTTGGTCATTTCGGTCGCGGCCTTGCGCACCACCGCAAGCTCGATCGCTTCGCGGATAAAGCGCGAGTTCTTCACTTCGCGGATCGAGATCAGCTTGACGAACGTGCCGCGCTGCGGTCGCACCTCGACCAGCCCGGCCTCGGCGAGCTTGATGAAGGCTTCGCGCACTGGTTGCCGCGATACGCCAAGCTGCCGCGCCAGTTCGGCTTCCGACAGCAGATGGCCTGGCCTCAGCTGCAACTGGACGATCGCACCGCGAACTGCGTCGTAGACGCGCAGCGCCATGCTGGAATGACGCGACCGCGTCGCCGGCAGGGCCGGCAGCTCCAAATCAATAGTCATCGTTGACACCCCTCGGCTGCCATACTAGCACCGCCGGGCTCACATGTAAGTGCTGGGAGGACACAAAGATGCGGCAAACATGGCGCTGGTTCGGGCCGGCTGACCTCGCAAAAATCGACGATATTGTACAGGCTGGCGCCGAAGGCGTCGTGTCGGCGCTGCATCATGTCCCCAACGGTGTCGTCTGGACGCCCGAGGAAATCACCAAGCGGCAGCAGCAGATCCGCGTGCGTTCCGATGGCAGGCCGTCCCACATCGAGTGGGACGTGATCGAGAGCCTGCCGGTCTCGGAAGACATCAAGAAGCAGAAGGCCAACTGGCGCGAGCACATCGCCAACTACAAGCAGAGCCTGCGCCATGTCGCGGCCGCAGGCCTCCGGGTGGTCTGTTACAACTTCATGCCGGTGCTCGACTGGACCCGTACGGACCTCCGCTACGAAGTCCGCCACGGTGGCACCTGCATGCGCTTCGACATCAACGACTTTGCCGCCTTCGACATCCACATCCTCAAGCGCCCCGGCGCTGCCGAGGATTTCTCGCCCGACGTTGTGGCAGAGGCTGCTCGGCGGTTTGCGCAAATGGATGACGCGACGCAGAAAGCGCTCGCGCGCAACGTGACCTTTGGTCTTCCCGGCTCCACCGAGTCGATGACGCTCGACGACGTGCGCGCCCATCTCGCCGAGTATGGTCACATCTCGGCCGAGCAACTGCGCAAGCATTTCATCGACTTCCTCTCGGAAGTCATTCCAGTTGCTGAGGAAGTCGGCGTGCGCATGTGCTGTCACCCCGACGATCCGCCGTTCTCGCTGCTCGGGCTGCCGCGCGTCATGTCCACCGCCGCCGACTATCGCAAGGTGCTCGACGCTGTAGACAGCCGGGCCAATGGCATGACGCTGTGTTCGGGCTCGTTCGGCGCCCGGCCCGACAACGACCTGCCGGCGATCATGGACGAGTTCGCGCCAAAAGTGCATTTCCTGCACCTGCGCAATGTCCGCCGCGAGACAGATGCCATTGCCGGCTCGTTCTACGAGGACGAACACCTCGCCGGCAGCACCGACATGGTGCCGCTCATCGCCGCGATCCTGCGTGAAGAGGCTCGCCGGGCCCGCGAGGGCCGTGAGGACGCCCAGATCCCGATGCGCCCAGACCACGGCCAGGACATTCTCGACGATCTCGGTCGCCGCGCCCAGCCGGGCTACCCGACCATTGGCCGGCTCAAGGGCCTCGCGGAACTGCGCGGCGTGATGACCGCACTCGGGCACAAGCAGTTCGGCATCGGGGCCTAGTCCTCGAGCAGATACGCGCCCTTACGGCCGGGCAGCACCGTGGCGCCGACGATCTTCATGATCGAGGCGCCGCGGGTCGCGTATTTGGCGGTGGAGCGCGTCAGCACCAGCCCGTCAGTGCCCGCGAAAATCGGGGTGCGTGCCATGAAGGCCTCCGGACCGTCGAGCGCGATGATGTCCGCCACCGGCTGGCCCTTTTTCACCTGCTCGCCGAGCTCGACGCGATAGGCAATGAGCCCCGGCCGGTCGACCCGTATGAGCTCGGTCGCCTCGAACGGGGTCGCCGCCGGCATCGGCTCGGGCCGCTCGCCCGGATCAGCGTCGATCAGGTTGCGGCCGCACAGGAACCCCCAGAGCCGGCGCGCATCGTCGGCGCCGATATGGTCGAACACGTCTGCCCGACCGCGATACTCGAGCGTCGCGGTGGCCGTTGCCATGGGCACGGGCTTGCCGGGATTGGCGAGCGCCACCTTGCGATAGAGCTGCGGCAGCACCTCGTCGAACGAGCCGCCACCGGAATCCGCGGCGGTCATCGTCGCCGCCGCGCCCATCCAGTCGGCGAGGTCCTGCAACTCCGGCATCAGCTCCGGCGAGGTGTAGATATAGGGCAGGGAGTCATCGTCGCAGTGAAGGTCGAGCACGAACTCGGCGTCATGTGCCTCGCGCAGCACCAGCAGGCGCAGCTGCTCGCTTGCCGTGCGCGGCGTCTGCGCATCGATCCAGCTCGCGACGGCTTTGCGGATCAGGTTGACGTTGAAGCGCTCGTCGTCGCTCAGCCGACCGTTGAGTTGCTGGCGCACGGCCTGGAACAGATCGGGCCAGCGCCGATTGAAGTTGATGCCGGAGTTCACGTCGTAGCGGCCGATATGGTGGCGCAGGGAGAAGCTCGCCATCCCGAGCGGATTGACCAGCGGCATCACGGTGAAGCGGGCGCGCAGCAGCCCCTGGTCGTCGGCCTGGCGCAGCATAGGCAGCAGGTGATGCAGCAGCATGGTGCCCGGATGCTCGTCGGCATGGAGCGCGGCCTGCAGGTGCACCTTCTCGGGCGCGTCCTTGGGGCCGATCACGTAGTAGGTGAATTCGGTCACGCTACCGGGCGTGTCGCCGCGCAGGGGCACGACCTTGCGTTCAAAGCTCACGGCAACCTCTTAGGCGCGGGTCAGGCTGAAGCGGAGCGGCTTCGCCCCCGGCATGTGCCGGGTCAGATGGCGGTACACGAGTCCGAAGACGAAGAAAACGGACATCGAAACGGCGAGGAAATAGCCGGCCGCTACCGAGTAGTGCAGCACCGCATTGTAGTCCCGCTGGAACAGGTCGTTGGCCTCGCTCATCAGGTCGCGCTGCCCGTCGATCACCGGCAGCGTGAAGTAGACGAGCGCCGTCGCGTGGAACAGGAACACCACCTCGTTGGTATACGCCGGCCAGGCGAGCCGGATCAGGTGCGGCCAGGTGATGCGGCGGAACTGTTCGAACCGGCTCATGCCATATGCGCGCCCGGCCTCGAGCTCGCCCTTGGGCACGGTCTTCAACGCACCGTAGAATATCTCGGCGGTATAGGCGGTGGTGTTGAGCGCGAGAATCAGCGGGCCGAGGAAGAGCGGGTTCAGCACGAACCAGTCGATCCCCCACGGCTTCCACACGCTGATATTGAGCGCCAGCGCCAGCGAATAGAACATGAAGAGCTGGATGAAGAAGGGCGAGCCGCGGAAGGCGTAGATGTAGCCGCCGCAGAGATTGGCGATCAGTCGGTTTGGCGAGTTGCGGCCGAGTGCGACGAGGATCGCCAGCACGAAGCCCACCGGGATCGAGGCAAAGGCGAAGTAGAGGTTGAACAGCGTCGCACGCGCCAGCACCTGCACATCGCTGAGGACTGCGTCGAGCATGCTCATGCGCGCCCCGCCACTGGCATGCCGCGCGAGGCCCAGCGGGTGATCGCGGCGAAGGCCCTCTCGGAGAGGTAGGTCACGAGGATGTAGAACAGCAGCAGCGCCAGGTAATAGCCCCAGCGCCAGTCGCCGTGGATGACGCCGGCCGAGCGCGAGAAGTTCGGTGAACCGAGCAGGTTCGCGCCGCGCACGATGTCGGAAATCTGCAGCAGCGACAGTAGTGACGTGGCCTTGATGAGCAGCAGCCAGCAGTTGGAAAGTCCGGGCAGGGCGTAGACCCACATCTGCCGGATATGGACGCGCCACAGCACCTGCCAGCGGCTCATGCCGAAGGCGCGTGCGGCCTCGAGTTGGCCGCGCGGCACGCTCATCAGCGCGCCGTAGACGACGTTGGCGGTGAAGGCGCCATAGACGATGCCGAGCGAGACCGAGGCGAGCAGCAGGTAGTCGCCGGTGCCCAGGTACCAGTTCGCCTCGGGGCAGGGCGGCCAGACGCCCGCCGTACCGCCTCCCGGCGGACAGACGCCCTGCGCGATGAAGAGCTCGACCAGCTGCTCGAAGGCGAGCGGGAAGAAGATGAAGAACAGCACGTCCGGCACGCCGCGGACCATGTTGATGTAGATGCTGCCGGCGAGCCGCAGCGGCGGCATGGTCGAGTTGCGCAGCGCCGCGCCGCCAAGGCCGAACAGCAGCGCGAAAACGCCGCCCAGCAGGGCGGCGATCAGCGTGTACTGGAAGCTGCTGTACCAGTTCAGGTGCCTGCCATTGGTCAGGTACGAGGCCCAGAACTCAAACGTCTCGGTCATTGCGCTCCCGCGCTAAAACGAAGTGGCGGCGGGGCCTTGGCTCCGCCGCCGAAAGCATCAGTTCGCGTAGAACGGGCCCTTGCGCTCAGGGAAGTGCTTGGTGATCAGCGCATCGATCGTGCCGTCGGCCTTGGCCGCGGCGAGCGCCTCATCGAGCTTGGCGAGGAGGTCGGTGTCGGCCTTGCGGAGGCCCGCACCGACGCCGCCACCGATCGCAACGGTCACGTCGCTGGTCTTCAGCGCACCGCCCGAGTTGGCGACGGCTTCGTCGATATACGAGCTGTCGGCGAGGATGACGTCGATATTACCGGCCATCAGGTCGGCCAGCGCATCCGGAGCCGTATCGAAAGTCAGCAGCGTGTTGCCGGTCGCGAGGTTCGAAGCAGCGTAAGCGGCCTGGATGGTGCCGGTCTGGGTGCCGATCTTGACGCCAGTGAGGTTGGCCGGATCGACCGCGCTCGACTCGAGCATCATGTAGCCCGACGGATCCGGCGGGGAGTAGTCGGAGGTGAAGTTGATCGAGGCCTTGCGCTCGTCGGTGATCGACATGCCGGCGGCGATCACGTCGAAGTTGCCGGCATTCAGGTTCGGGATGATGGTGTCCCAGGCCGTCTGCACGAAGCTGCATTCAAGGCTGGCGCGCTTGCAAAGTTCGTTCATCACGTCGATGTCGAAGCCGGCGAGATTGCCGTTGGCGTCGATGTAGTTCCAAGGCTCGTAGGCACCTTCGGTGCCGATGCGGATCGCCTGCGCGTTGGCGGAAGTCGCAAACAGCGCGAGTGCGGCGGCGGCCGCAATAACGAGTTTCTTCATACGTCTCTCCTGTATGGCCGGCTTGGCTGCCGGCCGGTGTTTCGCCCCGCGGTAGCCGCGGGATTGATGGCAACGCTATCGTTTTTTACCGGATGGTCAATCCGTGGGCAGGTTTTGGAGCTGCACGGCCGGTAGCCAGAATACTTCTCCTTCGCTGAGCTCGGTATCGAGCCAGACAAAGGGCAACTCGGGGCAGCTGGCTTCCAGCAGGTCGCGCCCGGTGCCGATCTCACAGATCATGCCCCCGCCCGGGTTCAGGTGATCGCCGGCAGTTGCCAGAATGCGCTGCACCAGATCGAGCCCGTCGTCGCCACCCAGATGCGCCATGGTCGGCTCGCTGGCGTACTCGGGCGGGAAGGCCTCTACTTCCGCCGCAGCGACATAGGGCGGGTTGGTGATGATCAGGTCGTAGGTTGCGCCACCCACCGCGCCGAACAGGTCGCCCTGCAGCAACCGGACGCGATCGGCAACGCCGTGGTCGCCGACATTCAGCGCCGCGACTTCGAGCGCATCCTGGCTCAGGTCCACGGCATCGATCTCGGCGTTTGGCAGGCACATCGCCGCAATGATCGCGAGGCACCCCGAGCCTGTGCAGAGGTCGAGCGCGCTGCCGATCAGATCCGGATCGGGCAAAAGGCCCAGGCGCTCCGGCCCCAGTTCATCACCCAGCAGCAGTTCGGCAATGAAGGACCGTGGTATGATCACGCGTTCGTCGACACGGAACGGGATACCCTGGATGTAGGCTTTACCAACCAGGTAGGGCGCGGGCTTGCGCGTCTCGATCCGGGCGTCGAACAGGCCGATGAGCCGTTCGCGCTCGCTCAGCGTAAGCCGGGCATCGAGCCAGGGGTTGATGTCGTCGACCGGCAGGTGCAGCCCTTCAAGGGTCAGGAACGCTGCTTCGTCGAGCGCGCTGCTTGTCCCGTGCCCGTAGGTCAGGTCGGCCGCGTTGAAGCGGCTCACTGCATAGCGCAGCAGGTCGCGCACCGAGATCAGTTCATCGGCGACGCGCATCAGGCGTGGCTCGCGGCCGACAGGAACTGCTTCAGCCGCTCCGACTTGGTGGCGCGGAACACCTCGTCGGGCGTGCCCTCCTCCTCGATCTTGCCCTGATGCAGGAACACGACCTTTGAGGCGATCAGCTTGGCGAACTGCATGTCGTGCGTCACGAGGATCATCGTCCGACCCTCCTGGGCCAGCAGCTTGATCACACGCAGCACCTCGATTTCGAGCTCGGGGTCCAGCGCCGAGGTCGGTTCGTCAAACAGCATGACCTTGGGATTGATGCAGAGTGCCCGCGCGATCGCAGCGCGCTGCTGCTGGCCGCCCGAAAGCTGGCTCGGATAGCTCGCAGCCTTGTCCTTGATGCCGACCTTGGCCAGCATTTCGAGCGCCTCGGCATGCACCTCGTTCTTCTCGCGCTTCTGCACGCGCAGCGGGGCTTCCATGACGTTCTCGAGCACCGTCATGTGGCTCCATAGGTTGAACGACTGGAAGACCATGCCGAGTTCCGAGCGGATGCGGCGGATCTGCGCCTCGTCTGCCGGCCGGCGCTGGGCACCGTCACCAGTCAGCGCGATCTCCTCGCCGGCGATCCGGACAATCCCGTCCTCGGGCACTTCGAGCATGTTGATGCATCGCAGCAGGGTCGATTTGCCCGAACCTGACGAACCGATCAGGGCAACAACGTCACCCTCGCGGGCAGTAAGCGACACGCCCCTGAGGACGTGCAGGTCGCCATAGGATTTGTGAAGCGCGGTGAGTTCGACAACGGGGGAGGAGGCTTGCTGCATCGGCGCACAAAAGCGCAAAGCTGCGTCCAAACGCAAGCGGATTGCGGTGCCGCCGACAAGCGAACGGCCCCACTCCACTCGGAGAGGGGCCGTCGCCACACCTCGGAACCGCGGACCCGGCAGGGACGGTCCGAGTTTGCTCCGCGCTACGAGGCGCGGCGGAACAGACCGACAAGCAGCGAAACCACGAGGAAGGCAAGGAACAGGAAGAACAGGATCTGCGCGATGCCCGAGGCCGCGCCCGCTATGCCGCCGAAGCCAAGCACGCCGGCGATGATTGCGACGACCAGAAAGATCAGAGCGTATTGCAGCATTTTCGTTACTCCGTTGACGCTGGATGCGAAGATAACGGAAACGTCGGGCATCGGTTCCCGCGCCGGAAATGCAGAAAGGCCGGGCACTTGCGCCCGGCCTTTCGTTCATCGCGTGGCCTCGATGTTTGGGGGATCAGGCTGCCGCGCGGGAACCTTCGTCGAAGAACAGGGCCTGGCTGATCAGCGCCTTGACCATGTCCGGATTGAAGGGCTTCGTGACGAGGAATGTCGGCTCCGGGCGCTCGCCGGTCAGCAAACGCTCCGGGAACGCCGTGATGAAAATCACCGGAATGGGGTGCGTGTGGAGGATGTCGTTCACCGCATCGATACCGGACGAGCCGTCCGCGAGCTGGATATCGGCCAGGATCATCCGCGGTGACGTCTTGTGGTAGAGCGCCAGCGCTTCCTTGTGGGTGCGGGCGATGCCGACCACGTTATGGCCGAGCCCCTCCACCATCTGCTCGATGTCCATGGCAATCAGCGGTTCGTCCTCGATGATGAGGATGTCGGTTGCAACCTGCTTGGAGATATCGGCCGAGGCTTCCGCGACAAGCTCGGCGAACTCGCCGGCATCCACGCTGAGCACTTCCGCAGCTTCGTCCTGGCTGAAGCCCTCAACGGCGACCAGCAGGAACGCCTGGCGGGCCTTCGGCGTTAGGTTTGCAAGGTTGGCAGCGGCACGCGATTCCCACGGGAAAGCTGAGCTCGGCTCGGGGATCCGCACGGCAGAGCTCGAGAACAGGGTCGAAAACAGCTTGTAGAGGGAGATCCGGTCGTTGGACCCCTCAGGGAAGATGGATAGATCGGCGATCAGCGCTTCGAGGGCGGCTGCAACGTACGCATCGCCCGATGTCTGCGAGCCGGTTACCGCGCGCGAAAAACGGCGCAAGTAGGGAAGGTGCGGCGCGATCCGCGTTGAAAGGGACATTGGTATTCTACTCCCGTGACGCTCTTAGAGCTTACCCGTAGCGGAAACGGCCCCCGACAAAATAGGTTCCGCTGCAGTGGAACTTTTTTTGTCATCGCGCATTGAGCGGCTTGGAACGGGTCGAGGGCGCGCGACCTGGGGGCATGTTTTATGCGAGACAAGATCACAATGACTGACATGGGCATGTTGAGGCGAAACCAGGAGGATGGTCTTGGTCCGAACTCCGACATCGGCAAGAAGCTTCGGGCGCTCTACGGCGCGGTGCAGGGCGAGGATATTCCTCCCAAGCTCCTCGACCTGCTGGAGCAACTGGATGCCGCCGAGAAGAAGGCAGGCGCGGACAACAAGTCTGGCAAGGGCGAGTAAGCGATGGACGCCGAAAAGCCGAGTTTCAAGCGCGAGCTGCTTGCCACGCTTCCCAGCCTCCGGGCTTTTGCCGTTTCCCTCTCGGGTCGCCACGACAAGGCGGATGACCTTGTGCAGGACACGGTGATGAAGGCCTGGGCGAAGCAGGAAAGCTTCGAGATGGGCACCAACATCAAGGCGTGGCTGTTCACGATCCTGCGCAACGAGTTCTATAGTCAGATGCGCAAGCGTGGACGCGAAGTGCAGGACAGCGAAGGCATTTTCACCGAACGCATGGCCGTCCATCCCTCGCAGTATGGCGCGATGGACCTGGAGGACTTCAAGGCCGCGCTCGACAAGCTCCCCGACGACCAGCGTGAAGCCGTCATCCTCATCGGCGCCTCCGGCTTCTCGTACGAAGAGGCTGCCGAAATCTGCAAGTGCGCCGTCGGCACCATGAAGAGTCGCGTCAGTCGGGCGCGGACCAAGCTGCAGGAAATCCTCGGCGTTGCTGGCGAGTCCGACTACGGACCAGACGCCGTATCCGCACAGGTCACGACAACGCCGCGCTTCACCTGAGGCCCGGTGGGAGGGGGGCGACCTGTGCCAAAGCCGTCTCGCAGGCTGCTATGAGGCTCGCCGTGTCGAACGGCTTGCCGAGGTTCACTGCACCTTCGAACAGCGCGGCTACCGCGCTGTCGGCGGAGGTCACCACCACGGCGACGCCGAGACGGCGAAGATGGGCGGCGTACGCCACGGTCTCCGCGTTACCGAGGCGCGCTTCCAGCACGGCAAGGTCGAATCGTTCGGCGACGGCGGGGATGTCGATCAGATCGGCAATCTCGCGATATAGGCCGACATGGGCGGCGCCGGCAGCTACGAGGGTTTGTTCGATGTCGGCCGCGATGAGATATTCCTCCTCGACGACCAGTATTCTGGTTCCTTGCACGCGGGTTGTTCCATGACGCTTTGTAGGGCGCCATGTAGGCGGCAGGCGGCGGAAACAGCATTTAACTTTGACATGCACAAAGGCACGAAAGCGCCTGCATCAGGCTTGCGGTACTGCACAGGCAGGCCATGCTCGCGGGAGCGTCAACCGTGAGCACTACGAACGGCATGCCCGTCGCCAAGCGCATCCCATGCGAAGCCTGTCCGCTGCGCCCCAGGCCGTATTTTCGGGACTTTACGGCCAAGGAACTGGCCTTTGTCAGCTCGTTCAAGCGGGGCGAGATGGTGGTCGAGCCCGGCTCGACCATTCTCTCGGAGGGGGCACACAGTGCGCAGCTGTTCACGCTGCTGTCGGGCTGGGCGTTTCGGTTCAAGACGCTGGAGGACGGGCGTCGCCAGATCCTGAACTACATGCTGCCCGGCGATCTCATTGGTCTGCAGGGTTCAATCATCGGCGAGATGGAGCATTCGGTGGAGTCGCTGTCCTCCGTCGTGCTCTGCGTGTTCCAGCGTGATCGGCTGGACACGCTGTTCGAGCATCACCCCGGCCTCGCCTTCGATGTTACCTGGCTTGCATCGCGCGAAGAGCGCATGTTGGACGAGCACCTGCTCAGCGTCGGCCGGCGCAGCGCCACCGAGCGCGCCGCCTACCTCATAGCGTTCCTCTATCAGCGGGCCGAGAAGGTCGGGCTGGCGAAGTCCCCGATCCCGATCACCCAGCAGCATGTCGCGGATACGCTCGGCCTGTCGATCGTCCACACCAACAAGACGCTGCGCAAGCTGGTGGCGCAGAAGATGATCAGCTGGCACGACCGCGCCTGCGAAGTGCTTGACCCTGAAGGGCTGGCGGAGCTGGCGGGCTGGTCGGGCCTAGGCGAGCGAAAACGGCCGCTCATATGAGACGGGCCCCATTGTCGCCATTTGCACGATCTAGGTCTTGGCTCTGCGAGGGGGCTCGCCGGACATGCTGACAAGGCCGGCTGAATGACAGTGGAAAGCGCCAACCCACCCATCTCCTACGCCTTGCCCCGCCGCAGTGCGATGCGCCGGGTGGCGATCGTCGCTTCGTTGCTCCTCGTTCTCGCAGGTGTCACCGCCTCAATGTTCCTCCTGCGGAGCATGGACAGCCAACTCGTGGAGATGAGCGACAATTACGAGGTGCGCAAACAGGCGCGCGAGCTGATGCTGGCCATCGTCGACGCAGAGACGGGTCAACGCGGCTACATCATCAGCCGCGACCAGGCGTATCTGGCGCCCTACAACGCCGCGATCGGGCGGCTCAGCAGTACCTACGAGGCGCTGGTCGGCCTCGTTCGAAACAGTCCGTCGCAGCTGGCGCAGCTCGAAAGCATTGTCCCCGATCTTGATGCCAAGCGCGCCGAGATGGCCGGCACGGTCGAACTGATGGGCGAGGGCCGCGTCAGCGACGCCGTGGCCATGGTGCGAAGCGACACCGGCCTCGAGCTGATGGATCGGCTTCGCACCGTGATGCGGGCCTTCATCGCCGATTCCGACCAGCGTCTGGTCGTCCGCAACGCCGAGATTGCGGCTTATCGGCAGTGGTTGTTCGTTGCGACGCTGGTGGCGATGGGCGGCGCGGCCCTGTTGGCCCTTGGTCTGTTCGCCCGTTCGCAGCGGAAGGTGTCGGTGTTGGCCGAGGAGCGTTCGCATCTGCGCAGCCAGAACGAAGAGCTCGAAGCGCATGTGCGCGAACGAACGCGCGAGGCCGAAGATGCGCGTGCGCACGCCGAAAGAGAGAGGGCGCGGCTGGAAACGCTGCTGCAGGATACCAACCATCGCATCGGCAATTCGCTGGCGACCGTTTCGTCGCTGCTCGGCCTGCAGCTGGCGCGGAGCAAGTCCGATGAGGTCAAGCATGCGCTGGAAGCGGCACAGAACCGCGTTCAGGCTATCGCCTCGGCCCACCGCCGCCTGCGTCTCGGCGCAGATCTCGAGACCACCGATGCGGCGGAGTTCCTCGACGACGTGATCGACGACATTGCCGCAACACTGCCCGCCGGAAAGACGATCCGCTTCAGCACCGACATCGAGCCGATGGTGCTGCCGGCCCGGGACGCGACCACCATCGGCATCGTGGTCAGCGAGCTCGTGACCAATGCGCTCAAGCATGCGTTCACCAGCAGGAACGAGGGCGCGATCAACGTGCACTTCCGGCGCATCGACAGCGTGCCCGTGCTTACGGTCGAAGACGACGGTGGCGGCATGGGCGAGGGTGACGCGACCCAGTCTGGGCTCGGCGCACTAATCATCAAGCAGCTGGCGCGCCAGTTCGGCGGCGAGGAGCCCGACTACCGGGCCCGCGAAGGTGGCGGGACGGCAGTCTCGGTTGCGCTGCCCAAGCTTCAGGTCGCCGATGCCTGAGCCGGAACCGCCGGCACCGGGCGGCGTTATGGCGTCGTGCGGACGGAGGGCTTCCAGGTGCACTTCATCGGTGTTCTGAACAAGGATGGCGGCACGTTCCGGACAATGGACATGCCGGCTTTTGTGGTTGCAGCCGAAACGATCTTCGCCGATGCGGGCCATACGCTCGACTGCCGCCTCGTCGAGGGCAGCGAGCTGGAGGGCGAACTCAAGCGCGCCGCGGCTGATCCCACAGCCGATGCAGTGTTGGCCGGTGGCGGCGATGGCACGATCTCTGCCGCCGCAGCCGCCTGCTTTGCGGCGGGCAAGGCGCTTGCCGTCCTCCCCGCTGGTACGATGAATCTCTTCGCGCGCTCGCTCAGCGTGCCGCTGCAGCTCGAAGCGGCGCTGCGAGCCCTCGCAAACGGCAGCCCGGGCGTTGTCGATATCGCGACGGCGAATGGCCGCCCCTTTGTCCACCAGTTCTCCGTCGGGCTGCATTCCCGCCTTGTGCGCATCCGCAATGGGCTGAGCTACAACAGCCGCTGGGGCAAGATGCTGGCTAGCCTGCGGGCCGTGGCACTCTCACTCTCCCGCCCGCCGGTGTTCGATGCCGAAATCAGCACTCCGCTCGGCAAGGAGCGTCGCAAGGCGACCGCGATAGCCGTCTCCAACAACGTGCTCGGCGAGGGCCACGTGCCCTATGCCGAAACGGTCGATCGCGGTGTGCTCGGCGTCTATGTCGTCGCGCCCATGCCGTCTGCCGAACTGGCCCGCCTCGCGCTCTCGCTGGCCTTCGGCAGCTGGAAGGCGCATCCGCTCGTCTCCGAGAAAGAGGTCGCCGAAGTCCGCCTGAGCTTTCCCAAGCGCAAGGCCTCGGCGCGTGCCGTGATCGATGGCGAGCTTATCCCGCTCGATCGCACCGTCGATCTCTCGATCCATGCCGGCGGCCTCAAGGTGATCCTGCCCGGCAGCGACAAGCCGGCCCAGCTCACGCCCGTCGCCGAGGCCGCACCCGCATAACGGAAACCCCGCCCGGATGGCGATCCGGACGGGGTCCAAAGGTTTCGCGATGTGTGCCGGGCTACATGCTGGCTGCGCCAGCCTCCACCGGCTGTTCACCGAGCCTGCGCAGCGCATTCTCGATGGTCTTCAGATCCTCGCCGTCGTCGCCGTCCACGGGGATCATGCCCTCGGTGGCGCTACGTTCCTTGGAAAGCGAGTCCGCTTCCAACTGGCGGAGGATGGTAACCTTCTCGTCTTCTGGAAGGTGGTCGTCATTCAGGATATTCACGATTTTCCGCTTGATGTGGGTCATGGCTCACACTCCTGGAAATCCCTGTTTCCTTCGATGGCGTCTGCCCTGGAGCAGATCGTGAGCTATAAACGCAAGGGGCCGGGTAGGGTTCCCGGCCACCTTCAGTCGTGATCGCTGTCGTGATGACCACCGGGCTTGGTCAGCAGGTACGCTGCCGCCAGCGCGCCGCCGACCGGGATGCCGATCTTCTTCATCAGGTCGGACTTCAGCAGAAGCGGGACTGCAGTCAGCGCTGCGGTCGTGACCAGAGCCGTCTTTTCGGTAGCGTTGCGCCGCTGCGCAGCCCTGCGCTCCGCGATCGAGGTCGTGATGGCGATGCCGGCCCAAATCGCCAGCGCAATCACCAGCGCGCCGGCGGCAATAACCAGCGGGGCAACAACTGGGCTCCAGATCTCGCTGAGCCAGGCATTGAGCGCGACCAGCAGAAACGTCACGCCGATCAACGCAAAGAGCGCCACGGCCGACCAGGCCATGGCGTTCTTCTTCATGCGGTCGATCAGCTCGTCGACCTCGATACCGAGGACCGACGCCGCGAGCGCCAGCAGGTGCATGACTTACCTCGAGACAACCGCGAGGATGAAGCCGAGTGCGATGGCACCTGCCACCGCCGTCAGCGGCTTCTCGCGGATGCTGTCCTTGATCTGCTTCTCGAGCTGACCGAACTCGTCCTGCACGTCCTCGGCGACCTGCTGGCCAGCCTTGGCGACGTTCTTGGCCTCGCGCTTGGCGACCTGCTGAGCTTCGTTGACCTTGTCCTCGGCGAGGCCCGCGAGGGTCGAGGCAATGCTCTTCAGGTCATCCTGCAGCTGCTGCACCTGAGCCGACAGGTCGGCATCGGCGGAAGCGGCGGCGCGGCTCCGAGACGAACGCGAAGTACCCGAGCTCGAGCGCGCCGGAGCGCGGCGTGTGCCGTTGGCGGCGCGGCGGGTCGGAGATGCAGAGTTGGCGGAACGGTTGGGCGCCATATCGGTAGTGGTAGCCATCATTGTGCTCCTGGACTTGAGGTTGGCAATTCAACGCGCTGGGAGCCGCGGAGTTCCGGGCGGATTTCGCGCTCCTCAAAAAGAGAGCACCCCGGTTCGGGCGCGAACCGGGGTGCATTGGCGAGCCAGAAGGGGGGCGACCTCGGCTCGCGGAGCTCGTCAGAATACGCGCATCAACACGAGGATGATGACGATGACGAGCACGACGCCAAGAATACCGGAGGGGTAAGCTCCCCAGGAGCGGGAGTAGGGCCAGGCCGGTATGGCGCCGATCAGCAAAAGGATCAGCAGGATAATAAGGATGGTGCTCAAGGTCATCGAAGTCTCCTAGGCGACCGAGAACAGCAGGGTGGCGGCGACGGCGATAATGCCGACCGCGGGAACGAGGGCTGCGATCACCGCGCCGTAGTGGGTGCGGCCATCGTAGCTTTCCGGTGTCCAGGCGAAAGCCGAACGTCCGGCATGCTCAAGCGTGGCGATCTCGTGGTTGGTCATCGCTCTCTTCCTTGTGGGGCTGCCGGAGGGAGAGGCCGGCAGCGACGCCGCATGTGCGTCTGGCCACTACAATGGCGGCTGCCACAATTGGTTCCGAGAAAAGCTGACGATTCTTGTGCGAGCCGGGTTACTCGACCCGGACGACGTCCACGGACTGCTTGGCCGTGTGTTCACCACTGGTGCGCAGAACACCGACTATGGGGGAGATGTCGGCGTAGTCGCGGCCATGCCCGATGGTGATGTGGTCGGGGCCGGCGAGCATGGCATTGGTGGGATCAAACTCGATCCAGCCGGTATGCTGGCCGCACCACACCCTCACCCAGGCGTGCATGGCGTCGGCACCTTCGAGCCTTGGCTTGCCCTTGGGCGGTACGGTGCGGAGGAACCCCGAGACATAGCCAGCGGGGACCCCGAGGCCACGCAGGCCTGCAATCATCACATGCGCGAAATCCTGGCAGACGCCGCGCTTCAGCGCAAAGGCCTCTACGGGACCCGTATCCACCTTGGTCGCGTCCTTGTCGTATTTGAAGTCGCGATGGATGCGCATGCAGAAGTCGAGTGCGGCCGCATAGACCGACTGGCCCTTGTCCACCGATGGCCGCGCGTAGGCTGTCAGTGCCGGATCGAGCGGGATTCGCGGTGAGGCAGCAATGAAATGCTGCGGGGAGTTGGGGGCCACCGACCAGAGGGTGGCGAGCTCCTGCTTCAAGCCGGCCACCGTGGGCGACAGATCGGCGGGACTGTGCAGGTCCTCCACCTGGACACGTGCCGATAGTCGAACGTCGAGACGGTCGTGATAGCCCGAATAGGCAATGGTGGTGACGAGGTTGCCGAAATAGTCGGCGAAGGTCGTTTCCTGCTGCGGCCGCGGCTCGAACGACAATGACGAAGCGATGACGCGCTGGATATTGGGGATCGACACCGGAGTGACGCGCACAAGGTGGCGATCGCCGTGCACGCTGGCTTCGTAGTCGTAGTGCAGTTCGAGCCGGACGTCGTAGAGCACGGCCCGTCTCCCCTCAGGCGAAATAGGCGTCGGCGATGAGCCCGGCCAGATTGCCGATCTCGATGCCCAGCCGGTTGAGTTTCGGCGTCGTCAGGTCCTCAGGTTCGCAGACCCTCAGGTCGGTATCCAGGGAGAGTGCAGCTTTTGCCGCCATCGACAGGTGACCGTCCTCAAGACCACCGGGCAGCTGCTGCAACTGCTGCTGCAGTTCGGCGATCTGGAACCGCACCGAGCGGGGGTTCAGCCCGTCCAGCACCAGCAGGTCGACATAAGAATTCGCCCCGGCACTCACGGCGTAGCGGCGGCGATGCGTCATTACGCTGTCGCCGATCTCGAGCAGCAGGTCGAGCGCACCCTCGGGGGCTTGTTTGCGCGTGCACCATGCCACCGAGCCGGCGATCTGGATACCGCGTTCGAGGCGACGGCCGATTTCGAGGAAACGCCAGCCGGCAAAGCGGTACATGTTCTCGTGCACGAGGCCTGAAAAGCCGGCGAGCTTGCGCAGCAGCACGGTCATGGCGCGGGTCGCGTCGTCGCCGGGCTGCACGCGCTGCGAAAAGGCGCGCGCAGTCTTGCGCAGATCCGTCAGCGCCAGCCAGCCATCGGGCGAGAAGCGGTCGCGGATCTGGCTCGCGCTATGCACCGCGCTGTCGATCGCAGCGAGAAGGCCGGCGGGCAAGGGTTGCGCGGCATCGACGCCCAGCCCCGCCAGATAGGCTCGCGTGTCCTTGAGGAGAGGCAGATCGGGGTTGGACGTCTCGGCGAGGCGCGCGTTATAGGCACGCAGGATGCGCACTGTCGCTTCGCAGCGCTCGGCATAGCGACCGAGCCAGATCAGGTTGTCGGCCGCACGGCTGGGAAGGCTTCCCGCCGAAATGCGCACGAGCTTCTCGCCTTCGGTCGGCAGCAGCGTCACGCGCTCGACCGGCTTTTCGCTCACAACCCAGACGTCGGCCGCCTGGCCGCCACGCTGCATGGCGATGGCGGTCGAATCGGCCGTCGTGCCGATACGGGCAAAGCCGCCCGGCATGATCATCCAGCCTTCGCGGGTGCGCGCTGCATAGACGCGCAACGTCATCGGTCTCGGCTCCAGCTTGCCGCCGACATAGGCCGGCGCGGTCGATAGATGCACCTGCTCCTGGCCGACGAAACTGCCGCCGTCGGCTTCGAGGCGGGCCAGCATCTCGGCCTTGCGCTCTGCCGCCAGCGTACCGCCGACGGTCGTGCCGCGCGTGTCCTCGATGGCAAGGCCGGTGGCAAAGGCAGAGCCGACCATCATCGAGTCGAAGTTCTCGATCACGTGCCGGCGCTCAGCCTCGCCGCCGCACCACCAGGTGGCGATGGTGGGTAGCTCCAGCTCGTTGCCGGTCAGCGCGCGGCAGAGATTGGGCATGAAGGCGGCGAAGGCGCGGGTTTCGAGAATGCCCGAGCCCAGCGCGTTGACGATCGAGATCGAGCCCTGCCGTACCGCCTCGGCGAGCCCGGGCGTGCCGATATGGCTGTCGTAGCGCAGCTCGAGGGGATCGGCGAAGCTGGCATCCATGCGGCGCCAGAGGACGCTCACCGGCTTCAGTCCGGACACGGTACGCACCATCACCTGGCCGTTCTCGACCACCAGGTCCTCGCCCTCCAGCAGCATGAAGCCGAGATAGCGGGCGATATAGGCGTGCTCGAAATAGGTGTCGTTGTGCTGGCCCGGCGTCAAAATGCCGACGCGACCATCGCTATTTCGGGCAATGCCGTTCAGCGCATCGCGGAAGGCGCGGAAGAAACCGGCGAGGCGATGCACATGCATCTTGCCGTAGATCTCGGACAGCGCTCGGGTGGTCGCCACGCGATTTTCGAGCGCGAAACCGGCGCCGGACGGGGCCTGCGTGCGGTCGCCCAGCACCCACCAGCCGCCATCCGGACCACGACCCAGCTCGAATGCGCAGAAGTGCAGGAAATGCCCGCTCGCCGGCTGCACGCCGACCATGGGGCGCAGGAACTCGGAGTTGCGGGCAATCAGCTCGGGCGGCAGCAGGCCGCGCTGCACCAGTTCGTTATTGCCATAGATGTCGGCGACGATGGTTTCGAGCAGCTCCGCGCGCTGGATCAGCCCATGGGTAATCGTCTGCCACTCGCTCTCTTCGATGATCAGCGGCAGGTGCGCCAGCGGCCAGGATCGCTCCTTGCCCTCGGCGCCGTCGTACTTGCGATAATAGACGCCGGCGTCGCGCAGGTACTGGTCGGCGCGCTCGAAGCGGCCGGCCAGCTCCTCGGTTCCGAGATCGTCGAGAGCGCCAATGAGCTGGCCCCAGCCGGCGCGCACGTTGCCAGCGGCATCGACCATCTCATCCGGAATGCCGGGCAGGGGCCTGTAGTCGGCGACGAGGCTAGGTGCCCCGCGCTTCCTTGCCTGCCGTTGATTCCGTTTTTCCATGAGGAAATACGGCTACCGGATGGAACCGATGTCGTGAAGTGGGTTTTCGACTAATTGGTCAAAAACGAGAAAGCGTTGCCCTAAGGGCTTATGTTGATCGCGCATTCGAACCGGAAAAGTCTGCAACTTCTTCTGAATGCGCTCAGGTCACCACCGTGATGCGCTCCGATGCTCGCGTCACCCCGGTATAGAGCCAACGCGCCCGATCCTCGCGGAACACGAAGCTTTCGTCGAACAGGTAGACATTCTCCCACTGGCTGCCCTGCGCTTTGTGCACCGTCAGGCAGTAGCCGAAGGTGAACTCGTCGTACTGGCGGCGCTCCGGCCAACTCAACGAGTCTTCCTCGCCCGAGAAGAACGCGGCGTGGGTCACCACCTTGGCCTGCGTCGCCTTGGCGCCGGTCACTTCGTCCGGGTCCAGCGTCATCGAGTAGCGGGCGTTCGAGCGCTTCTTCACCTCGGCCGCCGTCCAGATCTGCCCGTTGAGCAGCTTCTTGATCGGGTTGTTCCTGAGGCAGACCAGCCGGTCGCCCGCCACCGGTTCGTGGCTGGGCAATTCCTTGATCTCGCGGATGCGGTCGTTATAGGCGACGCGCGTCTTGTTGCGGCCGGCCAGCACCTGGTCGGCCTCCATCACTGCGGCGCGGTCGACATCCGAGCGCGGGATGACGAGGCTTTCGCCATAGCGCCCATGCTCGAGATAGCCGCCCTCGCGAATATCCATCGACATGCGGATGATCGGGTTGTCCGCCGCCTGCCGGTGGATTACGGTGAGCATGTAGTCCGGCTCGTCGGCGGTGAAAAAGCCCGTGCCCTGGACCGGCGGCAGCTGGAAGGGGTCGCCCAGCACCAACACTTTCGTGCCGAAACTCAGCAGGTCCCGGCCGAGGTTCTCGTCCACCATCGAGACTTCGTCGATGACGATCAGGTCGGCAGTGATCGCCTCGCTCTCGGGGTCGAGCGCGAAGCGCGGCTCGCCTTCCTTGTCCGATACGAGCGTGTAGATCAGGCTGTGGATGGTCGAGGCGCCGCGCGCCCCGTATTTGCGCATCACCTGCGCCGCCTTGCCGGTGAAGGCGGCGTATTTCACCGACTTCACGCCCTGCGCGAGGTGGCGGGCGAGCGTCGATTTGCCGGTGCCAGCCCAGCCGAACAGGCGGAACACCTGCTTGGCGTCCTTGTCCTTGAGCCAGGCGGAGACGGCCTGCAGCGCTTCATCCTGTTGCGGCGACCACTCCATCAGACGATCGTGGTCACCACCGTGCCGATGCCGGCAATGGACCCTTCGAGCTTGTCGCCCTTGACCACGGCGGAGACGCCGGCCGGTGTACCGGTCATGATCAGGTCGCCGGGGAAGAGCTCGAAATAGCGGCTCAGCTCGGCGATGACGTGCGGCACGTCCCAGGTCATGTCGGAAAGGTCGCCGGTCTGGCGCACCTCGCCGTTGACCTTGAGCTCGATCTTGCCCTTGAGCGGCGTCGCGATGCCGGTCGCCGGCACCATGGTGCCGATCGGGCCGGACTGGTCAAAACCCTTGGACGTTTCCCAGGGCTTGCCGGCTTTCTTGGCCCAGTTCTGGATGTCGCGGCGGGTCATGTCGAGACCGGCGGCGTAACCCCAGACATGGCCGAAGGCGTCGGCCACGGCGATGTTCTTGCCGCCTTTGCCGATCGCCGCCACGAGTTCGATCTCGTGGTGATAGTTCGTGCTCTCGGACGGGTAGGGCGTATCCGCCCCGCCGGTCACCAGCGCATCGGCCGGCTTCGAAAAGAAGAAGGGCGGCTCGGCATTGGGGTCGTGCCCCATCTCGCGCGCGTGCTCTGCATAGTTTCGGCCGACGCAATAGACGCGGCGGACCGGGAACAGGCCGCCACCGGCGACGGGAACCGCGACCTGCGGGGCGGGGGCAATGACGTAATCGGACATCTGGAATCCATAACTGACGCGCCGGACACTAGCCGAAAGCCGCTCGGGACAAAATGAGAACTTTTATCGCAGCAGGCAGGTTAACGGCCGGAAACTAACTGTATGCAATGAGCGATGAAGTGATGATATTTTGTGCATGTGCTGAGGTCATGCATGCAACTTGCGCAGAGCGGGCGCCGCATCTGGCCGCGCCGATCTCTGGTGAGTGGCACTGAAATGCAATTGTAATCAATGGCTTGGCGCGAGAAGTGTGTCGTTCCTGCGATTGGCACGTGGTTTGCAACGATCTGTCCGAAGGGCGCGCGGGGGTAGTTGCGGACAGCGCGTCCGTCGGTGGCAAACAGGGAAACACGTCATGACATTCTCCTCTCTCTCGCGGCGCGCGCTGCTCAAGGCCGGGGCCGCCGGTCTTGCAGCCTCGGCTCTGCCCTTCGGCATCGCCAAGGCGCAGACCAGCGTCATCCTCGGCATAGTCTATGTCGGACCCAAGGACGACTATGGCTGGAACCAGGCGCATGCCGTTTCGGTCGAGGCGCTGAAGGCCGTCTCGGGCATCACGGTGGTCGAGGAAGAGAACGTGCCGGAGACCGACGCCGTGGCCAAGTCCATGGAATCGATGATCAATCTCGATGGCGCCAACCTGATCCTCGCGACCTCGTTCGGCTACTACAACCCGTTCGTCGTCGATCTCGCGAAGAAGTACCCGGACGTCACCTTCCGCCACGCGGCGCCGCTGTGGAACAAGGATACGGACCCGGCAAATGCCGGCTCGTACTTCCCGTACCTGAACCAGGCGCATTACGTGAACGGCGTTGCCGCCGGCCTCTCCTCGGGCGGCAAGATCGGCTTCGTGGCCGCAAAGCCCATCCCGTCGGTGCTGTCCAACATCAACTCGGTGCTGCTCGGCGCCCGCTCGGTCAACCCGAACGCGACCGTGCAGGTGATCTTCACCGGCGAGTGGTCGATGCCCGTCCGCGAGGCCGAGGCGACCAACGCGCTGATCGATGCCGGCTGCGAAGTCATCACCTGCCACGTGGATAGCCCGAAGGTGGTGATCGAGACGGCCGAGGGTCGTGGCGTGAAGACCGCCGGCCACAATGCGTCGCAGGCTCCGCTCGCGCCCAAGGGCTTCATCACCGGCGCCGAGTACAAGTGGGAAACGATCTACAAGCAGTACGCCGATGCGATCGCGGCTGGTGAAACCCCGCCGAACTTCCTCGTCGGCGGCTACAATAACGACATGCTGCGCAACACGCCCTACGGCGCTGGCGCCACGCCGGAAGCCATTGCCGCTGCAGACGCCGCGATTGCCGGCCTCGTTGCGGGCGCGCCGATCTACAAGGGCACGCTCAAGGACAATGCCGGCAACGTCGTCGTCGACAAGGACTACGACAATTACGACCCGTACCTCGACGGCATGAACTGGCTGCTCGAGGGCGTGCAGGGCTCGATCACCTGATCGGCTGAATAGCGGCGCGGAGGCTCGACTCCGCGCCTTCGGCCCTCGTGGCCGACCGTCGTCGTCTCTCGCCCGGTTGCGGGCGGGATCAAGGGTCGCATCCCTCCGCGCGGAGCCTCGTTGATGACAGTTCAGACCGCCGACACCGCAGCTATTCCCGCCAAATCGGGCGGCAACCTGCAGTTCTTTCGTTTCGCCGAAGCGATCTCCATTCCTGTCGGCGCAATCATCGTGTCGGCCGTGCTGTTCGCAGTATTCCTGCTCATCATCGGCAAGGATCCGCTGCAGTTCTACCAACTGGTCTGGACTGGGGGCTTCGGGTCCTCCTTCTCGATCCAGAATTCGCTGCAGCGCGCCGCGCCGCTCATCCTCACCGGGCTCGCCTTCGCCATTCCGGCCCGCATCGGGCTGACGATGATCGGCGGCGAGGGCGCGCTGGTGCTGGGTGGTTTCACTGCCGCCGCCATCGCCATCCCGCTCGTTTCCAACGCCGTGCCGGTGCCAATCACGCTTGCCATCATGGCGGCGACCGGCATGCTGACCGGCGGGCTCTGGGTCGGCTTCACCGGCTGGCTGAAGTATGCGCGCGGGGTCAACGAGACCATCGCCTCGCTGCTGATGAGCTATATCGCCATCGCCATCATGAACTTCTTCGTCGAAGGCGTGCTGCGTGATCCGGCCTCGGCCAACAAGCCCTCCACCATGCCGATCGGCGATGCCTATCGCATCGGCGCCATTCCGGGCACCGAGGTGCACTGGGGGCTCGCGGCGGGTATCGTGCTCGCCATCCTCCTCTGGATCCTGATGAGCCGCACCACGTTCGGCTTTGCCGCCCGGATGACCGGTGGGAACCTGCGCGCCGCGCGGGCCCAAGGCCTGCCGGTCGGCTGGCTGATGGTGATCTGCTGCATGATCGCCGGAGCCTGCGCCGGGCTCGCTGGCTTCTTCGAGGTTGCCGCGATCCATGGCCAGGCCAATGCCTCGCTGGTCGCTGGCTACGGCTTTACCGGCATCCTCGTCGCCTTCCTCGCGCGGCAGAACCCGCTGGCGGTGGTGCCTGTGGCAATCCTCTTCGGCGCGCTGGCCGCGGCCGGCGGCGTGATCCAGCGGCGCATGGATATGCCGGACGCGACGATCCTCGTGTTGCAGGGCATCCTGTTCGTGATCCTGCTCGTCAGCGACACGTTCTACGGCCGCTTCAAAATCTTCCAGGTCAAGACGACGGGGGATCGGACCTAAATGGACAGCGCAGTCGTCACCGTTCTCATCGCCATGCTTGGCGGCGCCATCCGCGTCTCGACTCCATTCATGTTCGTGGCGCTGGGCGAAACGCTCACCGAGAAATCGGGGCGCATCAACCTCGGGCTCGAGGGCAATCTCGTCCTCGGCGCGATGGTTGCCTACGCGACCTCCTACCTCACGGGCAGCCCGTGGCTGGGCGTGCTGGCGGCGGGCGTGTCCGGGCTCTTCCTGGGTGCCCTGCACGGCTATATCTGCAAGCTGCCCAAGGTGAACGACATCGCCGTCGGCATCGCCATGATGAGCTTTGGCACCGGCCTCGCCTTCTTCTTCGGCAAGCCCTTCATCCAGCCACAGGCGCCGCGTCTCGACGCCATTCCGCTCGGCGACTGGACCGGCAATCCGGCGCTGGCGCAGGCGCTGCAGGTCAATCCGCTGTTCTTTGTCGGCATCGCGCTGGCGGTGTTCATGTGGTGGGCGTTCAAGAACACCAAGTGGGGCCTCATCGTCCGCATGACCGGCGACAGCGCCGCTTCGGCCAAGGCGATGGGCGTGTCGGTCGATCTCGTACGTTTCCTCGCGACGGCGGCGGGCGGGTTCCTTGCCGGCATCGGCGGGGCGTTCCTGTCGCTCTATTATCCGGGCAACTGGAACCAGGGGCTGAGCTCGGGGCAGGGCCTGATGGCCGTGGCGCTGGTGATCTTTGCCCGCTGGGACCCGATCCGCGCCATTTGGGCCGCGCTGTTCTTCGGCGCTGCCGGGGCGATCGGGCCATCGCTGCAGGCCGTCGGCATCACCCAGGGCTACTACTTCTTCAACGCCGCGCCCTACATCCTGACGCTGATCATCATGATCATCTCCGCCGGCTCCAAAACCTCCGCCCGCGACGTGCCGGGCGAACTCTCGATCACCAAGTGAGGCCGGCGCGATGACCACTTCCATGGACGAGCGCATTGTAGAGGCATTGGTGCCTGGGGGGATAACTATCGCCTCGACACCGTACCCCTGGCCCTATGACGGCGACCTGCGGGCCGACAACACGGTGCTGATCTGCATCGACATGCAGACCGACTTCTGTGGGCCGGGCGGTTATGTCGATTCAATGGGTTACGACATTTCCCTCACCCGCGCTCCGATCGCGCCGCTGCAACGGCTGTTTGCGGCGTTCCGGGCCAAGGGCTACCCGATTATCCATACGCGGGAAGGACATAAGCCCGATCTGAGCGACCTGCCGGCGAACAAGCGCTGGCGCTCGCAGCGGATCGGCGCTGGCATCGGCGACCAGGGGCCGCAGGGCCGGATTCTCGTGCGCGGCGAGCCGGGCTGGGAGCTCATTCCCGAGCTCGCCCCGGAGCCGGGCGAGGCGATCATCGACAAGCCGGGGAAGGGCTCGTTCGCTTCGACCGACCTCGAATTGATCCTGCGGCTCAAGGGGATACGCAACATCGTCCTCACCGGCATCACCACCGATGTGTGCGTCCACACCACCATGCGCGAGGCCAATGACCGTGGCTTCGAGTGCGTGCTGCTCGAGGATTGCTGCGCCGCCACCAAGTACGACAACCACCTCGCCGCGATCGACATGATCAAGATGCAGGGCGGCGTGTTCGGTGCAGTGGCCAACAGTGCTGACCTAATCGCCGCCCTCAGATGAACGGATGATCAACGCAAGATGAACGACGTTCCAACAGCACAAAAAGGCCGTGCGCCATCCCTCGAAGCCATTGGCATGACGAAGATTTTCGGGCCGCTGCGGGCGCTCGACGATGTGTCGATCAAGGTCGAGGCCGGTTCGTTCCATGCGCTGCTGGGCGAGAACGGCGCCGGCAAGTCGACGCTGGTCAAATGTATCATGGGGTTCTACAGCGCGGATAAGGGCCAGGTGCTGCTCGACGGGCAGGAAGTGTCGATCAAGACGCCGCGCGATGCCCGCGCCCATGGCATTGGCATGGTCTACCAGCATTTTACCCTCGTGCCGTCGCTGACTGCGGCCGAGAACCTCGTCATCTCGCGGGCCGACGCGCCGGACGTCATCGACTGGGGCCGCGAGAAGAAGGCGCTCGCGACCTTCATGGAAGAAATGCCGTTCCGCGTGCCGCTCAATACGCAGGTGAGCCAGCTCTCGGCCGGCGAAAAGCAGAAGCTCGAGATCCTGAAGCTGCTCTATCTCGACCAGCGCTTCATGATCCTCGACGAGCCGACCTCGGTGCTGACGCCGGGCGAGGCGGACGAAATGCTGGGGCTCCTCGGCGGCATGGCCGACCGCAAGGAGATCACCGTGCTGATGATCTCGCACAAGTTCCGCGAGGTGAAAGCCTTCTGCGACCACTTCACGGTGCTGCGCCGCGGCCGCTACACCGGCTCGGGCGACGCCAAGGTCGTCTCCGTTCCCGACATGAGCGCGATGATGATCGGCGACACGCCGATCCGCGAGCGCGCTGCCCGCAAGAAGCATAACGAGGGCGCCGACCGGCTGGAGCTCGCCGCGATCTTCGCGCAGGACACCGAGGGTGCCGACGTCGTCAAGTCGCTGAACTTGAAGGTGAAGTCGGGCGAGATCGTCGGGATTGCCGGCGTCTCCGGCAATGGGCAGTCGCAACTGGTGGAGGTGCTCTCCGGCCAGCGACCGATGTCGGATGGTGCCATCTTCATCAACGGCGAGCAGTTCGAGCCCAAGCGCGGCAGCTTCGACAAGTACAAGGTGTTCGGGCTGCCCGAAGAGCCGCTGAAAAACGCCACCGTGCCGCGGATGAGCGTTGCCGAGAACATCGCCTTCCGTTCGTTCGACAAGCCGCCGGTCGCCAAGCTTGGCTGGTGGATGTCGCCCGGCCCGATGCGCGAGAAGGCCAAGGAGCTGATCGCGCGCTATCGGGTCAAGACGCAGGGCCCCGACGCGCCGATCGAGACGCTCAGTGGCGGTAATGTGCAGCGCGCCGTGCTGGCACGCGAGCTCTCGGGCGATGTCGACGTGCTGATCGTCGCCAACCCGTGCTTCGGGCTGGATTTTGCCTCCGTGTCGGAAATCCGGTCGCAGATCATGGAGCAGCGCAACAAGGGCGCCGCAGTGCTGCTGGTCAGCGAGGACCTCGATGAAATCCTCGAGCTCGCCGACAGGGTGGCGGTGATGTCGGGTGGGACGATCAACTACATCTCGCCGATCGAGGACACGGACCGGAATACGATCGGCCAGCATATGGCGGGGCATTGATGATGGCTTTGGCTATCCAGATTTCGTGGCTTGACCGAGTGATCGAGCACTTGGCGCCCCCCCTCCCAACCTCCCCCGCAAGGGGGGAGGTGCCCGCCGGTGGTTTGGGTCGAAATCGCGCCACAAACTCAGTCGGCACCCTCCCCCTCGCGGGGAGGGTTGGGGAGGGGGGTGAAGCCCGCGCTTTGTCAGCGGCCACTCCGTCGATTTCAGCAGCTTCGCAAGGACTGGCTTGGGGGCGCGGTCCGGGCGTTGTGTGGGGTGAGGGGGTTCGGCGCCTGGTCCGGCGCGTGTGGCAGGGTCCCCTCACCCTGCTTCTGTCGCCACCCAGCGAAGCAACCCGCTCGGCGCAGATGATGCAGGCCGATTTCGTCGCCATCCACATCCCCGTTCGCGGGTCCTTCGTCCACCTGGCACCTCGATGATTTCCGTACCCGCCCAGCCCTACCCCTATCCGTTCGACCCCGCCCACACCGCGCTCGTTGTCATCGACATGCAGCGCGACTTCATCGAGAAGGGCGGCTTCGGCGACAGCCTCGGCAATGACGTGGCGCGGCTCGAAGCGATCATTCCGACCACCGCGGGCCTGATCGACCTGTTCCGTCGCAACGGCTGGCTGGTGATCCACACACGCGAGGCCCACAAGCCGGACCTTTCCGACTGCCCGCCATCGAAAATCCGGCGCGGCAACCCGACGCTCCATATCGGCGAGGTCGGCGCCATGGGCCGCCTGCTCGTTGCGGGCGAGCCGGGCAACCAGATCGTCGATTCGCTGGCGCCCGTCGATGGCGAGATCGTCATCGACAAGCCGGGCAAGGGCATGTTCTGGGCCACCGGCATCCATGAACAGTTGCAGGCGGCCGGCATCACGCACCTGGTGTTTGCCGGCGTCACCACGGAAGTCTGCGTCCAGACCTCGATGCGCGAGGCCAATGACCGCGGTTACGAGAGCCTGCTGATCGAGGATGCGACCGAGAGCTACTTCCCCGAATTCAAGGCTGCGACGATCAAGATGATTGCCGCCCAGGGCGGTATCGTGGGATGGGTAACCCCGCTATCCGAACTCGAGAAGGCGGTCGGGGCAGCCGCATGACGGGTGAGGACAATTCCGGAGCGTCACCCGACATGGCCTACAAACCTTTCGATGCCGATGCGCTGATCGACGCCGCGGCGCCGCTGCTGCAGTTGCGGATCGAGCCCGAGTATCGGCCCGGCATCAAGCAGAACCTCAAGACGGCCAGCAAGATGGCGGCGCTGGTGGAGGCCATCAAGCTCGACGACGAGGCGGAAGCCGCACCGGTGTTCCGCGCATGAAGGCCAGCGCGACCGCGACTGAAATCGCCGAAGAGGTAAGGGCAGGCCGGGTGACGGCTCGCGCCGTGGCGGAAGCTGCGCTCAGCCGTATCGAAAAGCACAATCCCATGCTCGGCGCCTTCACCGATGTCACTGCCGGGCGCGCCCTCGCCGCCGCGGACGCGGTGGATGCCAAGGTGGCGGCGGGCGGTGATCCGGGCCCGCTGGCCGGCGTGCCCTATGCGGTCAAGAACCTGTTCGACATCAAGGACGTCGTTACGCGTGCCGGCTCGAAAATCAATCGCGAGCATCCCGCCGCGAGCCATGACGCTACGCTGGTCAGCAAGATGGATGCGGCCGGTGCCGTGCTCGTCGGTGGTCTCAACATGGGCGAGTATGCCTATGATTTTACCGGCGAAAATGCGCACGATGGGCCGTCGCGCAATCCGCATGCGCTCGACCGCATGACGGGGGGCTCGTCCGGTGGCTCGGGCGCCGCAGTGGCCGGCGGCCTCGTGCCGATCAGCCTCGGGTCCGACACCAATGGCTCGATCCGCGTGCCGTCGTCGCTATGCGGCATTTTCGGGTTGAAACCGACCTATGGGCGGCTCACCCGCGGGCACAGCTTCCCCTTCGTTGCGAGCCTCGATCATCTGGGTCCCTTCGCCCGCTCGGCCCGCGATCTGGCGCTTGCATATGATGCGATGCAGGGGTTCGACGAACTCGATGCAGGGATGACCAAGCGGCCTAACGAGCCGACCGCCGCACGGCTCAAGCACCCGGTGCCGGGGCTCCGCATTGCCGTTGCCGGCGACTATTTCCTCGGCTCGCCCGAGGCGCAGGCGCATGTGCAGAAGGTTGCAAGGGCCCTCGATGCCACCAAGGTGGTCTCGATCCCCGATGCGCAGGCGGCCCGTGCAGCGGCTTTCCTCATCACCATGGCGGAAGGCGCGGCGCTGCATCTCGACCGGCTGCGCGAGCGGCCGCAGGATTTCGACCCCGATACGCGCGACCGCCTGCTCGCCGGCGCCATGCTGCCGGCGGTGTGGGTAGACAAGGCGCAGAAGCTGCGCCGGGCCTACCGGGAGAAGGTGCTGCGCCTGTTCGACACGGTCGACGCGATCCTCGCCCCGGCAACGCCGATGAAGGCACCGCTGCTGGGCCAGAAGACAGCCATGTTCGGCGGCATCGAACTGCCGGTGCGACCCAATATGGGCATTTTCACCCAGCCCATCTCTTTCATCGGCCTGCCGGTGGCCGCCGTGCCGGTCTGGCTCGAGGGCGAAGCCTTGCCGCTCGGCGTGCAGGTGATTGCCGCGCCATGGCGCGAAGACATCTGCCTGCGGATCGCGCACCAGCTCGAGACTTCGGGCACCTGCGCCGCACCGGTCGCCAAGGGGTTCGAAGCGTGAGGCGGCGGGGCTGATGGAGATCAATCACCCGGCAACGCTCGCCGAAGTGGAAGCGGCCTTCGCGCGCTACGAGGCGGCGCTGGTTGGCAACGATGTCGCCGTGCTCGACGAGCTGTTCTTTCCGGCGGAGACCACCATTCGGTACGGTGGCGGCGAGAACCTCTACGGCATCGAGGATATCCGCGCGTTCCGCAACGCCCGCCCGTCGGCGGGGCTGGAGCGCAGTCTCGAGCGGACGGTGATCACCACCTACGGGCGCGACACGGCCATCGCCTCGACCCTGTTTCGCCGCGACAGCGCGCCGGGCAAGGTGGGCCGGCAGATGCAGACGTGGATACGTACTCCCGAGGGGTGGCGAGTCGTTGCCGCCCATGTCAGCGTCATCAACGAGCCGACATCAGATCGGTAGGGCGGTGACCAATGCTCAAGCGCACATCGGCGGAGGAGATCAGGCGCGGCCTGGCCGAGCGCATCATTTCGGGTGAACTCGCGCCCGGCACGGCACTCGATGAGAGCCTGCTGGCCGCCGACTATGCCGTAAGCCGCACACCGGTGCGGGAGGCGCTGCGGCTGCTGGCGGCCAGCGGCCTCGTCGACCAGCGCCCGCATGCCAAGGCGCTGGTCGCCAAGCCGGACGACCTCGAGCTGGCGGGGATGTTCGAGGTCATGGCGTATCTCGAGGCCCTGTGCGCCGGCCTTGCGGCACTGGCGATGACGCGCGAGGAGCGGGCGGCGCTCGATACGCTCCATACCGAAATGTCGGGCATCGTGCGGGCCGGTGACGAGCGCAGCTATGCCGAGGCGAACGACCGGTTCCACACGCGCATCTATGATGGCGCGCACAACCCCTATCTCAGCAAGATCACGCGCTCGACCCGGCAGCGCCTGCAGCCGTTCCGCCGCGCCCAGTTCGGTGCGCTCGGGCGCCTGTCGAAGTCACATGCCGAGCATGAGCTGATCGTCGAAGCCATCCTGCGCGCCGATCGCAACGAGGCGGAGCTGGCGATGCGGCGGCATATCGCGATCGTGGGCGACGAGGTGCAGCGGATGCGGTTGCCGGTGTAGACGGCGGCGCGGCGTCGATCTGACCTTGCGCTATACTTCTGATTGACATGCATCGATGTTATCCCGTTGATTATCCGTCATTTCAGCAAGCACAGATTGATATCGATGCGTTTCATTGTTGTGGTCGTTTCCATTTTTCTCGCATGCATGCCGGCGGCGGCTCGCGAGAACTTCTCCAAGTGGCGCTGCGAAGACCCGGCCGTCATGGAACTCATGGGCGAGCGCCTCAAGGTGGCAAAGTTCGAGGGCAATCGCTCGCTCACCTCCATCGGCGTGTCCGTGAAGGGTGTCAGCAAAGCCAAAACGATGCACGCAAGCCGCGACAAGCTCGTCTGCGAGGTGACGTTGCGCCTTCAGGGGCGTGGCAATACGGAGCGCATCACGCTGCAGTATGTCCTGCAGAATACCGACGGCGAGACGATCTGGGAAACCTGGCGCTAGGCGCTTATCGCGCCAGGTAGGCGCGCCAGCCGCCGAATCCGGTGATGTCCTTCGCTCCGGCGCAGGCGGCGGCTTCGGCGAGGAAGCCCTTTGGCGTGGTGCCGTCGGACAGCGTGAGCGTGCCGATGGAGAGCGGGGCAGGGATGCCCGCGACGAAGCGGCCGAAGCCATCGGGCTCCAGCGACCAGACTTCGACGGCGATCTCGGCGCCGTCGTCCGCCCGCACGAGGCCGGGCTTGGGCGGCGTCGTATCCAGCGCATGCAGCCGGTAGTCGGGCGTGGTCGTCGTCGCGCGGACGAATGTGCCGCCCTGCGTGGTCAGTTCGTGGTTGAGCGGCAGGCCGCTCAGATGGGCGCCGACCACGGCGATTTCGATGCGCCCGGTTGCCGCCCTCGCGAGGGCCGGGCTGGTCGTGCCCTCGATCGCCTGGGCGATGCCGGCGAGATAGCCATCGGCGCCGGCGCGGCCGACCAGGGTCAGGCTGGACGGCAGGCCGTCGCCGCGGGTGCCAGAGGGTACGCTGATGGCGCTCATGTCGAGCAGGTTCACGAAGTTGGTGTAGCTACCGAGGTTGGAGTTGAGGACGATCGGGTCGGCCTCGAGTTCGGCGACGGTGTACATGCGCGGCACAGTCGCGACGGCCAGCACGTCGACATTGTCGAAGATCGGCGCGGTGGCGCGCTTCAGGTCGGCGAGCCGGTACATCGCCTCGAAGGCCGAAACGGCGGTCAGGCCCCTGGCGCCACCGATGATCTTGAGCGTCACCGGGTGCAGCGCTTCGGGGTTCTCCTCGATCAGCGGCTTGGTGGCGGCGTAGCGTTCGGCCACCCACGGACCTTCGTAGAGGAGGCGCGCCACGGCGTGGAGCGGTTCGAAATCGATCTCGACCAAGGTCGCGCCCAGTGCCTTGAGCTTTTCGAGGTCGGCGGCGTAGGCGGCCTCGGCGTGCGCGTCGCCGAAGAACTTGCGCTGCCAGGCTGGCGAGACGCCGACACGGAACTTCGGCGGCTTGGCGCCGATGCTCGGTGCCGGGAGTTTTCGCGAGTAGGCGTCGTGTTCGTCGTAGGCGGCGGCGATGCCGGCGACTTCGCTGGCCAGCGCGACGGTCTTGGCAAAGATCGAGATGGTGTCGAGCGTGCGGCAGGCCGGGACCATGCCGGTGGCGGAGAAGAGGCCGAGCGTCGGCTTCAGTCCGACGATGCCGTTCATGCCGGCGGGAATGCGGCCAGAGCCCGCGGTGTCGGTGCCGAGCGAGAAATCGACGACGCCGGCCCCCACGGCGGTAGCCGAGCCGGAGCTCGAGCCGCCGGGAATGAGATCGGGGCGGATGGAGTTGCGCGGCACTCCGTAGGGCGAGCGGACGCCGACTAGGCCGGTGGCGAACTGGTCGAGATTGGCCTTGCCGATGACGATGGCGCCGGCGGCCTCGAGCCGCGCGACGACGAAAGCGGAGCGGTCGGCGTCGTACTCGAAGGCGGGACAGGCCGAAGTCGTCGGCATGCCACCGACGTCGATATTGTCCTTCACCACGAAGGTCAGGCCGGCGAGCGGCTTGTCGGCCGGATCGGCCTCGATGGCGCGCGCGGCGGCCATTGCGTCTGCCTCATCCCGGGTGTGGATCAGCATCGCCGGGTCGTTCCAGGCCCGAAGGCGCTCGTAGGCCTGGGTGACGGCGGCGGTGGGGGAGAGACGTTCGGACATGCACAACTCACTTCTGATGCAGGAGCGAGTTGTGCCTATTCCGTGGGCCGAGGCAAGGCCGATGTATACATGGCAGATACCGGTGGAGGGCGTGGCGGCGCCCGCTCTCGGATTGTCATCCCTGCGAAGGCAGGGATCCAAAGTTCAGCTGGTGCCGGCGGAGAGTTGGACCCCTGCCTTCGCAGGGGTGACAGCCGGTGGGGGTGGAGGGAGCGGGGGTAACAGAACCCCGCCCTAAGCCGTCCAGCCGCCGTCGATGACGTGGACCTGGCCGGTGGTGTAGGTGGCGCCGGCGAGATAGACGGCGAGGTCGGCGATTTCCTCGGGGGCGCCGATGCGGCCGATGGGCTGGCGGGCGATGAAGGCCTTCTTGGCCGCCTCGAAGTCGCCGGTCGCCTGCCAGCGCTCGTGCAGCGAGGGGCTGTCGACGGTGCCCGGGGCAATGGCGTTCACGCGGATGCCCTTGGCGGTGAAGTCGGCGGCGATCGACTTGGTGAGGCCGATCACGGCAGCCTTGGAAATCGAGTAGGCGGCGCGGTTGGGGACGCCCTTCACCGAGCTCGCGACGGTCGCCATGTTGACGATGGCGCCGTCGCCGCGCTCCAGCATCTGCGGCAGGATCGCCTGGATGGTGCGCACCTGCGCCCAGACGTTCAGGTCGAAGGCGAATTCGAGATCCTTGGCCGGCATTTCGAGCACGCTGCCCGAATGGACGACGCCGGCGCAGTTGAACAGCACGTCGATGCGGCCGATTTCCTTGACCGCCTGGGTCACAGCGTCGGTGTCGAGCACGTTGAGCACGCGGGTGGTCACGTTCGGCGTGCCGTCCAGCTGCTTCAGCTTTTCGGCATTGATGTCGGTGGCGATCACCTTGGCGCCGGCCTTCACGAAGGCGCGCACGGAGGCTTCGCCGATGCCCTGGGCGGCGGCGGTGATGAATACGATCTTGCCGCTGAGGTCGGCCATGGGACTATCTCCTTACTGTCGCGCCACGCGGATCCGCGCATATTCTGGCCGGGCCAGAACGACTATGCGTGGTGAGTAAGCGGGCGCGCCCGGCGGCGTCAATTGCGCCGAAGGTTGAGACTGTCCGCGGCGAGGAGAAATTCATGGCGCAACCAGCACGGCCAAGGCTGGCTTTCGCATACGATCCGGCACGCACCGAGCGGGTGTTCTCGGCCGGCGACGTGGTGCGGCTGCGCGAAGTGGCCGATATCGTGCGGGACGAGCCGCTACTGCGGCTCGATACCGACGAGGCGCGGGCGGCGATCGCGGACATCGATGTGCTGGTTACCGGCTGGGGTGCGCCGGCTGTCGATGCGACCACGCTCGTTGCCGCACCAAAGCTGAGGCTGATCGCCCATTCGGCCGGCACCGTGAAATCCTTCATCGACCGGGCGGTGTTCGAGGCCGGGGTGCAGGTCATCACCGCCGCGGCCGCCAATGCGGTGCCGGTCGCTGAGTTCACGCTGGCGGCGATCCTGTTCGCCAACAAGCGCGTGTTCGAGTTTCGCGAACTCTATCGCCGGACCCGCACGCGCGATGGTCTCGGCCCGATCATGGCATCGGCGTTCGGCAACTACCACAACGTCATCGGGGTCATCGGTGCCTCGCGTATCGGGCTCAAGCTCATCGAGATGCTTCGCCCGTGCGAGTTTCGGGTGCTGCTTCATGCCCCGCGCATGAGCGCGGAGGAGGCGAGGGGGCTTGGCGTCGAACTCGTCGAACTCGATGACCTGCTCGGCCGCTCCGACGTCGTCACCCTGCACGCCGCCTCCATTCCCGAAACGCGCCATATGCTCAGCGCACGCGAGTTCGCGCTGATGCGCGATGGTGCGACCTTCATCAACACGGCGCGCGGCGCCATTGTCGATCATGCAGCGATGGAGCGGGAGTTGATCTCGGGGCGCATCTCGGCCGTGCTCGATGTGACCGAGCCCGAGCCGCTGCCGGCGGTTTCGCCGCTCTACGAACTGCCCAATGTGCTGTTGCTGCCGCACATTGCCGGTGCGGCGGGCATCGAGCGCGAGCGGCTCGGGGCGCTGGTGGTCGATGAGGTGGTGCGTTTCGCGCGGGGCGAGCCGCTGCAGCATCTGATCGACTTTAGCCGTTTTGACCGGCTGGCATAGACGGCAAGCTTGGGTAGTATGGTGCCGAGGAGGGTGGTCATTGAGGGATGGCCGCCAAGGAGGAGTTTCGCCTTGAACCAGCACCTGCCGTTCACGCCACCGCGCATGTCAGATCCGCGGCTTACCACGCGCCGCTACCAGATGCTGGTGGGCGGCAAGTCGATCGACGCCGAATCCGGCGAGACGATCGAGCGCGAGAGCCCGGCCTATGCCGGCCTCGTTGCCGGTGTGATTCCCAAGGCGTCGCGGGCCGACGCGGAGCGCGCCATCCTTGTCGCCCGCAAAGCCTTCGATGAGGGCCCGTGGCCGCGGATGAGTGGTGGCGAGCGCGCCAAGATCCTGCACCGGATCGGCGATGCCGTCAGCGCGCATGCCGAGGAACTGGCGACGATCGAGGCGCTCGAAGGCGGCAAGGCGATTGCCGGGGTGCGCGGCGAGATGAATTTCTCGGCCGAGCTCTGGCACTTCGCGGCCGGCCACACGCAAGGGCTCACCGGCGAGACGCATAATGCGCTGGGCGAGAATGTGCTCGGCCTGATGCTGCGTGAGCCGATCGGGGTCGTCGGCATCATCACGCCGTGGAACTATCCGCTGCTGATCGGCTCGGAACGGTTGCCCTGGGCGCTCGGGGCCGGCTGCACCGTGGTGCTGAAGCCGTCCGAATTCACGTCGGGCTCGTCGATCCGCCTCGCCGAGATTGCGCGCGAGTGCGGGCTGCCGGATGGTGTGTTCAACGTGATAACGGGTTATGGCGATCCGGTTGGGCAGAGCTTTGCCGAGCACCCGGCCGTCGATTTCCTGAGCTTCACCGGCTCCTATCGCGTCGGCCAGATCGTCGGCGGGCTTGCAGCCGCGCGCATCAAGCGCGTCGGGCTCGAGCTCGGCGGCAAGGGTCCGCAAATCGTCTATGCCGACAGTGACCTCGGGGCGGCGGCCGATACGATCGCGAGCTCGGTGTTCGGGAATTCCGGCCAGACCTGCATTGCCGGCACGCGCATGATCGTCGAGGAGCGGGCCCGCGACGAGATGATCGAGCGGCTCACCGCGATCGCGAAGAAGGTGCCCATCGGCGATCCGCTCGACGACAAGGTCAAGGTCGGCTCGCTGATCCATCGGCCGCATCTCGAAAAGGTCGAGGCCTATGTGGCCGGCGGCCAGCAGGAGGGCGCCGAAATCGTCACCGGCGGCGAGCGGCTGGGCAATGTCGGCAACTATTACGCGCCGACCATTTTCCGCGGCGTCACGCCGGAGATGTCGATCGCCAAGGACGAAATCTTCGGGCCGGTGCTCTCCACATTCAGCTTCGGCCGCCCGGAAGAGGCGGTACAGCTCGCTAACGACACGCATTACGGCCTCTCGGCGCATGTGTGGAGCAGCGATCTCGACAAGGCGATCTCGACTATCCGCCGCGTCCGCGCCGGCCGCACCTGGATCAACGGTTCGGGCGCCGGCACACCGGAAATGGGTATTGGCGGTTACAAGCAGAGCGGCATCGGTCGCGAGCTCGGCAAATACGGGTTCGACGAGTATTCGGCTTTCAAGAACGTCTACATGACGCTGAAGCCGCGCGCCGGCTGGCTGGGCTGACCAAAACAAAGACTTGAGGGAGGAATTGCCGATGCGGGCGACCGTCACCGTGCACAAGGACTATGTGATCTCGAAGATCGACGACCGGCTCTACGGCGCGTTCCTCGAGCATCTCGGCCGCGCCATCTATACCGGCATCTACGAGCCGGACCATCCGACCGCCGACAAGAACGGTATGCGCGGCGACGTCGCCCAGCTGGTCCGCGAGCTGAAGGTGCCGATGGTCCGCTATCCGGGCGGCAATTTCGTCTCCTCGTATAACTGGGAGGACGGGGTTGGCCCGCGCGAGCAGCGGCCGACCCGGCTGGATCTGGCCTGGCATACGTCCGACAGCAATGCGGTGGGCGTCCACGAATTCTCGGACTGGTGCGACACGGTCGGCACCGAGATGATGCTCGCCATCAATCTCGGTTCGCGCGGGCTCGATGACGCCCGCAACTTCCTCGAATACGTGAACGCGCCGGTCGGCTCGAAATGGGGCGACTTCCGGAAGCAGAACGGGCGCGCGGAGCCGTTCAACGTGAAGCTCTGGTGCCTCGGCAACGAGATGGATGGGCCATGGCAGGTCGGCCAGAAATCGGCCGAGGAATACGGCAAGCTCGCCAACGAGACGGCGAAGGCGATGCGCATGTTCGATCGCTCGCTCGAGCTGATCGTCTGCGGCTCGTCGCATTCCGACATGCCGAGCTATCCCGAATGGGAGCGCGTGGTGCTCGAGCACACCTACGACAATGTGGACCACATCTCGCTCCACATGTACTTCACTAATTACGAGAAGCACACGGCCAACTACCTGGCGCTGAACGAAAAACTCGACACCTATATCGGCACGGTGGCCTCGACCATCGACTACGTGAAGGCCAAGAAGCGATCGAAGCGCCAGGTCTATATCAGCTTCGACGAATGGAATGTCTGGTACCATTCGCGGAAACAGGATCTGGCCCGCATGAAGGATGGCGGTTGGCCGCATGCGCCGGCGCTGCTCGAGGACGCCTACAATTTCGAAGACGTGCTGCAGGTCGGG
>JAESFU010000227.1_pt1 | contig 60536 bp, 61 predicted proteins | sample 9269461 | NCBI WGS metagenome assembly JAESFU01 (sample SAMN14502556, study PRJNA617107) | algae metagenome | isolation source: Stenomitos rutilans HA7619-LM2 and co-occurring heterotrophs from cave walls | place: USA: Waikapalae cave, Hawaii | collected 2009-07-28
AGTCGGGGATGAGCCCCACGCCACCAATGGTCGGCGTCGGCAGAATCCCGCGCCCGTTGGTCTCGTTGTAGAGCGACACATTGCCCGAAACGATCGGAAAACCCAGCACCCGGCAGGCATCGCCGATGCCTTTGATGGCGTGGACGAACTGTCCCATGATTTCGGGTCGCTCGGGATTGCCGAAATTGAGGTTGTCGGTCGCCGCCAGCGGATCGGCACCGGTAGCCGTGAGGTTACGCCAGCACTCGGCAACCGCCTGCTTCCCGCCCTCATAGGCATCGGCCTCGCAATAGCGCGGCGTGACGTCGGACGAGAAGGCGAGCGCCTTGGTCGCGTGCCCGGCTACCCGGATCACCCCCGCATCGCCACCCGGCCGCTGCAGCGAATTGCCCTGGATCAGCGTGTCATACTGCTCGTAGACCCAGCGACGTGACGAGAGCGCCGGCGAGCCGAGCAGCGCCAGCAGCGCATCGGCGATATCCGTCTGCGGGATGTCGTCGGCAGCTAGCGGAGCAGGGGGCGTCGGCGGGATCCATGGTCGGTCATACTCGGGCGCGGCGTCGCCGAGCTCCTTGATCGGCAGGTTGGCGACTTCCTCGCCCTTCCAGATCACCCGGAAGCGGAGGTCGTCCGTTGTGTAGCCGACGGTCGCGAAATCGAGCTCCCACTTCTCGAACACGGCGCGAGCTTCTGCTTCCTTTTCCGGATGCAGCACCATGAGCATGCGCTCCTGGCTTTCGCTGAGCATCATCTCGTAAGGCGTCATCGCCTCTTCGCGCACCGGCACGTTGTCGAGGTTGAGCTCGATGCCGAGGTCGCCCTTGGCGCCCATTTCGACGGCTGAGCAGGTCAGCCCCGCCGCGCCCATGTCCTGGATGGCGATCACCGCGCCGGTCTTCATCAGTTCGAGGCAGGCCTCGAGCAGGCGCTTTTCGGTGAAGGGGTCGCCGACCTGCACGGTCGGGCGCTTCTCCTCGATGTCGTCGCCGAACTCGGCCGAGGCCATGGTCGCCCCACCGACGCCGTCGCGCCCGGTCTTGGCGCCGAGATACACCACTGGCAGGCCGACGCCTTCGGCCTTCGAATAGAAGATCGAGTCGGTATTCGCGAGCCCGGCCGCGAAGGCGTTGACGAGGATGTTGCCGTTGTAGCGCTCGTCGAACTCGACTTCGCCGCCCACGGTCGGCACGCCGAACGAATTGCCGTAGCCACCGACGCCGGCCACCACGCCCGCAACCAGATGCTTGGTTTTTTCATGCTCCGGCGCGCCGAAACGCAACGCGTTCATCGCAGCCACCGGGCGCGCGCCCATCGTGAACACGTCGCGGAGGATCCCGCCGACGCCGGTCGCCGCGCCCTGGTAGGGCTCGATGAAGCTCGGATGGTTGTGCGATTCCATCTTGAAGACGATCGCCTGGCCATCGCCGATATCGACGACGCCGGCATTCTCGCCCGGGCCCTGGATCACGCGCTCGCCCGTGGTCGGCAGCGTGCGCAGCCACTTCTTGGAGCTCTTGTACGAGCAATGCTCGTTCCACATCGCCGAAAAGATGCCGAGCTCGGTATAGGTCGGCGCGCGGCCGATCAGCTGGATGATCTTCTGATACTCGTCGAGCTTCAGCCCGTGATCGGCAACGAGCTGTGGCGTGATGGCGACGTGGTTGTTGAAGGTCATCGATTCCGGCCCTGATCCGCTTCCGCTCGCTATAGCGGAAGCCATGGCCGGATGACACCTGAAACGGGCTAGATTTCCCCGCCCACCAGCATGGCGAGGCTGGAATTGTAGTATTGCGGATCCCCGGTCACCTCGGCGCCCAGCCAGCCCGGCAGATCGAGCGGCGCCGTCGGGCTCTTGAGCTCCACTTCCACCAGCACCAGCCCCGTATGCCGGCCACCGAACTCGTCCACCACCCAGTCGCCGCCCGGCAGCTCGAGTTCATGCCGCATCTTTTCGATCTGCGCACCTCGGCTCAAGCCCAGCAGCTGCCGGGCATCGGCGATCGGCACCTCATACTCGAATTCCGCCCGCGCCAACGCCGAACCGCCCGACTTGATGGTGATGAAGCCCCTGGCGTCGTCGACGGAGCGCACACGCACCGTAACGCCCGTCCCGCCGGTGGTCAGATACCCCTGTCGCAGCACATGGCTGGCCCTGACGAGTTCGCGCCAGCCCGAGCCCGCCACGAGGAATTTCCGCTCGATCTCGATGGCCATTACGCCGCCGCCTCGCGCTGCGACCAGCCATGGAGGTAGGCGGCGAACCGCGCCTTCAGCGCCTTGGGCGTCTCGGCATACACCTGTTGGCCCAGCGCCGCGATCCGTCCTTCGATCTCGGCCCGCCGCCGTCCGATGGCGTCACGGACAAAGCCGGCATCGATGTCGGGCGCGAGCTCCGCCGGCCCGGTATCGACGAGGTGCTCCAGCACGGCGAGGTCATGATGCTGGCCCAGCGCCTCGGCCAGTTCGCCTGCGCACTTGTGGGCCGAGGGCAGCACGTCCTCGGCGCATTCCTCGAGCAGGCCGAGCTGGTTCCAGTGGTATTTTGCGTGCTTGCGCCACTCGTGGAAGGCGTCGTCCGTCCGGTGCCGCTCCGCGAACCGCCGCGTCCACCGGCCGCGCTCGTAGGTGCGCTTGAGCCCGTTCGCGAGCGTATCGAGGTCGATCCGCCCCAGCGACCAGTCGGTTGCCCGCGCCTGCAACTGCCGCATCCGGCCGGCAAATTCCGCCAGCGCAGCTGCCTCCGCGACCGGATCGGTCGCGTCCCGCTCGGGCGCGGGCACCGGTCGGCCTGCCCATTCCATCAATCCCGCATAGGTGTCGCGAATGACGCGCCCGTCCCGTGCCCCCGCAAGACCACGTGACGCGTCGCGCACGAAGGCGTTGGCTTCGGCATAGTCGGGGAAGTCCGGACGCACCAGTCGCAACAGGGCGCGCAGCTTCTTGGAGCGCCGACGCGCCTCGTGGACGCGCTTCTGCGGGTCCCCAGCCAGGTCTTCGGCAATGTCGATGGCCTTGGCGATCTGCTCGCGCGCGATGCGCAAGAAGCCTTCGCCGGCTGTCCGGTCAGTGCGCGACCACTGGAAACTCATAGGCACTCCGGCCGTGGCGTTCGGCCGGGACTGTAGGCAAGCATCGCTGTCACAAACAAGTCGCGGGGCGCCTGGCTGACCGCGCTACGCCGTCGCGGCGCGCCGTCCGAGCCACTTGTCGGCCGCAATCAGCACCGATGCGAACACCGTCACCGCGACCAGCAGCACCAGCACCCCGATCGCCACCGCCCCATAGCCGAACTTGCCCGCATCGAGGATGTCGTAGGGATACTCGTTGACCACCGCGCCGCGCAGCAGGGCCCAGCCGACATAGGCGACGCCCGGCACCAGCATCAGCGGAATCTGCGAGAATCGCAGCGACCCGTGCGGCGCACACAGCGTCCACCAGACGAGGTAGGTGATAGGCGCCACATAATGCAGCAGGTACGTCGCGATCAGCAGGTTCCCCTCGAACGTGTAAAGGCCGTGCAGCATGATGTGGTAGTAGATCATCACCAGGAGAATGAACGCTCCCGCCGAAGCCATCATCACCGGTCGCGCAAAGAGCGAAAGCCAGCGCCACCCGGTCAGCGCCGCGACATAGGTCACCAGCAGCCATAGGTTGGTGAGATGGGTAAAGTAGGTCCAGAAGTAGACGAACGTGTCGCCGAACGAGCGCGCCACCGGGTTGGTCTCGGTCACCGCCATCATCGATGGAAAAATTTCGACCCAGTCGAGGGTCAGGCCGACGAGGCCGGCGGCAATGCCGACAAGAGCGATAACCAGACGCAACGGATCAACCCGGCCAGACTGCTGCAATGACGCGAGGTTAGCCCCCCATGCCGGCCGTGGCCACCCCTACCTTCTCCCCCTGAGGGAGAACATGGCGCGCAGCGCCGGATGAGGGGTCGCGGGCGAAAGCCCGCCCTTGATCCTCCCTGCGAAGCGGGGGAGGGGGACCAGCGAAGCTGGTGGAGGAGGCGACCCAACCACCGGCCCAAGCGGTTACGCCGCCAGCAGCCCCGCAAACAGCGCCCGCCCATCGGCCCCGCCATGCGCGGCTTCGATCAGGTTTTCCGGGTGCGGCATCAGGCCCAGCACGTTCTTTTTCGCGTTGAACACGCCGGCAATGTCGTTGAGCGAGCCGTTGGGGTTGGTGCCCTCGGCATAGCGGAACGCCACCTGCCCATTGCCCTCGACCGCCGCCAGCGTCTCCGCGTCGGCAAAATAGTTGCCGTCGTGATGGGCCACCGGGCATCGGATGATCTGTCCCGCATCGTAGCCGCGGGTGAAATCGGTCGCCGCGTTCTCGACACGGAGCTTCACCTCGCGGCAGACGAACTTCAGCGAGGCGTTCCGCATCAACACGCCCGGCAGCAGCTGCGCCTCGGTGAGAATCTGGAAGCCGTTGCAGACGCCCAGCACGCGAACCCCCTGGTCGGCGCGCTCGCGGATCGTCTGCATCAACGGCGAGCGGGCCGCGATGGCGCCAGCCCGGAGGTAGTCGCCATACGAGAAACCGCCCGGGATCACGATCAGGTCGACCTTGGGGATCTCGGCATCCTTGTGCCAGACCACCACCGGCTTCTGCCCGCCGATCTTTTCGAGCGCAGCGATCATGTCGGCGTCGCGGTTGAGACCGGGAAACACGACAACGGCGGCTTTCATCGGCAACTCCTGATGCGGAATGCCGATGCTTTGATGAGTCTCGCCAGTAAATGCAAGCGCCGCCTCTTCACCCTCCCCCGTTCACGGAGGAGGGTGACCGGCGAAGCTGGTGGAGGGGGCGGCCGTCCACGCCGGATTATTCCGCCGGCACCGCCGCCGGCTTGGCGTAACCGCGGCTGCCCGGCGTCCCCGGAATATGCGCCCAGGCCGGCCGCTCGAACAGGAACGTGCCCCAGCCGGTGCGCGCGATGACCCAGTAGAGGAGCAACGGCGAAACGAGCGCCGCCGTCATCACCACGAGGCTGACCGTGCTCACATCGGTGATCACGCCGGTCTGGAGCAGGAGCACGCGGGTCGCCGCCATCGGGATCGAGAAGCTGAGGTAGACAACGATCGAGTGCTCGCCGAGCCAGCGCAGCCAGTCGGTGCCGGGCAGCCGGACGAGCAGCGCCGCGGCAAGGCACACCGCCAGCGAACCGGCGAGCCCGAGCAGCAGGTTGAGCACCGGCAGGCCGGCATAGCCGAGCGTGATGCCGCGCGGATGCATCTCCGAGCCGCCGGCAAAGACCAGGTAGCCGAGCAGCACCCCGTATCCGATCAGCGCGACCACGCCCCAAGCGGCATGGCGCTGCAGGTGCCCGATGGTCCGGAACACCGACGGGGCGAAGGCATAGCCCGCATAGTAGTAGACGAAGTAGGCCGCGAAGTGGTCGACGAGCGCGACGCCGGTCTTCACCTGCGCCACCTGCAGCACGGCCGCTGCGGCAAAGCCCAGCCAGTGTGGGATATTGGCCGTGTACATCAGCTTGGCGGTCAGCGAGTAGACGGCCAGCATGTAGAGGAACCACAGCACCCCGTACGGCTCGTAGATCGCCGTGACGAACTGCGCTCCCATGCTGGCGATGTCGCCGGTGCCGAGCCCCACCTTGAACGCGATCTGCAGCGCGGCCCAGATCGCATAGAAATACAGGTAGTGGACCACGCGCCGGTCGGCATAGTGCGCCCATGGCCGGCCGATCACCTGGCTCAGGAACAGGCCCGAGATCAGGAAGAATTCCGGCATGCGGAAGGGCGTAGCCCAGCCGATGATGGCGTGGAGCACACCTGTGCCGTTGAGGTCTTCGCCCACGCCATAGGCCGAATGCATCATCACCACGAGGATGATGGAGAGGCCCTTGGCGGCATCGACCCAGTCGAGGCGGTTCTGGTTTGGAGGCATGCGGCGGCACGATCGATAAGATTGTTGCCGCCGTTTTAACCCTGTCGGTCAGGGCGCGTCGCGTTAACTCTGCCCGTAGGCTTAAGCCAAGTGCTTAATATCTAAGGCTTTAAACACGCGTCGGTGATCAGACCGGGAGCGTCGCGTACGAGGCGACGAGGATCCCCAGGGTCATGAAGAACAGGGCGGAGAGCGAGAAGGTCTTGATCATTTTGCGTTCGACGAGGCTGGTGAAAGCACCAGATTGCGGTGCGGCAGGCCGATTTCGGCGTGCCCTTCCCAAATGCGCCTCAACTGCTGAACGCAATCTGAACCGGGCTGGTTAATCAGCACCCCGACCGATCACGACTTTCGCCGCATGCGCGACCGACAGCCCCGCACCCCCGAGGTTGCGGACGTGCGGCTTCACAGTGCGAAACGACTGGAAATCAGATCGGAACCGATGCGTAGGCCGCAAAGAGCAGGCCGATCGCGAGGAAGAAAGCAACCGAAAGCGAGAACGTCTTGAGCATCGGAGAGGTCTTTTGCTGGTACTGGCTCAGTTACGCGAGCGGCCGGCACCATAGGCGCTGAATGTTAAGGCGTGATTTCGATCGTGTAGTTTTCGATGACCGTGTTCGCCAAGAGCTTGTCGCACATGGCGCGCACATTGGCCTCGGCCTGTGTCGCGTCGGCATCAGCGATCACGAGGTCGAACACCTTGCCCTGGCGGACGGCGCCAACACCGTCAAAGCCGAGGCTCTTCAGGGAACCTTGGATGGCCTGGCCCTGGGGGTCCAGCACACCGGCCTTGAGCGTAACGGTGACGCGCGCTTTCATCGAAAATCCCGTGTCGTGGGGCAGGGCGCTGGCGCCCTTGCCGGGCTATTGCACGAGTCGCGGACCGGTGGTCAACGCGTTGTCGGTTTCCACCAGGATTCCGAGGCGCTGCGCCACTTCGCGATAGGCATCGACGAGGCCGCCCAGGTTCTCGCGGAACCGGTCCTTGTCGAGCTTGTTGCGCGTCTTGATGTCCCACAGCCGGCAATTGTCCGGGGAAATCTCGTCGGCCAGCACGATCCGCATCAGGTCGCCGTCATAGAGCCGGCCGCACTCGATCTTGAAATCGACGAGCTGGATGCCGACGCCCATGAACAGGCCCGTGAGGAAGTCGTTGACGCGGATGGCGAGCGCCATGATGTCGTCGAGCTCCTGCGGCGTCGCCCAGCCGAAGGCCGTGATGTGTTCTTCCGAAACCATCGGGTCGTTGAGCGCATCGTCCTTGTAGTAGAACTCGATGATCGAGCGCGGCAGCTGCGTGCCCGGCTCGAGCCCCAGCCGCTTGGTCAGCGACCCGGCCGCGACGTTGCGGACTACCACCTCGAGCGGGATGATCTCGACTTCCTTGATCAGCTGCTCGCGCATGTTCATCCGGCGGATGAAATGCGTGGGGATGCCGAGGCCGTTCAGCTTGGAAAAGATGAACTCCGAGATTCGGTTGTTCAGCACGCCCTTGCCGTCGATGATCTCGTGCTTGGCGCCATTGCCGGCGGTGGCGTCGTCCTTGAAATACTGGATCAGCGTCCCCGGTTCGGGACCCTCGTAGAGGGTCTTTGCCTTGCCGTCATAGATCTTGCGGCGACGGTTCATATGAGCCCTGCCTCGTGGCGGATGTGCGGAATTGCGGCGTTCATGCGCCAGAACGGGCGCGAAAAGCAAGCCCAATGTACTCTGCCTGCCCGTTTGCAGGGGCATCCAAAGCCCGCCTCGAGCGTTGATCTGCGGCGCAAAATGCCGCTGTTCGAGCCGTTGATTTGGCCGGCCGGGCGGCTTATGTCCAACGCCAACGAGGGTGCCCCCGCGCGGGCCGGAAAGCGGAGAGTACGATGGCTGGTTTTGACGATCGCGAGAAGGGTTACGAGGCCAAGTTCGCCCGTGATTCCGAGCTGGGCTTCAAGGCCGAGGTGCGCCGCAACAAGCTGCTCGGCCTCTGGGCCGCCGAGCACATGGGGCTGAGCGAGGAGCACGCCAAGGAATACGCCGCCGAGGTGGTGTCCGCCGATTTCGAGGAAGCCGGCGACGAGGACGTGTTCCGCAAGATCTCGGCCGACCTGAAGGCCAAGGGCGCGTCGGTTTCCGACGATATGATTCGCCAGAAGATGGTGGAACTGATCTCGGTCGCCCGCGAGCAGGTCCTCAACGACGGCTGATCGCTAGGCCGCACGTACCGGCCCCTCCTGATCCTCCACCGCAAAGCGGGGGAGGGGGACCGCCGAAGGCGGTGGAGGGGGCGACCCCAACCACCAGCCGGTGGGGTGGCCACCAGCGCGACGCCGGCGGCCACCCGTTAGCGTTATTCCGCCGCCACGGCCTGCTGGCCGGCAGCATTCAGCGCCTGGTCGAGATCGGCGAGAATGTCGTCGATATGCTCGATGCCGATGGCGAGCCGCACATAGCCCGGTGTCACGCCCGCCGAGAGCTGCTCGGCCGGCGAAAGCTGCGAGTGCGTCGTGGTCGCCGGATGGATGGCGAGCGAGCGCGCATCGCCGATATTGGCGGCGTGATAGATGAGCTGCAGCGCATCGATGAAACGCGCCCCGGCCTCTCGGCCATTGGCGAGCTCGAAGCCGATCAGCGCACCGTAGCCACGCTTCAGGTACTTGTCGGCCGCCTGCTTCAGCGCTCCGGTCTGCAACCCCGGATAGTTCACCGACACGATCTCCGGGCGCTTCTGCAACCACGCCGCCACCTTGGCCGCATTCTCGAAATGCCGGTCGACGCGCAGCGCCAGCGTCTCGACGCCCTGGATGGTGAGGAAGGCGTTGAATGGCGACAGCGCCGCGCCATGCGTACGCAGCAGCGTCGTCCGCGCCTTGAGGATATAGGCGATCGGCCCCAGGGGCTTTGCTGCCTCGACCCAGACCGCGCCGTGATAGGCCTGGTCGGGCTGGTTGAGCAGCGGCTGCCGCTCGGGCTTGGCCGCCCAGTCGAAATTGCCGCCATCGACGATCAGCCCGCCGATCGAATTGCCGTGCCCGCCGAGATATTTCGTCGACGAGTAGACCACCACCGCCGCGCCATGCTCGAACGGCCGCGCCGTCAGCGGCGCCGCGGTATTGTCGACGATCAGCGGAATGCCGAACTCGCGGCCGATGCTGGCCACTTCGCCGATCTTGAGCACGGCGAGCTTCGGATTGGGCAGCGTCTCGGCATAGTAGGCCCGTGTCTTGTCGTCCGTCGCCCGCCGGAAATTCTCCGGGTCGGCCGGATCGACGAAGCGCACTTCGATGCCGGCCTCGCGCAGCGTGTTCTTGAACAGGTTGTAGCTGCCGCCATAGAGGTCGGTGGAGGCAACGATGTTGTCGCCGACGATGGCGAGGTTCTGCACCGCATAGGCTGTCGCCGCCTGGCCCGAGGCCACCGCCAGCGCCGCCGCACCGCCTTCGAGCGCCGCCACGCGCTTTTCCAGCACGTCCGTGGTCGGGTTGCCCAGCCGCGTATAGATATTGCCCAGCCGCTTCAACGCAAACAGGTCCGCCGCGTGCTCGCTATCCTCGAACTCGTACGAAGTCGTCTGGTAGATCGGAACAGCGACCGCCCCAGTAGCCGGATCGGAACGCCAGCCGGCGTGCAGGCCCTGAGTTTCGGGATTCTTGCTGTTTACTGTCATGATAGCCTCTTGTTACCCCTCGCAACGCACATATCGTAGGCGCGCAATTGCGGTGGCGGCGAGGCTTATGCTGCTAAAGTTTGCGCGGGGGTGCGGAAGCGTTTTCGCTGCCGTCGCGACTTCGTGGAAAAGGCCGCCGCTCAGATCCGCTGCATCAGACGGGTGAACATCAGCAGCCCCTCCGGCCACGGACCATGCCCCGAGGCGACGTTGATATGGCCCGCTTCGCCGGCGAAGTGCAGCTCCGAACCCCATGCCGTCGCCATGTCGGCGGCCCGCTCCGGCGTCACCAGCTCGTCATTGTTGGAGACGACCAGCAGCGATGGGAAGGGCAGGGGATCGAGCGGCACATTGGCAAAACTCAGCGCCTCGCGCGGAATGGCCTTGCCCTCATGGTCGGGCGGCGAAACAAGGAACGCCCCGCGCACCTTGCCCTTCGGCAGGCGCGGCGCGGCATGCACCAGCGCCGACACGGCCAGCGAATGGGCGATCAGCACGACCGGCTTCTGCGCTGCCTCGACGGCATCGACGATCGTCGCCGTCCAGTCGCGCACGTCGGGATTGTCCCACTCGTCCTGCTCGACCACGCGGCCTGTCGAAAATCGTTCGCCCCAGCGCCGCTGCCAGTGCGCCGCTCCGGAGTTTCCCAATCCCGGTAGGATGAGGATTTCAGCGTCGCTGATCTTCATACTCCGCGCCTCCGTTTCATGAAGTAGGCATCGGGGCAGGGGAAAAGGTCAACCTTTGGCCCCTGGCTGTTGTAGAAGCCCACCGCTTCCGGCGCCGAGATCAGCGCCGTACCGACCCGCTCGCCGAGAATGTCGCGGCACGCCGCCAGCAGCCCGCCGCCGATCCCGCGCCCCTGGAACTCGTCATGCACGGCGAGGTCGCCGCAATAGGCGACCCAGGCGAAGTCGGTCAGGCAGCGCGCGATGCCGACGCACCGCCCATCGATCCGCGCCGAAACGATCAGGTCGGCCCCGGCGATCATCTCCGCGATACGTTCTCGATCCCCGATCGGTCGCGTCCTGCCGAGCGTGCTGTTGCCGACCACATCGACATAGTCGTCGACCGGCAGCGCCGCTTCGCGGGCATAGACGATGCCGCTCACGGCTCCGGCCCGAACACGCGCTCGAACAGCGCGTCGACATGCTTCAGATGGTAGAAATCGTCGAACATGGCGTCGATATCACCGGCCGAAAGGTTGGCCGAAACCTCGGGATCAGCCTTCAGCAGCGAAGCGAACAGCCCCGCCCGGTCGCCGCGATGCTGCCAGACCTGCATGGCGTTGCGCTGCACCGCAGCGTAGGAATCCTCGCGGCTCATCCCCGCCTGGGTGAGTGCCAGCAGCACGCGCTGCGAGTTATGCAGCCCGCCCAGCAGGTCGAGATTGCGCTTCATGTTCTCGGGATAGACCAGCAGGTTCTCGATCAGCCCGGTCAGCCGGCCGAGAGCAAAATCCAGCGTCACCGTCGCATCCGGCCCGATCATGCGCTCGACCGAGGAATGCGAAATGTCGCGCTCATGCCAGAGCGCCACGTTCTCGAGCGCCGGCGTCACCATGCCGCGCACGAGGCGCGCAAGCCCGGTGAGGTTTTCGCTCAGCACCGGGTTGCGCTTGTGCGGCATGGCCGACGAGCCCTTCTGGCCGGGCGAAAAATACTCCTCCGCTTCCAGCACTTCGGTCCGCTGCAGGTGCCGGATTTCCGTCGCGATCCGCTCGATCGAGGAGGCAACGACGCCGAGCGTCGCAAAGAACATGGCGTGCCGGTCGCGCGGGATCACCTGCGTCGAGATCGGCTCGACCGCCAGCCCCAGTTTCTCGGCCACATAGGCTTCGACCTGCGGATCGATATTGGCGAACGTCCCGATAGCGCCGGAAATCGCACATGTCGCGATCTCGGCCCGCGCCGCCACCAGCCGCGCCCGGTTGCGGTCGAACTCGGCATAGGCCTCGGCAAGCTTGATCCCGAACGTCGTCGGCTCGGCATGGATGCCGTGGCTGCGCCCGATGGTGATCGAGTACTTGTGCTCCTTGGCGCGCTTCTTGATCGCAACCAGCAGCTTGTCGATGTCGGCGATCAGGATGTCCGACGCCCGCGCCATCTGGACCGCGAGGCAGGTGTCGAGCACGTCCGACGAGGTCATGCCCTGGTGCAGGAACCGCGCCTCGGGCCCCACGATCTCGGCGACATGGGTGAGGAAGGCGATCACGTCGTGCTTGGTCGTGCGCTCGATCTCGTCGATCCGCGCCACATCGAACGTCGCGTCGCGTCCCTTGGCCCAGATCGTCTCTGCGGCTTCCTTGGGCACGACACCCAGTTCGGCGAGCTTGGTCGTCGCGTGCGCCTCGATCTCGAACCAGATGCGGAAGCGTGTCTCGGGCGACCAGACGGCAACCATCTCGGGGCGGGAATAGCGCGGGATCATGGGCTTATCGCTCTTTTCTGGCGTAACGGATGAGTTACGCGATAACTTTCGTCGCGGCGTTGCGGATCGCAGCGATCCGGCCGGCATAGGTCTTGGCATCGTTGCCGGCAAAGATCGCCGTGCCGGCGACGTAGAGATCGGCGCCCGCCTCTGCCAGCGCCTTGGCATTGTCCACCGACACCCCGCCATCGACCTCGAGGTCGATCGGCCGGCCGCCGATCAGCTCGCGTGCCTGTCGCAGCTTGGTCAGCGCCTCCGGGATGAACTTCTGCCCGCCAAAGCCGGGATTGACGCTCATCACGAGGATCAGGTCGATATCCCCGATCACATGCGCGATGGCGGAAACCGGCGTCGCCGGATTGATCGCCACCCCGGCGCGCTTCCCCTCGGCCCGGATCGCCTGCAGCGACCGATGGAGATGCCGGCCCGCCTCGGCATGCACGGTAATCGAGTCCGCGCCCGCCTTGGCGAAGGCGCCCAGATACGGGTCGGCCGGCGCAATCATCAAATGTACGTCGATGATCTTCTTCGTCAGCGGCCGGATGGCCTCGACGATCAGCGGCCCGATGGTGATGTTGGGCACGAAATGCCCGTCCATCACATCGACATGGATATAGTCCGCCCCACCCGCATCGATGGCGCGAATCTCCTCACCCAGCCGAGAGAAATCGGCGGAAAGGATCGACGGCGCGATACGGATCGGGCGGGTCATGGCGGGGCTCGTTGTCTGTTCTTTGTCGGATTTGTCGGTCGACATCGATACGACATCCGACAAAGGCTGCTTACCCCGCCGCAACCTCGATGACAATCGACCGGAACGCGCGATCCCACCCACCCACAGGGTCACCCCGGCGCAGGCCGGGGCCCATCATGAGATGGTGCTGCCCGCACCGGCAGCCGAGACATCTCGAGATGGATCCCGGCCTTCACCGGGATGACATCGTGTTTGTGGCTATTTCAGCGAGCCAGCAGCCCTTACGGCGCCACCGTCGCCGGATCCCCGTCCACCGCCGCAGCTAGTTTGGCCGGTAGGATATCCAACAGGTACCCGATCGACAGTGGCGTCTGCCAGCTCAGCGCCGCATTGGCCAGCCCGTCGCCATCCTTGAGCCAGACCGAGCGCCCCTCGGTCGCAAGCTTCAAGCTCTGGTACGGCCCGAGCGCTTCCACCTGGTCCTCCTGCTCCTGGCTGTCGATCGGCCACACCGCGACATCCATCTCGAGCAGGTCGATCAGTTCCGGGCTGACGACGATGCGGTTCTCGTCGTCCGCCATCTCGTCCAGCGCCGGCGGGAAGGTCAGGCCGAGATCGATGAGGAACCGGCTCGCCAGGTCCTTGCTGCCCCACACCGTGAAGCCCGAGGCCGGGTAGTAGTAGATATTCGTGCCGGTCTTGCCCTGCAGCTGAGGGTATTGTGCCCTCACTTCGGCATAGCGCGCATCGAACCCGGCGATGATCTCGTCCGATTTCGTCGTGTTGCCCGAGGTCGCGAGGTCGATGAAGCGGAACTCGTCGCGCCACGGCGTGCTCCACAGCGTAAAGCCCTTCGGCGTCACGATGGTCGGCGCGATCTGCGACAGCTGGGCGTACATCGACTCGTCCATGTCGACATAGGTCGCAACGATCAGGTCCGGCTTCTGCGCCGCCACCCATTCGAGGTTGATCCCGTCCGAGTTCATCACTTCCGGCGTCGCGTTCACGGCCTTGCGCGCTTCCTCGGCCCACGGCCAGGTCGCATAGGGGTGCTCACCCCACCATTCCTTCACGCCCACCGGCGCGATCCCGAGCGCATAGAGGAAATCGTGCTCATGCATGCCGGCCGACACCACCCGCACCGGCTTCGCCGGAATGGTCGTCTCACCATAGACATGCTCCACCGTCACCGGAAAATCCTGCGCCAGCGCCGGCACCGCCAGGGCGAGCAGGGCGCAGAGCGCCGCAATCAGCTTGTTCATCTCAAAACCTCTCCAGGGCCAATCGGCCGTGCCGGCTTTAGACGAAACATGATCATGATAGTCAAGTTATGCTGAAGTTTCACAACCGGGCGAGGCACGATCCCGCCGCATTGCGTTGCCGCCGCAACCGGCTATGACTGCGCTCCGCAAGGGTAGCGCCCCACCCACCGGGTCACCCCGGCGAAGGCCGGGGCCCATCTCGAGATGGTTGCTACCATCACAGCAGGCTGCCGTACCGTGAGGTGTGGCGCCCCCGGAGTTTGAATGGACGGCTTTTCGTTCTGGCTGGTGTTCGGGGCAGGGGTGCTGAGCTTCCTCAGCCCCTGTGTGCTCCCGCTCGTGCCCCCCTATCTCACCTATATGAGCGGCGCGTCCTTCGATCAGCTGCGCGCCGATGGCGCGAGCGCGGGAGCGCTCTGGCGGAAAAGCGTCTTCACCTCGCTCTTTTTCATCGCCGGTTTCTCGATCGTCTTCGTCCTCTTCGGCGCCACCGCCACCGCCCTCGGCCAGACCTTCCGGCAGGCGCTGCCGATCCTCATGCCGCTCGCCGGCATCGTCATCATCGCCATGGGGCTGCACTTCCTCGGCGTCTACCGGATCGGCATCCTCGATCGCCAGCTGCGCCACAACGGCCCCGGTGTCGCCTCCGGCCCGCTTGGCGGGTTCCTCCTCGGCCTCGCCTTCGCCATCGGCTGGACCCCGTGCATCGGACCCGTTCTGGCCGCCATCCTCGCCGTCGCCTCCAGCAAGGAAACCGCCCTCGATGGCGCGGCGCTCCTCGGCCTCTATTCGCTCGGCCTCGGCGTCCCGTTCCTGTTGGCCGGCATCGCCATCGGCCCGTTCCTCCAGTTCTTCTCCGGCTTCAGGAAGCACCTGGGCACGGTGGAAAAGGTCATGGGCGGCCTGCTCGTCGTCACCGGCCTCCTCTTCCTCACCGGCCAGTTCACCCGCATCTCCTACTGGTTCCTCGAAACCTTCCCGGTGCTGCAGCAGTTCGGCTGAACTTGAGTGCATTTATCAAGTATTTTTCTGGTCGGGTGATATACGTAACTTGCCGATCGCCAAGTGTTCTGGACTCTTTCGAAAGTGTTGCTATTGTTGATGGCAACAATTCGGTGGGGTGCAGGGCATGCGTCGCTGGTTCACCGTATTCACTCTGTCAATAATAGTTGCTGCCGCTTTCATCGTTCAGGCAACCGCCGATCAGGTGGTTGAGGACGATGAGGTTGGGGTACTCATCAGTACCGGCGGCGAAGCCGATGCAAAGCAATACTATATTCGGATCGCGCCGAAGCTGGGTGTCGCCTCGGTCGAGGCCAACCTGCCGGATTTGACTGCATTGCTGGCGCATTTCGGCTATGGCGCGCTGACGGCGGAAAAGCTTGAGAGCGACACGCCGGCGGCGCTCATGACTGCCTTCCCGAACGATCAGATTCTCGCCGCGCGGTTCTTCGCGCCCAAGATCGTCGATTTCAACAACCGGCTCGCCGATCCGGCCTACCCCTATCATGCGGGCTGGCGGAAGCTCGTCCGCCTGCAGACTCTGGCCGGTTCGGCCGCCGACCAGGCCGGCCTCGCCGCGGCATACATCCTGTTCAATCACTTCCAGCAGCAACCGGCCGACGACCCGTTCGCCAGCGAGTCGGTCAACACGCAGGTGATCATCGTTCCGCGCAGCTTCGTCGCGGGGCAGGAGGATGCGGCCTATTTCCTCGACTACGACACGCGCACCAACAAGTACGCGATCCACTATTTCCTGCGCGCCGCCTTCGACACGCTGACGCCGCCAAAGGACCCCGACACCAAGCAGGACTACTTCCTGCCCACCGCCTGCGCCGAGTGCCACGGTCATGATTTCGAGCGCGGCGGATCGACCGGCGCGGCAAAGACCTTTCCCTTCGCCAAGCTCAACTACCTCGACACCGACCAGTGGTACGACATGATGGGCGCCGGCGATTTCCCCTCGACCAACGGCACGCTGGACGTCCTCTACGATGGCGGCCTCGACCACGCGACCCAGCAGTACGCCGACGTATTCGCCGTCATCCGCAAGCTGAACGAGCTCATCCGTGCCCAGAACGTCTCAAGTCTGCGGAGTCCGCCTGAGGACGAATTTAAGGTCAAGGCGGTAGAAAAGTGGCTGGCTATCCACCAGACCGACGTCACCCCGCTTCCACCGATAGCGCGTGCCCTCGATCTTGGTGGCGAGGTCTGGCAGGACACGCCGGCTGACAACAAGATGCTCGGCCTCTTGAGCCAGTACTGCTTCCGCTGCCACAGCACCGTGCTGTATGGCGTCTTTGACAAGCAGTCAGTCATCGACCGGTCGTTCTCGATCCGCAGGCGCATTAGCCTGCCAGCCGAAGACATCTTCCACATGCCCCAGGGACGCATCCTCGACCCCACGGTCATCGCGGACATGAAGGCCTACCTCGAGCAACTGCCCTAGATCAGCTTCAACCCCCGCAGCGAGGCATGCCCGGCGGCCATGCGTTCGCGATCCGCCGCAGGTCTTCTCTGGGTTCCAAGACGAACCCCGGCACCATAGAAGAGGTCATGGGCGGCCCGCTCCCGGCCCCCTCTTCCTCACCGGCCAGGTCACCCGCAGATCTTCCGGTGCCACAGTCCTTCGGCTAGGGTGACTAGATGGATCCCAAAGCACTCGTGGGCCGCGTTCGCGATCTTTATGTCGAGCAGTTTGTCGAGTTTGCCGAGCGGCAGCTGGCAAACGGCGGACGTGGTGCAGCAGAGGTTAAGATCCGGCTCGGCGCTGGAAGCACGCTGTTCGAGCAGTTCTACTGCGTCGACTTCCTCCAGAATGATGAGTCTCCAAAAGCGATCGAGTTGGCACCAGAGCGAGTGATTCAGTTCGACTTGCTTGAAGGTGCATTCGGCGCGTCCTTGTTGCGGATCGAGCACCTCAGGTGGGAGGACGTCATAGTTCGTCACGACCTGGAGCACCCATTGCGGGGCGTCGAGCTCGCATCCTGGTTTCAGTTCTGGTTCGACGCAGAAGACGAGCGAGCTCAGCCCGCCGCGCAGCTGTCGGGCAACATTCACAGCCTCCTCGAGGAACCGGGTCAGATCAGCATCGACTTCGGTACATCGCAGCCAGACGCATTCTGGGACTTACTGGAGCTCTTGGAACGGCTGGGAGCCAAGCGCATCGAAGTGTCTAGTACTCGCGCCGAAGCAGAACGACGAAACGACTAGATCAGCTTCAACCCCCGCAGCGAGGCATGCCCGGCCTTGCCGATGATGATGTGGTCGTGCAGCGTGATCCCGAGCGGCCGCGCCACGTCATTGATCTGCCGCGTCATCTGCACATCCGCCGATGACGGCGAGGGATCGCCGGACGGGTGGTTGTGCACCAGGATGATCGCCGTCGCGCCCAGCTCCAGCGAACGCTTGATCACCTCGCGCGGATAGACCGGCGTGTGGTCGACCGTCCCTTCCTGCTGCACCTCGTCGGCGATCAGCCGGTTCTTCTTGTCGAGGAACAGGATGCGGAACTGCTCGACCGTGTTGAACGCCATCTGCGCCGTCACATAGTCGATCAGCGCCCCCCACGAGCTCAGGATCGGCAGCTCACGATCCACCCGATGCCGGGCAAAGCGCTGCGCCGCCGCCTGGATGATCTTGAGGTTGGTCGCAACCGAGGCGCTGATCCCCTTGACCTCCGCCAGCCGCTCGGGCGAGGCGCCGAGCACCGCCGAGTAGCTGCCGAACTTGGCCAGCAGTTCCTTCGCCAGTGCCTTGGTGTCCTGCCGTGGGATGGCGAGGAACAGGATCAGTTCCAGCACTTCGTAATCGTCGAGCGCCTCTTCGCCGACCTTGAGGAAGCGCTGCCGCGCCCGCTCGCGATGCCCGCTGCGATGGTCGAGCAGAGGGGCCGCCTCGCCGAGTCCGTCCGGCGCTGGCTTCTCCCCCCTCGGCATGGCGTCAGCGGCGGGCTGCGAGCGGGTTGAACAGTCCGCGCGGCGAGGCGGTGAAGATCTCGCAGCCGGTTTCCGTAATGCCAATCGAATGCTCGGCCTGCGCCGACAGCGTCCGGTCGCGGGTGACGGCGGTCCAGCCATCGGCGAGGATTTTCACGTGCGGTCGGCCGAGATTGATCATCGGCTCGATCGTGAAGATCATCCCCGGCTTCAGCAGCACGCCGGTGCCCGGCACGCCGAAATGCATGATGTTGGGCTCGTCGTGGAACAGCTGGCCGACGCCATGGCCGACGAAATCGCGCACCACGCTCATTCGCTCGGCTTCCGCCAGCGTCTGGATCGCCGCGCCGATATCGCCCGTGGTATTGCCGGGCTTGGCCGCCGCGATGCCGGCTTCGAGCCCGGCATAGGTCACCTCGATCAGCCGCTCGGCCTTCCGGCTGATCTCGCCGACCGGGTACATCCGCGAACTATCCCCGTACCAGCCGTCCACGATTAGAGTGAGGTCGATATTGACGATGTCGCCATCCTTGAGCGGCCGGTCCTCCGGCATGCCGTGGCAGACGACGTGGTTCACCGAGGTGCAGGTCGAATAGCGATAGCCCTTGTAGAACAGCGTCGCCGGGATGGCGTCGTGGTCGCGGGCGAATTCGTACGCCATCTTGTCGAGCGCCGCCGTGGTGACGCCAGGCTTCACCGCGTCGACCAGCAGGTCCAGCGCTTCCGCGGTCAGCCGCGACGCCTTGCGCATGCCGGCAAAGCCCGCTTCGCCGTGCAGCGGAATAACGCCCGCCGTGCGCCGCGATTTGGTCTCTGCATCGACATAGGTGATCATGAAGCACTCCGTTCAGAATGCTGAAAGTAAGCGTTCATGTTGGGGTTGGAAAGGGCAGTTCACAATGTCAGCAATGCTGTGGCATTCGCCCCGGATTGCTTGACGATCCGGCCCGCTTCGGGGCAATGCATAGTGCCTCTTCGTCTGGGGCAAAAATGCCGTCCGCACCCGCCGTCACCGCCGCCCTCGTCGTCATCGGCGACGAAATCCTGTCCGGCCGCACCAAGGACGTGAATATCGGCGCCACGGCCGATTTCTGCACCGAGCTCGGCATCGAGCTTTCCGAAGTCCGCATCGTCCCCGATATCGAAGCCGAAATCATCGCCGCGGTGAACGCCGTAAGGTCCCGCTACACTTACGTTTTCACCACCGGCGGCATCGGCCCCACGCATGACGACATCACCGCCGATGCGGTCGCCAAAGCCTTCGGCGTCGCGCTGCCGATCAATCCCGAAGCACGCGCCATCCTCGAGGAACGCTGGAAGCAGACCGGCACCGAGGTCAACGAAGCGCGCCTGCGCATGGCCCGCATCCCCGAGGGCGGCACGCTGATCGTCAATTCCGTCAGCGCCGCACCGGGTTTCCGCATCGGCAACGTGCACGTCATGGCCGGCGTGCCCAAGATCATGCTGGCCATGCTGGAAGCCATCGCGCCAACCCTCGAGGGCGGCCGGAAAGTCCTCTCCATCTCCATCCAGTGCCGCGTCGGCGAGGGCACGATCGGTACCGCTTTCGGCCGGATTCAGGCCGATTTCCCCGATGTGAAGATGGGCTCTTATCCCCGCATGGGCCAAACCGCGGCAAGTACGGAGCTGGTGCTGCGTTCGTCCGACGAGGTCCGGTTGCAGGAGGCGGCAAGCCGTGTGCGCGAAATGGTCAACCAGGCTCATCGCGCCGCCGGCCTGCCCGATGTCGATCCTTATTGAGAATGATGCGGCCACCGGCCGCCAGGAGATCTGAAGTGACGCAAACCGCCCAAAAGTCTTTCCCCGTGACCTGGGACCAGTTCCACCGCGACAGCCGCGCGCTCGCCTGGCGCCTGCAGGGTCTCGGCCCCTTCGACGCCCTGGTGGCCATCACCCGCGGCGGCCTCGTGCCGGCCGCCATCGTCGCCCGCGAGCTCAACATCCGCGTGGTCGAAAGCGTGGCTGTTAAGAGCTACGACCACCAGAGCCAGAGCGGTATCAAGGTGCTGAAGCCGATTACCGACGATCTGCTGCAGAAGGCCAAGACCGGCGGCAAGATCCTGATCGTCGACGACCTCGTCGATACCGGCGCCACCGCCCGCGTTGTCCGCGAAATGCTCCCCGGCGCCCACTTCGCCACCGTCTACGCCAAGCCCAAGGGCCGTGAGATGGTCGATACCTTCATCACCGAAGTCAGCCAGGACACCTGGATCTTCTTCCCCTGGGACCTCGACGTCGCCTACGTCCCCCCGATCTCCGGCGCCACGGACTGACACGGTCACAGCTGCTGCACCACGTTGATCCACAACCCCGACGGATCCCTGAGGCTGAAGCGGCGCTGCCCGAATGGCTCGTCGGTGAGCGGGTAGTCGGGCTCCTTGCCCGATGCCCGTACCTCGGCCAGCGCGGCCGCGGCATCGGCAACTTCGAGCTCCATGCTGGTGCCGGCGACATAGGCCTCCGGCCCGGGCGGATAGGACGGGTGCGCCGGAGACATGAAGGCGATGCTCGCGCCGTCAGCCTGCATGTAGACGAACCAGTCGTTCTCGAACACGACGGCAAAGCCCAGGTGCCTCGCCCAGAAGTCGCGGCATTCGGCAAACCTGTCGCTGACGGTGATTGGGTAGCGGTCGATGAACTGCATGTCGGCCTCCATGGATGACTGACACGACGATACGATCGTAACCCTGCCAGCGAATGGCAGGGTTTATCTCCCCGATCCCGTTTGAGTTTTTGCCATCTTTGTGGGAAGCCCTGTCTCGAGCGGGCGTGATGGAATGGTAGACATACGGGACTTAAAATCCCGAGGGTGTATACCCGTGTGGGTTCGAGTCCCACCGCCCGCACCAACACATAGCATTGTTGCGGACTTGCTCCCGGCTATACTTGCGCTAATACTTGCCTGCATAACACTGCGCGGGGGGCAAATCATGGCGTCGCAGTTTAGTCCGAACGACTGGGCAAATGTCCGTGCAAAATTGTCCGGCCACGAGGCGGCGTATGGCATGCCCGAACAGCGCCCGGGCTCGGTCATTCTCGCCAGCTGGAATATCCGCAAGTTCGGCGCGCTGAACGGTTCCGACGGCAAGCCCAGCAACAGCGAGGGCGCCTATGCCTTCATCGCCGATTTCTGCAGCCGCTGCGACATCGTCTCCGTGCAGGAAGTGCTCGACAGCGTCGAATCCATCGAGCGTCTCCGCGACGACTTGAACGCCCGCGTTCCGAGCAAACCCTACCGGTTGCTCATCAGCGACGCGACCGGAAAGCCTGTCGACGGCAAGGGGCTCTCCGAGCGCATGGTGTTTCTCTACGACACGCGGCGGGTCAAGCTTTCCCAGGTCGTCTCCGACGTCTCGCTGGACCTCGGCTCGATCGTCGGCAACGTCAACGGCGCGCTGCGCCAGGTGCGGGAAGCCATGGTGCAGGAATCGCCCGGCGACCTCGGCACGCGCCTCGCCGGCTGGTTCGAGCAGTTGATGCCATTCAGCCAGGACAAGCTGGAGAGCTTCCTCCAGTTCATCCGCGCGCCATATCTTGCGACGTTCGAGGTGCAGGGCATCCAGAATCAGTCCTACAAGCTCGCCTGCGTCAACGCGCACCTCTGGTACGGCAAGCCCAAGCAGCGCGAGCGGGAATTCTTCGCCCTGCTCGACTGGATGGCCCGGCGCGCCAGCCTGCCGGACAACCAGCTCGACGCGCAGGTCATGGTGCTGATGGGCGACCTGAATCTCGACTTCTCGAGCAACAACGATAAGCGCCGCGCCGCCATCGAGAAGGTGATCGTCGACCTGAACGCCAATCGACCCGACAACGAAGCGCGCGTGAATTTTCCCTTCCTCGACAAGCATCCTGCCCACGCCGCCGCGTTCACGACCAACGCCCGCAAGAGCGAGACATTCGACCAGATCGCCTGGTTCGGGCGAGACGATCGCTTCCCGCGCGGCCGGCACAACGAACAGGCGGGGACCATTTCCGCCGACGACTTCGACTACGGCATGCTCGATTTCGTCCGGCTGTTCGGCGATACCGGACTGTCCGAGGTCGAACGCTTCGAGTTCGATCTCAGCGACCACATGCCGATCTGGGTTCGGCTGCCTTTGCCCAGTCAGACCCAGCATCGGTTCGTCGTCAACGAGTAAGGGCAGGGCCCTTCCCATCGCGCGCGGAACTTGCTCAAGTCGGCATGAAGGAGATCTCCCATGCTGCTGAAGCTGGACGTTCTGGAAGCGATCAAGCGCGGCGACATCACGTTGCAGTTCCGGCGCTGGACCCGCCCCACGGTGAAGCCCGGCGGCACCTTGAAGACCAGGGTCGGTCTGCTGAAGATCGGCCGGATCGACGACATGTCCCCGGCCGATGTCAGCGAAGCCGATGCGAAAAAGGCTGGTTTCCGCGACGTTGCCGAATTCAGGAAGTGGCTCGATACGATGAAGCAGGGCCCGCTCTTCCAGCGCATCGAGGTCAGCTACGCCGGGGACGCCGAATGATCCGCCTCCTCGCCGCATTGTCCCTGCTCGCAACGCCCGCCCTCGGGCAGGAAGCCTGCACCGGCTGGACGGCCGGCATGATGGACGATGAAGGCGGGCAGGTCTTCACCGCCCAGGCCTGCGCCATCGACCGCCCGGACGCCTACCTGCTTCTCAACTGCTTTGGTGGCGAAATCTTCCTGCGCTACGATCTCGCCATGGGAGCCGAGCGTTCGCCGGACCTCGATGAAGAGCGCGACGTGGTGTTCCGATTCGCCGAGGGCGAAGAGCGCGTGCACCTGATGTACCAGGACATGGACGGGATGTTCGCCGGCAACTTGCCCGCCGACGCGACGCTGATTTCCCGCCTGCGGAGCGGCGCCGAGGTTGGCATCACCGATGCCGACGGGGTCTATCCAGTCCACACCTTCGGGTTGAGCGGCTCATCCTCCGCGCTGGGCCAGTTACTGGCGCGCTGCGACTAGGGGCCCTCTATTCGATACCCTACGCGCGCAGCCGTTCGCGCACCCAGGGCTGCTCGTCGAGATTCGGCCCCACGACCGCATATCGATGCAGCACGCCCACCAGCGTGCCCTGCAGCACGACAAGCGCGCGCACCCACTCGGTGTAAAGCCGCCGCGCCCGGCGCACCCGCTCGAGCGAGATGCAGTTGCCGCTGATTTCGGTACGCCAGTCCGGGCATTTCGCCTCTCGCGCGAAGCGGCTGATCACCGTGGCGTGCGGGCCCGGCAGGGCTAGCACGGCCCAGTAGACGGTCATCGCGTCGGGGTCGGCATGCAGGCGAGTTTCGACCTTTTCGGTCCGGAACGCCCAGATGAGCAGGTTCTGAATGTCGATCCGTTGGGGCATTGGCTACCTCTCCGGCGACCAGATAGTCCCGCAAAAACGGCGGAAGAAATACCGGGTTGCCACATTCCCATGCCTTAGTGGCGGGGCTGGTTGACCACGCGTAAAGCGGCCGCACGTAAATCCGGCGAGGTCTTAAGCACTGGCGGGTAAGTGCCTGTCGTGCAATGCAAACCAATTGTGGCAAACGCGTAGATGCAGGCCGCCGGCGCCGCGATGAAGTCGCTCGCAACCCATGCTAGGTTGGCTCGGGGCAGCGGAGTCGCAGGCAAATGATCGGCAGCATTCTGACGGGCGTCGTGGCGCTGATCCACATCTACATCGTCGTGCTCGAGATGGCGCTCTGGGACAAGCCGCAGGGGCTGAAGGCCTTCGGCATGACGCAGCAGTTCGCCACCCAGACCAAGGTGCTCGCCGCCAACCAGGGGCTCTACAACGGTTTCCTCGCCGCGGGACTCATCTGGGGCATCTGGCTGGGCGAGGCCGGCGACCCCATCAAGGTATTTTTCCTCCTCTGCGTCGCCGTTGCTGGCCTGTTCGGTGCCCTCACGGCGAGCCGCAAGATACTGTTTGTGCAGACAATACCGGCACTTGTGGCGTTGCTTGGCGTCTGGCTCGCCTGAGCTTGTGCACAGGCGCTGCAGTGCTTGCACTGCAGAAATTGCCGCCGCCCGACAACTTGGCTAACATCGCCTCGCGGTGTGATCTGGGGTTTCTCCGATGCGGGACTTGTCCAATGCGCGGGGGCGTCGGCCAGCGGGCTCTTTGGTCCGCTGCCGCATGCCTTTGGCTGCGCCCTTTTTCCGACCAATGGGCGGATGATCATGGGCGCAGGCAAGGAAGTTATGCTGAGCTGGGACGACCTGATGCCGGACGGCAAATGGACGCGTCAGCCGGAACGCCAGCCGGCGGCCAAGAAGGTGGTGTTTCTCGTCGACTACGGCATGGTGAGCCACGGGCTCGCGCCGCTGTTCGTCGATGGTCATGCCACCGAACTCGGCTTCTGGGGGCTCTCCACCGACATCATCCGACGGCTGACCCGGCTCAACGAGCTCTACGATCGCCAGATCAACTGGGACAGCCCGAACGATCCGACCTGGCGCATGTCCGAGCGCGACCGCAAGGAGTTCAACGCCCTGCTGCCCTTCGTCGCCTCCGAACTGCAGATCGCGCTCGGCGACCGCTGGGAGCTCGTAGTCGAAAGCCAGCCGATCTAGCGCCTACTCGAAGCTGTAGTGCAGCCGCACGCCGCCGGTCCCCAGCGCATTGGCGGCAAGCAACTTGAGGCTCTTCCGAAATCCCGTCGGCGGAAACAGCAGCGCGCCGCCGCCCAGCAGCTGTGAAATGACATAGACCTCGATTTCGTCCAGCGCGCCGCGCTCGATGAACGCCATCTGCAGCTGGCCGCCGCCGAGCATCCACACGTCGCCGTCGTCCAGCGCCCGCAGCTCGGCGACCAGCGCATCGACATCGCTGCGGATCTCGACATCGGCGATCGGCTCGGGCAGCGGCCGCGACGTAACGACGATGCTGCGCTGCGCCTTGTAAGGCCAGTCAGACACGTGCCGCGCCATCCAGTCATAGGTGGCCCGGCCCATCACCACCGTGCGGATGCGGTTGATGAACAGGTTGTAGTCGAACTCGCCAAGCTGCAGGTCCTGCCTCTGCGTCAGCCAGTCCAGCGTCTCCTCCGGCTCGGCGATATACCCGTCGAGGCTGGTGGCGATATAACCGACGATGCGGGCCATGGAGCATCCCCTTCATTGAATATAAATGAACGTTCGTTTATATATGCGCCATGGCGAGGCCACGCAAGATATCGGACGAGGACGTGGTGGAGGCCGTTGCGGCCCTGCTGGCGCAACATGGCCCCGCCACGCTGACCTTCGCCGCCGCTTCCGATGCGACGGGCCTGTCACCGGCAACGCTCGTCCAGCGCTACGGCAACCGCGAGGCGCTGATGCAGGCGGCGCTCCTCTGGATGTGGGACCAGCTGGACCTCGAGACCGTCGCCGCCGACGCCGCCCAGCCGGTCGATCCGGAAGGCGCGATCGCTCTGCTCGTGCGACTATCAACCGGGTACGGCGCGAGCGATGATCACGGCCAGGGCCTCCTGCTCCTGCGCGAGGACTTTCGCGATCCGGTGCTGCGCGCCCGCGGCGCCGCCTGGCAGACGGCCCTCGGCGCAGCGCTCGGCCGCCGCCTGTCGACTGATCCCGCCACAAGCGAGCGGCTTGGCCGGCTGATGGCCAGCCAGTGGCAGGGCGCCGTGCTCTGGTGGGGTTTTTCGCGCGACGGCACGCTCCGCAGCTACCTCCGTCGTGAGCTGCGCGACTGGCTGCACACAATCGGGCACTAACGCCAAATCCGGGTTCAAACCGGGACTGGCAGGGCCTATCTTCAGTGCATGTACTACCGCCTCGTCGATACCGCGCTCGGACAGATGGTGATCGGCTGGACCGATATCGGCCTCGCCCGCCTGATGCTCCCCGGCGAAACCTCCGCCGAAATGCGCCAGCGCATGGAAAGCAAGGGCCGCGCCGAGCAGCCCGACGGCCAGCGCGAACTGGCGGACCGCATTGCGGCGTACGCTGACGGTGCGGAGGACGATTTCACCGACATCGCCGTCGATCTTGCCGGCGTGCCCGACACCAACCGCCGCATCTACGAGCACATCCGCGAGCTCGGTTGGGGCGAGACGACGACCTACGGCGCCATCGCCCGCTGGCTCGGCGATGTGGCGTTATCCCGCGCCGTCGGCGCTGCGATGGGTGCGAACCCGGTGCCGCTGGTCATCCCGTGCCACCGCGTGCTCGCAGCCGACGGCAAGACCGGCGGCTTCTCCTCGCCCAACGGCGTGCGCACCAAGATGCAGATGCTGGCGCTCGAACGCGCCGCCTCGCCGACCGGCCAGTTCTCCTTCGGGTTCTGAAGCCCCTTCATCCTCCCCCCGTTCACGGGGGAGGGTGACCAGCGAAGCTGGTGGAGGGGGCGGCCACGGGCACCGACGCCGACTCGCCAGCCATCACTGCCCGCGCTTGAACACCTTGAGATGCGTCAGTTCCTTGGTCACCTTGCTCGCGATGCTCTCGACCGGATCGGCGACATCGACCACCAGCACATTCTCATCCGCCGTCGGCCGTTCCAGCGTGGCGAACTGGCTGTCCAGCAGCTTGGGGTTCATGAACTCGTGCGCCCGCGCTTCGATGCGCTTGCGGATCACCTCGATGTCACCATCGAGGAACACGAACAGGATCGGCTCGCCCGCCTTCTCGGTGAGAAAATCGCGATAGGCCCGCTTCAGCGCCGAACAGGCCCCGACCGCCACGCCCTTCTGCTCGGCGGCGTCGTGCAGGGCGCCGGCCAGCGTCTCGAGCCACGGCCAGCGGTCCTCGTCCGTCAGCGGGATGCCGGAGCGCATCTTCTCCTTGTTGGCGGGCGGATGGTAGCCGTCGCCATCGAGGAACGGGGCATGCAGCCGCCGCGCGATGGCGGCGCCGGTGGCGGATTTGCCCGAGGACGCAACTCCCATGGCTATGATAATGCGAGCCTCCTCAAACGGTGGCTGTGAAGGCGCCGTCGACATAGAGGATGTGTCCGTTGACGAATGAGGAGGCTTCCGAGGCGAGGAAAACGGCCGCGCCGCCGAGCTCGGCCGGTTGTCCCCACCGGCCCATGGGGGTGCGCGTCTCGACCCAGGCGCTGAACTCCTTGTTCTGCAGCAGCGCCTCGTTGAGTTCTGTCGCGATATAGCCCGGCGCTATGCCGTTGACGTTCAGGCCGTACTTGGCCCAGTCGACCGCCATGCCGCGCGTCAGGTTGGCAATCGCCGCCTTGCTCGCCGCATAGGGGGCGATCGACGGACGCGCCAGATTGCTCATCACCGAGCAGATATTGATGATCTTGCCGCGCTTGCGGGCGATCATGCCCCGCACCGCCGCCTTGCTGACCAGAAACGCCGAGGTGACGTTCGTCGCCATCACCTGCTCGAACTTGGCGAGCGGAAAATCCTCGAGCGGCACACGGTGCTGCATGCCGGCATTGTTGACGAGGATGTCGATCGGCCCGATCTCGTTCTCGGCATGCGCGATCGCGTCCTCGACGCTCTCCTCGCTGGTGACGTCGAACGCCAGCGCCTTCACGGTCGCGCCCTTTTCGGCGAGCTGCGCCGCCGCTTCGCCCAGCGCTTCGGGATTGCGCGAATTGATGATGATCTCGGCGCCTGCTGCCGCCAGCGCCTCGGCAATGCCGAAGCCTATGCCGCGGCTCGAGCCGGTGACCAGTGCCCGGCGACCAGCCAGGTTGAACTGCGAAAGCGTACTCAAGTCTGAAACCCCTCCCGTATTGCCCGCGACACTAGTGGATCGCAGCCCTGCCGGTAAACCGGCAAAGCGGGTCGGTGCCTAGTCCAATGGTGGGGCGGGCGAGGGGTGGCATTCGCGCCACCGCCATGCCACAAAGCCGCCCCTGAACGGAATAACTCCCAACGGAGAATGAACATGGCGTCCGCCGATATCGGCCTGATCGGCCTTGCAGTGATGGGCTCGAACCTCGCGCTCAACATCGCCGAGAAGGGCTACCAGATCGCGGTCCACAATCGCACCGCGTCCCGTATCGACGAGTTCGTCGGCATGGCCAAGGAGCAGGGGCTGGACGGCAAGGTCGTGCCGGAAGCCGATCTCGTGAAATTCATCCAGTCGGTGAAGCGCCCGCGTTCGATCATTATCATGGTCAAGGCCGGCAAGCCTGTCGACGAGATGATCGAGCAGCTGCTGCCGCATCTCGACAAGGGCGACGCCATCCTCGAGTGCGGCAACTCGCTCTACACCGACAGCCAGCGCCGTTTCGAATACCTGCGCGACAAGGGCATCGGCTTCCTCGGCATCGGCGTCTCCGGTGGCGAAGAAGGCGCGCGCCACGGTCCCTCGATCATGGTCGGCGGCCCGGAAGAGCAGTGGAAGAACGCCCAGCCGATCCTCGAGGCCATCTCGGCCAAGTTCAACGGCGAGCCCTGCTGCGCCTATCTGGGCGAGGGCGGCGCCGGCCACTTCGTCAAGATGATCCACAACGGCATCGAATACGGCGACATGCAGATGATCGCCGAGGTCTACGGCGTCATGCGCGACGGCCTGGGCATGAACCCCGCAGCGTCGAGCAAGGTGTTCAAGGACTGGGACAAGGGTCCGCTGAACTCCTACCTCATCGAGATCACCGGCCTCGTACTCGAAGCCATCGAGCCGAAAACCGGCAAGCCCCTGGTCGAGCTGATCCTCGACAAGGCCGGCCAGAAGGGCACCGGCACCTGGTCCGCCATCGCCGGCCAGCAGCTCGCCGTCCCGGCGACCGCCATCGAGGGCGCCGTTGCCGCCCGCTCGATCTCCTCGCGGAAGGATGAGCGCGTTGCCGCCGAGGCCGCCTACGGCAAGCCGTCCTCGGGCAAGGCCGACGTCTCGCTGGCCGATCTCGAGCAGGCGCTCCTCGCTGGCAAGATCGTCTCCTACGCGCAGGGCTTTGCGGTTCTGTCCAAGGCCTCCGAGGAATTCGGCTGGAACCTGCCGCTCGCGACCATCGCCAAGATCTGGCGCGCCGGCTGCATCATCCGCTCGCGCTTCCTCGACCAGATGTCGGCGGCCTATGCCAAGGGCGAGGCGGTCAACCTGCTGATGGTGCCGGACTTCATCGCCATCATGAAGACGGCCAACAAGTCGCTCCGCAAGGTCGTCGCGGCCGCCGCCCTCGGCGAGTTCCCCCTGATCTGCCTCTCGGCCTCGCTGGCGTACTTCGACAGCTACCGCCAGGCCCAGGGCACCGCCAACCTCACCCAGGGCCAGCGCGACTTCTTCGGCGCCCACGGCTTCATCCTCACCGACCGTGATGGCGAACAACACGGCACCTGGCCCAGCACTCTGGGCAAGTGATGGAATGAAAAAGGCCCCGGAAACGGGGCCTTTTGTTTGGATGCCATCGTGGAGGCACACTCCCACCCACCCACCAGCTGTCATCCCTGCGAAGGCAGGGATCCATCTCACCGCCCGCACCAGCCGAGAGCTGGATCGCTGCCTTCGCAGGGATGACCATCGAGTTTGGGAATGTCGGTGGTGCTAGCCCGACCGAACCACCGGTCATCCGGCTGCACCGTCCGACCCACCCGCTAGCTGTATGTGCCCACACTCCCGCACCACTACCACCGTGGGCCCACACTCCCGCCCACCCACCGGCTGTCATCCCTGCGAAGGCAGGGATCCATGTCACCGCCCGCACCAGCCGAGAGCTGGATCCCTGCCTTCGCAGGGATGACCATCGAGTTTGGATAATCGTCCGGTGGCAGCGCCGCCCACGCCAGGTCAGCTCGGCTTCACCACCGTAGCCACAGCCGCCGCATACGTAATCCCGCCACCAAACGCCACCAGCCCCAGCCGCTGGCCCGCCTTGGTCCCCGGCAGCGCATCCATCAGCGCCAGCGGAATAGTCGACGAACTGGTATTGCCGATCGTCTTGATGATCGAGTGCGCCGGCCGGCCCGAGCGGCGGGCGATGGCGTCGATGATGCGCTGGTTGGCCTGATGCGGCACCATCAGGTCGATATCGTCCATGCTGATGCCTTCGGCGGCGCAAGCCGATGTCAGCGTCGCGCTCATGGCGCGCACCGCGTCGGAAAACACCTCGCGCCCGTTCATCTTCACATAGCCGTCGCCGGCGCGAGGCACGCTTAGCAGTTCCCCCGATTCCGGCGAGCCGGAAATGGTCGGCTGCGCGAAGGTGAACAGCGGGGCCGCATCGCGCGCCGCGCCCTGGACCAGCGAGGCGGTGGCTGCGTCGGCGAACAGCACGGCGGTGTTGAAGTCGTTCTGGTCGAGCAGCGGCGACAGCACTTCCGAGGTGACGATCAGCACTCGCGCATCCGGATGGTTGCGCACGTAGTCGCGTGCATTGGCCAGCGCGTAGAGATAGCCCGAGCAGGCGGCATTGATGTCATAGGCCGGCAGCGTCGCGCGCCCGGACGTGCTGACTGCATCGGCCACACGGCAGGCCAGCGACGGGGTGATCACGTCAGGTGTGCCGGTGGTGGCGATGACGAGGTCGATGTCGCCGATCTCGAGGCTTTGCTCGTCCAGCAGCTTCTTGGTTGCGGCAGCCGCGAGCGACAGTACGGTTTCGCCCGGCTGGATCCAGCGCCGGCTCTCGATGCCGGTCAGTTTGACGATGTCGCCGTGGTCGCGCGTCTGCCAGTTGCCGCGCAGGTCCGAATTGTGGACCTTGCGTGCCCCGGTCACGCCGGTAACTGCGGACACGCCAACCGTAACCTCGGCGCGACCGGTCGCGACCGGCGCCGCCAGCGGCGCAGCGCGGCGCTTGAGGATGGCCTTGTCGATGCGTTCGGCCGTAACGGTCGTCTGCTGCTTCAGCGAAGCCGGATCGGCATCGACAAAGAGCAGCGGCGCCCCGACGGGCACCTTGTCCTTCAGCGCCACCGCAACCGACAGCACCTTGCCCGAAACCGTCGCCTGAACGTCGACCGCTGCCTTGGTGGCTTCGACCACCGCGACGAGGTCACCGGTCTTGATCGTGTCGCCCGGCTTCACCAGCAGTTCCACGATCTCGACTTCGTCATCCGCCGGACCCGAGCCGATGGCAGCGATCGCGGTCGGGCCACTCTCGACCTTGGCGACTTCCCAGCTCAGGTCGAACTCGAGCAGCGCCGCTGCCGCCTCGACGATGCGCCGATAGGACGGCAGCGTCTCGATCTGGCGTTCGAACTGGAACGGCACGTGGATATCGTCGCGCGTCACGCGCTTGGCGAGGACCGGAACACCGGCATGCTCCATAACCGTCGCCATCACCTCGGCGCCGAACCCGGCGGTGTGGTTGTCCTCGTGAACCACCAGCAGCCGCTTCGTGCGGCGCACCGAGCGAAGCACCGCGTCCTGGTCCCAGGGCGAAATCGAGCGCAGGTCGATGAGGTCGATCTCGGCGCCGGCCTGCTCGAACGTCTCCGCCGCAAGCGACGATTGCGCCAGCGGGTTGCCCCAGGTGACGAGCGTGAGATCATTGCCGTTGCGGACGGTGCGCGCCCGCCCCGGAGCGACGAACTGCTTGGTCGTATCGTCCGAAGTGCGGCGATCCGAAAGGTTCAGCGCGCTCTTGGGATAGAGGAAGACCGTCGGCCGGCCGCTATCGAAGGCAGCATTCAGCAGCCCAGCCGCATCCCCGGCTGAAGACGGCATAACGACGTCGATGCCCGGCACATGCGCCAGTACCGATTCCAGCGTCTGCGCGTGGAACGGGCCGAGCCCGGCCTTGTAGCCGCCGCAGCTCACCATCAGGATCACCGGCGCCTGCCACTGGCCGTCGGTGCGCCAGTAGAGCGAGCCTAGCTCGGAAATGATCTGGTTGAAGGCGAGCGGCAGGAAGTCGGCAAACTGGATGAAGGCGACCGGGCGCTGGCCAGCAAAGGCGCGGCCGATCGAGGTGCCAACGATCGTCGATTCCGACAGCGGCGCGTTGTGCACGCGGCCCGGAAATGCCGTGGACAGGCCCTTGGTGACGCCGAACACGTCGCCTTTGGGATCCTCGATATCCTGGCCGTGCACATAGATGTCGCGATGCGCCGACAGCTGGTCGCGCAGCACCCGGTTGAGCGCTTCGCGCATGGTGAGGTTCGGCGCCGTGGCATCCCCGCGATACTCTTTCGTCTCGCCGAAGGCAGCCGGGTAGGGCGCCTTCGCCGCCCCGGCGGTCGGCGGCACCTTATCGGCGCGGGCTTCGGCCACCGCGGCGGCGACTTCCGCGATCAGGCTCGTTTCGAGCTGGGCCAGCGCCGCGTCGCCCATCTGCGACTCGCTCAGCGCCTGCCGGATCGCTTCCAGCGGATCGCGACCTCGGCCGGACTTGATGTCGTCGGCGCTGCGATAAAGCGCCTGGTCGTCGGCATTGGTATGGTCCGAAAGCCGCTCGAGCTCCATCAGCACGATCGCCGGGCCGCGTGTTGCGCGGGCATGGGTGACGGCAGCCTCGAACACGGACCGCGTGGCGGTGAGATCAACGCCGTCGACGCGACGGATGGGGAGGCCGAGATAGCTGTCGGCTGGGCCGGTGGGCAGGTCGAAGAAGGTCTGCCCAGGGGTCTTGGTCGAGATCGCCCAGCGATTGTCCTGGATGACGAACACCACCGGCGCTTCCGACCGGACGGCTTCTGCCACCGCTTCGAGGAATTCGCCCTGTTGTGTCGTGCCGTCCCCGACGCAGCACAGCACCACCGGCGCGTCAGGGTGGAACTTCACCGCCTGCGCATTGCCGACGGCGTGCAGCGCATTATTGCCAACCGGGCCGACCATTGAGGCGACCTTGAGGTCGCGCGCGGCATAGTGCGCGCTCATCTGTCGTCCCGCCGAGTGCGATCCGGCCGTCGCGAGGAGGCTGCGGAAGAATTCGACAATCGGCATCCCGCGCGCCACGAGCAGCGCCTTGTCGCGATAGTGCAGATGCAGCCAGTCGTCCTGCCCGAGGAAGTCGGCAAGCAGCGCCGTCGACTCGTGGCCGGCGCCGGAAACATGGAAATGCGCAAGACCTTGCTTCACCAGGTCCTGTTCGACCCGGTCGATTTCTCGCGCGAGAAACATAGCGCGATGCAGGCGAAGCATCGTCGGAATGTCTGAGGTCATCAGCATTGCGGGCGGACCCTAAACCCGCGGGAAACGAAAAACCAGAACTACCAGCGCGCTTTGGCCGCACGCATGGCTGATTTGTCCAGCGCGTTGCCGCCGCTCATCAGGCGCCGAGGAACCGGGCCAGCTTCTTGCCGACGGCGAGGTATTTGCCGGGATCGACCGCATTGTCCGCGCGCCGCACTTCGAAGTGGAGATGCGGCCCCGTCGAACGCCCGGTGGAGCCAACCTCGGCGATAGGCGTACCGGTGTTGACGATCTGCCCTTCCTTGACGAGGAACGCGCTGAGGTGACCGTAGCGGGTCAACAGGCCCGGCCCGTGCGTCACTTCCACCGTCTTGCCATAGCCGGGGCGCTCCCCGACGAACGTCACCTTCCCATAGCCGGCGCTCAGCACCGGCGTGCCCTTCGGGGCCGGAAAATCGATACCGGCATGGAAAGCGCGTGTCCCGGTGAACGGGTCCTTGCGGTTGCCGAAATTGGAGCTCATCCGCGTCACCCCGCCCATGGGCTGGTGGATCGGCGCGAGGTCGATCGCGCTGCGTGCGGCCTTGAAGCGGGCCAGCGCCAGGTAGGCAAGATTGGCGTCGTCCACCATGCTGTCCGCGTCATCGCTGCCGATAGCCGGCTGGAATGGGCCGCCGACGGCGTCCTCGATCCCCTCCGGCATGGCCGGCTTGATGCCGAGCCCGCCCAGCGCATCGATGATGTCGTCGGCCGACTCAGTGGCTTCCTGCGACAGCGCCGCAAGCGCCAGCCGGCTGTCGTCCATCATCTGGTTCATCGACGCACTGATCGCGGCGAGGTCGTCGCCCTGCGTCACCGGGACCGGCGCGACGGCGATCGGCGTCTCGCTCTCGGTCGGCGCCGGCAGGCTCGCCGTATCGATCCCTAGCTCGGCGGCCTTCTCGGCCAACTGCTGTACGAATTGGTGCTGCTCGAGCAGAACTTCCTGCTGCTGGGTCAGTTCCTGCAGCTGCAAGTTGATGTCGCCGGCCTGGGCGAACTGCCGCGAATGCAGCCGGTCGACCTCGACGCGCAGCTGCGCGATCCGGTCTTCATAGGCCGCAACCACCAGCTCCTTCTGTCCGCCGAGCAGAGAAGCGATGTCCGACGACATCAGCAGGCCGACCGCGGTCAATACGTTGGTGCCGAACAGGACGACAAAGCCGAGATAGAAGATCCAGGGTCGGATTCCCGCGGGCCGAGGTGCCGGCCGTGCCGCCGATGCGAAGACTTTCTGGGGGGGCTGGATGCCAGCCGATTTCGTACGCACCACCTGCAACTCCGGGACGCTACTCGGATGCTGCGATCATGGTCCGTTAAGGTTAACAAACGCGAAAAGCGCCCCTGCCGGGCCTCAGGCGCGCGCCTTCCTGGGCTTGGCTGCGACGGTGCCGAGCGCCCGCGTGGCCTCCAGCACCTTCTCGGCATGACCCTTGATGCGCGTCGCATGGAACACCGCCGCCACCTTGCCGTCCGGCCCGACCAGCACCGTGACGCGCTTCACGCCCATGAACTCGACGCCGAACATCTTCTTCAGCTGCCACACGCCATAGGCTTCGATCGCCTTGCGCTCCGGATCGGCGGCAAGCGTGACGCCCAGGTTGTACTTGTCGCGGAACGAGCAGTGCTTCTCCACCGTGTCCGGCGAGATGCCCACCACGATCGCGCCGAGCTTCCTGAACTCGGGCATCAGGTCGGTGAACTCGATGTTTTCGAGCGTGCAGCCCTCGGTGTCGTCCTGCGGATAGAAATACAGCACGACCGGGTGCCCGATATGGTCGGAAAGCCGGAACTTCTCGTAGGCGTCCGTGATCAGTTCGAAGTCGGGCGCGGTACTACCTGGGGAAATAAGGCTCATGGGCTCTGGTCTATACGGTGGGACTGGCTCAGAACAGCCGCGCACGGGGGTTTTAGTGCCATAGTCATGCCCCTATCATCGGGCACTGCACCGCTGCTCGGTTTGATTCTACGATAGGGCGGTAGGGCGAGCAGTCTCAAGTCGGAAAGCAGTGAAACCTACACCGGCCCCCGGTATCCAGCTCCGCAAGCGCTCGGCATGGCGCACCCTGGGCAAGATCGCCGCGGCCGTGGTCGCCGCGCCATTTGCGCTGCTCGTCATCCTGTACCTTGTCCTGCTCGTCACGCCGATCCCGCTGCCCTGGGTCAGCTCGCAGATTCGCAACATGGTCCTGAGCTCGATGCCCGAGGGCAGCCAGCTCGAACTCGGCGACATGGCGCTGGCGCTCGAGGGTTTTGCGCTGCCGGTGATCCAGTTCAGCCCGGTGGTCTATACCGACACGCTGAACGGCGGCTCGGTGAGCATGGATGCGCTCGAAGTGGGCATCTCGCCCTCGCGCATGCTGTTCGGCCAGGCCGGCGCCATCGTCCAGGTGGTCGGCCCGCACCTGCAGGTGAACCAGGACCTGTTCGGGCCACGCCTCGCCAAGTTCGAATATGTCGATTCGCCGAACGGCGAACGCACCGTCCGCATCATCGAGGGCCAGCACAGCTTCCCCGAGGTGAACCTGTCGCCCGAAGGCGTCGCGGTGAAGGGCGAGGTCCCCGACGAAAAGCTCGGCATCCGTTCTGACAATGACTGGCTGATCTACAATCTCGAGGCCGCCGCCAAGGGCGTCGCCGGCATCGTCGAGCAGGCGCGCATGGGCAATTTCTCCCGCCTCATCGTGCGCGACGCCGCGCTCGACATGAACGATGCGCTCTACGGCATCCTCAGGCACTTCACCGACATCAACATCGACATCGTGGCCAATGCCGATGGCGATGGCGCGACGGGCAATTTCTCGGCCGAGATCGGCGGCACCGTGATGAACGGCATCATCGAGTGGGTCGAGATGCCGGACCGCTCGGCGCGCATGAAGATGTCGATCACCAATTTCGATCCGGCCGCCTTCGCCCCGCTCGCCAGCGAACAGTCCATGGGTATCGCCGGCACCCTGTCGGTATCGATCGATGTGGGCTTCACGCCCGACAGCAAGATCACCGATGGCATCTTCCATCTCGATATGACCGGCATGGACGTGCGGGTGAACGACCAGTTCTTCCCCATCGCCACTTCGATTGCGGAGGTGAAATGGGAGCCGGCCATCGGCCAGTTCACCATGGCGGACACGCGGGTCAGCGTGGCCGAGAGCACCGGCACGGTGAGCGGCGTGTTCAAGCTCGGTCTCGACCAGCTCTACGGGCCCATCGTCGCTATCAACATCAAGGCCAGCGACGTTTCCATCCATGACGAGACGGGTGCCCCGCCCGAACCGTTCAGCGACGTGAGCTTCCAGGGCTGGTCGGCCCCCCTCTATGGCGCAACCGGCATCGACCAGTTCGAAGCCAGGAAAGCCGATGGCAGCCAGCTGGTCGCCACGGGCCGCATCGACATGGTGCGTCGCGGCACGGGCTTTGACCTCCGCGTTGCCGGCGACGGGCTTTCGGCCGACGACATCAAGCGCTTCTGGCCGGCCTTCCTCGCCTCGGAGTCGCGCGACTGGTTCGTCAAGAACGTGGTCGGCGGGCACATCAAGTCCTCGACCATGCGCTACTCGTTCCCGGTCGGAACGCTCGGCGCTCCGGGCGAGAACAAGCCGCTGCCCAAGAACGCCATGTCGATCGACATCACCGGCGTCGGCGTGAAGATCAAGGCGCTCGAGACGATGGACCCCATCGCCATCGAGGGCGAGATGAAGCTGACGATGCGCGACAGCGACGTCACCATTTCCGCCGACGGCGCCACCATCCCCACGGCCAAGGGCAACATCTCGATCGCCAATGCGGCATTCGTCATCGGGGCGAACAGCGAAACCGAGTCTCTTTACGAAATTTCCGGAGATCTCTCCGGCGGCATCCCGGCGCTGCTCGACTGGGCCAAGGTGAACCAGCCCGACGCGTTGAAGCAGGCTGCGCTGCCGATCAATCTCGATGTCATCGAGGGCAATCTGACGCTAGGGCTGGTCGCGACCATCGTTACCGATCGCACTACCCAGCAGCCCAGGAGCATGGACTACGCCATCAATGGCCGCGTCCAGGACCTCGGTACCGCGTCGCCCATCCAGGGCCACACCGTCAGCAACGGGCAGCTCTCGTTCATGGTCACCCAGGCCGGCTTTACCATCGGCGGCACGACCGAGTTCGACGGCGTGTCGGCCGATGTCGCGGTCAAGGGCAAGCTCGACCCCAAGGCGCCCGACCTGACATTGAGCGCCACGGTCGATTCTGCCGCCTTCAAGCAGTTCGGCTTCGACGCTTCGTCTTTCCTCGACGGGCCGTTGACCGTCGTCGCCAAGCCCATGCCGGACGGCAGCCTGCAGATGGTCGCGGACCTCGAGGACGCCCGCGTCTCGGTTGCCGACTTGGGCATCAGCAAGGCGAAGGGCGTCCCCGGGCAGGTGCAGGCGCAGATCAAGCAGACCGGCACCGCCATCGAGGTCAGCCGCCTCGACCTTGGCTTCGGCGATGTACAGCTCGAAGGGAGCCTCGGCCTCGACACCGAGGCGGGGCTGCAATCGGCCGAATTCACCTCGTTCTCCTTGAGCCCCGGCGACCAGGCACAGTTGTCGCTCACCCCCATTCGCAACGGCTATGAACTCCGGCTGCGCGGCGACCAGCTCGACCTGAAGCCCATGCTGCAGCGCTTCTTCAGCCTGTCGGGCGAATCCACCGGCGGTCCGCAGTCGCCGATCGCCAATCAGACGATCGCGGTCGATGTCGAGCTGAAGCGCGCCCTGGGTTTCTACAAGACGACTGCCTACAACGTGAACCTCGATCTCGTCCTGCGCGGCTCCGACCTGCAGCGCGTCAATCTCCAGGCCAATCTGGGCGGCGATCGCAGTGTTTCCGTCACCACCAATCCGACGCCTGACGGCAAGGTGATGTCGGTGGCATTCGACGACCTCGGCACGCTCCTGCGGCTGGTGAACGTCTACCCCAATGTCGAAGGTGGCCAGGGCAGCCTCGTGGTCGAGACCATCAACGACCAGAAGATCGACCAGGGCCAGTTCAACCTCAGGAACTTCGCCTTCGTGAACGAGCAGAACGTCCAGCAGATCCTGAACAATGACGGGGCATCGCGACAGATCGCCCGGTCGGGTCGGCTTGAGTTCCGCAGCGCCGAGGCCCAGTTCATCCGCCGCAGCGACCGGGTGGAACTCGTCGATGCTGTCCTCGCCGGCACCTCCGTAGGCGGCACTGCACGCGGCTTCATCTACACCGATCGTCGCGAGTACGACATTACCGGCACCTATGTGCCGCTGTTCGGGCTCAACAATGCGTTCAGCCGCATCCTCGGGCCACTGGCCGGGCGGCAGGGTGAGGGATTGTTCGGGGTAACCTTCGCGGTGCGCGGCCCGCTGGATAAGCCGGACTTCAAGGTGAACCCCATGTCGGCGCTGGTTCCGGGCGCGTTCCGGCGCCTGTTCGAATACCGCGCGCGTGAAATTCCCCGTACCGACGAATAGGTTGATCGAGATCAAAGTATGAGTTGAAGCGCGGTGGGAGCATCTCCACATGTTCAGTGGAGGTAACTCGCTATGTATGCTCACATTCTCGTCGCAACCGACGGCTCCGACCTCGCCAATCGCGCACTCGATCACGCGATTGCAGTGGCCAAGGCCCTCAACTCCGAAATCACCGTGGTAACCGTCACCGAACCCGCCGCCGTCCTTGGCGCCGGCTACTCGGCTGTCGCCGGAACGATCATCGATCCGATCCCCGAACTCATCGAGGCGCAGCAGTCCGGGGCCAAGGAGCTCCTCGCCAAGGCCGAGGAGAAGGTGAAGGCCGCCGGCGTGCCGGTGAAGACCGTCTACGTCGATGACAGTTTTCCTGCCGAAGGCATCATCCTCACCGCCCAGAATATCGACGCCGACCTGATCGTCATGGGCTCCCACGGCCGCCGCGGCTTCGGCCGCCTGCTGCTGGGCAGCCAGACCAACAACGTCCTGGCCCAGACCGCCATCCCGGTGCTGGTGACGCGCTGACGCTCAACCTCCCGGTATGAAATAGTCATACCGCGTGCTAGGCTGACCTCCAGCAACGGAGGTCAGCCATGCCCAAGGTCGTTAAGCGCACATTCAGCCTTACGGAAGAACAGGCAGCGTTCATCGATGCCAGAGTGGAGGCGGGTGGGTACGCCTCGGCAAGCGAAGTGGTCCGGGAAGGACTGCGGGGCATGCAGGAGGATGAGGCGGCGCTCGAGCGCTGGATCGCAGAGGAAGTCGTGCCGACGCTGCAACGGATAGACGCCGGCGAGGAAGACCTGATCGACATCGACGAAGCGTTCGATGAGATCATGGCCGAGCTTGATGCACTCGAGAAGCGCCTGGCATGAACCGCCGGGTCGTTCTGTCCCGTACGGCGCTGAACGATCTCGCAAAGATCGGCCGGTGGATCAGCGAGGCTGGCGCTCCGCAGACCGGCAAGCGCTACGTGGCGCGTATCAAGCAGCGTCTGGCCCGGCTGGGCGACGCTCCGGAGGTTGGAAGGCCATACGGCTTTCGCGACCCTGGTCTGCGCGTCATCGGCTATGAGCGCCGGATAATGATTGCCTACAGAGTCGAGAAGACCCGCATCATTGTGGTGCGGGTCTTCTATGGTGGCCAGGACTGGCAGAAGGCCCTACAGGGGGATTGGCCGGACTCCGACTAAACCGGCTTCAGCAGCGCGTGCTTCTTCTTGCCCAACGAAAGTTTGATCACGCCTTCGGAAAGCACGGCCGCCGTACCGAGCGTTGCCCTCTCGTCACTCATCGCCTCGTCATTGATCCGAACCGCGCCCGACTGGACGTGACGGCGGGCTTCGCCGTTCGATCCGGCAAGGCCGGCCGTGACGAGCGCGCTGAGGAGACCGATGCCAGCCGCGAGGTCGGACTTCGCGATCTCGACGGTCGGCAGCGACAGGTCGATGACGCCAGCCTCGAAGGTCGCCGAGGCCGTAGCAGCCGCAGCATCCGCCGCTTCCCGCCCGTGGACGATAGCGGTGACTTCCGTCGCAAGGATCTTCTTGGCCTCGTTGAGCTCCGAACCGCCCAGCGCCTCGAGGCGCGCGATCTCGTCGAGCGGCAGGCGGGTGAAGATCTTCAGCCACTTGCCGACATCGGCGTCTTCCGTGTTCCGGAAGTACTGCCAGAAATCGTAGGGGCTGTAGAGGTCGCCGTTGAGCCAGACGGCGCCGGAGGCGGACTTCCCCATCTTCTCGCCGCTCGATTTGGTCAGCAGCGGCGTCGTCAGCGCGAAGAGCTGCGGGCCGCCCATCTTGTGGCTGAGGTCAGTGCCGTTGATGATGTTGCCCCACTGGTCCGAGCCGCCCATCTGCAGCACGGTGCCATAGCGCCGGTTGAGCTCGACGAAGTCGTAGCCCTGCATGATCATGTAGTTGAACTCGAGGAAGGTCAGCGACTGCTCGCGCTCGAGCCGCAGCTTCACCGAGTCGAAGCTCAGCATGCGGTTGACCGAGAAGTAGCGCCCGATCTCACGCAGGAACTCGACGTAGTTGAGCTTCAGCAGCCAGTCGGCATTGTTGACCATGATCGCGTCGGTCGGGCCGTCCCCGTAGCGGAGAATCCGGCTGTAGACCTTCTTGATGCTCTCGATGTTCGAATTGATCTTTTCGACCGTCAGCACCTGGCGCTCGGCCTCGCGGCCGGTCGGATCGCCCACCATGGAGGTGCCGCCGCCCATCAGGCTGATCGGGCGGTGGCCGGTTTCCTGCAGCCAGTAGAGCAGGGTGACGGTGATCAGGTTGCCGATATGGATCGACGTCGCCGTCGCGTCATAGCCGACATATCCGGTGATGATTTCCTTGGCCGCCTTGGCATCCAGCCCTTCCGGATCGGAGATCTGGTGGATGAAGCCTCGCTGCTCGAGGACGTTGAGGAAATCGGACTTGTACTTGGCTGCCATGATGCGGCTCGAACTTTTATGGGGCTGGGGATGTCCGGTCTCTCACCGGTTCATCCCCGCGAAAGCGGGGATCTCCGTTTGACCGGCGCTCACCTCGAAACGAGGGTCCCGCTTGCGCGGGAATGACACCGGTGGGCTAGGCAGGATCAGGCTCCCACCCGCGGAGCTTCAGCGCCCCTTGCCCGCCGCGATATCCGCGCGGCGACGGTCGAGATACTCGGCGCAGCGCTCGGTCAGCTCGTCGATCTTGTCTTCGTAGAAGTGGTTGGCGCCTTCCACGATCTGCTGCTCGATGGTGATGCCCTTCTGGGTCTTCAGCTTGTCGACCAGCTTCTGCACCGATTGCGGCGGCGCCACGCGATCCTTGTCCCCATGGATGATCAGGCCCGAGGACGGGCAGGGGGCGAGGAACGAGAAATCGTAGAGGTTTTCCGGCGGGCTCACCGAGATGAAGCCCTCGACTTCCGGTCGGCGCATCAGCAGCTGCATGCCGATCCAGGCGCCGAACGAGAAGCCGGCGATCCAGCAGCCGCGCGATTCGCGGTTCAGCGTCTGCAGCCAGTCGAGCGCCGCGGCCGCGTCCGAGAGTTCGCCGATGCCGTGGTCGAACATGCCCTGCGACCGGCCGACGCCGCGCGAATTGAACCGCAGCACCGAAAAGCCCCGCTGCGCGAACATGTAGAACAGGTTGTAGACGATCTGATTGTTCATCGTCCCGCCGAACTGCGGGTGGGCGTGCAGCACGATGGCGATCGGCGCGTTCGGGTCCTTGCCCTGCTGGTAGCGGCCCTCGAGGCGGCCTTCGGGTCCGTTGAAGATGACTTCTGGCATAAGGTTCTTTCCCTGGCCCGCCGAGCCCATGCACAGGGCTCATGGCTCGCGCGTGGCGACGGCCTCGCGGCTTGACGAATGGTGCGCCGCTGCCTAAAACATGGGCCGAAAAGTCCAGTTTAGAATTATTCGAAACTGACTTTTCGAATGGCGGCAGTTGGTGTTCCAACCGCTTCCGGTTGCTGGTGAGCGCTCCTTGTAGAGAAAGTGAGCGCCCGATTTCAAGAATTGTTTCACTGGCCTGTCACAGCGCGAGTCGCGTCGGACGGGCCTTTGGACGCACAAGGCGGACCATCCGGTCCGATGACGATGGCTCGACAGACGATCTACCTCGATCACAATGCCTCGGCGCCGCTTCTCCCCGAAGCGCGCGCGGCGGTGATTGCTGCGCTCGATCTGGTCGGCAATCCGTCCTCCGTGCATGCCGAGGGCAGGGCCCTCCGCGCCGTGATCGACAAGGCCCGCGCCCAGGTCGCGAGCCTCGCCGGAGCCGAGCGCGACCAGGTCGTATTCACCGGCTCGGCCACCGAGGCGATCACCCAGGCGATCGTCGGCGGTGCGAAAGCCTTCAACGTCGATGCGATCGTCGTCTCCGAAGGCGAGCACGCGGCGGTGCTGCGCGCCGCCGAGGCCACCGGCCTGCCGGTGAAGCGCATCGGCCTCGATGCCGACGGCTATATCCGCATTGAGCAGATCGCCGGCGCCATCGCCGAAGCCGATATGGTCGGCATGCGCCTCCTCGTCGCCGTGCACCTCGTCAACAACGAGACCGGCGTCATCCAGCCGGTCGACCGCATCGAAGTGCTGGTCGGCCCGAGCCCGCACTACCTGTTCGTCGATGCCGTGCAGGGCTTTGGCAAGATCGGCCTCGACTTCGCCTCGCGCGCGCCGGACCTGATGGCGATCAGCGCCCACAAGATCGGCGGCCCGCCCGGCGTCGGCGCGCTGCTGATGAAGGGCCACGCCGCAGAGGTTCGCCTCATCCCCGGTGGCGGACAGGAGAGCGGACGTCGCGGCGGCACCGAGAACGCCCCCGCAATCGCCGGCTTCGGCGCGGCAGCGGAAGTGTTCGCCGACAAATTCTACCACGCCAATGTGAGCGAACTCGTGCGCGTGGCCGAAGATGGCATGCGCATGATCGCGCCGGACCTGATCGTCTTCGGCGAGCGCGCCGACCGCATCGGCAACACCTCGAACTTCGCCGTGCCCGGCCTCAAGAACGCGGTGGCGATGATGGGGCTCGACCTCGCCGGCGTCTCCGTGTCGTCGGGCTCCGCCTGCTCCTCCGGCAAGGTCGGCCCCTCGCACGTGCTTGCAGCGATGGGCGTCGATAACGAAATGAGCGAATGCGCACTGCGCATCAGCTTCGGCTGGTCGTCGAAAATCGACGACGTCGAAGCCTACCTGAAGGCGTTTGGCGAAGTGGTCGGCCGGCACAAGGCCCGCCGCGTCGCAGCATAGGAAGAAGACCATGGCCCGTTACGATATCCCGACGCTGAAGGAAGAGATCGAGGACGATACCGTCGAGCAGGTGCTCGCGCTCGATGTCGAGAAATACAAGTACGGGTTCGAAACGCTCATCGAGACCGAGAAGGCCCCCAAGGGCCTGAACGAGGACACGATCCGCTTCATTTCGGCCAAGAAGGAAGAGCCGGAGTGGATGCTGGAGTGGCGGCTCGAGGCCTATAAGCGCTGGCTCACCATGACCGAGCCCAACTGGGCCAAGGTGCACTACCCCAAGATCGACTTCCAGGACATGTATTACTACGCCGCGCCCAAGAACGCGCCGCGGCCCAAGTCGCTCGCCGATGTCGATCCGGCCCTGCTCGACATGTACGAAAAGCTCGGCGTGCCGCTGAAGGAGCGCGAGCTTCTGGCCGGCGTCGAGCAGCCCAAGGTCGCCGTCGACGCGGTGATCGATTCCGTGTCGGTCGCGACCACCTTCCGCGCCGAGCTCAACAAGATGGGCATCATCTTCTGCTCCATCTCGGAAGCCATCCGCGAATACCCCGATCTCGTGAAGCAGTATCTTGGCTCGGTCGTCCCGGTCTCGGACAACTACTACGCGACGCTGAACTCGGCCGTCTTCACCGACGGTTCGTTCTGCTACATCCCCAAGGGCGTCCGCTGCCCGATGGAGCTTTCGACCTATTTCCGCATCAATGAGGCCAAGACCGGCCAGTTCGAGCGCACCCTGCTGATCGCCGACGAAGGCGCCTATGTCAGCTATCTCGAAGGCTGCACCGCCCCGGCCCGCAACGAGCACCAGCTGCACGCGGCGGTGGTCGAGCTGGTCGCCATGAAGGATGCCGAGATCAAGTACTCGACCGTCCAGAACTGGTTCCCCGGCGACAAGGATGGCAAGGGCGGCGTCTACAATTTCGTCACCAAGCGTGGCGATTGCCGTGGCGACAACTCCAAGATCAGCTGGACGCAGGTGGAAACCGGTTCGGCCATCACTTGGAAGTACCCGAGCTGCATTCTGCGCGGCGACAACTCGTCGGGCGAGTTCTACTCGATCGCCATTTCCAACGGCTACCAGCAGGTCGATAGCGGCACCAAGATGCTGCATTTGGGCAAGAACACCACCTCGCGGATTATCTCCAAGGGCATCGCTGCGGGCTTTTCCGACAACACCTATCGCGGCCAGGTCTCGGCCCACGCCAAGGCCAAGGGCGCCCGCAACTTCACTCAGTGCGATAGCCTCTTGATCGGCGACAAGTGCGGCGCACACACCGTGCCCTATATCGAGAGCCGCAACGCCACCGCCGTGTTCGAGCACGAGGCGACGACGAGCAAAATCTCGGACGACCAGATGTTCTACGCCATGCAGCGTGGCCTCTCCGAAGAGGAAGCGGTGGCGCTGATCGTCAACGGCTTCGTCCGCGACGTGCTGCAGCACCTGCCCATGGAGTTCATGGTCGAAACCCAGCGTCTGATCTCGATCTCGCTCGAAGGCAGCGTGGGATGATGCTCACCGGCGAGATGCTGGATACGTTAACTGCCCCCGCGGTGGGGCAGCGGTTCGCGCACGATCTCGTTGAACCGGCGACCAGTCGCACGTCGTCCGTGTTCTCAAGGATGCTTGGGCGATCCGCTCCCGAGGGCAGCTGGCGCTTTCGATCGGAGATTCACGTCGCTTCCCTCGATTACAGTGTTGAAAGCCTCGCGGTAGTCGACCGGCATTTGGAAAAGCTTCACAACAGCCTGCCGGATGGGCCCGACGGCAAAGACTTGAATGTGTTGGGATCGGAGCAGCTTCGCTCTGTCATTCCGACTGTTGGATGCTACGTCGGCGAAGTGCTTCGGCGGAACGGCGCCGACGATCACGTCTGGACATACCACTTCGACTATCTCCAACAACGTCCAGACCGCGCGGTGCTCATTGGAGAGGAACCTAGCCCCAGCACCATATTGATGCTGACTACTAGCTCGGGCAGCTTCATTACGCCGCTCGGCAAGGTCTTCAAGTTTCTAGCGGATGGGCCGGGTGACGCGACGCAAGCCTTGGCTGAGATGATCAGGCAAGGAGTGGACAATGGCTAAATACTGGTTCGCCCGCCGTTTCCCCGTCAGCGAAGTCAACGCCAACCGCATGGGGCCGGTTAGCCGTGAGGGCTGGCTGGTCGTATGGGGTTTCGTGGCCGCCATGGCGCTGGGTGCCGTCGGCCTCGTGGTGGCCTCATTCGGCTTCCGGCAGCCGGCCATCGGCTTTGTCTTTTTCCTGATCTGCTCTTCCTTCGGCATGACCGCCTTCCTGCTGCTGGCGGTGCAGAAGGGCGACAAGCACCACACCGTCGACGACTACAAACAGGGCCGCGTCCAGAACGGCTGAGCCTTAATCATTCCTCGCCCGCCGCCTTGAACGGCCCGCGACACTGGAGAAGACCTATGACCACCCCGATGCTCGAAATCCGGAACCTGCATGTCCGCATCGAGGAACGCGAAATATTGAAGGGCGTGAACCTCATCGTCCCCAAGGGCGAAGTCCACGCCATCATGGGCCGCAACGGCTCGGGCAAGTCGACGCTGAGCTACGTGCTCGCCGGCAAGGAGGACTATGAGGTCACCGACGGCGAAGTGCTGCTCGACGGCGTCAACATCCTCGAGATGGAGCCCAACGAGCGCGCCGTGGCCGGCCTGTTCCTCGCCTTCCAGTACCCGATCGAGATCCCCGGCGTTGCGACCATGACCTTCCTCAAGGCCGCGCTGAACGCCCAGCGCAAGGCGCGCGGCGAAGGCGAGATTTCGACCCCCGACTTCATGAAGGCGGTCAAGGAAGCCGGCGCCCAGATGCGCGTCGACAGCGACATGTTGAAGCGTGCGCTCAACGTCGGCTTCTCGGGCGGCGAGAAGAAGCGCGCCGAAATCCTGCAGATGGCGCTGCTGAAGCCCAAGATGTGCATCCTCGACGAGACCGATTCCGGCCTCGACATCGATGCGCTGAAGATCGTCTCGGACGGCGTCAACGCGCTGCGCGGCCCGGACCGCTCGATGCTGGTCATCACCCACTACCAGCGCCTGCTCAACCACATCGTGCCCGACGTCGTGCACGTGTTCTCCGACGGCCGCGTGGTCGAGTCGGGCGGCAAGGAACTGGCGCTCGAGCTCGAGGCCAAGGGCTATGCCGATTTCGATGGGGAGAAGGCGGCGTGAGCATCGCTATCCCCGTCCGGCTCGGCCCGGCCGAGACCAAGCTGATCGAGCAACTGACCGCTGCCGGCGCAGCCGAGGAGGCGACCCGCCTTTCCGGCTCGGGCCTTCCGACCCGCAAGGTCGAGGCCTATCACTATACCGACCTGAAGCAGCTGCTGCGGGCCGTGCCCGAACTCGCCGGCAAGGCCGAGATCGCGAGCGCTCCGGCGCTGCGCGTCGCCGGCGCCTACCAGCTGATGATCGCCAATGGCGCAGTCCAGGCATCCGCCACTGCCCCGGCCGGTGTTATCGTCGGCAAGACCAAGGGCGGGGTCCTGACGACGCGTGACGATATCGTTACCCGTCTCAACAACGCGCTGGTCAACGAGGCCTTGTCGCTCGATCTCGACGGCTCGGTCGATCCGGTGATCCAGATCGACCGCCGCACCGAAGGCGCGGCCGGCCATTCGGCCAGCGCGGCAAAAATCTTCGTCGGCGATGATGCGAGCGTGGTGATCCTTGAGACCTATTCGGGCTCGGACGAGGCGCACCTGGGCAACCACGCGACCTATCTGGCGCTCGGCAAGAACGCCAAGGTCACCCACATCACGGTGAATCTCGCCGGCAAGTCGGCGACGCATTTTGCCTCCAACGAGTATCACCTCGCCGAGGGCGCGCAGCTTCGCACGCTGGTGATCAATGCCGGTGGCGCGCTGAGCCGCACCCAGCTGTTTCCGCGCTTCGAAGGCGCGGGCGCCCACGCCGATGTCACGGGGCTCAACCTCGTCGGCGACGGCCAGCACACCGACATCACCATGGATGCGCTGCACGCCGTGCCGCACACGTCGTCAAAACCACTGTTCAAGTCGATCGCCCGCGGCCGCTCCAGGGCCGTGGTGCAGGGCCGTCTGGTCGTCGCGCGCGATGCGCAGAAGACCGACGCCAAGCTGATGAGCCAGGGGCTGATGCTGTCGGACGAAGCGGAAATCCTCGCCAAGCCCGAACTCGAAATCTACGCCGACGACGTGGTCTGCGGCCACGGCGCCACCAGCGGCCAGCTCGACGAGGACCATCTGTTCTATCTCCTCAGCCGCGGCATCCCCAAGGCTGAGGCCGAGACCATGCTGGTCCGTGCCTTCCTCGCCGAACTGATCGACCCCATCGAGGACGAAGCGCTCAACGAAGCGCTGACCGCGGTGGTGGATGGGTGGCTGTCGGGCGACCGCAAGTAATGAGCGGTTACGCACCCCCCTCCCCAACCCTCCCCGCAAGGGGGAGGGTGCCTGCTGGTGGATGGGGCACTATCTTGCCAAGCACACAGCTCGGCACCTCCCCCCTTGCGGGGGAGGATGGGTGGGGGGGAGCCCCACGGGGATACTCTTTATGACCTTCGACCTCGCCAAGATCCGCGCCGACTTCCCGATCCTGGATGAAAAGATCCACGGGCATCGCCTCGTCTATCTCGATAGCGGCGCCTCGGCGCAGAAGCCGAACCCCGTGCTCGACAAGATGGATTGGGCCTATCGCCACGCTTACGCCAACGTCCACCGCGGCCTCCACACGCTGGCCAACCGCGCCACGGAAGCCTACGAGGATGGTCGCAAGGCCGTGCAGCGCTTCATCAATGCGTCGCGCCCCGAAGAGATCATCTTCACCCGCTCGGCCACCGAAGCGATCAACCTCGTCGCCGCCTCCTTCCTCGGCCCGCGCATCGGGGCAGGGGACGAGATCGTGCTCTCGATCATGGAGCACCACTCCAACATCGTGCCCTGGCATTTTCATCGCGAGCGCAAGGGCGCGGTGCTGAACTGGGTCGATGTCGGCGACGATGGCAGCTTCTCGCTCGATGCCTTCGAGCAGGCGTTGACGCCCAAGACCAAAATGGTCGCCATCACCCACATGTCGAACGTGCTGGGCACCGTCACACCGATCAAGCAGGTCGTCGAGATTGCCCATGCCCGCGGCATTCCGGTGCTGGTCGATGGCAGCCAGGGCGCCGTGCACCGCAAGGTCGACGTTCAGGACCTGGGCGTCGATTTCTACGTCTTCACCGGCCACAAGCTCTACGGCCCGACTGGCATCGGCGTGCTCTATGGCAAATACGATCTCCTCGCAGAGATGCAGCCCTTCAACGGCGGCGGCGAGATGATCGACACCGTGACGCGCGATACCGTCACCTACAACGAGCCGCCGCACCGCTTCGAAGCCGGCACGCCGCCCATCGTCCAGGCCATCGGACTCGGCGCCGCCATCGAGTACGTCGAGGCCATCGGCCACGACGCGATGGAAGCGCACGAAGCGGAACTGACCGGTTACGCGATGGAACGGCTTGGCCGCATCAACTCGCTGCGCCTCATCGGCACGGCGCCGGGCAAGGGCGGCATCTTCTCGTTCGAGCTCAAGGGCGCGCACGCCCATGACGTCTCGACCATCCTCGATCGCTACGGCATCGCCGTGCGGGCCGGCACGCATTGCGCCATGCCGCTGCTACAAAGGTTCGGGGTCACCTCTACCTGCCGGGCCTCGTTCGGCTTATATACCGGCAAGGACGATATCGACGCGCTCGTCGAGGGCATCGAAAAAGCGCGCAGCTTTTTCGGCTAGGATTTTGACATGACGGATGAAGCCAAAGACCTGACGCCTGCCGAGGCCCCCGCCGTGGAGGCCGCCGAGCCTAATGCCGGCGATGCGCCGCGCATCACGCCCAATGTCGGCACCGGCATTCCGCCCGAGGAAGTCGAGCGCATCACCGCCGACCTGATCGGCGCACTGAAGACCGTCTATGACCCGGAAATCCCGGTCGACATCTACGAGCTCGGCCTCATCTACAAGGTCGACCTCGACGACGACCGCAACCTCGCTATCGACATGACGCTGACTGCCCCGGGCTGCCCGGTCGCCGGCGAAATGCCGGGCTGGGTGGAAAATGCTGCGCTCGGCGTCGAAGGCATCCAGAACGTCACCGTCAACATGGTCTACGATCCGCCATGGGACGCCTCGCGCATGAGCGAGGAAGCGCAGGTCGCGCTGAACTGGTGGTAATGCTCCGGAGTTAGGCGTATATATCGTCTTGTTACGATGAAGGTCCGAGTCAGATGCCCCTGAAGATCATGAGCCTCACCGACGCAGCCGCCGAGCGGGTGCGCGAGATCATGGAAGACAGCGACAAGCCGGTCGTCGGCGTGCGCGTCGGCATCAAGAACGCTGGCTGCGCCGGCCAGGCCTACACGCTCGACTATGTCGGGGCGCCCGTCGCCGGCGACGACCATGTCGAAGACAAGGGCGTCCATGTCTATGTCGAGCCCAAGGCGACGCTGTTCCTTCTCGGCACGGTGATGGATTTCGAGGAAGACATCCTCAAGTCCGGCTTCACCTTCAAGAACCCGAACCAGACCGGCGAATGCGGCTGCGGCGAAAGCGTCCAGCTGAAGCCCGCCGACCTCAAGGCACTCGCGGACGCCCGCGCGCACGCCTGAGCGTTCATCCGCCGTCAATGACCGGTTCAGAAAGCATCCGGAAATAGGTCAGCCAAGTTGACCCGTTGCGCAGTTCGAGCGATCCCGCTACATCCATCCGGCTTGCTTCAATCTCACCCCGGCGACAGGACCGGGCCATCTCGAAACCGATCGATGCGTCCGGCACAGCCGGAGTGAGCGCGGCCGCTAAGCCGCTGGAATGATGGGGTTTTCCATGACTGCTGACGCTTCCTCAAAGCTCGAGGCTTTGGAGATCATTCCGCCTGCGCACCCGCTGGTCGGTCGCGTGACCCCGCCCGGCTCGAAGTCGATCACCAACCGCGCCCTCCTGCTCGCCGCCCTCGCCAAAGGCACCAGCCGGCTGACCGGCGCGCTCAAGAGCCGCGACACCCAACTGATGGCCAAGGCATTGATTCAGATGGGCGTTTCGGTCGAGGAGCCCGATGCCACGAGCTTCATCGTAACCTCCGATGGCACCCTGAAAGCCCCGTCCGAACCCCTGATGCTCGGCAACGCCGGCACCGCCACCCGCTTCCTCACCGCCGCCGTAACCCTCGTCACCGGCCGCGTCGTCATCGATGGCGACGAAGCCATGCGCAAGCGCCCGATCGAGCCGCTGCTCGCCGCCCTCCGCTCCCTCGGCATCGACGCCACCAGCGAAACCGGCTGCCCACCGGTCACCATCAACGGCACCGGCACCTTCGGCTCCGGCCGCGTCGAGATCGACGGCGGGCTCTCGAGCCAGTATGTCTCGGCCCTTTTGATGGCCGCCCCGTTCGGCGAAGGCCCGATCGAAATCGCGTTGACCGGCAAGGACTTGGACGCCCGCGGCTACGTCAACCTGACCCTCGCCGCCATGCGCGCCTTCGGCGCCAGCGTCGAACAGGTCGACGAAATGACCTGGCGCGTCCAGCCGACCGGTTACCGCGCCACCGACTACCACATCGAGCCCGACGCCTCGGCCGCCACCTACCTCTGGGCCGCGGAAGCCCTCACCGGCGGCAGCATCGACCTCGGCGTACCGATGGAGGCTTTCACACAGCCCGACGCCGAAGCCGCCAAGCTCATCCGCCAGTTCCCGCATATGCCTGCCGTCATCGACGGCTCGCAGATGCAGGACGCCGTCCCAACCCTGGCCGTGCTCGCTGCCTTCAACGAGACGCCGGTGCGCTTCGTCGGAATTGCCAACCTGCGCGTGAAGGAGTGCGACCGCATTTCGGCCCTCTCGACCGAACTCAGCCGCATCCGCCCCGGCCTGGCGCATGAGGAGGGGGACGATTTGGTCGTCAGCTCCGATCCCCTACTCGCAGGTCAAAATCTGCCAGCCCGCATAGAGACTTACGAGGACCATCGCATCGCCATGAGCTTTGCGCTCGCGGCGCTCAAGATCGGCGGCATCGCAATCCTCGACCCCAAATGTGTCGGCAAGACCTATCCGGAATACTGGAACGAACTGCGCCGCCTCGGCGTCGAAACGCGCGAGCTTTAGCCCGGAACAGCCGGGCAGGTCGTCGACCCGCAGGCCCGCATATTGGCGATCTTCAGCTTCAGCTGCTCGAGCGGTATCGCACCGGGAATGATCTCGTCGCCGATAATGAAGGTCGGCGTCCCGGTGATATTGAGCCGGTCGGCAATGCGGTAGCTCTCCTGGATAACGCCCGCGACCTTTTCGGCGGTCATTCCCATTTCGAGCGCCACCGGGCTGAGCCCGAGTTCGGTCGCCGCCTTCAGCGCCACGGCTTTGTCGACCTGGCCCCGGCTGGTGAACAGCGCCTGATGGAAGCTGAAATAGTCCACGTCGGTCTCGGCTACCTGCACCGCGACCTTGGCCGCATCGAGCGAGCCCTGCGACAGGATCGGCAGCTCCTTGAGGATGAGCTTGATGCCCTTGTCCTGCTCCAGAAGCTGGGCCAGGTCGGGCAGGGCCTGCCGGCAGTATCCGCAGTTATAGTCGAACATCTCGACGATGGTGACGTCGCCCTCGGGATTGCCGAGAACGACCTGGCCAGGCGCGTCGTACAGGGCTGGCTGAAGCTCCGCGAGTGCCGTGGCCGTCGCGGCCTTTCGTTCGGCCGTCAATTCCGCCGTGAGCGCGGTGTTCACCCGCTGCAGCACACGCGGGTTGTCGATAAGATAGCTCTCGATCATCGGGCCGAGCGTTGCGACGTCGAGCGCCGGAGTCGACTGTGGCAACTCCTGTTTGGGCTGGCGCGCCAGATAGTCGGCGACGATCGCCTCGACCGCCGGCTGACTAAGTCCGGCCTCGGGCTTGGGCGCCGCTGCCACGACCTCCGTAGCGATCGCGCGAACCGCCGCTTCGTCCACCCCGGGCCCGCTCGTCAGTGACACGCCGAGGCCGCCGGCAAGGGCAGCGATTACTGCGACGAGGACGAGTGTAAGGCGGGACATCGGAACTCCGGGTCGGCACGTCAGGCGCAAAGGTCTAGCAGACCAGCATGAAATTGCCACCGCGCGAAGCGGCGCCGTTTCAATTCTGGTTGAGGCGCGGGCGCGGATCACTTAGCCAAGGCGACATGGATGAGAGCAATGTCAGCGGCCTGAGGCCGTTCTACGTGATGGAGATCACCGGTCGCGCCAAAGCCATCGAAGCTGCCGGCCGCACGGTGATGCACATGGAATCAGGCGAGCCCGGCGCGCCGCCGGCCCCGAAGGTGCGCGAGGCCGTGGCCGCAGCGCTGGCCCTGCCACAGCACTACACCCACTCGGCCGGCCAGATCGAACTGCGCCAGGCGCTCGCCGGCTACTACCGCAACCAGCATGGCGCCGATGTCGATCCCGAAGCGATCGTCGTCACTATGGGCTCCTCATCTGGCTTCATTCTCGGCTTTCTCGCCGCTTTCGGGCAGGGGGCGAGGATCGCCGTGACCCGGCCGGGCTACCCGGCCTATCTCAACACGCTCGATGCGTTCGGCATGCAGGCGGTCGAGATTCCAGTCACAGCTGCGGCCGGTTGGCGGCTCAGTGCCGCGGACATAGAGGCAGCTTATGCCCGCCACCCCTTCGACGGGTTATTGTTCGCTTCGCCGGCCAATCCGACCGGTGCGGCAGTTTCGAGGGAAGCCTTGTCTGAGATCGTCGAGATTTGTCAGCGGCTGGGCGTGCGCTTCATCTCCGACGAGATCTATCACGGGCTCGACTACGGTGGCCCGTCCGTGTCGGCACTGGAATTCACCGATCAGGCGATCGTCATCAACAGCTTCAGCAAATACTACTGCATGACCGGCTGGCGCGTCGGCTGGATGGTGCTGCCCGAGGCGCATCGCCGCCGCACCAACATCCTGCAGCAGAACCTGTTCATCGCCGCCCCGACGCTCAGCCAGATCGCGGGGCGCGTGGCGCTGGGTGAGCGTGACTACGCCGAGGAACAGAAGGCGCAGTATGCACAGAACCGGCACGCACTGGCCGAGGGGCTGTCTCAGTTCGGGCTGGCCGCGGCGAGTGAGGGCGATGGCGCCTTCTACGCCTATGTCGATTTCTCCCGCTACACCAACGACTCGCTGAACTTCTGCATCGAACTGCTGGACAAAGTCGGCGTCGCGGCCACCCCGGGCATCGATTTCGATCGGCTGAACGGCAATCGCTTCGTGCGTTTTTCGTATGCCGGCACGCGCGCGACGATCGATGAGGGCCTGAACCGGCTCGAGACCTTCCTCAAGGGGCGCTGAGATGGCGACGATTCCGACACTAGAGACGGAACGCCTCCTCCTCCGCCCGCCGGTCGAGGCGGACTTCGCGGCCTACGCCACGCTGATGGCGTCGCCGCGATCGGCATACATGGGCGGCCCATTCGACACCCGTGCCGCCTGGGGCCTGTTCTGCCACGACATCGCCTGCTGGGAACTGTTCGGGCATGGCGCGCTCATGCTCGAGCGCAAGGCGGACAGGCTGTGCGTGGGGCAGGTTGGCATCAGCCACGGGCCACTCTTCCCGGACAAAGAGCTCGGCTGGCTGCTCTACGACGGCTTCGAGGGCCAGGGCTATGCCACAGAAGCGGCCGCCATCCTGCGCGACTGGGGCTTCGCGGCGCTCCGGCTCACGACGCTTGTCAGTTATTTCGATCCCGCCAATGCCCGATCCATCGCCGTCGCCGAACGGCTCGGCGCCGTCCGTGACGATGCAGCCCCCAAGCAGGATCCCGAAGACATCGTCTATCGATATCGGCCGCCGCAACACACCGCTTGACGCGTTAGGGTAAATGCTCTAATGCCTGCGTCTAGAGTAAATGCTCTAGGCGAGTTCAAGCACGTGACCACCACCAAAGACCGCATTCTCGATACCGCGCTCGCGCTCTTCAACGAGCGGGGAACCGACAATGTGACCACCAACCACATTGCCGAGGCGCTCTCCATGAGCCCCGGCAACCTCTACTATCACTATCGCAACAAGGCCGAGATCGTGCGGGCGCTGTTCGCCCGCATCCAGGCCGAGTGGGCGACCAACTACGCCGTGCCGCCAGCGACCATGCCCTCGATCCCGATGATGGAGGCCATGGTGGCCGGAAATTTTGCGATCCAGGCGCGCTACCGGTTCTTCTTTCGCGACCTGACACTGCTGCTCAACGCCGACCCCGAACTCGCCGCCGCCTATCGCGCCGGCCGCGAGCAGGGGATCGGCAACACGAAATTCCTGATCAACCTCTTCGTCTCCGCCGGGGTAGTGAACCCCATCGGCGACGACGAGGCCCTCGACGACCTCGCCCAGCTGCTCTGGCTGGTGGGCGACTTCTGGCTTGTCTTCAAGGATACCGGCGGCGCCGCGTTCTCGCCCGCCGACATGGACCAGGGCGTCCGGATGTTCCGGCGCATTCTCACCCCACACCTCAAAGGAAACTGAAATGACCTCTCCCCGTATCGTCGCGGGCGCGCTGCTTGTCGCCGTCCCCGCCGTGTTTATGGCCGGCTTCACCGGCCTCCAGATGAGCTTCGGCTATCCCGACATCCTCCGCCATCCGGCCGGCGAAGTGCTGGCCCGTTTCGCGGCTGGCGGCGTCGACCTCCATATCTACTGGTACGCGATGTTCGCCTCGGCCCTGGCCCTCGTTGCCGCCGCCATCTCGACCGGCATGCTGCTCTGGGAACGCGACCGCCTCGTCGCCGGCCTCTCGATCGGCTTCGGCGTGCTCGCTGGGCTGGTTCAGGGCCTGGGCCTCTTGCGCTGGGTGGTGCTGATACCCTCGCTCGCCGCACACTATGTCTCGCCCGGCGCCACTGAGCTCCAGCAGGCGATGGATGTCGCGATCTTCGATTTCGCCAACCAGTATCTCGGCGCCGGCGTCGGCGAGCATGTCGGCTACCTGTTCACTGCTATCTGGACGGCGCTGATCTCGGTCCTGCTCGTTCGCGACCACAAGATCCTCGCCACCACCGGTCTCGTCATCGCGGTTGGTGTCGCCTTCGGCGTGCTCGAAACCTTCGGCGTCGGCTTTGCCGGTGCGGTCGTCGCCATCGCCTTCTCCCTCTGGGCCGTCTGGGCCCTGATCGTCGGCGTGCAGCTGCTCCGTGGCGAGCGCCGCGCAACCCGCGTCGTGGCCCAGGCCGCCTGACGCACCCGGCGGACCGATAAGCTCGGTCCGCCAACCTCTTCCTCCCCGAAATCTCGCATCGAACTGCAACGCGCCGGCGGCGCGAGCGGCAAAACTCGCCCTGACGCCGGCCCAACCGAGGACGTCCAAATGACTGCGAACGAAATGACCCATATCGTCGGCTACGGCGCCCTCGGGCGCGAAATCACCCGGCAGATGCTGGCCGCCGGCCGGCCCGTGACCGTGATCCAGCGGCGCAAGCCCAAGGACCTGCCGCCCGCTGCCCGTTTCATCTCCGCCGACATCATGGAGCCCGAAGCCATCACGCTGGCCCTCGTCGGCGCAACCGCCGTGATCTGCGCCCTCGGGCTGCCTTACCAGTCGGCGCTGTGGGAGAAGGGCTGGCCTCTGGCCATGACCAATCTGCTCGCTGCCTGCGAGAGCGCAGGCGCCCGGCTGGTCTTCGCAGACAACCTTTATCTCTACGGCCCGACCAATGGGCCGATCACCGAAAACCTGCCGGCGGTCGACTACGGCATCAAGCCGAGGGCCCGCGCCGAGGTAACCCGGCTGTGGCAGGCGGCCCACGCATCCGGCCGCTTAAAGGTCGCGACCGTCCGCTCGCCCGACTTCTACGGCCCCGGCGTCGAACAGTCCGTGCTCGGCAGTGCCTCGCTCATGCCGCTCGCCAAGGGCAAGCGCGCCGGGCTGATCGGCAACGCCGACCTGCCGCACGATGTCGCCCACGTCTCCGACTACGCCCGCGCCGTCATCACGCTGCGCGATGCCGATGACGATGCCTATGGCGAAGCCTGGCATGTACCGTGCGCGCCGACCCTGACCCTGCGCCAGCACCTGCAGATCGCGGCGGACGCGGTGGGTGTGAAGCTGCGGCTGACGGTGCTGCCGCGCTGGCTCGCGCCCGTCATCGGGGCGTTCGTGCCCTTCGTGCAGGAGGGCGTCGAGATGCAGTTCCTGTTCGACCGGCCTTATGTGGTGAAGTCGGACAAGTTCCGACGGCGCTTCTGGTCCGATGTCACCCCGTTCGAGACAGGGCTGCCGGCGGCGGCGGACTATTTCCGCAGGGTAGCCTGATGGCACGGACCGACCGCCTCTTGCGCGGCGTACTCATGCTTATCGGGGCCGTAGTCGTTGTGCTCGGCCTCAATATCGGCTTGGGCGGCATCCGCACGCTGGGCTGGCAGGGCGGAGCAACGACCTTCCTGGCGGTGACCGATCCGACGCTCTACGCCGTGCGCGACAACCATGTGCGCTTCATTGGCGGCGTCTGGCTCGGGGCAGGGCTGGTGATCCTGGCCGGCGGCATCTGGCTTGAGCAGCTGCGGCCGGTGCTGATTGCAATCTGTGCCATGGTCGTTGTCGGCGGGCTGGCTCGCTTCAGCGCCCCCGCTCCGGCCATTCTAGCGGAGGCAACGATCGCGCCATCGCTGCTGCTCGAACTGCTCGGCTTCCCGCTGCTGGCGCTCTGGATAGCCAGGGCGGGGCGAAAATGAAAAGGGCGGGATCACTCCCGCCCTTTGTTCATTCAGCCACCAAGGCCGAGGCGGCGCTGCCACCAGCCGACCTTCTTGGGCTTGCCGTCCTCTGCCGGAGCTTCCTCTGCGGCCGGAGCGGTCGAACTGACCACGATCTCGCCCTCGGGGATCGCCTTCTTGGCGCGGCGGCGCGGCGCTTCTTCGGCGACCGGCGCCGGCTCCGCGGCCACCGGAGCGGCTTCGGCAACAGCCGGAGCGGCCTCCTCGACTACGGCTTCGGCCTTAGGCTTCTTCGCCCGGCTGCGCTTGGGCTTGGGTGCTTCCTCGGCGGGAGCAGCCTCGACGGGCGCCTCGACCACGGCCGGCGCTTCCGCAACGGCGGCTGCTTCCTCGACGACAGGCTCAGCCTTCTTGCGGCGGCCGCGCTTGGGCTTGGGCGCCTCCTCGGCAGCCGCTTCTACGACTTCAGCGGGGACGACAGACGCGGCCGGAACGACATCCGCTTCAGCCACGAGTTCTGCGACTTCAGCCGCTTCGCCATCGCCGCCAACAGCAGCTTCGGCCGCGATCTGCTCGCCATCCTCGGGACGACGGTTGCGGCGGCCACCACGACGACCGCGACGGCGGCGACGGCGGGGCTCGCCATCCTCGCGCGGCGCGCCATCGGCGGCTGCGGCCTCGTCGGCCTCACCGTCATCATCGGAGGTGTCGGTATCTGCCGACACCTGCGCCGGCTGGCGCTGCTGCTGGCCATTGTCCCCACCGCGCTCGCCGCGGTCACGCCCACGGCGGCGCCGGCGACGCCGGTTGCCGCTGCGTTCGCCACCATTGTCGTCGGAGCGGGCAGTCGTCTCTTCAGCCTCGTCGTCCTCCTCGTCCGGGATCGCCTCATCAGCGAGATCCGCAGCATCGGCTTCGGCGAGCGTTGCAGTGTCGACGCGCACATGCGTGCCAGCGGTCTCGCCACGCTCGAGCTGGCGGGCTTCGCCGCGCTCGATGGCGTAGTGCGACGGGCCGACATGGTCATCGGCGACCAGCGTGATCGAGAGCCCGTACTTGGCCTCGAGCTGGTTCAGCGTGCCGCGCTTGCTATTGAGGATGTAGAGCGCGACGTCGGTCGGGACGCGAACATTGATCGACTGGCCCGGCTTGCGCAGCACATAGTCTTCAACGTTACGCATGACCATGAGCGCGAGGCTCTCGACCGAGCGCACGAGGCCCGTGCCCTGGCAGGTCGGGCACTTGTGCGTCGAGCTTTCGACCACGCCGAAGCGGATGCGTTGGCGGCTCATTTCGAGCAGGCCGAAGTGGCTGATGCGGCCGACCTGGATACGTGCCCGGTCGTTCTTCAGCGCTTCCTTGAGCTTGCGCTCCACCGCCCGGTTGGAGCGGTTCTCGACCATGTCGATGAAGTCGATGACGATCAGGCCGGCAAGATCACGCAGACGAAGCTGGCGCGCCACTTCCTCGGCCGCTTCCAGGTTCGTCTGGAGCGCCGTGTCCTCGATATTGTGTTCCTTGGTCGCCCGGCCCGAGTTCACGTCGATCGAAACCAGCGCTTCGGTCGGGTTGATCACGATGTAGCCGCCCGAGGGCAGGTTCACCGTCGGCGAGAACATCTGGTCGAGCTGGCCCTCGACCGAGTATTTCGAAAAGATCGGCGCATCTTCCTTGTAGAGCTGCACGTTCTTGGCGTGGCTCGGCATGATCATGCGCATGAAATCTTTGGCTTCGCGGTAGGCGTCGTCGCCCGCCACCAAGAGCTCGTCGATTTCCTTGGAATAAAGGTCGCGGATGGTCCGCTTGATCAGCGAGCCTTCCTCGTAGACGAGGCAAGGTGCCTGCGACTTGAGCGTCAGCGAGCGGACATTCTCCCACAGGCGCTGCAGGTACTCGAAGTCCCGCTTCACTTCCGCCTTGGTGCGCGATGCGCCCGCCGTGCGCAGGATGATACCCTGGCCCTGCGGCACATCGAGATCGCCGACGATCTCCTTGAGCCGCTTGCGGTCCGCCGCATTAGTGATCTTGCGCGAAATGCCGCCGCCACGCGCGGTGTTCGGCATCAGCACCGAATAGCGGCCGGCGAGCGAGAGGTAGGTGGTCAGGGCCGCGCCCTTGTTGCCGCGCTCTTCCTTGACGACCTGCACCAGCATCACCTGCCGGCGCTTGATCACTTCCTGGATCTTGTACTGGTGACGGCGCTGGCTCGGCCGGCGGCGCTCCTGCACGTCCTCGAGGGCATCTCCGCCACCGACGCTCTCGACCGGCTCGTTATTGGCCGGCGCCTGTTCGATATGGCCGTGGTCGCCGTCTTCCTCGGCGTCTGACGCCTCGGATTCGGCTTCTGCCGGTGCGGGAGCGGCCTCGTGCTCGTCCTCGTCGTGTTCCTCGTCGCGCAGCAGCGCTTCGCGATCGGCGACGGGGATCTGGTAGTAGTCGGGGTGGATTTCCGAAAAGGCGAGGAAGCCGTGGCGGTTGCCGCCATACTCGATGAAAGCCGCCTGCAGCGACGGCTCAACGCGCGTCACCTTGGCGAGGTAGATATTCCCTCTGAGCTGCCGCCTGGTGGCGGATTCGAAATCGAATTCCTCGAGCTTGTTACCGGCAGTGACGACGATCCGTGTTTCTTCCGGGTGGATGGCATCCACCAACATACGCTTGGTAGCCATAGACAAAGTCTCCGCGCCTTCGCGCGCCGACAGCGGCAGCCCGGCGAGCCGGGCCTCCCCGTGTGGCGCCATGCGAGGCGAATGGTTCTGGGGTAGGGGCGCCTGAAGCGCCGTGGCGAGCAACGGCGAGAACGCCATTGCGGTAGTGGAGAGCGAAGGCAGCCGGAAGTTCGATGACAAAAGCGCAACCGCTATTCGGGATCGCGTCCAACTTTGTCCGACCGGTGGCCATCAGACCTCTTCCTTGAGAACAGGCCGGCGACTTCTTGCCGGTTCTGTCCTTCGATCCCGGGGAGGGATCGAGATTCTCACGCGAGGCGCCAAATGTGCCGCATCTCGGACCGGCTCTAGGGTCCGCCGCTGCCACCACCCCGGCTCGTGGGCACAAAGCGCCGCCAGAGCATATGGGAGGGGAAGCAGGCCGCCTCAAGATGGCTGTAAGGTTGTTGCCGCAAATTGGCAACAGGAAAGTCGAAACCTGCGGTACGGCAGGCCTTTGCAGTTCATCACTTTATTGCATTGTCGACTTCGTCGCCGTAACGCCGCAGAATCGCCCGAGTGGTCGGGCTATTCGGCCCAAGGTTCAGGGGAGCGGCATCGACTTGCTGAAATCTGCCGGGTCCGGCGGTAAAACCGGCGGTTTCATTGGGTTTTTTGCTGCCCTGGCGTTCACGGCGCTGGCGTTGCTGGCGGCGGCGCCTGCCTTCGCGCAGCTCGAATCGGTAGACGACTACCCAGATGTGCTCGATGCGCGCGTGACCGCCACGCCCGAGCGTGCCCGCCTGATCATCGACCTCAGCGGCCCAACCGAGTTTGCCATCGCAACGCTCGGGGAGCCGAACCGCATCGCGATCGACGTGAAGGCATTCGAGGTGAAGATCCTCGCGCCACCCGATGTGGCAGGCGGCGGGTTGATCACCGCCTATACCGTCGAGATGGCCGAGCGGGGCAGGGCGCGCACCACGCTCACCTTGGCCGGGCCCGCGCTGGTGCAGCAGGCCTATGTCCTCGACGCCGTCGCCGACCAGCCGGCGCGCCTGGTCGTCGACATCATCCCGACGACCGC
>JAESFU010000228.1_pt1 | contig 60038 bp, 51 predicted proteins | sample 9269461 | NCBI WGS metagenome assembly JAESFU01 (sample SAMN14502556, study PRJNA617107) | algae metagenome | isolation source: Stenomitos rutilans HA7619-LM2 and co-occurring heterotrophs from cave walls | place: USA: Waikapalae cave, Hawaii | collected 2009-07-28
CTCCTCATATGCATTGCCAGTTAACTATTTATGCCTCTCGTTAATGAATCTTCTTGAATTTCACATGGCAGCGAGGCATGATAACACAAAATTTGTACCGCTTGTAAGGGTAAACCCATATTTCGGGTTTTGTTAGAAGGTCCGGCGGCGCGAAGGTTTAATCAGCGGGTGTCGCCTTGTTAAGTGTTAGGCTGTCAGCAGTCAGCTATCAGCTGTCGGCGCCGGTTACCAATCCGCAAAGCTGTTATTGTATAGTCTCGAGTCCTCTCTTTCAGGCTGGCGATATGTCTATAGGTACTTTTGAGCGACCGTTTGCTTTCTTCCGGCATAAGTCACGACCGTCCGCCTGCCGGCAATGCGGCTACTCCTTCAATGCGCCTCCGCTAACGCGGATTCGGGCAGGCGTCAGCTGTCAACCCGCCTCCGCTAACGCGGATTCGGGCGGGCTTTCAACTACTAATGCAAACTGATGACCCGGCTAAGTCTGTATTGGCCGTCTTCGTTCTTCCAAATATGGACAAACTTGCTGAAGCGCGACACGGAGTTTCCTTCCTTTTTGTTAATGAACCGATGGTAGCCCATCTGCACGGCACCAAAGCCGGGGATTGGATACACTTCGATACTTCCCGGGTACAGTTCCCTCGCTACTTTTCCGCAGATATTATTTTTTAGGGCTTCCATGAGCCCGGGCTTTGAAGTGGAGAGTCCTCCCCGGTCGTGATAAAACTCGATACTGTCTGAAAACAGGTTTTCCATCACCTCCGCTTTGCATGTATTGTACGCATCGAAAAAGACGCTATCCAACCGCGCAATGGTATCATGCAAGGGCTTCGACACCGGTGAATACGCCGGAAGTGTGTCTTTCAGTTTTTTCGATTGCGCTTCGCAAACGAATGCGGTTCCTATAAACAAAGAAACCAACAAGAGTGCTTTCATACTGATATTTCAAACAAAGATAATAGAACAGCATGCATTTCAGGTTTTCTTCACGTACTGGTTGGCCCGAATGTTCTCGGCCGCCTTGCTAACGGTGTCCATTATGCGAAGCGCCCGTGTTTCGGGTTTCTTTGCGTTGCTGATCCACTCAAGGATGCCACGTTTTGTAGAAGCCGGAAATGCTTCGAAGTTTTTGAGTGCAGATTTATTTTTTTCGAATGCCGCCTTCAGGTCATCAGGAATGGTCAGCGCTTCAACTTCGTTCAATGCATCCCAGGTGCCGCTTGCCTTCGCAAGGTCAACCATCTTCATTCCGGCAGCAGTCATCTTTTTTTGACCGATGAGTTTCTCGACTCTCGTTTTATTCAGTTGACTCCATTTGCTCTTAGGGTTGCGGCGGGCAAATGATAAGTAGAAACTGTTGTCGTCCCTTTTGTTTGCTTTGCTGTCTATCCACCCGAAGCAGAGTGCTTGTTCAACGGCAGTCGCGTACGATATACTCGGAACACCCGTGTCCTTTTTGTATTGGATCAACCAAATGGATTTTTGTTTGTCGTGGTTCCGCTTCAGCCATTGCCGCCATTCCGCTTCAGATGCGGCATATACGCAGGGGCGGTCTTTATCTATGGCAAGAGGTTTATGAGGCATACAGTTGACAGTTGAAGGTTGAAAGCCCGCCCGAATCCGCGTTAGCGGAGGCGGGTTGAAGTGAATACAATTGATCGCGAATGGACATGATTAAGTTCAAGGTTTAATGTTCAAGGCTGCTTTGCTTGTTGAAGCTTCACCCTCGATTGCGTTTTTTGCAAACCTAATTTTTCTTTCAACCTTCAACTTTCAACCCTGAACTATTTTATCATAAAATCAAAGTGCACCACCCCCTTAACGGGCGTATAATTCAACTGCATGTTCTTCATACTCGCGGGGCCCAGTAGCTCCGCTCTCTGAAACTTCGTGCCGATCGGCGAAATCGCATGCATCAACCCGATCGCAGCATTCGGAAACGGTGGATTCGTATGATCGTTGAACGCTGCTTTTGGCTTCTGCGGTTTCAACATCTGAAAAAACAGATTCGGATCCTCAGAGTATATCGTGAACCGTGCTTCTTTATTCAACACGGTTACCCATGACACTTCTGCGTGCCAACCCTTAAACTCCGGATAGGTCCAGTTTTCACCTGTGATCGTGTTGTTGTACGCCTTTTTCCAGATGCCAATTTGCTGACCGCCTAACCTGTTTTTCCACACCCTGTAAGGACCGCGCCCAAACCATTGCATACCCTCGATCTTGTCTTCAGGATAATTAAAAACGATGCCGTGATAATCCACCGGCCCGCGGACGTTGTATTCATATTCAAGCTTCGGTAACCGACCCGATTCAAATGTCCATTTTGTTGTTAAGCGCACCGTATCGCCGTATACTGCTTCAACATATTGTCGCCCGCTATCTGAGTAGTTCCTGAATTGAACCTTTGTTGGAGAAAAGCCCGCGAGAGCCGGGCCTCCGGAAAGTGAAATCACTTTTCGATTCGATACGACTTGAGTGAGATACCCGGTCGTAGTATCAAAATGATATTGAACACCGTCGCACCGAATAACAAGCTTCGACTGATCAAAAATTTCGTCGGCCTTTGTTGTTTCACTTGAAGTAACCACCGGTAGCTTGTTTCTGTACGCTGGCAGCTTCCAACTCCAAACACAAATTTCGTTGCCAGCCTTGTCATGTGCAACCAGTTCAAGCAGGTCGGCTTTGTCAAGCGTGTCTGGCAAACGAAGAACAAACGATTCACCGGGACTCGTCGAAGGCGGAATCACGGAGCCTTGCTGGACGACTCGCTTCGAAGCTGTATCAGACTTGGGTTCGGAAAATACCAAGGTCCTCCAATCGATCCGGCATTCATTTAAATTCGTATACAGATACCTGTTATGAACAGTGATTTCATTCTTCCGAAACAGATTGACTGATCGGGAATCGATATATACCGGCGACCATATTTCCCTGATTGCAAAAAAGCTGGCTTCTTTTTCACGGTGCGGACCGACAATGCCGTCGGGAGCCGCAGTCCCTGCAACATCGATCGAATCCTGACGGTCGTTTCTGACAACCCCTTCATCGTGAAATGCCCAGAGAAAGCCTCCGGCAAATCCGCGATGCTTCATCATCTCTCGCCAGAAATCGTCGAGCCCGGCAGCATGACCACCATCATGTAAACCATGCATGAATTCCGTTGGAAAGAATACATCGTTATTGTATAGCTGTGCATTTGTTACATAATTGAAGTCGGGATAATGTTTCGTATCAGTTCCATTGAACTTCTCCCATGGATGGATGACATGTCGCTTCTGCGGATCATACAAATGGTAATCCGGAACCAGAGCCCGGTTCCATCCCCCTTCGTTGCCATTTGCCCATAACACAACCGAGGGATGATTGACATCTCTTTCGATCATCTCCTTAACAAGCTTTCTGCCGACAACGGTGTCGTATGCTTTCTGCCATCCGGTGAGTTCATCAATCACAAACAATCCCAGGCTGTCACACAGATCAAGAAATTCTGCGTCGGGCGGATAGTGCGACATTCTAACCGCGTTCATGTTCATTTGTTTCATGAGACCGATATCAAGGAGATGAATATCGCGGCTCAGTGTTCGTCCACTCTCCGGCCACTGGCTGTGCCGGCACACTCCACGGAAGATTGTGCGAACATTGTTTACATACAATCCATCGTTTTCTCGAAACTCAACTGTACGGAATCCAATTCGTCGGGTTACGGAATGAAGCGTTGTATTTCCCTGCCGCAACGTAACAACTGCATTGTATAATTTCGGCTTCTCCGGGTTCCAGCTTTGAACTGATTTTGCATCGAATCGAACTACAAAACTGTCGCTGGTTGCCGCGGTCCTTCCCGATGAAACAGTTGTTCCATCTAATTCCTTCACTTCAACATCTAACGAAACGCCACGCGCTTGTTTATTGATCATCACGGTTGCCGCAAAACGGCCATCTGCCTTTGCATCGATGGCCACGTGACGTATAAAAGTATTTGGAACGACTTCGAGATATACGGGACGATAAATTCCTCCGAACAACCAGAAATCTGCCTGACGCTCTGCCTTGTTGATGGAAGCATTGCCGGACTTCTTTGAAACAGTCGCTTCGAGAACGTTTGATTTACCAAAACTTACCAGGCGTGTGATATCGTACCGGAACCTGTAAAATCCTCCCTGGTGGCGTGGCCCGGCGGATCTACCGTTGATTCTGATATCGGCGTCGGTCATTGCTCCTTCAAACACAATAAAGACATTCTTACCTCGCCAATCTGCCGGTACTTCGAATGCATGCTTGTAAGAACCAACCTCATTGGATGTTTTCGGTTCCTCGTAGTAGTTATATGTACCGAAGCCATGGTGCTCCCAGCATGACGGCACCGGAATCTTCATCCATTTGTTCGCGTTGCGTCCTTCGTTCACCATAAAATCCCATTGCACGGTATGGTCCTTATCGGTGCCTGATAGATATTGGATGATGGTTTCCTGAGCAGTTGCAGAAGTCGTCGAAAGAATGCAAAAGAGTATGATGGGATAGCAAAGCAGTCGCATGATACTAAGATAAGTATTGCGCCTAACAGAATTCGCGAGGTTGTGCAATCACGGACGTGCCGGTTTCTCACACACAATTCGCCAAATCTCTTCGCGAAGTTCGTTGGCTTTGATGGCGGGTAGTCCATCCCAAATGACTCCAACATTTGTTGCCAGAAAAATGTAGGCTTTTCTTTCCGGAAAATAAACGGCAATGCATCCTGCACCGATGCCTCCCCCGCCGTGTCCAAAACCAATGAGATCGCCGAATTTTATTCTTGCGAGACCGAGGCCATACGTAGAATCACCGGAATCGTTGACAGTCCATTGCTTCATCAGGTTTACCGAAGTATCAGCGATCAGTTTGTTTTCAAACAGCCCTCGAAAAAATTTTATTACGTCTTCCGGCGTACAAACAATGCCGTCATCGCCCATTAATGATTTGACATTCGCTTTCTGCATCGGCGACACATTGGCCGGATGGCCAGTATTCAAAAGATCCCAATAACTGTCTACCAGATCAGGGTATTCGAGGTAAGACTTGTCGTTGCGATAAAAAGTGTTTTTCAGATGAAGGCGCGTGAAAATGTGTTTCTTGATGTACCTCGCATGATCTCCGGTTATTTCCTGCAATATCATCGCAAGCAACAGGTAGTTTGTATTTGTGTACGCATACTTTGTTCCCGGAGCGAATCTCGGTTCATCGCCGTCGATCACATGAATTACAGTATGCATATCCGAGACGCTAGTCGGAGTTAATAGAACCGTTTTTAAATATTCCGGATCCGACACATATTCCGCGATACCCGAGGTGTGATTAAGCAACATTCTGACAGTTATTTTTTCAATGTGCCGGATTCCTGATATGATTGACGCAGGCAGATATGTTGCAACCGGTGCATCGATATCGATCAGACCCTGCTCCCGCAGTTTCAGGATGGCTACTGCAAAGTATGTCTTAGAAATACTCTGTATGTATTGAAGATGGTCGGACCGCATAGGTGTTTGCGATTCAACTTTCGCATATCCACCTGAACCTGTCCACCAGCCTTCGTCCTCTGTGTATACAGCTACGGACACGCCGGGAAGTTCCCTGCCACTGTATTTGTCAATTGCCAACTGCAATTGTAATGCTTTAGAGTAGCGCGATGTTTCGCGAACATCTTGCGAATGAACTGCTATTGCACTTGCAAACGCAATCAGCAACATGCATACTGTACGTTTCATTGTAAATTTTTTTCGTCGTGATAAAACGTAAACCTAACGTCTGAAGGTTCGGTTCGCAGACTTATAAGACGAAAGCGGGCGAATATTATACGAAACAGTGAGAGCTGGGATGCTGCGAGTCAACCCTGGCGGCTGATCAGTTTGCCGTTGACATAGTTTTTAAGGAAGTCATCACGAAAGTTTGCTCCTATGGGAACCTCGTGTTGTGAAATGTTGATGATCTCCGAATCAAATGAAGTGATGTGGGCGATGTTGACGATGTACGATTTACTTACCCTCGCAAATAATTGTGATGGCAATTGCGCAGCGATGGTTTTCACATTCATCGCCGTGATCACTTTCTTGTCTGCAGTATGTATGATCACATAGTCCTTCAATCCTTCAATAAATAAAATTTCATTGAAAAATAGCTTGAAGAATTTGCGGTCTGCCTTAATAAAGATATGGTCGGATGTGATACTTTCTACCCTGCTTTGTCCCTCGGCTGAGAGCATGCGCAAATGGCTCTCGGCTTTATTGACTGCTTTCAGAAAGCGTTCGAACGCTACCGGTTTCATAAGGTAATCGACAGCATCGAGTTCATAGCTGTCGAGCGCGTATTGCGGATACGCAGTCGCGAAGATTACGAGCGGCGGGTTTTTCAATGTTTTGAAAAAATCGAGTCCGTTCAGCTCCGGCATGTTGATGTCGAGGAACATTAGGTCCACTTCTCCCGATCGCAACAGGTCGTTTGCAAGCAATGGATTGCTGAAGCATCCGAGCAACGTGAGACCGGGCACCGATGACACGTTCAGTTCCATTCCTTTTCGCGCCAGCGGCTCATCGTCGATGATGATACAGGTCATGAATGTAAGGTAAGCTTTACGGCAAAGGTTTCGGCACTGTCGTTTGTATTCAACTCGTAACGCCCCGGATACAATAACTCGAGACGGCGTCTGACATTGGCAAGACCTATTCCGCCCGGCAGTTTCTGAGGTGTAAAAGATCTTGAATTGATACAGTTAAATTCAATACGATTTGCACTGACGGCAAACTCCAGGTGTATGAACGGTTTTGCCACCCCGGATGTTCCGTGCTTGACTGCATTTTCAACGAAGGGGATGAACATGAACGGCGGCAAGGTTGTGGTGTCAACATCGCCGCTTTTCCGGATACTGCACTCGAAGTTCTCGTGTCTGACTTTTTCAAGCGATAGAAAGTTATCAATGAAAGCAATGTCTTTGCTCAACGCAATTCTATCACGTGTCGTATCGTACAACTGGTAGCGAAGTAATTCTGACAATTTGATCAGGACCTTGCCGGCCCGCTCAGGATCTGTTTTTGTAAGAACAAATAGATTATTAAGGGTATTGAATAGAAAATGCGGATTCACCTGGCTTTTCAGCTGTGCAAGTTCGGTTCGAAAATTCAGTTGCTGCAACTCGTTGAACCGCTTCATGTCAAGTATCCACTTTTTGAAGATGCAGGCGCCGACAATCGATCCAAGCAATACTGCGCCGATTGCACAATATTGTATGTAAGCAAGTACCGACAGTTCCACATGTTGCAAACGCGGCCGGCGCATATCGTCGACGGGCCATAGAAACACATAATCGGCATACCATACAAAAAAATATATGGCAGAAATGCAGACCAGAAAGCTGGCAGAGAACATTACAAGCTTCGAGCGAAACAAAAGTTTGGGCACCAGGTACAGGATCAGCAGATACATAATGCCCATGATGAAAATGAATGTCCAAATATCAGCAAGTATGAAAGCCCTGTACATTTCAGGGGATCGCTGGGATGCTACGCCGCCAATGTCGCCCTTGAAACCGAGAACTATTCCAATCAGAATGAATGAAGAGTGGCGCAACCAACGGTAGCGTGGGTGTGCCATGAACTGAAATAAAGGATGGTCGTACGGTGGCAATGCGAGTAAATGAAAGCGTAAGCTAACAAATGGCACATCGTTCCGAGTGATTTTATACAAAAGGGTCTGATATGTAGACGAACCATGGATATCGGCAGGATATAAGTCAAAAGCGTGCTGGAACATGGAATTAAAGACCATTCAACGGGTTGGTATCACCAAAAGACATGCTTGTATAATTAGCCAAATTTCAGCGCTTGCATTCTGGAAGTTTGTGTCATCAAAACAAAACAAAATGAAAAAGTTTACAAAAAAAGTGCTGATCGCAAGTCTGTTGATGGTCTTGGGTTTCGGTACAAAAGCGCAGAAGTTTTATGTCGGAGTGCAGGCCGGTCCTCAACTAAGTGTCATGTTTAATACAGACGAAGTGAGTGAGGTTACGGACGACTACAGATCTAAGTTTAGTTATATGTTCGGCATCAACGCAGGGTACTATTTCGACAAGCGATTTGGGGCAGGTACAGAGGTTGTGTACTCCGTCGACCGTCAGCGGTACATTTCGGACGGTAAGGAGCGGACGCAACAATACAAGTACGTGAAGGTTCCGATGTTGCTTTTGTTTCGGAGTAATGCAGATGGTCCTGTCGCATTGACCGCTAAGCTAGGCCCGCAACTGCTGGTATTGCACAAGGCTACGATTACATCAGGAACATCGCCTGAAATGAATAACGACATAAGTGGTCGATACAGTGATTTGAAACTTGGAGGAATGATAGGGCTCGGCGCGAGGGTGAGGTTGGCGCCAAGATGGTACTTCGATACCGGGCTTCGGATGGATGCGGTGTTCAACACACAAAAGGATGATGCCGTGTCAGACAATTCAAGCGGATATCACAACTTCAGCGCAGCTGTTGAAGCAGGGGTCAAGTGGTTTCTTTGAGATTGACAGACGAACAGACCCGCAGAGTAAAGTCTGCTGGTTTTTTGTTTGATGTAGGGCAAGGATATTGAATGTGTATAAAACTTCTTAAATTTACACATAACCTATAAAATGCGAACGAACATAGAACTAGACGATGTGCTTGTGCAACAGGGCTTGAAGTTGAGTAAGTTAAAAACCAAGAAAGACTTGATCCACCAGGCGTTGGAAAATTACGTGTTGGCCCTGAAGCGAAAGCAAATCCTCAACTTAAGGGGAAAAGTAGAATGGGAAGGTGATTTAAAGAAGATGCGGCAGGCATGAAGTCGGCCCTGATTTTCGACACTTCCGTGTGGATTCAATTTCTTGGAAATAAAAATTCTCCTGAGTGCGACCTGTTACAATCGCATATTGAAGAAGACCTGCCGGTTTTTTTAACGCCCACGATTCTGCAAGAAATACTTCAGGGCATCAGAGATGACAACCAATACCGAAAGGTGAAAGAAGTTCTGCTTGCTTTCCACATGCTGGAAATACCGGCCACCGAAGCTGCAGTTGGCGCAGCAGACCTGTTCAGATCATTAAGGAAACGGGGTGCGACGATACGAAAAAGCAATGATTGCCTCATTGCATATTATGCCATACGATTTGGGGTGCCGCTCGTGCATCTGGATTCCGATTTTGATGTGATCTCGAAACATTCAGTTCTTACGTCGTGGAAAGCCAATCAGAACGAAAACTGAAAAATCACTGCAATTGCTGACTTCCAAACTTTCACTTAGTTAATCGTATTTCAGAGCCGGATAACCGAGTAGTCGGCGCCACAACGCCAATTGGCCGATGATACTTGCCTCACGGTACATGTTGAAGGTGATGAGTTCGAAGTAAGTCATTGTCATTCCTCCCATATCGAAGTCGCTGTCTAACTTTTTGTCGTCGATAGTAACCAAGGCTTTTCTGGCTTCCGGCGTGATGCGGTTCCAATCTTCGATGTACTCTGCAACGGTTGGATACTTTACGCCTGGTTGTATGCCTTTATAATTTTCGAATAACTCGTGAGCGGTTTGTCTGAGGCCGGGCGTAGTTTCTGAAGCCATTTGAAGGCGCTGATTTATAAGTGCACCTGCGAGCCATGCCGGATGGTTTGCCTCTGTGTTCAATCGGTTGTGCATGTCATTGTCCGACAGCCCATCGAGTGCACGTTGAAAAAAGGTAGTATGGTAGTCGAACAGGCTTAAAAAGCCGGATGTCCTGGTGCTGGCCGTTTGTGTATCCATGTGCTTTGGTTTGCGCTAGCGAATATGGTCGTTACCTGAAGTTACCTATATTGCCGTGTTTGTATTGTTGTTTAATTTCAATTATGAAAAGCTGGATACTGAAAAACAAACTCCTCTTTATTGGAGCAGCAATCGGAGCATTGGGCGGCTTCTTATATTGGAGGTATGTTGGATGCCTGACAGGCACCTGTTCCATCACGTCAAATCCGATCCGCAGCACATTGTATTTTGCATTGCTTGGTGGGCTCGGCTTTAGTGCGTTTCAGAAATCTGAAAAGCCGTCTTAATTATCATGCAAAGCAACTTGGCCGTCAACAGGAAAAAGCAAAATTCCTTTTACCTGTTGATTGGAATTGTGGGTGTAGCCGCAGTGTTCATCGGATTCTTTACAACGTATATCCGTCCATTTGTTTCGCAACAGTTTACCGCGCCTGCAATCGTTCATATTCATGGCGCCCTTTCGTTCTCCTGGATACTTCTTTTCCTCGTACAGACCCTTGTTATTAAGTTTCGAAAATTCCCATGGCATCGGCGACTTGGTTATGCGGGCGTTGTTATTGCAATCGGCGTTGTGTTGACTTTGCCGTGGGTTGGAAAGTTTCAGGTCGACAAAGATTTAGCACGCGGACTTGGTGACACGGCTGTATCCGCAATCGTTGGCATAATGACGACCTCCATCATGTTTTTTGGATTCGTCGCCGCCGGGGTAAGGTTCAGAAGACGACCAAAAATTCACAAGCGGCTAATGCTGTTGGCAACGATAATAATCTTATGGCCTGCTTGGTTTCGTTTCCGTCATTATTTTCCATCGGTGCCTCGTCCGGACATTTGGTTCGGCGTAGTGTTGGCCGACAGCCTGATATTACTTGCATGGATGGCAGATGGGATTACCTATCGCAAAATTCACCCGGTACTTTTATTGGGTGGCATGTTCATCATCGCAGAAAATACGGCGGAAGTATTGCTTTTTGATACCGAGCCCTGGCGTAACCTGGCAAAGTGGATTTACGCGTTGATCGGATAACTTGACAAGGACCGGTAGACCTGAGTGTTTACAAAAAACAATTAAATTTACCCGCCAAATTTAGTGCTGCTAGAATTCGGGATGTAGCGCAGCCCGGTAGCGCGCTTCGTTCGGGACGAAGAGGCCGCTGGTTCGAATCCAGTCATCCCGACAAGTACGATTGCAAAGCCTTCACTTCGTGAAGGCTTTGTTGTTTGAGCGAATCATCGAGCTTACTCCACTCGGCTTCGAGCGCTTCGTTAGGGATCCCGGCTGAGCCGGGACTGGTTCGAATCCAGTCATCCCGACAAATACGATTGCAAAGCCTTCACCTCGTGAAGGCTTTGTTGTTTGAGCAAGGCATTGAAACTCCCATTCTATTTAGCGAGCGTTTCGTTTGGTGTAGTAAGGGATCGTTGCACTTCACTTACACAGTGTCGCGATTGGTCGGGTTCGATGGCTCCTGTTTCATCGCAGCCTTTGTTTTCATCTGCCTCGACATGCTCATTGAAGGGATCCAACTTATGCAAATTTCTGTTACCATCAATGGCAATACCCAACTTAGCCATTCGTAGGTAGTGTCTCTTACATCTGGATCATCAATAAAAAACAAGATGTTCCAGTGCTCTACCATGTCTGATAAGATTCGCAAAGAAATAAATGTAAGCGCAAGCACATAACTTCTTATCATGAACAGGCGGTGCGCTTGTACATTTTTTCTTCGAATGGTTATCCAGGCTGCAGTTGTACAGAATAGCCAAAGCAACGCTAACAAAACAACAGGTACAATTGAACTCTGATAAGGTTGAGTGAAACCAAGATACAGTGCTGTCAGACCGCCAAGCAAGCTGCCGATGATATAAATCTTACCAAGCAACCGGTGCCATCGTATGTATCGCTTTCGAAACCAACTCCAGAATTGAAACGGCCCAAGCGCCAGTGGTAGAATCGCCGTGAGCAAATGAAATATGAACCAGAATTGTTTATTCCAAAACGTGTCGCCAATTCCTTCCTCGATAAATCGAAACCGGATTGCACGAAACAAATAATAGCCGCTAAGCAGAATGATCAGTGACCAGAACAGCCTTAAGGGAAATTTGCTTTGTTGTCTGAGCATGCGGATCGAAAGTGACTAAACTTAACTTATTTGCAGATATAACTTGCAAACACTGACCATTGAAGCTCCGGTCCACTGCTTCTACAACGCTTTTTCAAACGCAATCCCCAAACCGGGATTGCCACTAAACGAAACGACCCCGCTCGAAAACCCCAATCCACTTGCAACATCTTCCGCCAGCAACAACGGCCCATCCGCATCCACGTAATCAAAGTATGGCATCAGCTGCGCGATCGCTGCCGTTCCTATCGTCGATTCATTCATACTCCCTATCATCAACTTCAACCCGACACGACGCGCATTTTCGATCATCCTCAATGCCGGCGTAATGCCTCCACATTTCGTCAGCTTGATGTTGATTCCATGAAAAAGTCCGACACATTTCTCAACATCCCCCTCTCCCACACACGATTCATCCGCGATCAGCGGGATATCAGAAACTTCAAAAAGCTTTTGCATTCCCTCAACATCGTCCTTTGCCAGTGGCTGCTCAATCAGCTCCACTCCTGTTTCTTTCAAAACCGGGATCATTCGCATCGCAGATTCTACCGTCCAGCCCGCATTCGCGTCGACACGAAACACTGCCGTAGTATGCTTTCGCAACTCGCGCACAATCGCTACATCCTCTTCGCCCCCCAACTTAATCTTATATATCGGCCAGGGTTTGGCTTTCATCTTCTCAACCATTTCTTCAACCGGCGCAAGTCCGATCGTGTAATCGGTTAAAGGCGCATCCTTGTCTTCGGCCTTCCACATCGCCTGTAAACTCATGCGTCGCATCTTGCCATACAGATCCCACCCGGCCATATCTAATGCACAAACTATAAATGGATCATTCGGAAAAATATGATGCAGGTAATGCCAGTACCGTTCCGGGGTATTGAATGCATACCGCGTGATCATATTCTTCTTCGACTCAATCTTCGCGATCATCGATTCAACGGAAACATCATAATAATGTATTGCCGGAGCCTCGCCATAACCCTTCACGCCCAGATGTTCGAGTTCAACAATGAGTGTGGGCTGATGCGTTTTTGTTCCGCTCGATATACCGAACGGATAAACGAAAGGCAATTCAAATTTCCAATAACGCAGATTCATCAATCAGATTAGGAGTACATGTTTCATCTTCCGCTCTCTGAAATCATTTTACGGAGCATGGCATTGAAGTCTTCTTCACGCAACAATTTCTCAAGTGTCATATGCATCCGGTATCGCCAGAAGTATTTTGGAATAGCCGGAATATTGATTCTTTCGTCGGCATGATTGTGTCTGCGAATGCTTTCATCCATTCCAAGCAGATCCTGCAATTGAAAAATGCTCCACATCGCCGGCGAAAATAAATGTTGAACAACAATAGCCTTGTTGATCCATCCTTCACATGTCGTCGGCGCGTCGCCGGTACCGCCTAATTCGTACTTGAAGAATCGTTGCGTTTTGCGCAGGTCTTCCTCCCACCACCCACGTATCGTACTCATGTCGTGCGTAGACGGCGTGACAACAGACAAGTATGGAGCATCCGCAGGATGAAAGAATTCACGTGTGGGATCCTTTGGCATCCGCTGTATCTCGAGACTCAGTATACCCAACTCTTTCATGACATGCGGAACACTATGCGGCACCATTCCAAGATCCTCTCCGCAAATCATCATATTCGTCGCCTGTTTTAGGTATGGCAATTTCTTCATTGCCTCTTTCTTCCAAAACTCGTCCTGCCTCCTGAAAAAATAATCCACGTACAGGTCTTTCAACTGATGTTGCGTGTTCCAGTCGAGATGCCTGAAGCTGCTAGTAGATTCAATTCCTATGCGAAAATGAAATTGCTGTCCGTTCGAATTCGGCTCTTCAAACAGTATCACGTTTGCAATCAATTCGTTGAGACCCGCACAGATGTTTTTATTATCATCAGAATTCTCGAGCGCCGAAAAGTATTCATGCACTTTCACCTGTGTCGAAAATTCGTCCTTCAACTGGTACTGACCCTGTCCGATAGGTTCCAGGAACGGCTTGAACTTTTCATTGTTCGGACCGAACAGTTCCCACAACACCGCATCATTGATATACGGCTTGCATAGTCGATGGTAATTGAACCACATGCCGCGCTGCGCAAACTCATAAACGTGGATAGGTAATGCCGGAACAAATCTGCCCATCGTACCATCAACCGAATCAACCGGAATGCTCCATATCCTAAAGAACCCAAGCACGTGATCGATCCTGAAAGCATCAAAATAATCACTCATCTTGACGAAGCGCTTGTTCCACCAGTCAAAATGATTCTCGGCCATCTTCTCCCAGTTGTACGTCGGGAAACCCCAGTTCTGTCCCTTCACTGCAAAAGGATCAGGAGGCGCGCCAGCCTGGAACTCCATGTGGTACAGATCCGGTTCAACCCATGCATCACAACCAAAGCGATGTATGCCAATCGGAATATCTCCTTTGATGATTATTCCATTCTTGTGCGCATAATCCACCGCATCTTTCAACTGCAAATGCAGATGAAATTGTATGAAATAATGGATGGCTATATTGTCGAAATGCTTGGCTTTTCGCGACACATATTTTTCGATCGCTGACTGATCGTACTTACTATAGATTTTCCACCTGGTAAAATCAGAAGTGCCATTGCGATCGCGGAGATATGAGAATGCCGCATACGGAACGAGCCAATGACGGTTCTTTTCGAAAAACTCGTTGAATTCTTTGTCGTCGAATAAATCTGTCTTTCTGCCGAGGTAAAGTTCCTTGGCAGTGGACAATTTGAATTTTAGCACTTGTTCATAATCGACTTCGTCAAGTTCATTCAATTGACGCTGTTTCTTACGAAGGGCACGTATCTGATCCGAACCGTCCTTTCCGGCCATCGATTCGAGATTCAGGTACAAGGGATGCAATGCAAATGCAGATATGCACGCATACGGATAGGAATCGGTCCAGGTATGTGAAGCGATCGTATCGTTGACGGGCAGTATCTGAATCAATTTCAATCCGCACTCTTTCGCCCAATCAACAAGCAGCTTCAAATCATTAAACTCTCCGACACCAAATGAGTTCTTTGAACGCAGACTGAACACAGGAATATTTACGCCTGCTCCTTTCCATGTGTCGTTCGGAAGATGAACGAAGCCATCATGAACGACAGTCAGCTTTAGTTCTCCTGCTTCGCACTTCACTGACCGGTTGTCGCCGGCTTCGAACCGTACGAATTTTTTTTCACGTATGTTGAATACACCGTATTTATAAAAGACCGGAATGTCCGAAGCAGGCAGGCTGAGTTTTATGCTCCACCAATGATGGTCCTTGCCCATCAGCAATGGATTCGAGATGTCCCAGCTGTTCAGCTCAGGAATATTTCCGAGCATACATATCACCTCATTCTTCCTGAGCAGCGGTGCCTTAACCCTGAAAATGTGGTTGAAGTGTTTTGACGGCTTTGCACGGAACCTCGCGTCGTTGTCTTGCAACAACGTGTTTTGAAAAGGATCGGTATAAAATACATTTTCGTATTCGCCGGCATGGTTCCAGGTATCGATAAGCCTGATTTCTTCGAGGGCCGATTTGCTGATGTCTACAAGTCTGTCGTGCCCCCACTCCGGAACAATTGTTCCATCGGGCTGGTGAAGATTATACTGGTACCTGATCTTTACAATCTTATTGGGATCTGCTTCAATAGTGCCTGACCAGAATTCATTATTGAGATACGTCAATGGAAAAGCGTCGCTGACGTTGTCGTTTCCGAGTTCGGGGATGTTACCCGACAATGACAAAGACTGGCCGGGTCGTGTATGAAACCTTATTAGAAAGTGAATTCTCATTAGTTTGGTATAGGATAACAGTGCGCGAATTTATCACAAAACTGGTCACCATGCCGATGAAAACAAAAGCCACCTCATTTCGGAAGTGGCTTTATGGGGAAAGATTTATCGAAACTCAGTTCACTACAACAAGTTTTCGGTTGGTCCGGAAGTCAGATCCGACGACAGTTACATTGTAAGTGCCACTGCCCAGTTTGACCAAATCCGGAATTGTGATTGAATTTGTTCCCATGTTCAGTTGATAAATTTTCCTGATCAACTGACGGCCTTGTGCATCGGTTACCAGCAATTCAACTTTCTCATTTCGGTCCGAACCGATATTGAGCACCGAAGACTTCTTCGCCGGGTTGGGATACAGAGCGAATGAGCCGCGCGGCAGGTCCTTTATATGGATTGCCAGTACGCTGCTGTACGAGAATTGGTCGTCATTGTCAACGATCTTAAGGCGGTAGTAGACTGTGCCTGTGGCCGACTTTATCGCACGGTCGTTGAAGTCGTATTGAGCCGAAACTGCGTCTCCTTTCGCGGCCACTGAACCAATGGTTGTAAACGTCTGGGCATTCAGGCTTCTCTCGACATCATATTTCTTTACCTGCGCTTCGCCCGACGTACTCCATTTCAGCAATACATTGTTACCTGACAGTACACCTGTCCATTCCTTCATCCCCGCTGGCAAAGCAAACGAGTTGCTGAAAGAAAGGTTCCCGATCGAAACCGAAAATGCAGTATTATCTCCCTGAAAACCCTGAGTAGCAAAGATTATCACGGAATCAACGGCAGTCGGGAACGAGATGTTTACATCACCGCAAGGTTCATCTGTCGCGGACCCGAAGGTTCCTGCCCTGAAGTTGTTTCCATTGGTGAAGGCAACACAGGCGCCGGTAGCGTAGTCGGCTGGCGACAAATTGATGATGGAGCCCTCACGATATCCGTTGACTGTAATTGAGTCGCGCTTTGTAGCGGCGCCATCAATGTCCCAAACACTTAGCTTCAATCCCACGATCGCTCGTGAAAACGCAAGCTTCGTTTTTGAACCCTGCGTTACGCCCGGGTTTGAAACTGCCTGGTTAAGATGGATGCCGTAATTATTTGCCGCGTTTTTATGATTGTCATTAAAAACGAAGTTGCCCGTTTGAGCGGTTGTACCCTGAAGCAACTGCTGCGAAATAGTCACATTCACCCCACCCACATTTGAATTGACAGTGCGATTTGCACTCTGACCATTCAGGCTGCTGAAGTTAAACGACCCGGGAGCAACGGATGAGGGGATGTTCGTGTTCTTGCACCAAGAGATGTTGCCGATACCAAAAGAAAACGTTCCACTGGTGCCTGTGCGCACACTCGAGAAGATTACAACCGAGTCAATTGGCCCACTTAATTTGAGATTGACATCACCACAGGCCGATGTGGCCGATGCGTCGGGAGAATTGTTGGTAGTTCCGACAAATGCATTCGAACCGGGACCGGCAAAAGCTACACAGCCTCCGGTGCCGACCGTAAAGTCGGATGGTGATGCCAACGTCACGACGTTCGGTCCGGAATACGCCTTGACCTGTATCGAATCTTTTTTTGTTCCGCTCGCGTCCACATCCCACAAGCTGAAGCTCAGCTGTGAAAGCGGCTCACTAAAACTAAGCTTTGTTTTCGCACCCGGCGCACCTCCGGTAGTATTCCCGTGATCGACATAGATGCCGTAATTCACGCCTCCTTTGTGGGTGTTATTAAATACAAAAGCGTCCATCGTTGTACCGGACACAATTGTGTTGCTCACAGTCATGGTCACACCGTTTTGTGTCAACGATGTATTGGCAGAAGCACCGTTTTTCGGTCCGAAATCATAAAAAGCTGTGACGCTGCACTGCGACAGCGCCTTGAATGCGGTGAAGAGCAAGCATACACATAAGAAAAGGAACAGGTAAATCTGTTTCATGCGCGGGGGTTTTAATGCACAAATCTTGTTTCAATGACAAAAAATTGCAGGGTCGCGAACGGATGAAACGGGATTTTGGGAAGAGGAAATTTGGAGAGATATTAAAGAAACAAAAAAGCCCTGTAAAATGCAATACCCTTTCGCCGAACGGTGAAATCGCCTATTTTCGCACAAATTTTTCCGATGGAAACTACCCGTAAACGCACCGGTTTGTATTGGCTCCTGTTCTTTCTTTCCTGCGTAGCTTTCGTGTTACTGCTGATGTTCAAGGGTGAGTTGGTAACGTTGTCCCTGCCGTTTATCTGCACTTTCTTCGCCCTGGCGATGGATATTATGTAGGTGCCTGATACCCTGAAGTTCGAAGTTTGGGTGTCAGCTATCAGCTATCAGCTATCGGGCAATACAGTTGATTGTTTGAACCGTCGTATTCCTCAAAAAAAGATTGAAATTGTTACCGGCTGTTCCCGATACCCGATACCCGATACCCGATACCCGACACCCGGTACCCGACACCCAAACCCCAAAGTCTACCCAAGCCTACTTCTCCACAACAATCGACTGCTTCAACTTGATCGGGACATTCTTCCCCCCGCGAGTGGCTGGCGTCCAGGCTGGCATGTTTTCAAATTTTTCCTGCAGTACATCGTTCATGTCTTCATTTCCACCCTGCAACACCTTCGCATATGCAGGCACGCCTTCCTTATCAATGATGAATTCTATCAGCACATAGGTTTTCTGCTGAGCGTCGCTGAGAAGCGACCTTACTTCATTTGAAGTATTGTCGATGAACTTTTGAAACCCTTCATTTCCTCCGGGAAACACAGGCAATTTGTCGACCACCTTTGCAAGCTGACTTTCGTCAAAATGCTTTACCGGACGACGGATCCGCTTCTTGGGCGCCATACTTTCCTCTTCCTTTATCGACAACGGACTTTGTATGACATACCTGCCGGCGGTATTCACCAACACGAGAGGAAGCTTTTTAGTTTTTTCGAAGAAATCATACGCTTCGCGAAGCTCGCGCGCCATAGAGCCGTACTCCGGGAAGTCACGCAGATAACGCGCTAAATATTCCTTGCTTTTCGGATTCTTAAAATGGATCGGATAAATATGAACCGGGATGAAATCCTGGCCGGAGTTTTTTGCATGGGCCGCCAGGATATAAAGCTCTTCAATCTGTTGATCCATGATCGGGATGCAACCTGTCGTTACACAACTTCCATGGATATATATGTCGCCGCCGGGTTGCAACGAGTCGCTCAGGATGCGGTCGGAAGCATTAGGATAATTGAGACCCAGCGACAAATGGTAGGCGCTTTTTGGATTAAACTCGTTGATATAGTAAAACCCTTCCGGAACCTGAAAGTCGCCCTGCATTCTCTTCGGACCGAGGGTGCCAGCGAGCGCGCATACCTTGTATGTCTTAAAGTGTCGGAACTGCTCATTCTTTTTGTACTTCACCCAAACTTCAAGCTGACTGTCGTATTTAAATGAACGCAAAAAAATGTAAGGTGCCGGCCATGGAAGTTTCTTCTCCCTGAATTGCCCCATCAGCGTATCCTGCTTCCGCTTGAGCGCCTCATTGATACGCGGAAAAGAACGCTGATAGTCGATGAAAGTAAAATTCGATACGGACGTCTGTCCGAACACACCGCTGACGCACAGCGAGACGAGAAAAAGAATAGAAGAAACTTTCATGAAAAAGGGTCACATTATAACGCAGGTCAATGCAAAAAATTTCGGGTCATTCTAATCGGCCACTAAAAATACCACAAACAGCATTGTGCCTCAACACGCAGAATATGCACTTATGTGGAAAACTGTTCATTTAACGCTTCTATAGGTTTCCACGAAGCGCCTGTTCCCGTTCTATTGCTTCAAAAAGCGCCTTGAAGTTTCCTTTGCCGAAACTTCTTGCACCTTTTCGCTGAATGATCTCGAAAAACAAAGTCGGACGGTCCTGCACCGGCTTACTGAATATCTGCAAAAGATATCCCTCATCATCACGATCAACGAGGATTCCAAGATTTTTCAACGGTTCCAGGTCTTCGTCGATGGCTCCTACCCTGTCGATCAGTTCATCGTAATACGCCGAAGGAACCTTCAGGAATTCCACACCCCTCGATTGCAGATCGGCAACCGTCGTCACTATATCGTTTGTGGCGAGCGCCACATGCTGGCATCCTTCGCCCTGGTAATAATCGAGGTATTCTTCAACCTGTGATTTTTTCTTCCCTTCTGCAGGTTCATTGATCGGGAACTTCACGTAACCATTACCGTTACTCATCACTTTGCTCATCAGCGCCGAATACTCAGTGGAAATATCTTTATCGTCGAACGACAGAATGTTTCTGAAGCCCATCACTTCTTCATAAAACTGCACCCACTTGTTCATCTGGTTCCATCCAACATTGCCAACGCAGTGATCTACATACTGCAAGCCGGTGGAAGGCGGGTTGTATACCGACTCCCATTTCCTGTACCCCGGCATAAACACTCCGCGATAATCCTTTCGTTCGATGAACAAATGAATGGTATCACCATAAGTATGAATCCCGCTCATCACGAATCTTCCATTTTCATCTTCGGAAACGATTGGTTCCATGAAACTTCTTGCACCGCGAATGGTTGTTTCCTCGAAAGCTCGTGTTGCGTCATCCACCATCAAAGCAAGCGACCTGACCCCGTCGCCATGTTTGTATACGTGGTCGGCAATAATGTTTCCGGATCGCAGGGCAGTCGTAAACACGAATGTCAACTTGTTCTGTCTTACGGCATAGCTCACACGATCCTTCAATCCCGTTTCAGGCCCGGCATAGGCCAGCGACTGAAATCCGAATGCCGTCTTATAATAATGTGCGGCCTGCTTTGCATTGCCGACGTAAAACTCAACATGATCGGTTCCCATCAGTGGTAAGAAATCCTGAACTGAACTGCCTGTGTTTCGCGCTGTGACTGTTGACATAATTGATACAATTTCTTTTACCTGCTTAGACGATCAACTAAACAAAATTAACTTGTTTACAGCGAAGTGTGCGCCTGCCTATATTTGTTGCTCAATAAGCAGGATGTTAAAAGCAGGAATACTTGGCGGCGGACAATTGGGAAGAATGTTGTTGCAGGCCGCAGTCAATTACCCGGTCGAAACCTATGTACTCGAAAATGATGATCAGTGCCCTGCCGCACATCTTTGCCATCACTTTGTAAAGGGCGATATCCGCGATTTCGATGCTGTATATAATTTCGGAAAAGGACTCGACGCCATTACCATTGAAATTGAGTCGGTGAATGAAGACGCGCTGCAAAGGCTCGGTGATGAAGGAGTAAAAGTATATCCATCAGCTTCCGCCCTGAGGACCATAAAGAACAAGATCACCCAGAAAACCTTTTACCGCGACAACAGCATTCCTACTTCAGACTTCGTTGTCACCAACTCGAGAGCCGACATTGAATCTCATATGGATTTCCTGCCCGCAGTGCATAAAATTGCGATGGGTGGTTACGACGGAAAGGGAGTGCATATCGTGAAAACTGGTGCCGATGTTGCCGGAGCATTCGACGAACCTTCGGTGCTTGAAAGGATGGTCAAGATCGAAAAAGAAATCTCACAAATCATTGCCATCAATGCAAGAGGTGAGATCGCGCTCTATCCTCCGGTGGACATGGTTTTCGATCCAAGGCTCAATCTTCTGGATTACCAGATCAGCCCCGCCGCATTACCCGAGAAAACGAAATGGAAGGTCGAGGCAATTGCGCTCGCAGTGGTAAAGGGACTGAAAAGTGCGGGCCTTTTTGCTGTTGAATTGTTTATTGACAGCAGCGGCGAAGTGTATGTGAATGAAACTGCCCCAAGAGTTCACAACAGCGGGCATCACACCATTGAAGCAAACTATTCATCCCAGTTCGACATGTTGTGGCGGGTTATCCTTGATTACCCCCTCGGAAATACAAAACACATTATGCCTGCTGCCATCGTAAACGTGTTGGGAGAACCGGGCCATAGCGGTATTACGAAATATGAAGGGTTTGATGAGATTTTGAAAATGGACAACGTTTTTGTGCATCTATATGGAAAGAGAGAAACCAGGCCCGGTCGAAAAATGGGACATGTAACCATTCTTAATCATGATAAGCAGGACCTGATTTACAAGGCGCATCGCATCAAACAGGTTTTTAAAGTAATAAGTTGAATGGTGAAAGGATCGTGGTAAAAAGCCGTCAAACAAACGCGGAACATTGAAATCACGCAGGATGAAGCATCGAATGAAAAAATTTAGCGCTGTTGGTTTAGTAATACTGTCCATTGCTATACTATCATGCAACGAGAAAAAACCGTCGCCCGCTTCAGGACCGCCTGCCGGGGGACCAAGAAGGAATGCGCCGGTCACCGCCGAAGCATTTGTAGTAAAAACAAAAGTGCTGAGTGAAAGCATTGAGGTTCCGGGCACGTTGATGCCGTTTGAGACAACAGAGATCAGACCGGAAATCTCAGGACGAATCGTGAACCTGAACATACCGGAAGGAAGAGTTGTTCAAAGAGGCACCGTGCTTGCAAGTCTTTTCGATGGCGACTTACAGGCTCAACTTCAAAAGTTGCAGGTGCAGTTATCCATTGCCGAAAAAACGTCAGAAAGATATGCGGAGCTGCTGAAGATCAACGGGATCAGCCAACAGGAATACGATTTGAGCCAACTGCAGGTCAACAACCTGAAGGCAGATATTCAGCTTGTAAGGGTCGACATCAATAAGACACGAATTCGTGCGCCTTATACAGGTCAGATCGGTCTGAAGAACATCAGCGTCGGCGCGTACGTCACCCCAACAAATATTCTTACCACGATCAGCCAGGTCAATAATCTGAAACTTGAATTTACGGTCCCTGAAAAGTACAGTGAAAGCATGGTGAAGGGCCGCCAGGTAGAATTTCGCATACAGGGTCAGGCCGAACGGCTGAAGGCGACAATTTTGGCAACCGAGTCCACCATTGAAGCAAACACAAGGAGTCTGCGTGTCAGAGCAAATGTAACCGGCAAGAACAGCAATAAACTTGTTCCCGGCGCTTTCGCCAATGTAATGCTCAATTTGGGCGACAATGCGCAGTCGATGATCATTCCATCGCAGGCTGTGATCCCGCAGGCGCGCAACAAACGGGTGATCGTTTACAGGGGCGGACAACCGGAGTTTACGGTGGTGACAACAGGAATCCGCGACTCCTCCTACGTACAGGTTGTTGAAGGATTGAAAGTGGGCGACACGGTTTTAACTACCGGTTTGCTTGCAATACGTCCAGATAGCAAGGTTGCGATCTCAAAAATCCAATAAAGGCGGAAGTATTTGCCGCACTTAACGTCTAAACTCCGTACTGCCAGTTTTTCCCCGGCATGGAATTATCGTTAGTAACTTTATAGAGGGTCACTCAACATGAACATTTCTGAACTTAGCTTAAGACGGCCTGTGCTTGCCACAGTGTTGAATGTGGTTATCGTCCTGTTTGGAATTATCGGCTTCACCTTTCTCGGGGTTCGCGACTACCCGGCCATCGACCCACCGAACATCAACGTCCGAACGAATTACCCCGGTGCCAATGCAGACATCATCGAGTCGCAAATCACGGAGCCATTGGAAAAGGCAATCAATGGTATTGCGGGGATTAAGAATATTACTTCGCAAAGCAGCCAGGGTATCAGCAGTATCAACGTCGAGTTCGACCTCAATATCGACCTCGAAGCGGCAGCAAACGACGTACGGGATAAAGTTTCACAGGCTCAGCGTTCATTGCCGGCCGATCTTGACGCACCACCGGTTGTGACCAAGGCGGATGCAAGTTCCGATGCGATCATCTCGATGACTGTTCAAAGCAACACGAGAAATCAACTCGAGATCACCGAGTACGCGAACAACGTTCTTGTTGAAAGATTGCAAACGATTCCCGGGGTAAGTACAATCAACATCTGGGGCGAAAAGCGCTATGCGATGCGCATATGGTTTGACCCTGCAAAATTGAGTGCGTACAATCTTACTCCTACTGATGTTGAGGCAGCGCTCGCACGGGAAAACGTTGAGTTGCCTTCGGGAAAAATATCCGGCAATGCGACCGAATTATCGGTGCGAACATTTGGACGGCTTTCGACGGAAGAAGATTTCAATAACGTTATCATCAAAAATGTGAACGGCAGTGATGTGCGGTTGAAGCAAATCGGCGAAGCGGTGCTTGGTCCGGAAAATGAAGAAACGATCCTTAAAGAAAACCGCATTCCGATGATCGCGCTTGCGATCGTACCACAGCCCGGAACAAACTACGTTGCTATATCGAACGAATTTTACAGGCGACTCGAAGAATTGAAACGCGACGTTCCGAAAGACATCAAACTCGACATCGCACTTGACCAAACCGCTTTCATCAAACAATCGATCAGTGAAGTTGAAGAAACGCTGATCATCGCCTTCGTTCTTGTCGTACTCGTCATCTATTTATTCTTCCGCGATTGGCTGATCGCATTGCGGCCATTGATTGATATACCGGTGGCGCTTGTTGGAGCATTCTTCATTATGTACCTGAGTGGATTTACGATCAACGTACTCACCCTGCTCGGAATCGTACTTGCAACCGGCCTTGTAGTGGACGACGGAATCGTTGTGACGGAAAACATTTATAAGAAAATGGAAGCGGGCATGCCCAAATACCAGGCTGCCCTTGAAGGTTCCAAAGAAATTTATTTCGCTGTAATCGCTACATCAATAACCCTCGCTGTAATATTTCTTCCGATCATCTTCCTGCAAGGATTTGTGGGAAGCCTGTTCCGCGAATTCGGAATTGTTGTCGCCGGCGCTGTGCTTATTTCAGCTTTTGTGTCGCTTACATTGACGCCGGTGCTGAACGTGAAGCTTACGCGCAAAGTGCATAAACATTCCTGGTTTTACCGCAAGACCGAACCTTTCTTCCGCGGTCTTGAAAACGGATATCATCGTTCGCTATCAAAATTCATGGCCGCCAGGTGGTTGGCGATCGTAATCGTAGTAGCGTGTTTTGGCATCATCTATTTTGTAGGTAAGGGCATTCCCTCAGAACTCGCGCCGATGGAAGATCGGAGCCAGTTCCGTTTGCAGGTGACGGCGCCGGAAGGGACTTCTTTCGATTACATGGATCAATACATCGATCGGCTTGCGGGGCTGATGGCCGACTCAATTCCTGAACGAGAAATTGTTCTTACGGTTACTGCGCCTGCGTTTGCGGGTTCGGGTTCTGTAAATACAGGTTTTGTGCGCGTTACATTATCACCACCAAACAAGCGCGATCGCAGCCAGCAGCAGATCGTTGACATGGTGAACCGAAACCTCGGTAAGTTCCCCGAGGGACGCGCATTTGCCATCCAGGAGCAAACGATTTCCGCAAACCGAAGAGGCGGACTTCCGGTGCAGTTCGTAATTCAGCACAACGACTTCAATAAAATGACGGCGGCACTTCCGAAGTTTATGGAAGAAGCAAATAAGAATCCGGTATTCCAGGGCGTCGATTCTGATCTCAAATTCAACAAGCCCGAATTGAATATCGAGATCGACCGGTTGAAGGCAAGCGAGCTCGGTGTGAGTGTTGCAGATATCTCTCAAACATTGCAACTCTCTTTGAGTAACAGAAGACTCGGGTACTTCATCAAAGAGGGAAAGCAATACCAGGTAATCGGTCAGGTTGCAAGAAATGAACGCGACGACCCGAGCGATCTCAAAAATATTTATGTAAGAAATACGAGGGGTGAAAGCATATCGCTCGACAACCTTGTAACGATGCGCGAGGAAACAACACCTCCGACGATCTATCACTTTAACAGGTACAAGTCTGCAACGATCTCCGCCGGACTTGCCGAAGGGAAAACGCTTGGAGACGGTATCAAAGCGATGCAGGAAATAGCAGACAGAACATTGGATCCGACATTCAGTACTGCGCTTTCCGGAGCGTCTCGCGATTTTGCAGAAAGTTCGGGCAACACGATGTTTGCGTTTGTGCTGGCGCTTGCACTCATCTTTCTTGTACTTGCCGCGCAGTTCGAAAGCTTTATCGACCCGATCGTGATCATGGTTACTGTACCGCTTGCGATCGCCGGTGCTGTTTTGTCGTTGTGGATCTTCGATCAGACACTCAATATATTTTCGCAGATCGGGATGATCATGCTGATAGGGCTTGTAACGAAGAACGGTATCCTGATCGTGGAGTTTGCGAATCAGAAACAACTTGCCGGCATGTCGAAGAAAGATGCGGTGATCGAGGCTGCATCGGCGAGGATGCGACCCATCCTCATGACGAGCCTGACGATGGCGTTGGGTGCATTGCCGATCGCGTTTTCACTCGGCGCTGCTGCAACGAGCAGAATTCCATTGGGTATTGTTATCGTAGGTGGAATCATGTTCTCACTGGTACTGACGCTGTATGTGATTCCCGCTGTGTATTCGTATGTGTCGAGGAAAAAGAAAAAGAATGAAATTGAAATCATGGAAGAAAGCGCATCACAACGCGCATAGACCGGCATTGATAAGGCTATTATTTATAACGGGTGTTTTGTTTCCGGCAGTTTCTGCGGCACAAACTGTTCTGCGTCTTGAAGATGCGGTCGCGAATGCACTAAGAACCAACTACGACATTTTACTTGTTAAGACCGACTCGGCATCGTTTGCACTTGATAACAGGTATGCAAACGCAGCATTTCTTCCAAGGTTCAATGCAACCGCACAAAAAACCTGGAACAACAACGACCAGCGTCAGGAGTTCTCGGACGGTACAAAAAGAGAACGCGACAATATCAAATCCAGCAATCTTACGGCGTCCGTGAATATGAACTGGACGATTTTCGATGGATTCCGGATGTTTGCTACACGCGACAAGCTCGCTGAGTTTGTGAAGCTCGGTGAGTTGTCAGTCAGAAATCAGGTGGTGAACACGGTAGCAAGTGTCATCAACAACTATTATAATATTGTCCGGCAGAAACAGCAACTACTGGCGATCCGTGAACAGATATCGATCAATGAAGAACGCGTGAAACTGGCGGATCGAAAACTTTCGGTGGGCCTTGGCAGCAAGCCGGAATTGTTGCAGGCACGAGTGGATCTGAATGCGCAAAAGGCTGCGGAGTTGTTGCAGCTTACGCTGATTGCGCAACTTACTGAGCAATTGAACCAGGTGACCGGTCAGCCCCTCGCCGGTGTTTTTGAAGTGAGCGATTCAATACCGATCAATGTTTCGCTGCAATACGAGTCGCTTGCAAACAATCTCGAGCAGATAAGTCCGGCATTGAAGGTGGCTGCAAAGAACGTCGACATCGCCAATCTTACTGTGAGAGAAGCGCGGGCTGACAGATGGCCAACGATCAGCTTCAACTCGGCATACAATTTTACAAGGTCCGACAACAAGGCTGTTGTGAATCCGTTCACCCCTTTGTTTAATCAGAACAAGGGTTTGAACTATGGCTTTACCGCGGCGATCCCGATATTGAACGGATTCAACACGAGAAGGCTGATCCGTCAGGCGCAACTAGATGTGGAGTTTCAGAGCCTCAATTATCAGAATCAGCGCAGCCAGATTCAGCTTGCCCTTGATAACTCGTACAAGAATTACCAATACCAGATCAAGGCACTGGCGCTCGAGGAAGAAAACATAGCTCTTGCGAAGGAAAATGTTTTTATTGCGCTTGAACGTTTCCGGCAGGGCGTTGCAACATACCTCGAATTGCGTGAGGCGCAGATCAGTCTGGCAGATGCATACGACCGGCTCATTGCCGCCCGTTACAACACGAAGCTTGCGGAAACGGAGCTGTTGCGGTTGCGTGGGGAAGTGAGTTTTGAGCTTTGAGCTATGAGCTGGGGGTGTCAGGTATGGGTGTCGCGTATCAAATTCCAGGTCTAAATTTACCCTCAGGAACCACTGTCAACTTTCAACCCGCCTCCGCTAAAGCGGAGTCGGGCAGGCCTTCAACTTTCAACCTTCTATAGTCTCAGACGAGTCTGCTGAGACGCAGTCGAAGGGACTCGTCGTCAACACCACGGCTTTTTTTACTTTTCACTTTTACCTTTTCCCTTTCTTTGCTCAATGCAAAACCCGGATAAACCCCTCGTCGGAATCGTAATGGGCAGCGACAGCGACCTGCCAGTAATGAAACCGGCAGCGGAAGTTCTTGAAACGTTTGGTATCCCATACGAACTGACCATTGTTTCAGCACATCGAACTCCTGATCGCCTTGCCGATTATGCCAAAGAAGCTGCGGGCCGTGGTCTTAAAACGATTATCGCTGGCGCAGGGGGTGCAGCTCATCTGCCGGGAATGCTGGCATCTATCACCACGTTGCCGGTCATTGGCGTTCCGGTGAAATCCTCAAACTCAATAGATGGCTGGGACTCGGTTCTCTCCATCCTGCAAATGCCCGCAGGTATTCCGGTTGCGACAGTTGCTTTGAACGGTGCAAAGAATGCCGGCATCCTTGCCGCAAGCATCATCGGCACCAACGATGTATCGATTCAAAACAAGATTGCCGTCTTCAAAGAAGATATGAAGAAGCAGGTAATGGAGAAAGTTGAAAGATTGAAAGGTGAAGGGTATAGAAATGAGTTCGATCAGCCGTAGCCATCATCGTTCGGTCAACACCGTGAATCGTTGCTCGAGTGAAAGAGAGTGTTGATGAATGCATTCAAGGAAATCGGATCCGAATTTTGCATAAAAGGGCATGAAATTATCGATCCGTTCCTGCAAACCGTTTGCTGGAAACAATGAGGATTTCAATGCGCGCAACTGGCGTTCATGCGCCTCAAATTTTTTCTTCTCTGCGCGCAGTAATTTTTTTTCAAGTTCGTGAAGTGGTCGTATCGCTTTTTTCTTCAGCGCCGATACATGTTGTACAAGCGTATCGTCTACCTTCTTCGCCACCGACTGAATGTGGTCATAATATTCTTCCGCGTCATTGATCTCTTCAACGAGAGTAAGTTTCATTTGCGATTCGCGCATCACGAGTTTCTTCAGCAACGACTGTTCCGATTGAAACAGGTCGTCCACTCCCACCCCGATCGCATCCATCTTCTGCCTCCATTTTCTTTCAATGAAAAGAAATGAATTGCGAACAACAAGCATCGGATAAAATACATTGAAGTGCTCGAAGAGGGATTTGAGCTCGAGCCAGTATGATAATTCACCGCCACCGCCGATGAAAGCAATGTCGGGAAGTATCGTTTCCTGAAACATGCCCCGCAGGATAACATTCGGACTAAACCGCTCAGGGTGTTCTTCGAGTTCAACGCGCAACTCATGTTCGGTAAACGAGATGTCGTGGCCCACAACCCGAAATACATCATTGTCTTTTTCGATCCTTTCTCGTATGCCCTCAGAGAGGTAGAACAAATTTATCGGACGCGGCTGTGCCTGAATTTTATAATGCTGTTCGAGTTTTGCAATTGTTTCTGAAACGATCGAAGAAGGCCGGTTCTCAAAGATGTCCTCAGAAAAAATCTTGAGCATTTTCTTTTTGAACGCCGGATTGTCGGGGATCAGGGTCACAAGTCCATGGGCTGCAAACAAAGCATGTACAAGCTTGAATGTAGCGGTGCTAACATCCGGACTGTCGGAATACGAATTTTGAAGAAGCGACATCAACTCACGGCCATGAGGAAGTACGAGCAACTCGCCTTCGATCCTCGATAACAAAGTTTCGAGTCCTGTCGGCTTCATCCTGCCTACAGCGCCGGTTTGTTTTGTTGTCCATCGCAGTAGTTCGCCATGAAGATAAAATTGGCCAAGCTCATCGAGGTCTGCGTCTTCGCATCCCATGTAATACACCGGAACAAAGTTGTACTCCGGATACCGGTTCTTCAGGTCGGCCGCAAGTTTGATTGCATGAATAATCTTGTAAACGAAAAACAGGCTGCCAGTAAAGAGTGCCGGCTGATGGGCCGTGCATATCGTAAACGTGTTTTCGTGCGACAATAGCGCAATGCTATCATCCACGGCCTTTACAGAAGGGACGACGGCATACTGATTGCGGAGCTGCTCGACGAGTAGTTGCCGGTCGACCGGAAACTTTTTTCGATCTGCAATCGCCTGCTCTATTCCTTCGTATGAAACAGGATATTTATAGAAACCATCGAGCGATTGGGAACTCCGTATGTATTCGGAGAGGATTAAAGAAAAATAGCCTGTATCGTGATAAGAAAGAAGAGTAGAGCTACAATCCATAATTCCGGTAAAAATAGGAAGTCCGTGATGCCATGCAGATGCCCATCACAATTTTAACTTTCCGTTCGTCTCTACTTCAATTCGTATGCAACAACGTTGTTCTTGAAAAAAGTTGGCACATACACGATGCGGTTCTTCGCGTCGTAACCTATGTCCGCGGAGTTGATCTTGTCGTTTCTTGTATCGAGCAGCGTTTGTTTGCTGCCATCTGCTTTCACGTAATACACAACACCGCCCCAGCACGAAACAACGAACTCGTTTTCCTGTACCTGCTCAATTCCATCGGTGCCACCTTCCATTCCTTCTGCAAGCTTTGTAAGCGTCTTGTTTGCATCTACACGATACAATGCACCTGCGTCAAGTACATAAAACTTATCGTCTTGTGCAAGAAGTCCGTTCGGGCCCTGCAGATTTTCAAGGAACAAGGTGACTTTGTCGTTTTCAACCTTATGCACTTTCTTGGTTCGCGAGTCGGATACATATACAACACCGTTCTTGTCGATAGTGACATCATTGAGAAAAGCTGCGCCTTCGACCTTGATTTTCTTTTCGATCTTACCTGACTTGATATTGATGGCTACGAGTTCATCTACATCGGCGACCCACAGCATGTTGTTGCGAAGACCCAGGCCTTTTGGAGCGTTCAGTCCCGTTACCCATGCAGCATTGATGACCTTTCCATCGGTTCCTACTTTTCCGATCGAACCCTTACCGTTCTTATCTGAAGGACCTCCGCCGATATTTGATGTATAGAGAATATTGTTTGTTGCGTCGAACAACACGGATTCGGGAACCTTAAGGGTTGTATCGGTTTCCCATTTTTTGATCAGTTGATGATCCTGAGCCGTAAGATTGTTTGATATCAATAGAATTGCTATAGCCGCAACGACAAGCCTGTTCAGTTTCATGGTGGATGATTTAGGTAAAGTTAAGGGAAAGGGAACTTCGGTGGTGGAGGAGGCTTTGGGCTATGAGCTTTGAGCTATGAGCTTTGGGCTATGAGCTATGAGATGTCCCCCCGGCCGAACCGGGGGGACTGGGGGTGGACATTCGCGAAATAAAAAAAGCAAGCGTTCCCGCTTGCTTTATCAATCAATCATGGCTTGTGTACTCTTATTTCTTATAACAGCGTTGGCTGGAGCTAAGCACGAGCCCAACCCTAGTTGCCAGCGCCGGTCATTTGCCGGATGATGCTGATCTCTTTCTCATCATACGGAGTTCCGTCCTTGCGGAAAATATCGTGAAACCAAACTACCGGTTCGGGAGTTCCTTCCTGCGAACCCCATGGGAAGATGGTGTTCGTCTTTCCCGCAACAAGTCCCCAGTTGATTGCACCTACATTGTATTTCCTGAAGATTGGCAGGTGCGTTTCGAAGAAGCTGTCGGAAGTACGCGCCATGTACTCGGTGCAGATCACCGGGCGGCCAAGTGCGAGCAGTTCCTTTATTTCTGCTTCAAGGGTAGCGGCATCTTTATAGTTGTGAAAGGTGATCACATCGGAGTGTGCTCTCTTGAAGCGGTTGAGCGCTTTCAGTTCACCGTTCCAGCTTGCTGAGGTCAGCGGCTGATCGGGTCTCACTTCCCAGGCCCAGTCGAACACAGCTTTGAGCAGGTGCCTGGAATGGTTCTTCAATCCTTCATTACCCGGTTCGTTGTAAAGGTCCCACATAACGATTCGATCATCGCTACGGAATGTATTGAGGATGTCTTTGGTATAACCTTCGAGAAGTTCCCAACCAACCTTGTTTATGATCCTGTTGCGGCCCGGGCTCGCTACCCATCCGGAGTTGTGAACTCCCGGTTTAGGCGCCGGTTGCTGTCCGGGTGCGTATTCGTGGTTCCAGCAGTCGTCGAACAGAACAAATACTGTTCTGATGTTATAATCGGTTGTGATGCTAAGGAAGTATTCGATCCTTTTTTTGAAACCTTCGGCATCGAGTTCCCACAGAAGGTTGTGCAGGTATACACGAATGACGTTGAAACCAAGAGACCTTGCCAGTGCAAGCTCTTCGCGGATCGTTGGTTCGTCAAAAGTATCCTCCTGCCACATCTCAAGCTGGTTGATGGCTGTGCTTGGAGCGAAGTTGCAACCTACCAGCCATGGCTGGTGGCTGTACCATTCCTGAGCCTTTTGAGCGGTCCATTTCGTTGATTTGACCCTTCTTTGCTGTTGGGTTCCGGTATTCACAGGCTGTGCAAACTGTAACATGGGGACGATGATTTGGATTTAAAATTTATCGGGTTGTATAAATTCGACGGAATCAGATGAGGCAGGTTAAAGACGAAAGAGAACTTAATGTTTTTATTAACTATCGGCTTTATCAATTCTGAAACGAAGTGTTGAAACGAATATTTTGTTTGCATTTCAGATTTTCGTTCACGTTGTTCACTAATCACAACTAAAATTATAGGCGGCGAAAAATCAATTGTGTTAAAGCTGAAGATTGAATCGAAAAATAAGTGTTTCCCTTAACTGCAAATCCTTAAAGCATCTATCGTCCTTACTGTGATGCGGGTAATGAAGAATTCCATTTCGGAATTAAATTTCGCAAGCCTTCGAGAATGAAGATTTAGAAGTTTTTAACAAGTGTGGATAAGGGGCCTGCGGGGGTTGAAAGTTGAAAGTTGACAGTTGACGGTTGACGGTCTATTGGAATCGATCCACTTATTGAAGCAATATGCATAAGGGGTAGCCGGCGATCGGTGTCATTCATTTTCTGTCTCTGTCAACTGTCAACCGTCAACTGTCAACTCCGTTATTTCCACTCCTCCCACAACATCTTAATAAAATATCCTCCCACGACGCTGCGGGCCTGGAAACCGACTTGTTCGCCGGTGGTGGTTTCGTGCCAGTCGGTAAGCGGCACACGATCCCTGGTGCGAAGTGCAAAGTTGTACACCGGGTCAACGAAAGCGCGGAACTCTTCGGGCTTGTCGGTGAGCGTTGCGGTCCATACGATCCAGTCGGACTTCGTATATGTCTTCCTGTTATCCAGCGGCAGTCCGAACCTCTTTTGTTTGGTGAGATAATGAGCGATCTCCTTTTTGTATACTTCTTCAGGAAACAAATCCAGGTCGAGCAACTTGTCCCAAACGAGGTTGTATTTCTGGCTCCAGGTTCCCCTCTTCCCAAAAGCAAGTGAAAAGTTGCTTCCATCACGAGCCATTTGAATCCATTTGGTGACGAAACTTCTTGCAAGTTTTGCGTACCTGGCCGCGGTTTCGGGCTCTCCTGCATTTCCAGCCATTTTCGCAAATGCACCAAGCGCAACGATTGCTTTAACAGATAAATTCGCGTTGCGTGCGAGATGACCCGCAAAATCATCGGTGCACAACTGGTTCGCCGGGTCAAGTCCCTCCCGCGCCAGATATTCCGCCCATTGGTTGAGAGTGGTCCAATGTTCTTTTGCGTATTCGGTAGATTTTTCCGCGTTGCAAATGGCCGCGGTAAGAATAATCATGTTGCCGCATTCTTCTACCGGCATATCCTCCGGATACGTTTGTCCATTGGCGATAGGATATGTTCCAAGGTCATGCGCAGCGAAAGGCTTGGTCCATTTTCCACTCTCCGAATAATAGAATATCCCATTGAGCATCCCTTTCAATAGTTCAGGATTATACAATAAAAACAAAGGCGCTGACGGATAGGTTACATCTACCGTGTTTATTGAACCGTTACTGAAATTTTCTTTCGATAAGAACAGGATCTTGTTGTCGGGACTCATCACAAGCTTATGCGCCGCGATTGATTGCCGGTAGCCGAGTACACAGAGATGTGCGTAGTTCTTGCCACCCGCTGCAACGGCATCCGAATACATCTTGGAATCGAAACGATCACAGGCGGCTTTTATCGATGGGTACGAAGCGAGACCCTTCGTCATCAATTCAGTAATCGGTACTCCTTTGCGCCGCCACCAGGGCTGAAGTTTATTTGTAAAGTATTCCACTGAAAGACTGTCGTCATAGCCGAGAGCAACGACTCCCAAAGACTCGCCGGAGCCCTTTGATACGGTAATTCCGAGATACATGTTGTATCCGATCGAATCGCGAAGTGCGGCGACTGAATTGCCATCGCGGAACGCTTGATAACTTCCAATGCTCGCCCAGGCAGCAGTATCCGCACTCATCAAATACATGTGTCCCCAATCGATCCGTAGATTGTCGCCTTTTTTTGCAAGCACCGGCTGTTCAACCGTACCTGCCCGAAGGGCCGTACCGGCTGCAGACGGAACGACCGACGCATGCACCTGCTGCGACCTGGTGTTCACCGCAATATCAGTGGATGCGCCGAAATAAATTTCAGTTCGATGTTCCTTCGAGTCATTCGACCGTATTGAGTATTCGATGTAAGAGATCGGCTGGGACAGCAATTCCAAATCATTCATCAATAGCGGGGAAAGAAAGTTCACAGACAGGTCGACTGGTCCGCATGTAAAACTGTAACTCGTTTGTGTGGCGGTGAGTGCTACATTTTTCTGAATGGCATTTTTAAAACCCTGCACCGGCCACTGGGCGGTCAATCCCGCATCGAGCCATGCGTTACCCGCGGTGTTGGTACAATGCATGGCGATGACATTCTTGCCTTTCTTCAACTTCTTTCTCGCCGCTTCAGGGATGGTTTTGTTCTCGTAGCTGCTGAGCCAACATGGAGAACAATCATACGCTTTCGACCCGTTGATATATACTTCGACTCCGTCGTCGTGGCGAAGACTAAGAACCAGTTCCTCGCGTGGAATTGAATCCAGAACAAATTCTCGCCGCACCCAGATTTCTTTGGAGTCCCAAGGGGTAGCTGCACCATTTGCGGTTGTTCCGAACGGAGCAGATCCGTTCATCCACTGACTGTCGTCGAACTCCGGGTTTGTCCAATCCGCTCCGGGCTTCGACTCGGTGTACTTCGCCGAGTACGGCGTTAATTCACCGGTCGAAACAATAACCTTCGACTCTTTAGGGAGCCCACCGAGGAAATTGTATACCTGACCATCGACCTTGATCAATCCGACAAGCGAATGGTCGCGGCCAGTCCAATGTTTCGTCGGCGATTCGTTCAATTTGTCGGAGAACGACCAGATGCTGAAATAAGGATCGTGGGTTATGAGTGGATAGGCAGGTGCAAGACGCTGCGCCGTAATGTTGCTGAATGCGAAGACGAGTATGATAAGAAACGCTGAGGTTTTCATAAGCAATCGTAAGTGAAAAGCAATTTACAATACTATTGTCCGACGCGACGAATGAAAAACCATGCCGACCAACGTTTGCGCGGATCCTTTCTTCAAACTAATTTGGTGGCAACCACACCCAGCATCGGGAAACCCCAAAAATCAATTGGTATGTCAGATAAGCCTTACTCATTTAAAACCTTGCTCATCCTGTACACTTGCGCATATTTGCCGTTTAGTCTCTTATCCGGTGTGCTGGTTTTGCTTGAGGAGGCTCCGATTTACATGAATGAAAAACCGATCACGGGGTGGAAGGGACTCGTAATTTCAATTGCTTATATCCCACTGTTCGGACTGATCATGGCTTTCGTGAATTGGTTGATGTTGAGGTTAGGTCTGCTCGTACATTCATTCGTTCGACGGATAGCAGGGAAACAAAAAATGGTTGTAGCAGATCGGGAAGCAGTCGATGTTGAAAAGAAAGAACATCGCGCAGATAGGAAAGAAAACCAATAGTCAATGTAGTCCGTTCAAATTTGCAATTACCTGCTCAATGGAACTGATTTTCGAACGGAGACATTTGAATAAACATTCGATGTTATTGTCGATTTTTTGGTTGCTTTTAGCATGTCATCATCAAAAAAGAATCAATGACCTCGGCAATGAAATCATCGGGACATGGTGTTTAGTTAGCAATCAAATCAATTACCCAAGAATTAAATTTAATGCAGACAAGCTGGCTACGTTTGATAGCCGTATAGATACCGTATACTTTTTTGCGTACTCAATAAATAAGGCATCTCTGAAACTTGTTGAACGCGACAGTACAATTAGCGAAAATCGAATCTTACTACTAACAAAGGACAGTCTGATCTTCGAAACCTTACGTGAACACAAAAGTCTGCAAGTGTACTATCGATGCAAGGAAGATTGACAACTCACTTCACCCCAAACTTATAAATCGTCGTATGTCTGTACTGTTCACCCGGCTTCAATATCGTAGTTGGAAATGATGGCTGATTCGGTGAGTCGGGAAAATGTTGGGTCTCCAGGCAAACGCCACCGTGCTTTACATATGGCTGTCCTCCTTTGCCAACAAGAGAACCTTCAAGAAAATTCCCGGTATAACATTGCACGCCTGGCTGCGTCGTATGCACCTCCATATATCTTCCGCTCGATCGGTCAAACAGCGAAGCTGCAAGCTCCGGACCCCGCGCAGTATCGCTCTTTGTCAATACAAAATTGTGATCAAGACCGCCGGCAATCTTCTGGATCTCGTCGCCGATCACAACCGGTGCGTTGAAATCCATCGATGTGCCTTTCACTGGTATCAACTCACCGGTCGGTATCAACTTGTTGTTGACACCCGTGTATCTGTCTGCACGAATCATCAATTCGTGACCCAGCACCGTGGAATCACGTCCGGCTGATAAATTGAAATAGCTATGGTTCGTAAGGTTCACCGGGGTTGCCTTGTCAGTCTCTGCGCAATAATCAATCTTCAAGCCGTTGTCCGACCCCACTGTATATACTACCCGCACTTTCAAAGTTCCGGGATACCCTTCTTCTCCATCTTTGCTGATATAAGTGAACTCTATACTGCTGTCTCCAGTTTGTTTCGCATCCCAAATCTTATGACTGAATCCTTCGCCTCCACCATGCAACGAGTTTCCATTGTTGTTTGCTTTCAGCTTATACGTCTTACCGTCAAGCGTGAATTGCGCGTTTGCGATACGGTTGGCATATCTGCCCACGACACAACCCATATAAGGATTCTGGTCTTGCGTGTACCCTTCGAGCGAATCAAATCCAAGCACAACATCTCCTACATTACCACTCGAATCGGGCACAAGTATGTGTGTGATCGTCGCCCCATAGTCAATCAGTTTTACCACCATACCGGCGGCGTTGCGCAAGGTATAATGCGTTACTTCACGGTCGCCGATCTTTCCGAATGCGCGCCGTGTTTCGTTGTTGGCAATTGAAGCATCCATCGTGTCGCGTGTTGGTTTTTGTGATGTGCCGGGATTATTGTTACAAGATTGCGCAATCGCAGCAACGAAAATAAAGCCGGCAAACAAAGCTTTGATCAACGTTGTCATATATTTCGGTTGAACTGATCGGCAATGATCGAAATAAGAACCGGGTGCGGAATTAGTTAATTATTGGCTACGCTTTACGGTGTCAATTGTAAGTTTATTATTCACGGTTCTGAAGATCTGCAATGGATTTTCATCACGCAACTCTTCGGGAAGCAATGAGTCGGGCCAATTCTGATAACTGAGAGGCCTAACGAAACGTTTGATGCCATCGCCTCCTACGGACGTGAATCGGCTATCTGTCGTCGACGGAAAGGGCCCGCCATGATGCATTGCCAATGCCACTTCAACGCCTGTAGGTACACCATTGAAATTAAGTCTTCCACAAATTTGACGGACAGAGTCGACAAGATCCATCGCTTCTTTGAGTTCCTCATCCGTCGCATATATCGTTGCGGTCAATTGACCTTCGAAATGTGCAGCAACACTGGTCATCTCGGCCTTATCGCGACAGCGGATGATGAGTGAATACGGACCAAACACTTCTTCGTGAAGTACCGGATTGTTGTGAAATGCTTCTGCAGAAGCGGTTGCAATAACGGGCTTCCCCTGCGCTTCCGTTTCTACCAACGTTTCTGCAATCGTCGTAACTCCGTCCTGCTGCAACGCACGCTGTTTGCGCTCGTCGTATCCTTGTGCTATTCCTTCATGGAGCATTTTTCCGCCCGGTATGTTCCGGATCGAATTCGACAATTCACTGATAAAGGCATCCAGACCGGGGCCTTCCTGCGCGATCATCAAACCCGGATTCGTACAAAACTGACCCACGCCGAGTGTAATTGAATTTGCCAGTTGCTTTGCGATTCCGGCAGCATCCGACTCCAATTTTTTAGGGAGAAGAAAAACAGGGTTCGTACTTCCCATTTCCGCAAAAACAGGGATGGGACTTTTCCGTTCCGCGGCCCAATCAAACAACGCACGGCCACCAGTATAAGATCCGGTGAATCCTACGGCGCATGTACGTGGGTGCGTAACCAATGCCTTTCCAACTTCAAACGAACGGCCATGTATATGCGAAAAAATGCCTTCCGGCATTTCAGAACGCTGGGCGGCACGCATGATGCATTTTGCCACCAGCTCCGAAGTAACAGGATGGCCGGGATGTGCTTTGACGATGACCGGGCAACCTGCGGCGAAGGCACATGCCGTATCGCCTCCGGCGGTAGAATATGCAAAAGGAAAATTGCTTGCGCCAAAAACCACCACGGGTCCTAGCGGGACACTGGTTTTCCGGAGATCCGGTTTCGGAGGGTTGCGGTTGTTGTCCGCGGTGTCGATCCGCACGTCGAGCCAATGCCCTGACTTTGCATGATCGGCATAGCTTCGCAATTGAAAAACAGTTCTTGTTCTTTCGTTGCGTAACCTTGCTTCAGGAAGATTGGTTTCCTTCATCGCCGCTTCAACGAGCTGATCCGCATCTTTATCCATCTCCTCCGCAATCGCATACATAAATTGCGCGCGATGTGCGAGCGTAAAATTTCTGTACTGCGTGAAGGCAGACCAGGCCTTCTCAAGAGCCGCATTGATCATTGTTGTATCCGCATCCTGGAAGTGCATATGCTTCGTTTAAATGAGTTCTCCCTCAAGATCGTAATCGTAGGCTTTCGAAATACGAACGTTTACAAATTCTCCAGGAAATAATTTGTGAGGCGAATGAATGATGACCTCATTGTCCACTTCAACGCTGTCGAACTCCGTTCTTCCGAGGTATCGTCCTGATTCTTTTTTATCTACAAGCACCCTGAATTGCTTACCGACCTTTTCCTGGTTCAGCTCATACGAAATCTGTTGCTGGTGCTCCATGATCTCCCTTGCCCTTGCCTCCTTTGTCTCGGCATCTACATCATCTGAAAGAACGAACGCACCGGTATTTTCTTCGTGACTATAGGTGAAGATCCCGACGCGATCGAAACGGTGCTGTGAAAGAAAGTCTTTCAATTCCTCTACGTCGTGATCTGTTTCTCCCGGGTAGCCGGCAATCATTGTTGTACGAAGACAGATGCCTGGAACCCGATCGCGAATCGCTAAGATCAGATCGTTCATTTCAGATCGCGTAATCTGCCTGCGCATGGACTGCAGCATCCGGTCGCTTGCATGTTGCAAGGGCATATCGAGATAATTGCAGATGTTGCTGCGCTGGCGCATTGTATCCAATATCTCCAGCGGAAATTTTGAAGGATAAGCATAGTGCAACCGGATCCACTCAAGCCCGTTGATATCCGCAAGCCTGTTCAAGAGATCCGGAAGCATCCGCTTCTTATAAAGATCGAGCCCGTAATAAGTAAGTTCCTGCGCAATGAGCATTATCTCCTTCACACCGCGGCGAACAAGCGTGGTTGCCTCGATCACTATTTCTTCAATGCTCTTGCTCCGGTGCTGACCGCGCATGAGCGGAATTGCGCAAAACGAACAGGTCCGGTTGCACCCTTCGGAAATCTTCAAATATGCATAATAGGAAGGAGTTGAGAGAATCCTCTCACCTACGAGCTCTGCGCGGTAATCGATCTCGAATTTTTTCAGCAATTGAGGCAACTCCATGGTGCCGAAATACGCATCGACTTCAGGAATTTCCTCTTCGAGGTTTTGCTTATACCTCTCACTTAGACAACCGGTCACATATACTTTCTCAACAACGCCTCTGCGTTTCAGTTCTACCTGTCCAAGAATGGTATTGATGGATTCTTCTTTTGCCTTATCAATGAACCCGCAGGTATTGACTACAACAATGTTATGGTCAAGCTTTTTGTTCTCATGCACGACGTCGAACGCATTCGCGCTCAACTGGCCGCTCAGCACTTCGCTGTCGACCATGTTCTTGCTGCATCCCAGCGTTATGATGTTTACCTTATCCCTTCGTAGTGTCTTTGATTTCATAAGCCGAGCGGCAAAGGTAGTTCATCCGGCGGGCGTGGCGTCATTTGAAGGTGTAACGAATTGCAAATCCTCCCCAGCTTCGGAAATCGGTGTGTTCAATTATCGTGAATGAGGGCTGCCAGTCGACGCTGATATTGAACGGGACGCCTTTGATTTTGTAATCCAGTCCGAGAACGCCGTCCAATCCGATGTCAAGGTCATCGTCCTCGCGATCATCGTATCTCCTTCTCCAATCGTCGTTGTAAAAACCGATGTGTGCGCCAGCGCCGACGTACCACTTTAGCCCCCGTGCGCCTCTGATATCCTGGTGTAGTTCGTACAAACCCGTAAATCGAAAACCATAGTTCCAAAAAGAAGCCAGACCCTCGAGTGCAACATTGGGCCTTATGAAGTGTTTGACAGTAATTGCGCCGGGATATATTTTGACACCAAGTGCCGTGCGATATTCCTGACCAACCGCTTGTGCCTGAGAGAAATGAACTGTAAGGATAAAAGCTAGGACTGTAAGTAATTTTTTCATCTATCGATCATTTTGACGGCGCAAAGTTAAGGAGGTTGAAGGTTGAAGGTTGAAAGTTGAAAGTAATACACACCTTCAACCTTCAACTTTCAACTTTCAACTCTGAGAATTTTTTCATTTTAAACTAAAGAGACTATCTACAAACTCATGCTTATCGAACACGAGCAGATCCTCCATCTTTTCCCCGACGCCGATGAATTTCACGGGAATCTTGAACTGGTTGGCAATCGCGAGCACCACTCCGCCTTTTGCAGTGCCATCGAGTTTGGTGATCGCAAGAGCGGTCACCTCGGTTGCCGCTGTGAAGTGCCGTGCCTGTTCAAGTGCATTCTGGCCGGTCGAGCCGTCCAATACCAGCAATATTTCGTGCGGCGCCGACGCAATATGTTTTTGAATGACTCTTTTGATCTTGCTCAGTTCTTCCATGAGATGAGCCTTATTGTGCAGCCTGCCAGCTGTATCAATGATCACGATGTCGGATCCCCTCGCCACGCCACTCTGCACCGTATCGAAAGCTACCGAAGCCGGGTCGGAACCCATGGGTTGTTTAACGATCGGCACTCCCACCCTTTCGCTCCATATCGTCAATTGATCTACCGCTGCGGCGCGGAAGGTATCGGCCGCGCCCAGTAATACCGATTTACCTGATTTCTTAAAATTATATGCAAGCTTTCCAATCGTTGTCGTTTTGCCGACGCCATTCACGCCTACGACCAGTATCACGTAAGGCTTATGCGGAAGTTCCGAGTCAAACGCATAGCCGCCGGGTCCATTGTCGACCAGCATTTGACGGATCTCGTCCTGAAGGAGCGAATTCAGCTCTGCAGTGTTGATGTATTTGTCTTTTGCTACCCGCTTCTCAATGCGGTCGATGATCTGTACCGTGGTATCGATTCCTACATCCGCTCCAACCAGCGCATCTTCCAGGTTGTCGAGTACTTCTTCATCTACGGTACTCTTTCCCGCTACTGCCTTGGTGATCTTCGATAGGAACCCTTCCTTGGTTTTTTGAAGGCCCTGGTCGAGGGATTCCTTTTCTTTCTTTCCAAATAACTTGTCAAAAAACCCCATTGTCGAAGATTTAGCTGTAAACAGAAAAAGCTGTTCGTAGGGAACAGCTTTTAATCAATTGAGCGCAAAGTTTATTTCTGTGCGAGAAATTGCTTCACCTTGTCCTTGTGAACAATTGCTTCTTTGAAAGTGTATGCACCTGACTTTGGACTGCGTACTGCGCGGATCACTTTCGTCCAGTTCTTTGCTTCGGCTGCGGCTTTGTTGTCCTTCGACTTGATGGCCGTTTTAGCTTGTTTTGCCATGGTTATTTCTTTTAGGGATCCTTATTTGATCTCCTTGTGAACGGTATACTTTTTCAGGATCGGGTTGAACTTCTTCAGCTCAAGTCTCTCAGGGTTGTTCTTTTTGTTCTTGGTACTAATATAGCGGCTGGTACCCGGTTGCCCGCTGTTCTTGTGCTCGGTGCACTCAAGTATCACCTGAACCCTGTTGCCTTTCTTTGCCATTGTTGAACGTTTTTGTTGGGGTCGTTAGATTTTTTCTCCTCTTTGACGAAGTTCCTTAACCACGGTGAACAAACCCCTTTTGTTGATTGTCCTGATACCTTCGGTCGAAAGTTTCAGTGTGATCCAGCGGTCTTCCTCTACCAGGAAATACTTCTTGGTCTGAAGATTCGGTAAAAATCTTCTCTTCGTCTTGATATTCGAATGCGACACACTGTGTCCCGAGATGGGCACTTTACCGGTAACCTGGCAGATTCTGGACATGACTTCGAAAAATTTAGGATCGCAAAGGTCGTGAAATCTTGCGAAAAGACAAAAAACTTGATGCTTTTCTCTAGGAGGAGGCCAAAAATAATCCTCAGCATCAAGACTTAACAACCCAGCTCTCCTTTATTTTTTTACTTTGAGCATCCCGGAGCACGCCGGGAATGATCATATTACCCTAAAAGAACTGAATGAAACGAAAGACGATTCCGCGTGATATCAGTTGGCTTGCCTTCAATGCCCGGGTGCTGCAAGAGGCGGCCGACACCTCCGTACCGTTAAGGGAAAGGGTGAAGTTCCTCGGGATATTTTCAAACAACAGCGATGAATTCTTTCGTGTCCGCGTCGCGACACTGAAGCGAATGGTCGAATTCGGGGGGAAGGTCACGAATATGCATCTTGAGCAGTCGCCCGGAAAAATCCTCGATAAGATTCAGCAAATTGTTCTTGAACAGCAAGCGGCCTTTCTCGATATCTGGGAGAATATTCGAAAAGAACTTGAGAAGGAGAAAATCTTCCTTATCACTGAGAAACGGCTAAATAAGGATCAGCAAAAATTCGTTCAAAGTTATTTCGAAGAGGAAGTCCGTTCGAATACCATTCCTCTCATGATCGAGAGTATTCCCCAACTGCCCTATCTGCGTGAAAAATCGATCTATCTCGGCGTGGTTCTATCACGCAGAGACGGTTCTCTCAAGCGAAAATATTCAATCATCGAAGTGCCGTCGAAGGTAATTGGGCGCTTCATTCAACTTCCTTCACCACCCGGCGAAAAACATATCATCCTGTTGGAAGATGTAATAAGGTTCAACCTGAAAAGCATCTTCTCATACTTCGGATACAACCGTTACGAATCGTGGATCTTCAAAGTGACTAAAGATGCGGAGATGGATATCGACAACGATGTATCCACTTCATTCATTCAAAAAATTGAAAAGGGCCTCAAGAACCGGCGCAAAGGAAAACCAGTGCGATTTGTTTACGACAAGGAAATGGATGCCGGTCTTCTTGATTTTCTCATGCGCAAGCTCAACCTCTCAAGGAAGGACAGCATCATTCCGGGAGGTCGCATACATAACTTCAAACACTTCATGGACTTTCCAGATGTGTTTGAACGTAAGAGCCAGAGAAAAAAGCCGTTCACTCATCAGGCCTTTACACAGTCGGTACGTGTAACAGACGTCGTCCTGAAGCAGGACGTGATGCTAAACTTTCCCTACCATTCATTCAACACTGTTATAGATCTGTTGCGCGAAGCAGCGATAGACCCTGACGTGACAGTGATAAAAATCACCGCTTACCGCCTCGCGCAGAATTCAAAGGTGATCAACGCGCTTATCAATGCAGTAAGAAACGGGAAGCTTGTAACAGTGATGCTGGAATTGCGGGCGCGATTTGATGAAGAGGCAAACCTTGAATGGAAAGAACGGTTGGAAGAAGAGGGAGTTCGGGTATTAATTAGCATACCTAACCTTAAGGTACATGCGAAGTTGTGCCTGATAAAAAAGAGGCTCGCCAACCGAACCATACATTATGGCTTCGTTAGTACTGGAAATTTGAATGAACGTACCGCCGGGGTGTATGGCGACCATTGCCTGCTCACTTCCGATCGGCATATTATGGCGGATGTTAATCGCCTGTTCACCTACCTTGAGGGATGGAAGGACGGAGTAACATATCTGAAAGCCTGCAAAGCGCTCCTCCCCTGCCCCGTCAGCCTGCGAAAGGAATTGAATAAGCTCATCAACCGCGAGATCAAGTGCGCAAAGAATGGTAAGTATGCTTCGGTGACATTAAAAATGAACTCACTTTCCGACGAAGAACTGATCGAGAAGTTGTACGAAGCTGCAAAAGCAGGAGTTCTCGTGCGGCTCATCGTTCGCGGAATATTTTGCATGTTTTCCGAAAACAGCAAATTCATACGTCCGGTGAAAGCGATCAGCATCGTTGACGAATATCTTGAACATGCGCGCGTATTTATCTTTCATAATGGCGGTCATGAAAAAGTATTTATTTCTTCAGCCGACTGGATGGTGCGCAACCTCGATCACCGTGTGGAAGCTACCTGCCCCATCTTTGATGAAGACATCCGCAAAACACTGAAGGATCTCCTCGAGATTCAACTGAGTGACAATGTGAAAGCAAGAATTCTGGACAACGATCTCGAAAATGAATACGTGCGTGACAAATCAGGTAAACGCATCAGGTCGCAGGTAGAGATTTACAATTACCTTCAACAAAAATTACTGGCCCACAAGCAACCTGCGCCGTCTTTAGCAGGATCGACGAACGGTGCCGATGGTCAGGAACAACTTATTGAAGTGGTAAATGAGGCTGGCAGCAATTGATATCGGAAGTAACGCAGCACGACTGCTGATAACGGATGTGACGGTAAACGAAAACGGCAAGCCGCATTTTCAGAAGCAGAACCTGATCCGGGTTCCACTGCGTCTGGGTTTCGACGTATTCGAACGAAATGAGATATCGGAAGAAAAGGAACGAATGATCCTTCAAACGATACACTCCTATAAATTTCTATTGCAGGTATATGGAGTTGAACATTACATCGCGTGTGCGACGTCTGCAATGCGCGATGCACGCAACGCCGCCGCGATACTCGACCGTGTGAAGCGCGAGACCGGCATCTCCATTGAAGTAATTACGGGCGATGCCGAAGCGAGTTACATTTATGAAAACCATATCGCCGAAAATCTCGCAAAAGATCATTCCTACCTGTACATAGATGTTGGCGGAGGCAGCACCGAACTAACCTTCTTCGCCGACACGATACTCAAATTCAAACGTTCTTTCAATATCGGTACGATACGGTTGCTGAAGAAACAGGTAACCGATGACCTGTGGGACGACATGCGCGACTTCATCCGGCGTGAAACAAAAAATCACAGCAATGATATGATAGCGATCGGTTCCGGCGGCAATATCAACAAAGTGTTCTCTTTATCGAAACGAAAGGAAGGAAAGCCCTTGCAACTTGAACTTTTGAAAGATTATTATAAGGAGCTCAGCAGTTTTTCTGTTGAGGATCGCATACGATTGTACCAATTGCGCGAAGACCGCGCGGATGTGATAGTGCCAGCACTTTCGATATACATCAATGTTATGCGCTGGGCCAATATTTCCGAGATATACGTGCCAAAAATTGGATTGGCCGATGGACTCATTCATCACCTCTACGACAAGGTAAAAAGTCTCGAACTCCAGGCAACATGAAATAGGGTTAGCAATCTCTTACCTTTGTCTCCTTCCTAAAAATTCGGTTAACCATGAGCGTTCATAAGGAGACAAAAAAGATCACGACACTTACACTGCAGCGAATGAAAGAAGCAGGCGAGCGGATCTCGATGATCACTGCCTACGATTATTCTTTTGCGCGCATTTTCGACGCTGCAGGTATCGATGTGATCCTGGTCGGCGATTCCGCCTCGAATGTAATGGCCGGATACGAAACCACGCTTCCGATCACGCTCGATCAGATGATCTATCATGCATCTTCAGTCATTCGCGGAGTGAGCCGTAGTCTTGTGATCGTCGATCTTCCTTTCGGTTCATACCAATCGAATTCGAAAGAGGCGCTTGCATCGGCGATAAGGATCATGAAGGAAACCGGTGCGCATGCTATCAAATTGGAAGGAGGAGAAGAAGTGCTTGAATCTGCAAAACGCATTATGGCTGCGGGGATACCGGTCATGGGCCATTTGGGACTGACTCCTCAATCCATTTATAAGTTCGGCACGTACAATGTGCGTGCAAAACAAGAGGCGGAGGCAGAAAAATTAAAAGCCGACGCGAAACTTCTTCAGGAAGCAGGATGCTTTGGAATCGTGCTCGAAAAAATACCCGCGGTACTCGCCAAAGACGTAAGCAGCTCGATCTCCATTCCGACCATTGGCATTGGAGCCGGAAAGTATTGCGACGGTCAGGTTCTTGTGATGCATGACATGCTTGGCATCAACACGACGTTCAAGCCGAGGTTCCTGCGACAATACCTTAACCTCGAAGAGCAGATCACCGGTGCCGTTGAGCGATATATTGGCGATGTTAAGAGCAACGACTTTCCGAATGAGTCGGAGCAGTACTAGGGCTGTGAGCAGTGAGCTTTGAGCTATGAGCTATGGGCTTGGGAGGGTGTCGAGTATCAGGTATCGGGTGTCGGTTATCAAGTATCGGGAATACAAGGAAAGTGAGTATAGCAGCCGATAAGTTTCAATCTCCTGTTTTTTGCATTTCCTTTGCGTTCCTTTGCGCCTGCACGACTTCGCACAGCGGAGGCGCTGTGAATGCATTTTTTCACCCGCCTCGGCTAACGCGATTCGGGCAGGCTTTTTCACCCGCCTCGGATAACGCCGATTCGGGCAGGCTTTTTCAATTTTTACTTAGCACATGAACCCAAACTTTTCTACACTCCCAGGCCTTCAACAAACAAACGCCGGCATTTCAACCGGGCTCAATTGGATTGAAGGTGCGGGACAGAATATAGAATCATACTCACCGGTCGACGGTAAGCTTATCGGCTCAGCGAAAGCCGCGACGCGCGCGCAATACGATGAAGTAATTGCCATCGCTGAAAAAGCATTTGTAGAATGGAGAAAATGGCCGGCACCCAAAAGAGGAGACATAGTAAGGCAACTCGGTGATGCATTTCGCGAATACAAACGACCCCTTGGCACCCTGGTATCGTATGAAATGGGAAAAAGTTTGCAGGAAGGGATGGGCGAAGTTCAGGAGATGATCGACATCTGCGATCTCGCCGTAGGATTATCGCGGCAGCTGCACGGACTTACGATGCACAGCGAACGTCCGGCTCACCGGATGTATGAGCAATGGCATCCACTCGGAATTACAGGGATTATTTCCGCCTTCAATTTTCCCGTTGCAGTATGGAGCTGGAATTCGATGCTTGCATGGGTTTGCGGCGACGTATGCGTTTGGAAGCCGTCTGAAAAAACTCCATTGTGCGCAATTGCCTGTCAGCATATTGTTGCAGAAGTCTTCCGCAAGAACGTGGTTCCCGAAGGCGTATCCTGTCTGGTTACCGGAGGTCGCGAAATTGGCGAATGGCTGGCATCCGATCAGCGTATACCGCTAGTGTCGGCAACAGGTTCAACCCGCATGGGCAAAGCAGTCGGAAAAGCGGTTGCTGAACGTCTTGGCAGGTCACTGCTTGAGCTCGGCGGCAACAACGCAATTATCGTCTCGAAAGATGCTGACCTCGACATCGCAATTACCGGTGCATTGTTTGGAGCGGTTGGAACAGCGGGCCAGCGTTGTACCACAACCAGGCGACTCATTGTTCAACATGAAGTGTATGATACAGTGAAAACCCGACTGGTTCATGCTTACTCACAACTGTCGGTCGGCAACCCGCTTGATGAAAAAAATCATGTAGGACCTCTGATCGATCGCGATGCTGTTGAAAGCTATTTGAAAGCAATCGCAACCTGCAAAGAGCAAGGCGGAAAATTCATCGTTGAAGGAAAATTGCTGGAGGGCGACGGTTACGAAAGCGGCTGCTACGTGGCACCGTGCATTGCGGAGGTTACACCCGATCTTCCTATTGTTCAGCACGAAACATTTGCGCCGATACTCTACCTAATGAAATACCAATCGCTGGATGAAGCGATCCAAATTCAAAACAGTGTTCCGCAGGGGTTATCCTCTTCAATCATGACATTGAACCTGCGCGAGGCCGAGCAATTCCTTTCAAATGCCGGCAGCGATTGCGGCATCGCGAATGTGAACATTGGAACTTCCGGCGCCGAAATTGGAGGAGCGTTCGGCGGCGAAAAAGAAACCGGCGGTGGTCGTGAAAGCGGCAGCGACGCCTGGAAAAATTATATGCGTCGCCAGACCAATACCATCAATTACTCGAACCAGCTGCCTCTGGCGCAGGGGATCAAATTCAATATCTGACGAATCCGATAGATAATTCTTAAAGTGGTTTCAAAGCAATCCTATGCCCTCGATCAGCCTAAACTGAAAATGAGGCCACCCATTAAGTGCTCCGTTGCCGCAATCCCGAAGCTGGAAAAACTCCCCAATTAAGACGTTTGTAAAATAATAGGCGCCACACCAGCGTTTATTGGTGCTGAAAGTCCCATTGAATGAAAAACCTCTTCCTTCTTGTCGTATTCACATGCCTGTGCACGACCCTCGCCCAATCCCAATTGCGCGCTGCGCTTCTTGCAGGTCCTGTTTCCGCCTCTGTTGATGAGAAAAATTCAATACCGGGATGGGAGCAAATGATAAAGCCGGGCTTCAAGGCGAAAGGAGGACTCAATCTCGGACTCCTGATCGAGCTTCCGATATCGAAAAGATGGTATGTTCAACCGGGTCTCTTTTATATGGCGCGCGGCAGAAAGTTTTTTCTCGCAAACGACACACTCACCGCTGAACTATCAGACACAGCCAGCGCAGGCCACACACTTGCCACCAACTACATCGACATTCCACTAAATATCGCATATAAGTTACCGTTAGGTAACAAGAACAACTTTTTTATCAGTGCTGGACCATACCTCTCCTTTTTCTATGGTGGAAAGCAAAAATTTGAGACACGCTTTTACAGCACGAACAGCTATCAACAAGATGAAGCGAAGGTCGAAACCGGCTCGGATCCGGGTAAGGTAAAATCGATTGATATCGGATGGAACGTGCGTGCCGGGTTTGAACTGAACAAGATCCTTATCACCGGCTTTTACAGCAATGGACTTACAAACTTCTACAACTCTTCATACAATGGTACATTCCATCACGACGTGATTGGCGCTTCAGTTGGATTTTGGTTGAACAAACCAAAACCGCTTGTGCAAAAACCAAAAGACACTGATGCAGATGGTATCATTGATCCCGAAGATGAATGTCCTTCAGAAGCAGGAACGGCCCTTACGAAAGGATGCCCTGACCGCGATGCGGATGGATTTGCGGATAAAGCAGATAATTGTCCGGATGTACCTGGTATCGCTGCTCTTCAGGGTTGTCCGGTAACCGACAAAGACCAAGATGGAATTAACGACGGCGACGACCAATGCCCGGAGGTGAAAGGCATGGCGAAATACAAAGGCTGCCCTGTACCAGATACCGATGGCGATGGCCTTAACGATGAATCAGATTTTTGTCCCGATAAAGCAGGCACTGTTGAATTCAACGGTTGCCCCATACCAGACAGCGACGGCGACAGTTTGAATGACGTGGAAGACAAGTGCCCACAGGATGCCGGACCTGTTGAACGACTTGGCTGCCCTGAATTCGCACAGGAGATCGTCGATTCTGTTAAAGATGCTTCAAGCAATATCTTCTTCAAACTTAACAGCAATCGATTGCTCTCCGCTTCGGAAGTCGCTTTAAACAAAGTGGTCTCAATACTCGAGGCGAATCCGGGTTGGAAACTTCGGATCGAAGGACACACCGACAACAATGGTGAAGCCTCGTATAACCTCATGCTTTCGCAAAAACGTGCACAGGCAGTTAAAACATATCTTGAGTCGAAAGGAATTGCACCTGATCGACTGACTGCGGAAGGGTTCGGCGACACGAAACCACTGGCTTCCAACGCAACACTCGCGGGCCGCAAACAGAACCGGCGCGTAGAACTTATTCTGGCGCATTATTAAACGCCACCAAACTGCGCCACTCATGTAATTGAAGCATCGGGTGGCGCATTATTGGTTACTTTTGTGCGGTTCAGATCTTTTTTGCCCGTAATTACGTTAATGAACAGTAAAATTTTCAACTTTGCGGGCCCGATACCAACGAAAAAACAACAGTTGGCATCTAAACTATCAGCAAAAACATTCATGATGACTTTATTGATAAAGAAGGTTCTTTTTTGTGTGGTCACTCTCGGTTGCGTTGTTTCAACCCAGGCACAATCGGAGAAAAGCACTAAGTCCGGCGATGTACCCAAAGGATGGCATTTACTTGACAAATCGAAAGACGGATACGCCGGAATTTCACTCAACCAGGCGTATGAGTTCATCAAATCAAAAAATCTTAAAGGCAAAACCGTCGTCGTTGCGGTCATTGATTCCGGAATCGACACTCTTCACGAAGATCTGAAAGAGGTTCTGTGGAGAAATCCAAAAGAGGTCCCGGGAAATAAGGTTGACGATGACAAGAACGGATATGTAGACGATGTGTACGGATGGAATTTCATAGGTGGTAAAGACGGACGCAACGTAAAGCAGGATTCTTACGAAGGAGCACGCGTCTATCACAAACTCAAAGCGAAATACACCGACAAGCAGATTGATACCGCATCACTCGCAGGTGAACAACTGGAGGAATACCGCACATGGTTGCGAGCCAAGAAAAAAATTGAGGGCGATGAAAATGAAGGCGGACTGGATCTGATGTTGCTGAAGCGCGCATTGCAGGGCGCTCAAAAAAGCGACAGCATCCTGAGAATCGCTCTGAAGAAAGATACTTTTACCGGCAACGATCTCGACAAATTCGAGCCGACCAGTTCAACTGAAAAATCTGCAAAAGGCGGACTGCTTTACTTGTTCAAAGCGAATCAGATGATGGAAACTACCAACAAAGAGTTTCTTGAAGGATTCGGGGATTTTGTAAGCGGTGAAGAAAGAAAAGCAGAAGCAAAAGAAAAGGCGCCAAAAAATTATCGCGGCGAAATCGTTGGCGACAACGAAGCAGACATCAATGATAAATACTACGGTAACAGCGACGTGATGGCTTCTACCCCGTTTCACGGAACACACGTTGCAGGTATCATTGGCGCTGCACGAAACAACAATGTGGGCATTGAAGGAATTGCCGACAATGTGAAGATCATGATGATCCGTGCGGTACCCGACGGTGACGAACACGATAAAGACATTGCCCTTGCCATCCGTTATGCGGTTGACAATGGCGCGAAAGTGATCAATATGAGCTTTGGTAAGGACTTCTCACCCGAGAAGCATTGGGTGGACGAAGCGGTACAATACGCACAATCGAAAGACGTCCTTTTGGTTCATGCAGCAGGTAACGACGGAAAGAATATTGATTCTGCGGAGAACTTTCCGAATGCAATGATGGCCACAACCAAGAGCAAAGCAAAGAACTGGATCACCGTTGGTGCGAGTGGCGACGACAAAGCGGGCGGGATCACCGCATCGTTCTCGAATTATGGTAAGGACCAGGTTGATGTTTTTGCACCGGGCGTGAAGATCTATTCTACGATCCCGGGTGGCAATACTTACGGTAATGCTCAGGGTACAAGTATGGCGTCACCGGTAGTTGCAGGGAGTGCAGCGCTACTGTGGTCGTATTTCCCATATTTGACAGCTGAACAGATTAAATATTGCCTCGAAAAGTCGACACAGGCACCTGAGCAACAAGTGAAGAAGCCGGGGTCGGACGATATGGTGAATCTTGCCGATATCAGCCGTACGGGCGGTGTCATCAATGTGTATGAAGCGGCAAAAATTGCAGCTAGTTTACAGCCGGAAACCAAGAACCAAAAGAAGAGATCACCCAAGTCGACAATGAAGAACAAACGCGGGTAAGTAAACATATTTGAAGAGAACCGGTACTAACGTACCGGTTTTTTTTATGCCCATGAATTAACATTGGGTCTGCTCCCAGCCTTTTTATATTCGCAGTCCCAATATGAATTTTATGTTAACAAAAAAGGATGTCAAAGCGCCAGAATACACCGTTCCCTACCTGGCTGCAGTTACGATTGAAGAATTGATGCCGGCTCTGAAGAAAAGTACAAAGACCTTCAGAAAGCTATTAAAAAATGTTCCTGAGAAGAAGATTGACTTTGCGTACGCCGAGGGCAAATGGACGTTGAAGCAGGTGTTGAGGCACCTTATCGATGCCGAGCGTGTGTTCCAGTTGCGTGCGCTCTGGTTCGCGCGCCAGGAAGGAAGCGGTCTGCCTGGTTTCAATGAAAACAACTGGGCAGCGAACACCGACGTCTCGAAACAGGATTGGGATGAGATAATCGAAGAGTTCAAAGCAGTACGTAAAAGCACTGAAATGCTGTTCGCGAATTTCTCGGATGAAGAACTTATGAGGGAAGGAACGGCGAATGAGCAACTTATTAATGTAATCGGTGTTGGATTTGTTTGTGCGGGCCACGTGCTTCACCATGTGCGACTTATCAAAGACAGATACCTGCATTCGAAGGAAGACAACGATACAAAGGGTGATGGAACAAATACGCCTGCAAACGATGACGGCAACAAGAATGGAGAGCGGAAAAACAAGCATGCAGGTGATGACAGGGACAAGAAGAATGGACACTCGAAGAAGCGTAATAAAGATGAAAACCCTGATGCGGATAAAAAAAAGAAGAAGGAGAAAGAAAAGCGGGTGATCAAAGCGGACTTTTAGTCTGATTGTAATATTCCATCACACTTTCCGTGAGTGCCTTATACAACCGCAACATCTGTGGATGGTGATTGAGAAAGTTCTGCTGGGTTTCGATAGTGGTAAGATCATTTCTCACAGCCGGCCCTGTTTGCAGCAACGAAGGTGATCCGTATTTGAGACGTTGCGCAGTTTCATTGATCAGCGGATGAAGCATACGAAAATCAACCCCCTCCTCCTTAGCAAAAGTTTCTGCAAGAGTGTAAAGATGGTTGGTGAAATTGTTTACGAATACTCCGGCGATATGGTGTTTTATTCGAAGTTGGTCGTTCGCTAGTGATACCTGTGAAGAAAGGTCGGACGCCAGCTGCAATAGCTTCTGCTTTGAATGTTCATGTTCAGCGTCGACAAGGATCGGCATCTCAGGAAGATAAGGCAGTTCTTTTCTTAAACTTTGAAAGGGGTATAGGACGCCGATGTTGGTGGAAGAATCCTTCAATACATTCATCGGTACCGAGCCTGCTGTATGTGCCAGCAGGCGGTCGCCTACATTCAACCATGAGGCCAGTGAGTGCAGCGCGGAATCGGAGAGGCAAACCAGGTAGAGGTCGGCGTGTTTCGTGATCGAAACGGCTTCATTGGTAAAATCAGTATCAATTTCGTGTGCGAGTGCTTCTGCTGCAGAACGATTTCTTCCAAAAATCTGAACAATACGGTGCGTAGTTGTCTTTATCTTTCGTGCAAGAATCGTGGCGACATTTCCTGTTCCGATGATTGCTATATTCATAACATTGTGTTGCCTTACTATTGATTTTCTTATAGCTTTATCCCGATGAATTTAGCGCAAAAGTTAGCGATTGTCGTGATCCGTGTCCGTTTGCAGGTGTTGTCGGCTATTTCATACAGAAAGGCTGCCGAGTATGCGTTTCAGTTGTTCTGTACCCCATTTCGGAAATCACCGAAGATATATCCGCCGGTTTTCGCAAATGCCGAGAAGCTGGAATTTGAATTTGAGAGTGGCATCATCCGGGGACACCGTTGGAACCAGGAAGCAGAGAAGCGCATTCTGATCGTGCATGGATTCGAATCGAGTTCAAAAAGTTTTGAGAGGTATGTGATCCCGTTGATCAGGAAGGGATACGAGGTACTTGCGTTTGACGCGCCCGCACATGGAGCCTCGACCGGAAGGCGGATTGATCTGCCGAAGTATGTACGCATGCTTTCGGTTGTACATCAGCGTTATGGACCGATTGAGGCGTATTTGTCGCATTCGTTTGGTGGACTTGTGCTTTCACATTTCCTTGAGCAGCATCCGCATGACGAAAATGTGAAGGTGGTATTCATTGCTCCAGCTACCGAGACGACCTCAGCGATCGATTCGTTTTTCAGTTACCTCGGTTTGAGCGATTTCATCCGTGCAGAATTTGAAAGAATCATCGTTGAGCGCGGTGGCGTTCCATCATCTCATTATTCAATTCGAAGAGCGTTGCAAAATATTAAAGCGTCGATAGTGTGGTACCACGATGAAACCGACGAGATGACACCGATAGAGGATGCGTTAAAAGTGAAGGACGATAATTTTCCTAACGTAACGTTCCGTGTTACACAGGGCCTGGGGCATAGAAAAATTTATAGAGATAAGGGAGTGCAGAAGCAGATATTGGAATTTTTGTGATTACTGACTATTGATGTTGCGGTACGGCTAAGTGAAAAGGCCTGCCCGACTCAGCGACAGCTGAGGCGGGGAAAAGTGAAAAATATTGGGTCTCAGACGAAGTCACTGCGAGCAAAGCGAGCAGGACTCGTCGTGGTCGAAAATCCGACGACGGGTCCCTTCGACTTCGTCTCAGGAGACCCGTCTGAGACAAAAAGCTGATAGCCGACAGCTGAAAGCCAATATCCAATTCATCGCAACTCCAACCTAAACTGCTGCGTCATAAATCCATAGTACTCCGCTTTCCGCTTTACATAATCTCCTGCGAATAATATTGAGCCTTTCAATCCATCTGCACTTATCCATGCCGAAGGCATTTGAGGCAGGTATGCAGTATGGTCGCTCCCACCCCATTGTTTTTCGTTATGAAATATCGACCATGGTCCCCATGGATTAACGCTTTCGTAGAGTTGCATCTCCGATGCCCAGTTCCAGGCACGCGCTTCTTCACTCGTAGCATTTTCACGATGGGGAATCGTATCACTTGAAATGCAAAGTATGTATCGATTGAGCACTTTGTTGTACGTGATTGTCGGGTGGCCGACATGTCCTGGATCAGAAAATATTGGAGTTGCGCTTGCTTCACTTCTTGACCACCTTGGCATACTTGAATAGCTACTTCCAGCATGAAATTGCCATGCCTCTCTGAAGATAATACTATCCCTATGCACTCGTCCCAGAAAAACATTGTCGCCTGTTGCCCAGCTACCGTCGTTTGAGATTGCATAAACATATGGGGCGAGATTCGCGGGAGTTTCCTTGTTTCCGGGTCCGAAGGTTAGGAATGCCGGTGCTCCAAACTTGTTACCAAAAAACTCTGGTGTGTTTTTTCCCGGGAGGTTTGTCCATGTTTTTCCGAGATCCTTAGAATGAATGATGCCGGCAACGCCGTAGATTTTTGAGTAGCCGTCTATAAATCCGACTTCTCTGCGCGTTTCCGGACTCATTTCGTTCCATGGATGGAATTCCTTCAGGAGTCTTACCAGCGTGTCGCGGTTGACTGGTCTTGATGAAAGGTTCCAGTCATAGTCGTAGATGCTTACATACAAATTCGAGTCGACGGCTACGACACCACACACATATCGACGGACCAATTTATCCGGGAGATTTTTTCTAAAGTCATAGAACTGAAAGTCTGTCACCGTTTCCACTTTATGATTTGGTGGCACTCCTGTCGATTTCAAAAGATGTGCGTACCATCCGGGTCCGCCGAAGTTTGCGCCATCGTCGTCGATCACATAGATGCTGCTGTCAATGCCCCATGTCCACCAGTGCATGTCGGTGCCGCTGCCGGGGTATTTCGACGGTTCGCTTTCCCACACGAGTCGTTTGATCAATTTGCTTTGCGGGTAAGGAATATTGCGGTGCAAGTTGAGCGGCGATATCTTCGGTGAGCACGCTGCAAGCAATAAAAGTGCGGGAAGTGATATAAGTTTGAATAAGTTCATCCGTCGTGTTGTTTGTGTCTATGCAATAGGACGGATCAATTTACCGGAAAGTGCTGCGATGGGCATCCGGTCGTACCCGGGTATGATCAGTTGTCCGTTGCTCGTCTGGTGAAGGTGGCGTTGCTTGTCCCCCGCTGGCGGGGGAAGGGGGTGGACAGGATAGTTAAAAGTTGAAGGTTGAAGGCCCGCCCGACTCCGCTTTAGCGGAGGCGGGTTCAACGTTACCGGACTTACTTTGAGGAGCGAGTGACATGAATAAAGACAGCCGACAGCTGATAGCCGACAGCTGATAGCTGATAGCTGACAGCTGACAGCTGACAGCCACAAACTAATAACTCAATCACTAAACATACAAAATGAAACGCATAGCAATTAACGGATTCGGCCGCATTGGCCGGGCATCTTTGAAAGTAATCATGGACACCCCGGGTCTTGAGCTTGTTGCCGTAAACGACCTGATGGACGTGGAAAATGCCGCTTATCTTTTGACATACGACAGTGTGTATGGCAAGTACAATCGGCAGGTAAGAGTACACGAAAATCACTTGCATGTTGACGACAAGAAAATCATTTTCTTATCCGAGCGGGATCCGGCAAAACTTCCCTGGAAGGATTTGAGTATTGATATCGTTATTGAAAGCACTGGCCTTTTCACGAAGAGTGAAGATTCCGAAAAGCATATCAATGCCGGCGCGAAGACAGTGGTAATGTCGGGTCCAACAAAAAGTGATAACACTCCGACCGTGGTGCATGGAGTGAATACTGAAGATGGACGAACGAGTATTTTTTCATGCGCGAGTTGCACTACGAACAATATTGGTCCGTTGATCGAGATCCTTGGACGTAGAATTGGAATAAAGAAAGCGATTCTTAACACGGTTCATGCATACACGGCTTCACAAACGCTCGTTGATGCGCCGTCGAAAAGAGAGCCGAGGATGGGGCGATCAGCTGCGATCAATTTGGCACCTGCGTCTACCGGCGCAGCCATTGCAGTTACAAAGGCTCTCCCGGAGTACGAAGGAAAATTCGATGGGGTTGCGGTAAGGAGTCCGGTGCCGGTAGGTTCGATTTCAGATGTAACATTCATTGCCGCTCGCAACACAACGCCCGAAGAAATCAATGAAATCTTCCAAGAAGAGGCAGCAAGTGACCGGTATAGGTCGGTGATCGCTGTATCAAATGAACCGCAGGTGTCGACGGATATCATTCAAAGTCCCTTTGCAGCGGTGATTGATTTGGAGATGACGAGGGTTGTGGATGGAGATTTGGGCAAGGTGATGGCGTGGTACGACAATGAGTGGGGTTTTACGAATCAGATGATCAGGCAGATCGTCGCGCTCTAATTGATGCGGCCGAGGCTGTGTTGTCTAATGCGGATGTTGGGCGTGAGCCAATTCGGATTGACTCTTTTGCGGCGCGCTCAAGTTTCATTAGTTTTGCCGCGGTCGATCCGGTCCGGTAGCTCAGTTGGATAGAGCAACTGCCTTCTAAGCAGTAGGTCATTGGTTCGAATCCAATCCGGATCACAAAGGCCCCGATAAAATCGGGGCTTTTTCATTTGGCGACGTTGCCGATGTATATCGGCATAAGCAAACAAATGGAAAGGCTTCGCCGCGACAGCGGCGCGGGCCTTTGGGCTGAGCCATCTTTTCGGATCGCCATTGGCAATCCGATCAAATGAAATGCAGCGAGGCAAGCTTGCTTGCCGGAGCGGAAAAATGAAAATGCCAGCAGGCCGAGCAGAAAGATGTATTGAACCGACCACTCTACTAATGAACACTACCGTAACCTTTCAAAAGTCAGTGTATCAATTTGGACCTTTCTGTGGCCCTTGATAAATCGTGCGGCAAAAACTGGATCACTATGAATAAATTTGATCGATGATAGCTCGTGCAGTTTGATTTCTGAGGTGTCCCACTTCGCGACAAGGTCGCGAGTCAATAAGCTAAAAGGGTTCTCAATGGAAGTAACTTTGCCAACATTCGATTGGTAGGAAATTGATCCCTTCTTACTCCACAGATTTCCACGGATTATGCCGTTCTCAATGTCTAAGTTTTCAAGGAGGAAAAAAGTGTCGGAGGAAATCACGTTGTTTAGCGAGTCCGTTTGCATCTTATACAATCGCATTCGCGCATCATGGAGGAAACTTTTTTGATGCTTCGCGGATCCAGTATACATCGACGAAAGTTCCTTTGAAATACTCTGGAACTGTGGCCGACTACAGCTACAAAGAATGATTACGAATAGAGATAAATGCTTCCAGCTGCTTATCATTGCTTACGGCTTTTAATAATCGACACCCGTTTCATATTTGTTTATACGCGCATAGTTTGTGGCGTTGCTGTTAAAATACCGACTTTTTGAAGTAACAACCGACACTATTCTAGAAGGTAGGGCACTGCTTAAATTGAGCGTTACAGAAATCTTAATTATGTCATTCCAATCAGAAGAGCAATTATTATTCAAGCTTGAAGAGCTGTTTAATCGGGAACCCGGAAACGCGCGCGAAATTGGAGTCAATGAGAGAAGATCAGCGGACGAAGTGCTTAGACGATCAACGTTAATTCCTACGTGATGCACAATGTATGCATTTTGCCGCCAGGAGATAGGCCGTTGAGAATCCGATTATTTCTATTTAAGACAGAAGCTGAACGACTAATGGCGTTTGATTAAGCGACAATTCGTTCGTTTCATAACTTTCGTTTAGAAGACACCCATGAGCTATTCACACCCACTTTCGTGCGACCCCTTTTTAAGTGCTGTTTACAGTGGCTTTGGATTTCATTGGGTATCTTTTGTTATCACAGGCATATTCATAAGAATATTTTCTTGGATTTATAGTAACCGAAGCTATGAGCGTCAGCACAAAAAAGTTGGAATAATACTAACATGGAGAGCCCAAATAACTTGCTACTTAGAGAACGCAAGGCGCGGATAGAGGGACGCCTTCGAAAACATGGAATTACTCAAACCCATATTACGTTTCTGCCGTACTTAGAATATGACCCCGGCACTTTTGCCGAGCCTTATGATGTGGGTTGTAGAATAATAATTGGATTCGCAATTGTCTACACTATTGAGGAGCCGAGTAAAAAACAGGCAATCTTCAAATGGTTGCAAAACGAAGCGATGGACAAGCACCTAAGCGCGACAGAGGTAAAGTATCTTGAAACTGAAATAGTAGAACAACAGCAAATAAATCAGCTTTCGTGGCAATTAGAGGCAGCATATATTTTAGCCTGGGCACTAAATGTTGTCAGCAACAGGCCATCTCCGTCTAATCAGATAGGAGATGCAGAGATGCAAGAGTTTTTCGAAAATGTTCCGGCACTAGGCGATAGCTTAGATTCTTTCCTCTCTCAGTTAAGCTACAGGAACACAGACTAAATTTTTGAAGAGAATATATTCTACGAGCTTACCACTGGTTATTTCCGCGATCTGATGATTAACGGACAAAATGATATTACTGACATTGACCATGGTGCAGCCTACCAGCGACACTACGCTTTAAATCGGTTAAGAAGGTTTATGGATATAACAGAATGGGAACACACAGATACTTCAACCTGAATGATTCGCGGATGTACCTTGAAACTTCGGCAAACGAATCGAATGTTAGTCCAGCAGTAATTTACCAGGGTGTTTGCTCTTGTTAGCGTTACACTACTTTTATTTGACCATGCTATTCCGCTTGGAATAGTAATCCCGAAAAACAAATATTCCGAGAACTAGTAATACAAATAGATACACTCCAAGAACTAAATAAAACAAGCTTGATGCGGCCGACGTGTAAGTAAAGGTCAAGACTAATATTGAAACAAGGGAGAAGGTTGACACAAAAATTGAAAAATCTTGATTTATCCAACCGAAGACTCTGCCAATCAGCAAACCGGTCGCCATTAGTAACGCCATAAAAGACATCACGCTCATTCCGATATCGAAGAAATACATTGGATTTTGATTTTCGGATAAGCGTGCTATAGAGTACAACAGAAGAATGATTGCCCCTGAAGCGATTGCTGAAACAAAGACTTTGGTCAATATCACTTTCATGTTGTGCTATTATGTTAATTAAGGAGATGGTGAAGCATCACTAATTTCGGTTTTCAGTCCAACTAATAGACATACTATACTGAACGGCAATTTGCTCAATTCCGCTCAACCGAATTTTTGACAGTTTGTTTGGACGAATTCCACTTTTACCGTTAGCACACACCCTCCCTATGTTTCTCAGTTCTCCATGGAT